>Ga0272441_10000220_pt1:75000-131970 | contig 131970 bp, 136 predicted proteins | sample SSMProp6N_FD_193582 | JGI IMG/M metagenome (GOLD analysis project Ga0272441, IMG submission 193582) | Marine sediment archaeal communities from Little Sippewissett salt marsh, Falmouth, MA, United States - SSM-Prop-6N | ecosystem: Environmental > Aquatic > Marine > Wetlands >...
TTATCCGCGCAGGGTTAGTCGGATCCTAAGCTGAGGCCGAAAGGCGTAGGCGATGGGAAACAGGTTAATATTCCTGTACCACCTTTATAGCATTTGAGTGATGGGGGGACGCAGGAGGGTATGCCATGCCGGGCGTTGGTTGTCCCGGTTTAAGCCTGTAGGGAGGATCTCCAGGAAAATCCGGAGATCTGTTAATCCTGAGGGGTGATGACGAGCTTTTATTTAAGCGAAGTGGCAAATCCCACACTGACAAGAAAAGCCTCTAGCGAGTTATAAGGGTGACCGTACTGTAAACCGACTCAGGTGGGTGGGGTGAGAATCCTAAGGCGTTGAGTGAAACCTCGTTAAGGAACTCGGCAACTTGACACCGTAACTTCGGGAGAAGGTGTGCCCTCATTAGGTGAAAGAATTTACTTCTGGAGCTGAGGGGGGTCGCAGATAAATGGCCGTAGCGACTGTTTACTAAAAACATAGGACTCTGCTAAATCGCAAGATGATGTATAGGGTCTGATGCCTGCCCGGTGCTGGAAGGTTAAGGGGATCTGTTATTTTTCGGAAGAAGCAGTGAACCGAAGCCCCAGTAAACGGCGGCCGTAACTATAACGGTCCTAAGGTAGCGAAATTCCTTGTCGGGTAAGTTCCGACCTGCACGAATGGCATAACGATTGCGGCGGTGTCTCAACGAGGGGCTCAGTGAAATTGCAGTGCCGGTGAAGATACCGGCATCCCGCGGAAGGACGGAAAGACCCCGTGGACCTTTACTACAGCTTGACAGTGTATTTTGGGTAGGTTTGTGTAGGATAGGTGGGAGACTATGAAACCGGGACGCTAGTTTCGGTGGAGTCAATCTTGAAATACCACCCTGATCTGTTCGAGATACTAACCTACTCCCGTTATCCGGGAGAGGGACATTGTCTGGTGGGTAGTTTGACTGGGGCGGTCGCCTCCAAAAAAGTAACGGAGGCGCGCGAAGGTTCCCTCAGGCTGATTGGAAACCAGCCGTCGAGTGTAAAGACATAAGGGAGCTTGACTGCGAGACGGACACGTCGAGCAGGTGCGAAAGCAGGTCTTAGTGATCCGGTGGTTCTGTATGGAAGGGCCATCGCTCAACGGATAAAAGGTACCCCGGGGATAACAGGCTTATCTCCCCCAAGAGTTCACATCGACGGGGAGGTTTGGCACCTCGATGTCGGCTCATCGCATCCTGGGGCTGGAGCAGGTCCCAAGGGTATGGCTGTTCGCCATTTAAAGCGGTACGCGAGCTGGGTTTAGAACGTCGTGAGACAGTTCGGTCCCTATCCTCCGTGGGCGGAGGAAATTTGAGAGAAGCTACCCCTAGTACGAGAGGACCGGGGTGGACGGACCTCTGGTGTTCCTGTTGTCGCGCCAGCGGCATAGCAGGGTAGCTACGTTCGGCACGGATAACCGCTGAAAGCATCTAAGTGGGAAGCCGTTCTCAAGATTAGATTTCCCTTCAACTTCGGTTGACTAAAGGCCACATGAAGACTACATGTTTGATAGGCTGGGTGTGTAAGCGCAGCAATGCGTTGAGCTAACCAGTACTAATCGGCCGTGAGGCTTGACCCATTAATTACTCTCTTCCTTTTTCATTACTATGAACTAATACAATAAATAATTGCAAAGGTTCCTGGTGATCATAGCAAAGGGGAAACACCCGATCCCATCCCGAACTCGGAAGTTAAGCCCTTTTACGCCGAAGATACTGCATGGGTAGCTGTGTGGGAGAATAGGTAGTTGCCAGGACATTTATACTGGCCCCTGACCCATATAGGTCAGGGGCTTCTTCATGTTCATGATAAACTCAAAGATTATAGAGTTGCGGCAACAGGATATTGCATACAGAGATTAATATAAGATGGTAGGGACTAGGCGCTCAGTGCACCTAGCCTTTATTTTTGATCATGTCCGAAAGCGCGGCAAATGGATTGTGTGTGATGCTGTCGGTCTTTTTTTCCGCATGAACATCATCTTCCGGTATGTCATCATACCTGCCGTGTTCGTTATCGTGGCAATAAACGCAGAGGTTTTCCCAGTTGCTACCGTCCGGCGGGTTATTGTTATGGTCATGGTCCTTGTGATGAACAGTGAGCAGGTGAAGGTTCTTGTGGTTGAAGTGCCTGCCGCAGCGCGCGCACACCCATGGATGGATCCTCAATGACTGCTCTCTGTAACCCTCTAAACGCCTTTTCTTTTCCTGTTTTGCCTTTTCAACGACCTGTTCAAGATCCTTTTTGCTGGGATTAGAAGGCCTAGATTTTCCGATACGAGAATTTCTTGTCGCCATATAACCTCCTTTTATGTCGTTATATAAGAGATATGTCTATATATATCAAGGGGAGTATATAATTCCAGGCAGTATAGCACTATGTTGCATGAAAGATCCGCCAAGCAAAATAGAGCCATATGTATATCCGGATGATATACATATGGCGGTTGTTATAAAGACTCTGAAAAGGGTTTTGCCAGTTTCAGTATGTCAATAGGGATATCGATGCCCATGATCTTGAATGACTCCTGATCGCAAAGGATCGTGGGGTCTTTGGGTATCGCTATCGGTATTTCTTCCGGTTTTATACCGTCTTTCAATATCCTTATCGCATGCCCTGCCGAGAGTGAACCGTTTGTCCTCATGCTTGGCCCTATATAGAGGATGCAGCCCGGTGCACCGCTGGACATGAATGCAACACCGGGGGTCTTTTTATCCCGGCAGATCTTGGTAAGGTCTTTTGACGGCTGATTGCCCCGCAGTGCATAGTATGTATCGGGCGGGATCCCGAACATGTCTATGCCTTCCCCCACGAGTTCCATAGCTGCAGGGCCTATCTTGTCGGATTTGCTCACCTGCCTCGTAAGGATTCGGATCCCATGCTCGGTCTGTTTTTTTATGGCCTCATCTGCAAAGGCGACACCATTATCATCATCGCTGTGGATAATACCCATGGTCTTTATAGAGGGAAAAGCACGGTGTATGATGTTAATCACATAGGCAGGGTCGATATAGATGGTAGCGCCGGTACATCCCTGTCCTGCCTGTGTCATGGACGTACACCCTGCTGCGACCGGGTTTGCCACACAGGTGAATACGAGCGGTATTCCTGCCTTGGTGACCTTGTCTCTGGAATATTTCGTCGCGGATGTCCCGATGGTAAGTACCAGATTCGGATCTTCACCGATGATCTTTGATGCTGTATTTTTGATCTTCAAGAGTATGCCCATCTTTTGCCATAGGCCTGCATCGAGGTCGGCATCTATGATGTGCCTTGAGATAATAAGATTTTTACCCTCGATAATGCCGTGTGCCTTAAGATTTTCCATAAATCCTTCATATGCGTTCTGAAATACCTGGATATTAGAAACCTGAAGGACCGAGATGTGATACTGCTGTGCATAGGCTGTATGGGCCAAAAAAAACATGGATAACAAGATAACAATAAACCTTTTCATAGATGATCTCCTTAGATGTTTGTATCGTTAATGTTGAATATGTCTTTTATTATCGGCATTAGGTGATGAAATATGAATATTCAGTCATTCTTTCGGTAACAGTGTTGGGGACATGTATGATATCTTATTCTCGTACCTAAAGGTAGTACGAACAGGCGGTTATCATAGGTGTATTTTTGTTGATACAGTAAAGATCAATAAAAGCTGGAGGTGAGCTGTTAAGTCTCACCTCATACGATACCGCAAATGAAACCGCGGAGGAACCCTATAGCTGTAAGTTTTTATGCCTGCCGGCAGTTGTTAATAAGAGTCTGAATACGGTTTTGCCAGCTTCATTATCCCAAGAGGGATCTCTATGCCTATGCTCTTTAATTGTTCTTGATCGCACAGGATGGTAAGTTCCTTTTGCATCCCTATGGGCAGTTGTTCCGGTTTAACACCGTCTCTCAATATCTTTACCGCCTGATCGGCAGAGAGCCTGCCGCTTATTCTCATGCTAGGCCCTACATAGAGCACAGCGCCCGGTGCCCCGCAGGACATGAATGCTACAGTGGGGATCTTTTTTCCTCGGCAGATCTCGGCTATGTCCTTTGAGGGCTCGTTATCACGCAAGGCATAGTATGCGTCGGGCGGGATCCCGAACATGTCGACACCTTCACCAACGAGTTCCATAACTGCAGGGCCTATCTTGTCGGATTTTTCCACCTGTCTCGTAAGGACACTGATTCCCATCTTGGACGCCTTTTCCTTGGTGTCGGCGGCAAAGGCGATACCATTGTCGTCATCGCTGTGGACTATACCTATGGTCTCTGAATCGGGCAGCGCAAAGCGTATGATCTTGAGTACATCGGTAGCATCGATATAGATGGAGGTCCCTGTACACCCTTTTCCTGCTTGCGTCATGGATTCACACCCTGCTGCTAGCGGGCTTGCCACACCCACGAAGACAAGGGGTATGCCGGCCTTGATGATCTTGGCCCTGGAATGTTTTGTGGCCGGTGTTCCGATGGTCAGGACCAGGTCGGGATTTTCATCGATGATCTTTCCGGCCGTCTTTTTGATTTTCATGAGGATACCGACCTTTTGCCAGATGCCTGCATCGAGGTCCGCATCGATGATGTGCTTTGAGACAACAAGGTTTGCGCCCTCGACAATGCCGTGCTCCTCAAGCTTTTCCATAAAACCGTCATATCCGTTCTGGTAAACATGGGCATTTTAAACCTGAAGAACCGAGATATGATACTGTTCCTGTGCATAGGCTGCCTGAGAAAGAACTAACAGGCAGACTATAACTCCCATAAATCTATACATCTATGGCCTCCTTTATGTTTTAACATCTATATTGCGTGCATATTAATATTATCGTCAAAAAGGGATAAGGACTTAATATATATAATTGTACAAATATAATAATATAAACATATAAATATTTTTAATATTCTCTCTTTTTTTACATTATGGGAATGATAAGAATTCTGTCCTTATAGCTGTCCTAATATTATCCGTGCAATCACGGATACTGTAACGGCGTGATAAAGGATCAACCCTTCTTCAGACTCCTATTGAGCGTTAGCGTTGCATCGGAAGGGCGTACATATACCGGGTTTACATCGGTACAAGGGGCTTGGTGAAGCGTGTTCGACGCCATGAGCCCGATTGTCGATGCGCGTGGGTTCCAGAGGTCCTTTGGTCCGACAAAAAAAAGCCCTTCGAGGTCTTTTTGCAGGTCGTCTTTATATAGATCGAGCCCGTTACCTATGAAGAGCGTATCAGAGCTGATATAATCCCTGATCCTCTCAGGTCTGATATTCATGTAGTGGGTAACGGGTATGCCCTCGGGTGAATAGAGCGCACAGAAGACCTCTGATTTTCGGGCATCGATGATCGGCATGATGGGTATATTCGAGGGGATTGCCCCATGTGCCAGTGCATCGAGCGTGTTTATACCGGAGATGCCGCAACCTAGTGCAGTGGAGAGCCCCTTGGCGGTCGCGATGCCTATCCGTATGCCGGTAAAAGAACCAGGGCCTATCCCGACTGCGATGAGGTCGATCGCTTGTCTATCCGCCCCGGCCTTTTTTATGACATCATCGATTATTGCGAGCAGTCTGCCTGCATGGCCTGTCTTTACCTCTATATTTGCCTCGCATGCTATCGCTCTGTCCTGCATGTATGCAACCGAACAGATAAGGGTGGAGGTGTCTATTGCAAGGATGTTTATGGCTATTCTCCTGTGATTATACGTGCTATATCATTGTAGAACGCAAAGAGCATGAGCAGGATCAAAAGGAACAGACCGATCTGCTGGGCAATCTCTCTCGGTCTTCCCTCGACAGGTTTGCCGGTTATACCCTCTATAAGAAAAAGCAGCAGAAACCCGCCGTCAAGGATAGGTATGGGAAGGAGATTGATCAGCGCTAGGTTTACGCTCACAAAGGCGATCATGGAAAAGAACGGGAGCATCCCGGCCCTGAATGTCTGGCCTGACACCTGTGCGATCAGTATAGGACCGCCAAGGCTCTTTTTCATATCCAGTTCACCGATGACCATCTTTTTGACCGCTATGCCTGTCAGCTTGATTATCCAGTAGCTCTTTGAAATCCCGTACCCGAGGCCTTTAAAAAGGCCGTAACGCTTATAGGCAAAATTATCTTCAGGCTGTATCCCGATTACCAGTCTGTCGATCTCTTCTCCGTCCTGATTTTTTGATTTCATTGTAGTTGGGGCAACCTCAAGGGTTTGTATGGAATTGTCCCGCTCGATCTCTATATGTATGGGTGTGTCGACTTTGCATTGCTGTATGGCATCGGAAATATCCATCCATGATTCTATCCGGGTTTCCCCTATGGATACTATCCTGTCTCCCGGGAGCATGCCGGCCTTATGGGCCGGTGAGTCCTTGCTTACCTTGCCTGTGACAGGAGACATGTATGGGCTTATATTGATGCCCGGGCGCTGGATCTCCTCGCCGAATTCATTTGTCGTTGCCATCATCTCCGGGATAAGATGAATGCTGAACAGATTCTTGTCCCGTTCAATCTGTATCTCTATCTCCTTGCCGGGGGTGCTTTTCTGAATGTTAACCGCCACCTCGTTCCATGACTCTACAGGGGTTTCTCCTATGGATACTATCCTGTCTCCCGTCATCAGACCTGCCCTATATGCAGGAGAATCTCTTTCGATCATGCCTGCAACGGGTAGCAGGTATGGTATGCCTGTCCATGCGATGATCGTGAATATCATGACGGCGAGCAGGATATTGAAAGCCGGCCCTGCAAAGACAATAGCGGCCTTTGCCTTTAGGCCCTTATGCGAAAAGGACCGTGACTCCTCGATATGGGTTAGCTCTTCTTCCTTGGAAGGGTCTTCTCCGAGCATCTTCACATAACCGCCCAAGGGTATGGCCGAGAGCCTGTATTCGGTCTCACCTATGCGTTTTTTTATGATTGCGGGACCGAACCCGAGAGAAAACTTGAGTACCCCGACCTTGTTCGCCTTTGCGAGGAGGAAGTGTCCCAGTTCGTGGAAAAATATCAGGATACCGAGTACGATGATAAATGCAAAAAATGTTGTCATGGTATTAACGCCTCTGCCGTTTTTCTGGCTTTTTTGTCAAGCCCTGTCAATTCTTCAGGGTCATGGACCTCTTCATGCGATAAAGAGTCCATGGTTTGCCTAACAACCTCAATAATCTGATCGAACCGTATTCGTCCAGTCAAAAATGCATCTATGGCCACCTCATCGGACGCATTCATTATGCAGGGCAGGATCGAAGGCATTTCCATGGCCTGCCTTGCTATCTCCAGAGAGCCGAATTTGGATTCATCCGGGGGGAAGAATTCAAGCCTCATCTCCTGATCGAACGTCATGGGTTTGAGATCAAGAGGTATCCTTTCCGGCCAGGCAAGGGCATATGCGATAGGGACCCTCATGTCGGGCAGGCCCATCTGCGCCTTTGTGCTCATATCTGTATATTCAACCATGGAGTGTATGATGCTCTGGGGGTGGATCACTACATCTATTTTATTAATAGGCACATCAAAGAGCCAGGATGCCTCGATGATCTCGAGACCCTTGTTCATCATGGTGGCCGAGTCTATGGTTATCCTCTTGCCCATTGACCAGGTAGGGTGGTTCAATGCCTCATCCGGTGTGATATCCCTGAAGGATTCAGCCGGCCTGTCTCTGAAGGGCCCGCCTGAAGCGGTCAGTATTATGCGGCGTACATGGTCTGTGTTCTCACCGGTCAGACACTGAAATATGGCGGAATGCTCCGAATCGACCGGGATGATCCCTGCATGGTTCTTTTTTGCCTCGGCCGTCAGGAATGTCCCGCCGATCACCAGGGATTCCTTGTTTGCAAGCGCCAGTGTCGTGCCCTGACGAACAGCCTGGAGCGAAGGCAGGAAACCGGCTGCACCCGATATGCCGTTGACCACTATGTCCGGCCCGGTCTTGATAACCAGTTTTGTTGCTGCATCTTCACCCGTGAACATGGTCTTATCCCCGGTATACACGGGATCTGTTGATGAAACGGCGAGCATATCCACACAAAATTCCTCGGCCTGTTTGAGGAGAAGGTCTCTGTTGCTGCCCGCACTGAGGCCTACTACCCTGAACCTGTGGCTGTGCCTTTTGATTACATCGAGCGCAGAGACCCCTATCGATCCGGTCGAACCGAGGACAACGACATTTTTCATCTAAAATCCAGCCTGTAAAACGAGATAGAGGACGGTACCCACCGGGATGATGCCGTCCATTCGGTCGAGCATGCCACCGTGTCCCGGGATGAGATTGCCCATATCCTTTACGTTGAATTCCCTTTTGAAAAGGGATGCACCAAGGTCTCCCATGAAGTCGAACAATGCGATAATAGCGGCCATGGCCATGACCGCACATACAGGATAGGGCCTTTCCAAGGGGGCCAGACCCGAGTATGTGATGAAAAAGAGTGTGCCGAGCAGGGTGCTAGCGGCCATTCCCCCGATAAGTCCCTCAAGTGTCTTTTTCGGGCTGAGCCTGGGTACTATATGATGTCTGCCGAGGTTCTTCCCTGCGTAATACGCCCCTGTGTCCGACAGGAACGTGCAGGCAAGGCCGAATATCATCCAGAACCTTCCGTCAATGCCGTTTCTGATCAGGATCCAGAAGCTCGACAGAACGAGCGGGTATATCATACCGGACAGTGCAAGGGCGATGTCTCTGCCGCTTACCCTGGAGCGTTCGAATAGTAACAGGCCGAGGCCCATGACAGTAAGACCGGTAACGGCTATGACATAAAAGGCCTCTGCAAACTTAACGTAATATATGCAAAACAGCATGGGTATCGACCCTGCTAATGTTATCCATCCCAGAATAGAGGCGTTTTTGTCGAGTATAACCCTATTCAGTTCGAACAGGCACATGGGCAGCACGACAAGCGCTATAGCGAAAAAGGCCCATTCAGGCCCGAAAAAGGCAGGCAGTGCAAGTAAGACAATAAGGATAAGCGCCCCGATGATCCTTTTCATTAAACCGTCTTTCCCTCGACCTGTTCGCCGGTCATGCCGAATCGTCTCTGTCTGGTACTGAACCAGGCTATGGCATCATCCAGGGCCTTTTCATCAAAATCCGGCCATAGTATATCGGTAAAATAGATCTCTGTGTATGCGATCTGCCAGAGCAGGAAGTTGCTGATCCTCCACTCGCCCCCGGTCCTGATCAACAGATCCGGGTCGGGCATGAAGTGGGTGTCGAGATGCGCGTGAAACAGATCCTCATCTATGGTTTCAGGATCCAGGGACTTGTTTGTAATCCTGCGTATAGCACGTAAGATCTCGTCCCTTCCCCCATAGTTCAGGGCTATAGACAGGTGGATGCCGTCATTGTGCGAGGTCTCATTGATTGTCATGTTGATCTTGTCCTGCAGTAGGGACGGGAACCTGGTTATGTCGCCGATGACATGTATGCATACGCCGCTGTCTTTGAGTCTGCTGAGTTCATTGTCTATGAAACCCTCTAGAAGTCTGAACAGACCTTTGATCTCTTCATCGGGCCTGTTCCAGTTTTCAGAGGAAAACGCGTATAGGGTAAGGTATGGTATACCCCTGTCCTTGACCGCATCAACCGTATTTCTCGCGGCCCGGGCACCCATATCATGGCCTTTCAGCCTGGGCAGGCCCCTTTTTTTAGCCCACCGGCCGTTTCCATCCATAATTATTGCGATATGCTCTATGCCTGTTTTCATTATATAGTGCCCTGTTAGCATACAGTCGTTTCGTGGGTCAACTATGATGAACCTGCAATAAAGCAGCATTTCTTCTTATCAATGGGTTTTTGAAAAAAGTATGATTTTATCCCTTGACTTTTATATGCCCATTGGGCTACACACTCATTTTGCGCAAGCTATGGGTGCGCGGACAGGGCTGGAGTAGCTCAATCGGTAGAGCAGCTGATTTGTAATCAGCAGGTTGCGGGTTCGAGTCCCATCTCCAGCTCCACAAGAACGGAGGGGTTCCCGAGTGGCCAAAGGGAGCAGACTGTAAATCTGCCGGCTCAGCCTTCGGAGGTTCGAATCCTCCCCCCTCCACCATAACAAGGAGGGATCGCAGGAGACGCAAGTCGTCGCAGGACTGCGCTATCCTTAAAAATGATGCGGGAATAGCTCAGTTGGCTAGAGCGTCAGCCTTCCAAGCTGAGGGTCGCGGGTTCGAGTCCCGTTTCCCGCTCCATGACCCCTCTAGAATGTGGATACACGCCCACGTAGCTCAGTAGGTAGAGCACTTCCTTGGTAAGGAAGAGGTTCCCCGGTTCGATCCCGGGCGTGGGCTCCACTTTGTAGGCTTGTGCGCGAAAAAAATAATAAAGGGGGATTAACATGGCTAAAGAGACATTCAAGAGGACGAAGCCGCACGTAAATGTTGGGACGGTAGGGCATATAGATCATGGAAAGACGACGTTAACAGCGGCGATCACGAAGCATTTGGCACTGAAGGGGTTTGCGGATTTTGTACCGTTTGATCAGATAGACAAGGCGCCCGAGGAGAAGGAGCGCGGTATAACGATCAACACGGCGCACGTGGAGTATGAGACCGAGAAGCGTCATTATGCGCATATAGACTGTCCTGGTCATGCCGACTATATCAAGAACATGATCACCGGAGCAGCGCAGATGGACGGAGCGATACTGGTGGTAGCGGCCTCAGACGGACCGATGCCGCAGACCAGAGAGCACATATTGCTGGCTAAGCAGGTGAACGTACCTGCGATAGTGGTATTTTTGAACAAGGTAGATCAGGTAGACGATCCGGAGTTATTGGAGCTGGTGGAGTTGGAGTTGAGGGAGTTGCTGAGTGCGTATGATTTTCCCGGAGACGATATACCTATAATCAAGGGATCTGCGTTGAAGGCCCTTGAGAGTGATGATCCTGATTCAGAAGAAGCGAAGTGTGTATTTGAGTTGATGGAGTCGGTAGACAGTTACATACCGGATCCGATCAGGGACGTAGACAGGGCGTTTTTGATGCCAGTAGAGGACATATTTACGATCAGCGGACGCGGAACGGTTGTAACCGGCAGGGTAGAGCGTGGTGTGATCAAGACAGGAGAAGAGGTAGAGATAGTAGGAATAAAGCCGACAATCAAGACCGTATGCACGGGAGTGGAGATGTTCCGCAAGACCCTTGATGAGGGGCGTGCAGGCGACAATGTGGGCATATTGATAAGAGGTACGAAGAGGGACGAGGTAGAGAGGGGTCAGGTAGTAGCGCATCCCGGATCAATAACGCCGCATACGCATTTCAGTGCGGAGGTATACGTATTGAAGAAGGAGGAAGGCGGCAGGCACACCCCGTTTTTCACCGGATATCGTCCCCAGTTTTATTTCAGGACAACGGATGTAACAGGTGATATCAAGTTACCTGATGGCGTAGAGATGGTAATGCCTGGTGACAATGTAACCATGGATGTGAAGCTGATACAGCCGATAGCCATGGACGAGGGATTGCGGTTTGCTATCCGTGAAGGTGGAAGGACCGTTGCTTCAGGCGTTATCGTTAAGGTTATCGAATAGAAGGTTAAGATTATGAGAGATAGCATTATTTTAGCATGTACGGATTGTAAAAGACGCAACTATACAACGACCCGGAACAAAAAGAAGACAACGCAGAAGTTGGAGATTAAAAAATATTGCCCGTCGTGCAGGGTGCATACTTTGCACAAGGAGACGAAGTAGATTAAATGCAGGCCAGTAGCTCTAATTGGTAGAGCGCCGGACTCCAAATCCGGATGCTGGGGGTTCGAGTCCCTCCTGGCCTGCCAAATGGATAATATATGGAAAAAATAAAACAATATCTAACTGAAGTTCGGGCCGAGATGAGAAAGGTGACCTGGACAGGCAAGAAAGAGATAACCAGCGGGACCATTGCTGTTCTGGTACTGAGCAGCATAGTAGCTGTCTTTCTTTGGGTAATAGACTTTGGGCTCTCCCAGGTAGTAAGGCTCGTATTAGGTTGGTAGGCATGGAAGAACAAGAGCATAAATGGTATGTAGTACATACCCATTCAAATTATGAGTTAAAGGCGAAGAGATCTCTTGAGGAGAGGGTGAAGGCCCACAACTGTGAAGAGAGCTTTTCCGGTATACTCGTGCCTGCCGAACAGGTAGAGAAGATGGAGAAGGGGAAGAAAAAGTCGACAAACCGAAAATTCTTCCCCGGCTATATCCTGGTAAGGATGGCCCTGACTGACAAGACCTGGCACGTGGTGATGGATACCCCTAAGGTAACCGGTTTCGTGGGAGGAAGGACATCGCCTGCCACCATACCGGAGGTAGAGGTGGAAGCGCTTAAGACCCAGCTTGAAGAAGGGGAAAAAGGGCGTGCCTTCAAGTGTGATTTCTCCGTTGGTGATGAGGTGACGGTAAATGAAGGACCCTTCCAGAATTTCAACGGAGTGGTGGATGATACAAAGCCTGACAAGGGCAAGGTAAGAGTTCTGGTTAGTATATTCGGAAGATCAACACCTGTCGAACTAAATTTTGATCAGATAACCAAGAAATAGATCTAAGGGGTATTTACATGGCAAAAAAGATAATGACAAAGATTAAGATTCATATACCTGCGGCCGAGGCAAAACCTTCTCCGCCGGTTGGGCCTGCACTGGGACAGCACGGCGTTAATATTATGGAATTTTGCAAGGCATTCAACGCATCCACTGAAAAGCAGAGAGGATATAAGATTCCTGTTGAAATTACAGTATACCAGGACAGATCTTTTACCTTTATAACAAAGAGCCCGCCTGCATCGATACTCTTGTTGAAGGCTGCAGGGATCGAGAAAGGCTCTTCCATGCCAAACAAGGACAAGGTGGCCAAGCTGAGCAGGTCGCAGCTGGAAGATATTGCTACAACAAAGATGAAGGATCTGAATGCCCAGGACATGGACAATGCAGTACAGATAATCGCCGGTACTGCGCGGAGCATGGGCATTGAAATAGTAGATTAAAGGAGAATAGAGGCATGGCAAAAAGTGGTAAAAAATATACTGAGGTCAGGAGTAAGATAGACTCTCAGAAAAAATATACCTTTGACGACGCGCTTGGATTGGTGCTTGAGTCCTCTTACGCCAAGTTTGATGAGAGCGTGGACGTAGCCTTGCGACTGGGTGTCGACCCGAGGCATGCAGATCAGATGGTAAGAGGCTCGGTGGTGTTGCCGCACGGAACGGGTAAGACAACACGTGTATTGGTTTTTGCAAAAGGCGAGAAAGAGAAAGAGGCCAACGATGCAGGCGCGGATTTTGTCGGCGCCGAAGACCTGGCTGAAAAGATAACCGGAGGCTGGCTCGATTTTGACAAGGTTGTTGCAACACCTGATCTTATGGGTGTCGTCGGAAAGCTTGGACGTGTGCTCGGACCGAGGGGTTTGATGCCGAATCCGAAGCTCGGGACCGTGACCTTCGACGTTACCAAGGCCGTTTCGGACATGAAGGCCGGACGCGTTGATTTTAGGGTGGACAAGGTAGGTATTGTCCATTGTTCGTTCGGCAAGATCTCATTCGGCAAGGAAAAACTGATAGACAATCTCAAGGCGATCCTTGATATCATTGTTAAACTCAAACCCTCTTCAAGCAAGGGGACATACCTCAAGAGTGTTGCTTTATCGAGCACAATGGGTCCGGGAGTAAGGGTGGATCCGATTGAGGTATCATTATTGTTGAAATAACTGTAAGGAATAAATCCTGGTCAAAGACAGCAGGTGTCCGTATAGAGCGGGCTTAATATACCTGCCGAGATCTGGGAGACCCCTGGGTATCCTTTGACGGGATAAAAATAAACTAAAGAAAGGGGTGAGGTGTTTAGTTGAAGAGAGAAGATAAGCAGGTCCTAGTTGATAGATTACATGGAGAGCTCAAGGAGTCTGCGGCGGTATTCGTAACAGAGTACAAAGGGCTGGACGTGGAGACGCTGACCCGGCTGAGGCGGGGAATAAGCGGAGCAGGCGGATCGTACAGGGTAGTCAAGAATACCCTGCTTAGAAGGGCGTCGACAGAAACCCCGGCAGATCTTATTAAAGAGCATTTTGTCGGGCCGACGGCTATTGCTACGGTTAAAGAAGATCCGCTCGGTGTGGCAAAGGCCTTGGTGGATTTTGTTAAAGATAACGAAGCGCTAAAGGTTCAGGCCGGGATTCTCGGTGAGCAGGTTTTGGATTTCAAGTCGATTCAGGAACTGGCGAAGATGCCCAGCAAGGAAGTCCTTCTGGCAAAGATGCTTGGTTCTATGAATGCCCCGGTAGGCAATTTTGTCGGGGTCATGGCAGCTATGCTGCGACAATTGGTATATGTGCTAAAGGCAATAGAGGAACAGAAGGCACAGACCGTTTAAAATACACGATACAAGGAGAACTATAATGGCTAATATCACACGTGAAGATGTTGTTAAATTTATAGAAAATATGACAGTACTTGAGCTTGCGGATTTTGTTAAGGAGCTTGAGGATAAGTTTGGTGTAAGCGCGGCCGCACCTGTGGCTGCTATGGCTGCTGCTCCGGCTGCTGGCGGGGCTGATGCTCCGGCAGAGGAAAAGACAGAGTTCGATGTAATACTCAAGGATGTCGGTGCGCAGAAGATTCAGGTCATCAAGGTTGTTCGGGCCCTGACAGACCTTGGCCTTAAAGAGGCGAAAGAGGTTGTCGAAGGTGCACCCAAGGCCGTAAAGGAAGGCCTTTCAAAAGAGGACGCTGAAGAAGCCAAGAAGAAGCTCGAAGAGGTCGGTGCAACAGTTGAGATCAAGTAGAGAAAAGATTTTTGATTGCTTAAACGGGGTTGGTTCGGACCGGCCCCTTTCTTCATTTATACTGATCAAGGAAACAAAAGAGGAAGGCCAAAGATGATAGAAGAGATCCTATTAAATCCGCAGGTGAGGCGTAAGAGTTTTGCTAAAAGAGAGGCCGTGGTCGATATTCCTGACCTGGTCGAACTTCCTAAAAAATCCTACAGTACGTTTTTGCAAAAAGACATACCACCTGAGAAAAGAAAACAGATAGGTCTTCAGACAGTGTTTAACTCGGTTTTTCCCATAAAGGATTTCAATGAGGATGCATCTTTAGAATTTGTAGATTACCGCCTGGGCGAGTCCAAGTACGATATGGACGAGTGTATTCAAAAGGGACTGACCTTTTCGGCACCGGTCACCTTGAAGGTACGTCTGGTGGTATGGGACAGGGACGAGGAAACAGGAACACAGAGTATTCGAGATATTAAGGAACAGGAGGTTTATTTCGGTGAGATACCTCTAATGACACCGAGTTCTACCTTTATTGTTAACGGCACGGAGAGAGTAATTGTTAACCAGTTACACCGCTCACCCGGGATATTTTTTGACAAGACAACTGCACGTGCACAGACAGGCGGAAAAATACTGTATTCCGCCAGGATAATCCCTGCCAGAGGTTCATGGATAGACCTCGATTTCGATGCAAAGGGTGTTCTCTATCTGAGGATAGACAGAAGGCGAAAGATGCCTGTCACAACCCTGCTAAAGGCCATGGGGTTCGCAAACCAGGAAATCCTGAGCATGTATTATCCCAACGAGTACTATGAACTACAGGGTGATAAGGTATTTAAGCATATAAATATAGACAAGCTCAAAGGGCTGAAGTCAGAGACGGATATCAGGATAAAGGATAGCGGAGAGGTCATTGTAAAGGCCGGAAGAAAGATAACCGCCTCTGCCGTCAACAAGCTCCATGGCAAAGAGATAGAGCCGATAGAGATGGAGGAGACCGAACTCCTGGGTAAGATCCTTGCTGAGGATATAGTAAAACTGGAGACAGGAGAGATCCTTTTTGATGCCAACGATACCATCACCGATGAGATGCTCAAGGAGATCCATGAAGCCGGCATTACATCTGTAAAGACCATCTTTTATGATGAGGTCAAATACAGTATATCGCTGAGCAAGACCATGTCCCTCGATAAGGTGGATACACCCGAGGAGGCGATAATAGAGATATACCGGAGGCTCAGGCCGTCCAATCCTCCTACCCTGGAGATCGCGACTCACTTTTTCGATAACCTCTTTTTCAATTCATCCTATTATGACCTCTCTAGGGTTGGAAGGATGAAGATAAACCAGAAACTCGGGATAAACGAGGAAGATGCGCCCATTGACCTTAGGGTGCTGAGAAAAGAGGATATACTGCAAACGGTAAGATATCTGCTTGAACTTAAAGACAATATACCGGGCAGGGCAATAGACGATATCGATCATATGTCGAATAGACGTGTTCGATCGGTAGGGGAACTGCTTGAGAATCAGTACAGAATCGGTCTGGTAAGAATGGAAAGGGCCATTAAGGAGCGTATGAGCCTTCAGGATGTCGAGACAATGATGCCCAACAATCTTATCAATCCTAAGCCCGTAAGTGCGGTCATACGTGAATTCTTCGGTTCCGGACAGCTGAGTCAGTTCATGGACCAGACGAATCCGCTTTCGGCCATCACTCATAAGAGGAGGCTTTCTGCCCTAGGGCCAGGAGGTCTGACCAGGGAACGGGCAGTATTCGAGGTCAGAGACGTACACCCGTCGCATTACGGGCGTGTATGCCCTATCGAGACACCCGAAGGTCCGAATATCGGTCTGATCGTATCCCTCAGTACATATGCAAGGGTTAATGAATTCGGATTTATCGAAACGCCCTACTATATAGTCAAGGACGGTGTTGTTACGGATGAGATCCGTTACCTAAGCGCTATAGAAGAGGACGAAGAGATTATTGTTCAGGCAACCGAACCTCTTGATGAAAATAACATGATAATATCAGACCTCTTGAGGGTGAGGGTGCGTGACGGAGAATACGGCACGGTATCACGAGATCAGATTACCATGATGGACGTGGCTACAAACCAGCTGTTTAGCGTATCAGCGAACCTTATCCCATTCCTGGAGCACGATGATGCTAACAGGGCCCTTATGGGATCAAACATGCAGCGTCAGGCAGTGCCGCTGCTGTTCGCAAAGCCGCCCATGGTCGGAACAGGCATGGAACAGCTTGTTGCCAGGGACTCGGGCGTATGCGTAGTGGCAAGGCGTGAGGGTACTGTCCAGGATGTGGACTCTCAGCGCATAGTAATCATGGCCGATGATATAGGAGAACAGCACGAGGACACCGGCATAGACATTTACAGGCTTACAAAGTTCAAACGAGCAAACCAGAATACCTCTTTCAACCAGAAGCCCATCGTGAACAAGGGGCAGAGGGTAAAGAAAGGCGAGATCATAGCGGACGGTCCTGCGACAAGGGATGGCGAGCTCGCTCTGGGTAGAAACCTTGTCGTAGCGTTCATGCCGTGGGGTGGATATAACTACGAGGACGCCATACTGATAAGCGAACGCGTTGTTAAGGAAGACTACTATACATCCGTGCACATAGAGGAATTCGAGGTTATGGCCCGAGACGTGAAACTCGGCAGCGAGGAGATCACGAGAGATATACCAAACGCAGGTGAAGAGGCGCTCAAGGATCTAGATGACTCGGGCATCGTAAGGATAGGTGCAGAGGTTAAACCGGGTGATATCCTTGTCGGAAAGGTAACGCCTAAGGGCGAAACCCAGCTGTCTCCCGAAGAAAAACTGCTTAGGGCGATATTCGGTGAAAAGGCGAGTGAGGTCAAGGATACCTCGCTAAGGGTGCCGCCCGGGATCGAAGGGACTGTGATTGATGCACGTGTATTCAACAGAAGGGGCCAGGATAAAGATGAAAGGACCATCCAGATTGAGTTGAGAGAGATAGAAAAACTCAAGAAGGACCAGGAAGACGAGATCGCGATCATAACCAATGCCGCAAGAAAGAGGCTGGACATGATCCTCACAGGCAAGGAGCTTTCAGCGCCGCTGCTTTCTCATCTTGGTGATACCATCTTGGCAAAGACAGGTGACAAGATAGAAAGAGATATACTTGATCAGCTCAGCATAAACGACTTCAAAGACGTCCATACCGAAGACGGACAGGAGGTCGATGAAGCGGTAGAGCAGGTAATAACACACCTAGATCAACAGAAGAGGCTAATCAATAATTTTTATGATTCAAAGATAGAGAAACTCAGCGCAGGAGATGACCTGCCCCCGGGCGTTAACAAGATGGTAAAGGTTTTTGTCGCCATAAAACGCAAGCTGTCGGTAGGTGATAAGATGGCTGGGAGACACGGTAACAAGGGAGTTATCTCACGGGTATTGCCTGAAGAGGATATGCCGTTTTTTGAAGACGGAAGACCGGTCGATATCGTGCTCAATCCCCTTGGTGTACCTTCAAGGATGAATGTGGGGCAGATACTGGAGACTCATCTCGGATGGGCGGTTCGCGGGGTCAACGAAACTATACAGAGGATGGTTCAGGAACAATACCCGGAAGAGAAACTGCGGGAAATGCTCAATAATATATATGCATCAAAGAAGATAAAAAAGATCATCGACAAGTCATCGAGAGAGGATTTGATGGATCTGATACACAAGATTCAGGATGAAGGGCTTACCGTTGCCGTACCGGTCTTTGATTCGGCGACCGAGAAGGAAATCATGGATGTGATGAAAAAGGGTGAGGTCTCTGAAACAGGCAGGGTAACACTGTATGACGGAAGATCCGGAATACCCTTTGACAGCAAGGTGACCGTCGGCATAATGTATATGCTCAAGTTGCATCACCTAGTTGATGACAAGATACATGCAAGGTCTATCGGTCCTTACTCCCTTGTCACCCAGCAGCCGCTCGGAGGAAAGGCACAATTCGGCGGTCAGCGTCTGGGTGAGATGGAGGTCTGGGCTATAGAGGCCTACGGAGCGGCATATTCTTTACAGGAATTTTTGACTGTAAAGTCGGATGATGTTGCAGGGAGAACAAGGATGTACGAATCCATTGTAAAGGGTCAACACGAACTTGAACCTGGTATCCCTGAATCATTTAATGTTTTAACAAGAGAACTCAAAAGCCTGGGCCTAGATATTGGACTTATCGAAGGTCAGGGCTAATATAGGGAGGGGTAAGCTTGGAAGACCTATATAGCTATTTTGAAAAACCAAAAGATCCTTCCAATTATATGGCTGTAAGGATTGGTTTGGCGTCTCCTGAAAAGATCTTCGCCTGGTCCTATGGAGAGGTCAAGAAACCTGAGACAATAAACTACAGGACCTTTAAGCCTGAACGCGACGGACTTTTCTGCGCAAGGATATTCGGGCCTATAAAGAGTTACGAGTGTATCTGCGGAAAGTACAAACGCATGAAACACCGCGGTGTAGTCTGTGAAAAATGTGGTGTCGAGGTGATCGATTCACGGGTAAGGAGAGAGAGACTCGGGCACATCGAGCTGGCAACACCTGTCGCTCATATATGGTTTTTAAAGAGTCTGCCCAGCAAGATAGGTGCACTGTTGGATCTTTCCATAAAAGAACTGGAGAGGGTCCTGTATTTTGAAAGCTATATCGTAACAGACCCAAAGGATGCTCCTTTTCACCAGGGTGAACTTCTGACAGAGGACAAGTTCAGACAGGCCGTAGATAAGCACGGCATAGGAAGCTTTGTTGCCAAGATGGGGGCAGAGGCCATAGACGACCTGATAAAGGGTCTGGATATCTTATCGCTGTCCGTGTCTCTCAAACAGGAGATACAGAATACAAAGAGCGAGGCAAAGAAAAAGAAACTATCCAGGCGTATACGGATGGTCAATGTCTTCAAGGGCATAGAGCCCGATGAACTAATCTCTTTTATAGAAGACAGGTTCCATCTGGAAAAGGACGAGCAGTTCAGAAGGGCACTCGGTGAAATCCTGTCCGAATGCAGAAAGATTACAAAGAGGTGGGATGAGTCCCTTACATATACTGAAAAAAAGGCTGTCCTGCCGAAGATAAACGCGGTTATAGAGCGACTGATAGAATCGAAAAAACTCTCGCACGACGAGATAGATTATCTGAAGCCGTGGCAGGATCCTACATGGATGATACTGAAGGTTGTACCCGTGCTGCCGCCGGACCTGAGACCTCTTGTACCACTGGACGGCGGAAGATTCGCAACGTCTGACCTGAATGATCTTTACAGGCGTGTGATAAACCGCAACAACAGACTCAAGAGACTAATGGAACTGAACGCCCCGGATATCATCCTCAGAAACGAAAAGAGGATGCTTCAGGAGGCGGTGGACGTTCTGTTTGATAACGGACGCAGGGGACGCGTGATAACAGGGGCCAACAGGAGGCCGCTAAAGTCCTTGTCCGATATGCTCAAGGGAAAACAGGGACGTTTCAGGCAGAATCTGCTCGGAAAGCGTGTCGACTACTCCGGCCGATCTGTTATTACCGCAGGACCGGATTTAAGGCTGCATCAGTGCGGTCTGCCGAAGAAGATGGGCATAGAACTATTCAAACCCTTTATATATCACAAGCTCGAGAAAAAGGGGTATGTAAGCACCATAAAGAGTGCTAAGCGCCTAGTAGAGAGCGAGAACCCAGAGGTATGGGAATGCCTCGCAGAGGTGGTACAGGAATACCCTGTACTATTGAACCGTGCCCCGACCCTGCACCGTTTGGGTATACAGGCATTTGAACCGATCCTGATAGAAGGTAAGGCCCTGCAGCTGCATCCCCTAGTATGTTCCGCATTTAATGCGGATTTTGACGGAGACCAGATGGCTGTTCATGTGCCGTTGTCTATCGAGGCACAGGTGGAGGCAAGGGTGTTGATGATGTCGACGAACAACATACTTTCACCTGCACACGGCAAACCCGTTATCGTGCCCACACAGGATATCGTGCTCGGTGTCTATTATCTTACCCGGGACAAACCCCTCGCAAAGGGTGAAGGCATGATATTCTATGGACCCGAGGAGGTCAGGGCTGCACACGATGCCGGAGAGGTCTCTATACACGCAAAGATAAAGGTTCGCATGGGCGAGAAGCATGTGGATACAACAGTGGGTCGCGTGATATTCAGCGAGATCGTGCCTGATGAAATCCCTTTCGAGGCTATCAACATGCCGATGACCAAGAAGGCGTTGGCCGAACTCGTAGACATATGCTTCAGGTCCTCAGGAGACAAAAAGACTGTTCTGCTTGCAGACAGGATCAAGGACATAGGATATTTCTATGCAACCAAGGCAGGTATATCCATAGGCATAGAGGATATGCTCGTGCCTCAATCCAAGTCCAAGATAATCGATAAGGCAAAGGACGATGTGGCACAGATTATCAACCAGTATAATGAGGGTCTTATCACTGATGGTGAGAGATACAACAAGATCGTAGACATCTGGAGTAAGGTTACGGATCAGATAGCCGGCGATATGATGGATACCATCAAAACGGACACCATCACCTATCCGGACGGCAGGGTAGAGGAGATACCGTCGTTCAACCCGATATTCATGATGGCGGATTCCGGGGCTAGAGGTTCAGCTCAGCAGATACGACAGCTGGCAGGTATACGTGGACTTATGGCAAAGCCGTCGGGTGAGATCATAGAGACCCCCATTGAGTCGAATTTTAGAGAGGGACTCGATGTACTTGAATACTTTATTTCAACCCATGGTGCGAGGAAGGGACTTGCCGACACCGCTCTTAAGACGGCAAATTCGGGATACCTGACCAGACGGCTGGTAGATGTCGCCCATGATGTTGTTGTAACCGAAGAAGATTGCGGGACCATGGACGGAATCGAGATGATCGCCCTTGTAGAGGGAGGCGAGATCATCCAGACACTGGGTGAGAGGATATTAGGCCGCGTTGCGCTCGATGATGTAAGGGATACATACACAGGTGAATTACTGGTCCCGGCCAATAGCATGATCGATATAGAGCATGTTAAACAGATAGATGATGCTGGCCTTGAAAAGGTTGTTATAAGATCCGTGCTGACGTGCAAGTCCAAACACGGGTGCTGCGCCAAGTGCTATGGCAAGGACCTTGCCAGGGGAAGGATGGTAAACATAGGAGAGGCGGTAGGAATAATAGCTGCCCAGTCCATAGGTGAACCAGGAACCCAGCTTACAATGAGAACATTCCACATTGGTGGTACTGCTACCGTTGTAGGTCAGTCAAATATCAAGTTCAACCATGCCGGTATCGTGAGATATAAGGATCTGAAGGTTGTACGGGGCCGTGACAACGAACTCGTTGTAATGAACCGTAACGGTATGATCGCGCTTGAGGATGATAAGGGCAGGGAACGTGAATCATACGCCATAGTCTACGGCGCCAAGATAAAGGTGGAAGACGGGGCCAACGTAGAGCCGGGAACACTGCTTGCGGAATGGGATCCGTACACCCTGCCGATACTTACCGATGTAAAGGGTAAGGTCAAGTTTGCAGACCTGGTTGAGGAGATAACCGTCCAGGAGCATATAGACGAGGTAACAGGACTTAGCAGGACCGTTGTTATCGAGCCCAAGAATACAGACTTGCGGCCCAGGATACTGATACACGACGAATCCGGAAAGGTGTCAAAGATACCCGGCAGCAAGAATCAGGCAAGGTATACCCTGCCCGTGGCAGCAAATATATATGTTAAGGAAAACGACGAGGTATATGCAGGCGATGTCCTGGTAAAGATACCCAGAGAAACAACAAAAACAAAGGATATCACTGGAGGACTGCCGAGGGTTGTCGAGCTTTTTGAGGCAAGGAGGCCTAAGGAGTGCGCTACAGTGAGTGAGATCGATGGTGAGGTATCCTTCGGCAAGGACACCAAAGGCAAGAGAAAGGTGATTATAACGCCTGAGGTGGGACAGCAGAAGGATTATATGATATCTAAGACCAAACATATATCGGTTCATGAGGGCGATTATGTGCGCAGTGGAGAGCCTCTGATGGACGGTGCTGTAGATCCGCATGATATCCTCAAAATAAGCGGAGAAAAGGAACTGGCTAGGTATCTGGTTAACGAGGTCCAGGAGGTTTACAGGCTTCAGGGTGTAAGGATCAATGACAAACACATAGAGGTCATTGTCCGTCAGATGCTTAGACGCGTAAAGATAAAGGATTCAGGCGATACGATCAACATAGAAGGCGAATACGTGGACAAGCATAACTTTACCGATGAGAACGAGCGTGTAGTGACATCAGGTGGAGTACCCGCTATTGCGGAAGCGTCTCTGCTCGGCATTACAAAGGCGAGCCTCAACACGGAGAGCTTTATCTCGGCGGCTTCGTTCCAGGAGACAACCAGGGTTCTCACCGAGGCGAGCGTCGAGGGTAAGGTGGATCATCTCGTCGGCTTAAAGGAAAATGTGATCATGGGAAGGCTCATACCCGCAGGTACCGGATTCCCCATATACTCCAAGGTGGATGTCGAAGTCGAAGATGAGGAGATATTTGAGGACGAACTCACGTAGAAAACCCTTGACAGAAGACCGTTACATTGTTAGAAGTCTGCGGCAATTTGAGTAATAAAACACGTAAATTTATTTATAAACAGGAAGGATAAAGAGGTTAAAGATGCCTACGCTGAATCAGTTGGTAAGAAAAGGTAGAAAGACTATAGAGAAAAAGAAAAAGACAAGGGCCCTTCAGGCATGTCCTCAGAAGAGAGGCGTATGTGTGCGTGTTTACACCACGACCCCGAAGAAGCCTAACTCTGCTCTGCGCAAGGTCGCAAGGGTAAGGTTGACAAACGGATATGAGGTTACCTCGTACATACCGGGAGAAGGCCATAATCTGCAGGAGCACTCGGTGGTACTTATCAGGGGCGGCCGTGTAAAGGACCTTCCAGGTGTGCGTTACCATATCGTACGCGGCGTTATGGATTCCGAGGGTGTTCAGGAGCGACGTCAGGGCAGATCCAAGTACGGAACAAAGAGACCAAAATAAAGGAATTTAGTTATGCCAAGAAAGAACAGAGGAAATCTTAAAAGGGATATATTACCTGACCCAAAGTGTGGAGATAAGACGGTCAGCAAATTTATAAACTGTCTGATGTGGGACGGAAAGAAGTCCGTCAGTGAAAAGATTTTTTACGATATGCTCGATATCCTTTCCGACAAGACCAAGGAGGATTCCCTGCAGGTCTTCATCAAGGCATTCGATAATGTAAAACCGTCACTGGAGGTAAGGTCCCGCAGAATAGGTGGTGCGACATATCAGGTGCCCACAGAGGTAAGGCCGGACAGAAGAGACATGCTGGCAAGGCGGTGGCTGATTCAAGCTGCACGTTCCAGGGGTGAGAACACCATGTGCCAGAGACTGGCCGCGGAAATCCTGGATGCATTTAACAATAGAGGAACTTCCATAAAGAAGAAGGAAGACACACACAAGATGGCTGAGGCAAACAAGGCCTTTGCACATTACCGTTGGTAGAGGATATAAGGTTTTGAGTACAAGAACAATCAACATAGATAAACTCCGTAACATAGGTATAATGGCCCATATAGATGCGGGCAAGACAACCACTACCGAGCGGATACTTTACTATACCGGAAAGAGCTATAAGATAGGAGAGGTCCATGACGGTCAGGCAACTATGGACTGGATGGATCAGGAAAAGGAAAGAGGTATAACCATAACCTCTGCCGCCACTACGTGCATGTGGAGGGATTGTGTAATAAATATTATAGATACCCCGGGACATGTGGATTTCACCATAGAGGTGGAGAGGAGCCTGAGGGTCCTGGATGGAGCCGTAGGTGTTTTTTGTGCGGTGGGCGGTGTTCAGCCGCAGTCCGAGACGGTGTGGAGACAGGCCGAGCGTTACCGAGTTCCAAGGATTGCCTTTGTAAACAAGATGGACAGGGTAGGCGCTGACTTTTTCAATGTCGTTAATGACTTGAACGAAAAGCTTGGAGCAAACACCGTTCTTTTGCAGATGCCTTTGGGCGCAGAAGATAAGTTTACAGGGGTCGTTGATCTGATTACCATGCAGGCAGCTATATTTGATGAGACGTCAAAGGGCTCAAAGATAGAATATATGCCGATTCCTGAGGAGTTTGCCGAGCAGGCCCTGAAGTACAGGGATAATATGATAGAGACCCTGAGCGACGTTGATGAAGAGATCATGGAGCTCTACCTGGAGGGGTCTGATGTCGATGAGAAACTGATCAGGAAGGCTATACGCAAAGGCACACTTGAATTAAGCGTAACACCAGTCATGTGCGGTTCGGCATTCAAGAATAAGGGTGTTCAGCCACTACTCGATGCCGTAGTCGATTTTCTGCCGTCACCCATAGATGTCGGGGCGATAAAGGGAAAGTCCGAGGCTGGTGAGGATGAATCACGTATGCCCGATGATAAAGAACCTTTTTCCGCACTGGCGTTCAAGGTTATGAATGATTCCTATGTCGGACAGTTGACTTTTGTCCGGGTGTACTCTGGTGCCGTGAATTCGGGAGAGACCGTATACAACAGCTCTACAGGGAAAAAGGAGCGCGTCGGCAGACTGGTACGTATGTATGCGGACAAGCGCGAAGAGATAAAGACCCTGTTTGCAGGAGAGATCGCTGCAGTACTAGGACTGAAGCATACCACTACAGGTCAGAGCCTGTGCGATGTAGCCAAGCCCGTAGTACTTGAATCTATAGAATTCCCTGAGCCGGTCATATCGATAGCCATAGAGCCAAAGAGCAAGTCCGATCAGGAAAAACTCGGCTTGGCATTATCGAAGCTGGCCATGGAAGATCCGTCTTTCAAGGTGCATACGGATCATGATACAGGGGACACAATAATCTCAGGTATGGGAGAACTGCACCTAGAGATTATCGTCGACAGGATGAAGAGAGAATTCAATGTCGAGGCAAATATTGGTAAGCCACAGGTTGCATATACGGAGACTATAACAAAGACTGCCGAGCATGAATTGAAATACGCCAAGCAGACAGGCGGACACGGGCAGTATGCGCATATACTTATCAGGCTGGAGCCGTTGGAATCAGGATCCGGGCTCGAGTTTGTAAACAAGATAACGGGTGGGGTGATCCCAAGGGAATACATACCCGCGGTCAAGAAGGGTGTCGAAGAGGCCATGAATGTAGGACCGTGCGCCGGGTATCCTGTTATGGATGTAAGGGTTACACTGTATGACGGATCCTACCACGAGGTGGATTCATCAGAAATGGCCTTCAAGATAGCCGGTTCTATGGCTATGAAAGATGCATTGAGAAAGTCAGGACCTATAATGCTCGAACCCATTATGGATGTAGAGGTTGTAAGCCCTGTAGAATATATCGGAGATGTGATAAACGATTTGTCCTCGAGGAGAGGAAGGGTTCTGGGTATAGATACCCGTTCTGAAGTAAGGGTTGTCGCAGTACAGGTACCTTTAGCCGAGATCTTCGGTTATGCGACAAGTCTGCGCTCTTTATCGCAGGGAAGGGCTACCTTTACCATGCAGGTTTCTCATTATGACCCTGTACCTACGAGCATATCCGATAATTTTAAAGTATCTAGAGGAGGACAAGTATATGGCTAAAGAGACATTCAAGAGGACGAAGCCGCACGTAAATGTTGGGACGGTAGGGCATATAGATCATGGAAAGACGACGTTAACAGCGGCGATCACGAAGCATTTGGCACTGAAGGGGTTTGCGGATTTTGTACCGTTTGATCAGATAGACAAGGCGCCCGAGGAGAAGGAGCGCGGTATAACGATCAACACGGCGCACGTGGAGTATGAGACCGAGAAGCGTCATTATGCGCATATAGACTGTCCTGGTCATGCCGACTATATCAAGAACATGATCACCGGAGCAGCGCAGATGGACGGAGCGATACTGGTGGTAGCGGCCTCAGACGGACCGATGCCGCAGACCAGAGAGCACATATTGCTGGCTAAGCAGGTGAACGTACCTGCGATAGTGGTATTTTTGAACAAGGTAGATCAGGTAGACGATCCGGAGTTATTGGAGCTGGTGGAGTTGGAGTTGAGGGAGTTGCTGAGTGCGTATGATTTTCCCGGAGACGATATACCTATAATCAAGGGATCTGCGTTGAAGGCCCTTGAGAGTGATGATCCTGATTCAGAAGAAGCGAAGTGTGTATTTGAGTTGATGGAGTCGGTAGACAGTTACATACCGGATCCGATCAGGGACGTAGACAGGGCGTTTTTGATGCCAGTAGAGGACATATTTACGATCAGCGGACGCGGAACGGTTGTAACCGGCAGGGTAGAGCGTGGTGTGATCAAGACAGGAGAAGAGGTAGAGATAGTAGGAATAAAGCCGACAATCAAGACCGTATGCACGGGAGTGGAGATGTTCCGCAAGACCCTTGATGAGGGGCGTGCAGGCGACAATGTGGGCATATTGATAAGAGGTACGAAGAGGGACGAGGTAGAGAGGGGTCAGGTAGTAGCGCATCCCGGATCAATAACGCCGCATACGCATTTCAGTGCGGAGGTATACGTATTGAAGAAGGAGGAAGGCGGCAGGCACACCCCGTTTTTCACCGGATATCGTCCCCAGTTTTATTTCAGGACAACGGATGTAACAGGTGATATCAAGTTACCTGATGGCGTAGAGATGGTAATGCCTGGTGACAATGTAACCATGGATGTGAAGCTGATACAGCCGATAGCCATGGACGAGGGATTGCGGTTTGCTATCCGTGAAGGTGGAAGGACCGTTGCTTCAGGCGTTATCGTTAAGGTTATCGAATAGAAGGTAGGAGAGTAATAAACAATGGAGACGCAAAGGATACGCATTAGACTCAAGGGTTATGATCATAAATTAATAGACCAGTCTGTTCAAGAGATTGTGGATGCAGCAAGAAGGACAGGGGCTCGGGTTGCGGGACCGATTCCGCTCCCGACAAGGATAGAAAAGTTTTGCGTTTTGCGGTCTCCTCATGTAGACAAGAAGTCCAGAGACCAATTTGAGATCAGAACGTATAAACGTCTCTTGGATATTTTAGACCCGACTCAGCAGACCGTTGATTCTTTGATGAAACTGGACCTGTCAGCAGGGGTAGATGTAGAGATAAAGCTCTAAAGAATGTGGAGATGAAAAAATGATCAAAGGGATCATAGGTAAGAAAATAGGAATGTCTCAGATATTCGATGAAAACGGTGAGATTGTACCCGTAACATTGATACAGGCCGGGCCCTGTTATGTGATTCAGAAAAAGATCCAGGAAAAGGATAAGTATGATTCCATACAGCTAGGATTCTCCCAAAAGAGAGATTTTAGGGTCAATAAGGCACTAAAGGGCCATCAGGACAAGGCAGGCAAAGGTTGCTTCTATCACCTGAAGGAGTTTTCATGCGATGATGTTGCATCTGTAGATGTCGGTCAGGAGATAAAGATCGAAGATGTCTTTGAAAAGGGTGAGATAATAAAGGTCACCGGGACATCCAAGGGCAAGGGCTATGCAGGTGTTATGAGAAGGCACGGATTCGGCGGTCTTCCGGCAAGTCATGGGGCCAAGATACATAGGTCAAGTGGTTCTGTTGGTACATGTGCTGATCCCGGAAAGATCATAAAAGGCAGGAAGATGGCCGGACATCTGGGTAATGACAGGGTTACGGTAAAGGGCCTTAAAATAATAGATATTAAGCCGGAGGATAATATTATTGCAATAAAAGGCGCGGTGCCCGGATCCAAAGGCAAGATAGTTATGCTGAAAAAACAAGGGGATTAACCATGCCGACAGTGGATGTATATAATATGGCGGGAGAGAAGGTCAAAGAGATTGATCTGCTCGAAACGGTATTCGGATGTGAAGTAAAGCCATATCTGCTGCATGATGTTGTTGTGTGGCAGATGGCAAAAAAGAGGGCTGCCACGGCAAAGACAAAGACCAGGTCAGAGGTATCGGGTGGCGGGGCCAAGCCATGGCGTCAGAAAGGGACAGGAAGGGCCCGAGCCGGTACAAACCGTTCGCCCTTATGGAGATCGGGTGGTGTTATATTCGGACCGAACAACAGGAACTACAGCAAGAAACTGCCGAAAAAGGTAAGGTCAGAGGCCTTAAGGAGCGTATTGAGCATGAAACTGAGCGAAAACGCACTCAAGGTAGTAGATATAGTAAAGGTGGATGAGCCCAAGACAAAGTTGTACGCTAAAGCGCTTTCTTCACTGGAAATGGAAAATACTCTGGTCGTAACCGGGAACATGAATAACGAGATTTCACTCGCATCCAGGAATCACAGCAAGAGCAAGCTTCTGGATGTTATGGGTCTGAATGTATATGATCTGCTGAAATACAGGGGGCTGGTCATGGATATTCAGGCAATAGAGACTATCCAGGAGAGGCTGAAACAATGAAAGACTTTACAACGATCATAAAAAAGCCGCTTGTTACGGAAAAAGGTACAATGCTGAGGCAGGAAGACAACCAGGTAATATTCTCGGTAGGTATCGATGCAAACAAGATAGAGATTAAAAAGGCTGTTGAAGGGCTGTTCAAGGTCCATGTAGAGGATGTGAGAACAATTCTCATGAAGGGCAAGATCAAGCGTTTCGGCAGGCATGAATATAGACGTTCTAACTGGAAGAAGGCTATTGTAAAGCTGAAAAAAGGCGATAGCATCGAGATTTATGAAGGGGTATAGGATATGAGTATCAGGGGGTTTAAGCCAACATCTGCGGGTAGACGCACCATGACGGTCTCAACCTTTAAGGAGATAACGGAAAAGAAGCCGCAGGGTTCTTTGACGCGTTCCCTTAAAAAGAAAAGCGGAAGGAATAATACCGGTCGTATAACGGTCCGTCATCAGGGTGGAGGAAGTAAAAAACTCTACCGGGTCATAGATTTCAAGCGTGACAAGGTAGGTGTCCCGGGAAAGGTGATGACGATAGAATATGATCCTAATCGATCCGCACGTATATCATTGATACAGTACGCAGACGGTGAGAAGAGATATATACTGTGGCCTGACAGCCTGAAAGTGGGAAGTACGGTTATAGCTTCGGATGAGGCCGAGATAAGGCCGGGCAATGCTATGACATTAAAGGCTATTCCACTGGGTACGTTTGTACACAACATAGAGACAAGGCCGGGTAAGGGTGGACAGATGATCCGTTCCGCCGGCACATATGCACAGGTACTGGCCAAAGAAGGGACCTATGTGCAGTTAAAGATGCCGTCCGGAGAGGTGAGGAAGATCTTTTCCGCCTGCAGGGCAACCATAGGTCAGGTGGGAAATCTGAGTCACTCGAACATCACGATCGGGAAGGCTGGAAGAACCAGATGGCTGGGTGTCCGTCCTACGGTAAGGGGTGTTGCCATGAACCCGGTTGATCATCCTCACGGAGGGGGTGAAGGAAGGGTAAAAGGTAATCATCCTATGACCCCATGGGGAATATCGACCAAGGGGCATAAAACAAGGAAAAAGACTAAAGATACAGATAAGTATATCGTAAAGAGGAGGAAATAATTCGTGTCCCGTTCATTAAAAAAAGGACCATTCGTTGATGATCATCTTCTGAAAAAGGTTTTTGTATCACAGGAATCAGGGAGCAGAAAGGTTATTAAGACATGGTCTAGAAGATCGGTAATACTCCCTGAATTTGTTGGTCTTACCTTTGCAGTACACAACGGGAGGAAATTTGTACCCGTATATGTGACAGAAGATATGATTGGTCATAAGCTGGGAGAGTTCTCCCCTACCCGTACATTCTACGGACATGCTGCGGATAGGAAATCGCAGAGAAAGGGGCGCTAGTTATGGAAGCAAGAGCAGTATTGCGGCATACAAGGATCTCTCCTCAGAAGACTAGACTGGTCGCGGATAAGGTGAGGGAAAAGCCGATAGCCGACGCGCTAAGACTATTGAATTTATTGGGAACAAAGAGGGCGAAGATTATCGCCAAGGTCCTAAATTCGGCTGTGGCAAATGCCATGACGACAGGTCTGGTGGATGTGGATAACCTTTTTGTAAAAACAATCCAGATAGATGAAGGTGCCCGCTTAAAGCGTTTCATGCCAAGGGCTCAGGGCAGGGCTACTCGCATAATAAAGAGAACCAGTCATATTTCTGTTGTGCTCGAAGAGCTATAGGAAAGGGGTAGATAAGTGGGACAAAAAATACATCCTTATGGATTCAGGTTAGGTATAACCAAGGATTGGAAAGCAAAATGGTATGCGGAAAAGACCTTTGGAGCGCTTCTGCTTGAGGATCGGAAAATACGCCAGTATATAACAAAGAATCTCGGACATGCAGGGATATCGAATATCATTATAGAACGGGCAGCAAACAAGGTTAAGCTTATTATATATACAGGAAGGCCCGGACTTGTTATCGGAAGAAAGGGACAGGGTGCGGAACAGCTCAAAAACGACCTGTCACGGTTCGTCGATAAAGAGATCATGCTGGAGATAAAAGAGGTAAGAAGGACTGAAACCGATGCGCAGATCATAGCAGAGAGTATAGCAAACCAGCTCGTTAGAAGGGTGGCATACCGAAGGGCCATGAAAAGGGCAGTAACCCAGGCCATGAGGATGGGTGCACAGGGTATAAAGGTAGCATGTGCCGGAAGATTGGCCGGTGCGGAGATCGCGCGAAGCGAATGGTACAGAGAGGGAAGAGTACCCCTGCATACGCTCAGGAGTGACGTGGATTATGGATTTGTAGAGGCACATACCATATACGGAGTAATAGGAGTTAAGGTATGGGTCTTCAATGGTGATATAATAAAAAAGCAAGAAGAGGCCAGTGCATAAGGGAGAATAAGGGCTATGTTACAGCCAAACAAGGTCAAACACAGGAAACAACATCGCGGGCGCATGAAAGGCAGCCCCGAAAAGGGATCGAGGGTAAGCTTCGGGACATATGGTTTACAGAGTCTCGATCCTCAATGGATAACATCACGGCAGATAGAGGCAGCGAGAATCGCGATTACACGATATGTAAAACGCGGAGGAAAGGTCTGGATACGTATATTTCCCGACAAGCCTATAACAAAGAAGCCTGCTGAGACCAGGATGGGTAAGGGAAAGGGTGCGCCGGAAGAGTGGGTGGCATCTATAAGACCGGGAAGGATAATCTTCGAGATAGACGGGGTAACCCTGGATCAGGCGAAAGAGGCCTTTAGGCTGGCATCACATAAGCTGCCCGTAAAGACACGTTTTGTAACACGGGAGGGTGTCCATGAAGAATAGTGAATTAAGGGATAAGAACAAGGCTGACCTTGTCAAGATGAATAAAGATACTGCACGTGAACTTATGGATGCAAGGTTCAAACTGGCAACAGGGCAATTAAAGGATACAACGAAGTTGAGTAAATATAAAAGGGATATTGCAAGGATAAATACAATCTTGCGGGAGAAGCAGTGATGGTAGACAAGCCCAGAAAGAATGCATTATTAGGCGAAGTTACAAGTGAGAAGATGAATAAGACGGTTGTTGTAACAGTCAAGAGACTGGAAAAACACCCGGTCTTCAAAAAATATATAAGAAGACGCACTATTTTTAAGGCCCATGATGAGAATAATGAATGCAGGTTGGGTGATAAGGTGCTCATACAAGAGTGCAGACCTCTGAGTAAGACGAAAAGCTGGAGGGTTGTAGGCATCGTTGAGAGACAAGATTAGGTAGGTATTCGGAGGCGAGTATGATTCAACAACAGACAAGGCTAAAGGTTGCAGATAACTCCGGCGCTAAAGAGGTAATGTGTATAAAAGTGCTTGGAGGATCGAAACGAAGGTATGCATCTTTGGGTGATATAATAGTGGTAACGGTGAAAGAGGCCATACCCCGTTCAAAGGTCAAAAAAGGTGAAGTATGCACCGCGGTAGTGGTAAGGACAAAACGTACGCAGAGAAGACATGATGGTTCCAGCATACGCTTTGATGAGAATTCCGCGGTCATATTGAATAATCAGAAAGAACCCGTCGGGACGCGTATATTTGGTCCTGTTGCGAGAGAGCTGAGGGCAAAGAATTTTATGAAGATCGTATCTCTTGCCCCGGAAGTGCTCTAGAGGTGAGAAATGGCAAAGCATGAGACATCCAAGGTGAAAAAAGGTGATACGGTAGTTGTCCTGAATGGAAAAGACAACGGTAAGCAGGCAAAGGTCATGCGTATACTCTCAAAAAAGAACAGGATATTGCTTGAGAGGGTAAACATAGTAAAAAAGCATCAAAAACCCACACAGAACTCCCAGGGCGGTATAGTAGACAAGGAGGCGAGCATCCACATCTCTAACGTGAAGATACTCTGTCCGAAGTGTAACAAGGGTGTGAGGATCGGTCACAAGATACACGATGACGGGAATAAGGTGCGTGTATGCAGGACATGCGGAGAAGAACTCGATAGGTGAGGTGTAATAATGGCTAGGCTGAAGGATTTTTACAAAAAAGAGGTTATCCAGAAATTAAAAAAAGAGTATGGATACAAAAATATACATGAGGTCCCCAAGATCAATAAGATCGTCGTTAATATGGGGCTGGGAGAGGCTGTCCAGGATGTAAAGATCATTGACAAGGCAGTAGCGGAGATGACACTGATTGCAGGACAGAAACCAGTCGTGACCCGTGCCAGAAAGTCGATCGCCTCATTTAAACTGAGAGAGGGCATGCCGATAGGATGCACCGTTACACTGCGCGGGGAAAGGATGTTCGAATTCCTAGATAGATTGATAAATGCCGTGCTGCCACGTGTAAGAGACTTTCGCGGTGTTTCATCGAAGGGCTTTGACGGAAGAGGAAATTACACTATGGGGCTGACGGATCAATCTGTATTTCCAGAAGTGGAATACGATACGGTTGACAAGATCAGGGGTATGAATATAACGATGGTGACCACGGCAACAAATGATGATGAAGGCAGAAGCCTGATAGGCGCGTTTGGAATGCCGTTCAGGAGGTAGGCGGACAAGGCTATGGCAAAGAAATCAATGATAGCAAAACAGAAGAGGCCCAAGAGGTTTAAGGTAAGGGAATATAACAGATGTTCCATATGTGGTAGACCGCATGCCTACTATAGGAAATTTGGAATTTGTAGGATATGCCTGAGGACATTCGCCATGAGAGGTGAGATACCCGGCATCAAAAAATCTAGCTGGTAAAGGGGTAGCAAGGATGATTAATGATCCTGTAGCGGATATGATCACGAGGATAAGAAACGCGGGGTCTGCATTTAAGGAAAGTGTAGATATACCGGCGTCGAAGATGAAGCTGAATATTGCTGATATACTGATGAAAGAAGGGTATATCAAAGGTTATAAGGTGATAGAGGACTCAAAACAGGGTCTTTTGAGGGTAAACCTGAAATACCATAACTCACGCCATGTTATAACCGGTATAGAGAAGGTGTCTAAACCCGGAAGAAGGGTATATAAAGGCTCTGACGATATACCTGTTGTAAGAAAAGGGCTCGGTATATCCATAGTGAGTACATCAAAGGGTATTATGACAGATCAAAAGGCACGCTCCGGTAATGTAGGCGGCGAAGTAATGATAAGGGTCTGGTGAGGAGTTAACGATGTCAAGGATTGGGAAGATGCCCATTTCAATACCAAGTGGGGTTACGGTCAGTATTAAGGACAGGAAGGTCAGTGTTAAAGGTCCGAAAGGCCAGCTGAGCAGAGAGATAGTGGGAAATTTAGAGGTTAAGAAACAGGACGATGTCCTGAATGTAATACCTCTTGATGAAGTGCGTCAGACAATGGCATTTCAGGGACTCATGCGAACACTTATAAATAATATGGTTGTAGGCGTTACCGAGGGTTTTACAAAGAAACTCAAGATAGTCGGTGTCGGGTACAGGGGAGAGGCAAAACCGGGTATGGTAGTATTGAATGTCGGTTATTCACACCCTGTCGAGTTCCCGTTACCGGAGGGAATATCCGCTAGTGTCTCCAAGGAAGGGATTATAGAACTTCAGGGGATAGACAAAGAGATACTCGGTGATGTAGCTGCAAGGATAAGAAAGGTTAGAAAACCCGATGCTTACAAAGGCAAAGGGATACGCTATGAGAATGAAGTCGTAAAACTCAAGCCAGGTAAGAGTGCAGGCAAGGCATAGCGTTTATATATAGCGAGGAGAAATACCGTGAGTAAAAAGACCGTTAGAGAAGCCAAGCAGTTAAGAAGGTTGAGAATACGCAAAAAGATCAATGGAACACCGGAAAGGCTGAGGTTGAGTGTTTACAGGGGTAACAGGAATATATACTGCCAGATTATAGATGATACAAAGGGTAACACCCTTGTAGCCGCGTCGAGTTTAAGCCCGGAGATAAGGGAAAAGGTCAAAGGCTTTTCTGTTGATACAGCCAGGGAGGTCGGAACACTGCTGGCACTCAAGGCAAAGGAAAAGGGCATAGAAAAGGTAGTATTCGACAGGGGCGGTTCTATTTATCATGGGAAGATAAAGGCTTTATCCGAGGCGGCAAGGGCCGGCGGATTAAAGTTCTAGATAAGAGGAGATGAGCATTGGCTAGGATAGATCATACTGAAGATACCGAGCAATTGATAGACAAGGTCGTATTCATTAACCGTGTTGCAAAGGTTGTCAAAGGCGGCAAGAGATTCAGGTTCAGCGCACTGGTTGTAGTGGGTGACGGAAAAGGCAAGGTAGGTCACGGTATCGGCAAGGCAAAGGAAGTCGCCGTAAGTATAAGAAAGGGACTCGAGGTAGCCAAAAAGGCTATGAAGGATGTCCCGGTTATCGACGGCACTCTACCGCATACAATTATTGGAGAGTTCGGTTCCGGAAGGGTGATCTTGAAGCCTGCGCCAGATGGTACAGGTATAATAGCAGGCAATGCCGTGCGAGCGGTTATGGAGGCAGCGGGCGTTCGAAATGTTGTTGCAAAGACATTGGGTTCCAGAAATCACAACAATGTTATACGAGCAACCTTCGATGCATTAAACAGGCTCGAGACAAAAGAGTTTGTAGAGGCGAAACGCGGTATAACGCTCGAAAACATAGGTTAATCAAATATTAAGCGAGGTTTACATTGGCTGGGCAAGTTAAGGTAACACTACAAAAATCGACAATAGGAAGCACTAAGGTGCAGAAGGATACGGTAAAGTCGCTCGGACTCAAAAGGAGAGGAAGATCAAGGCTGTTGCCTGATAATCCTTGTGTCCGCGGGGCTATTAAAAGAATATCTCATTTGCTAGTCTGGGAGGAGGCATAAGTTATGCTGGATCTGTCGAATTTACAGCCGGCGCCGGGTTCGAGAAAGAAGGCCAGACGTATCGGAAGAGGCAATGCATCGGGACATGGAACAACCTGCGGAAGAGGTACAAAGGGACAGAAGTCCAGATCCGGAGGAAAGGTTCCTGCCTGGTTTGAAGGCGGGCAGATGCCTATATACAGAAGGCTGCCCAAGAGAGGATTCAAGAATCAGAACCGAATAGAATATGCGGTTATCAATATTAAGGATCTTGCATGTTTTGAATCGGGAAGTACTGTCGATATAGATGCCTTGCGTGCCAAGGGCATGATCAGATCGAATGATAAAATGGTGAAACTTCTTGCTGTTGGTGATATTACTGTTCCTCTGACCGTCAAGCTGAATAAGGCATCTCATGCGGCTATAGAAAAATTAGCAAATGCTGGCGGGACATTTGAGGTTTTGTGAGGGTAAATAGGTGAGTTACGGATTTGAAAATCTAGGCAAGGTTCCTGAGCTGCAAAAACGTATACTGTTTACGCTTTTCATGCTTTTTGTATATAGGATAGGCATACACATACCTACCCCCGGAATAGATTCGGCAATAATGGCTGAGTGGTTTGACCAGCAGAAGGGTACATTGCTGGGTATGTTCGATATGTTTGCAGGTGGCGGACTAAGAAGCCTGTCTATATTTGCATTGGGGATCATGCCGTACATCAGTGCCTCGATCATTGTACAGTTGCTGGGCATGGTGCATCCGACCTTTGAACAGCTTCAGAAAGAAGGGGCTGCAGGCAGACACAAACTTACCCAGTATACACGATACGGCACTGTCTTCCTTTGTTTGATACAGAGCTATTTTATGGCCTTCGGTGTTGAGCAGATGAGCGGTCCTGCCGGAGAGGCAGTCGTGTTATACCCGGGATGGGGCTTCAGGTTCATAGCAATGATCACCATGACAACAGGAACGTGTTTCCTTATGTGGTTGGGTGAGCAGATTACAGAACGAGGCATAGGTAACGGTATTTCTTTGATAATATTTGCAGGTATCGTGGCCAACATGCCTATTGCCATAATAAACAGTGTGCGTCTGACCAGGACGGGTGAATTGCCGATATTTGCGCTTCTACTGATCATTGCATTGATGCTTGCGGTAGTGGCAGGAATTGTTTTTATGGAGACATCTCAGAGGAGGATACCTATTCAGTATCCAAAGCAGATACGAGGCCGAAAGGTATATGGCGGACAAAGTACGCATCTGCCGCTTAAGATCAATGTATCTGGTGTTATACCTCCGATATTTGCATCATCCATAATCGTATTTCCTGCAACCATTGCACAGTTTTTCCCGGATGTTCAGTTTATGAAGGCGGTATCGGATGCCCTTAATCCCGGGAATGTTCTGTATAATCTGATATATGTAATAGCCATAATATTCTTTACATATTTTTATACCGCTGTTGTGTTTAACCCGGTCGATGTAGCCGATAATCTGAAAAAACACGGCGGATATGTTCCGGGTATAAGGCCTGGAAGGGCAACGTCCGATTATCTGGATAGGGTCTTGTCAAGGCTTACGTTCGTAGGGGCGGCGTATCTCTGTGTTGTATGCGTATTACCCGTTATCCTGATAAGCCGCTTGAACGTTCCTTTCTATTTTGGCGGTACATCACTGCTGATTGTTATAGGTGTATCATTGGATACGATGTCACAGATCGAGTCACACCTCATATCGCGACAATATGACGGATTGATGAAATCCGGCAGGGTGAAGACAAGACGTTAATATTATAATTATTGAGGGGGGAAAATGAATATTATTTTAGTAGGGCCACCAGGAGCAGGCAAGGGAACACAGGCAAAAAGGATGATAGACAGACTGGGTGTACCTCAGATTTCCACAGGTGACATGTTCAGGGCGGCTGTTAAGGACGGAACCCCGATGGGGATAAAGGCAAAGGAATATATGGATAAAGGGGCTCTCGTGCCCGATGATGTGGTAATAGGCGTTGTAGAGGAGAGGTTCAGTAAGGATGATTGCAAGAAGGGATTTATACTTGACGGTTTTCCTAGGACCTATGATCAGGCAAAGGCGCTGGATGGGCTTATGCAGAAGATGAACTCCTCTATGGATCACGTTGTTGTCATAGAGGTTCCTGATGATGATCTGGTAGGAAGACTTACCGGAAGAAGGACATGCAGGGCTTGTAATTACATGCATCATATTAAGTTTGACCCGCCAGAAAAAGATGGTGTATGTGACAAATGCGGCGGTGAATTATATCAGAGGGACGATGACCAGGAAGATACAATCAGACAGAGGCTCAAGACATATCATGAGCAGACATCCGTATTAATAGATTATTATTCGGACAAAGGTATAGTAAGAAAGGTAGATGGTGCAGTTAGTATGGAACAGGTTCAGACAGCAATAAAAGAAGCTATAGGGGCATAAAATCCGATATGGCAAAGGATGTTATAGAGACAGAAGGTGTAGTTATAGAACCATTGCCGAACGCAATGTTCAAGGTGCAGCTGGAAAACGGACATCAGATATTGGCACATATATCGGGTAAGATGAGGATGCATTATATAAGGATCCTTCCGGGCGATAAGGTTCAGGTCGAGATGTCACCTTATGACCTGACCAAAGGCAGGATCGTTTATAGATCAAAATAGTATTAGGAGAACAACATGAAGGTAAAGGCCTCGGTTAAAAGGCGATGCAGGTCGTGTAAGGTTATCAAAAGACACGGAGTTATTCGTGTGATATGCAGTAATACAAGACATAACCAGAGACAAGGGTAAGGAGGATTAAGTTGGCAAGGATTTCGGGAATTGATTTACCGCGAAATAAACGCATTGATGTTGCTCTGACCTATATATACGGTATAGGAAGGAGTAGTTCCAGTGAGATGCTTACAGCCCTTAAAATAGATCCGGCTATAAAGAGTGATAATCTTTCAGAGCAGGATATTGCCAGCATAAGGGATTACATAGACAAGAACCTGACTGTTGAAGGTGATCTCAGGCGGGAGACAAGCATGAATATCAGGAGACTGATGGACATTGCGAGTTACCGTGGGCTAAGGCATAGAAAAGGTCTGCCCGTGCGTGGTCAGCATACTCACAACAATGCTCGGACCAGAAAGGGGCCGAGAAGAGTTGTCGTAGGTAAGAAGAAATAAGATATAGGAGCATATGAATGGCTAGACCCAGAAAGAAGACTGGAAAAAGAAAGGTTAAGAAAGATGTATCCGAAGGCCTTGTCCATATCCAGGCAACCTTTAACAATACGGTTGTTACAATAACGGATCAACAGGGAAACACGCTTGCTTGGTCGACATCAGGTGCACAGGGTTTCAAGGGGTCAAGGAAGTCGACACCTTTTGCATCACAGATGGCAGCTCAGGAGGCATGTAAGAAGGCTCAGGAGTATGGGCTCAAAAGTGCATTCGCATATATAAAAGGACCGGGAGGCGGAAGAGAATCTGCCTTGAGGGCAGTAAATGCGAGTGGGATTAGGATAACCGGCATCAAAGATATTACGCCCATACCTCATAACGGCTGTAGACCGCCTAAAAAGCGTAGGGTATAAGAAGGAGGAAAAGTCTTGTCGAGATATACAGGGCCTGTGTGCAAGATTTGCAGAAGAGAGGGTACAAAGCTCTTTCTCAAAGGAGAAAGGTGCTATACAGATAAATGTGCCATGGAAAACAGGGCGTTTCCGCCTGGTGAACATGGACAGGGCAGGATTCGAACGAGTGAGTACAGGATACATCTGAGAGAGAAACAGAAACTGCGTTGCTCGTATGGTGTGTCCGAAGGGCAGTTTCATAGATACTATGACAAGGCGAAAAGATCTAAGGGTAAAACCGGTGAGATGCTGCTATCGTTGCTTGAGAGAAGATTGGATAATATCGTCTATAGATCGGGTTTTGCCTCATCGCGATCAGAGGCAAGGCAACTGATCACTCACGGTCATTTCCGAGTAAACGGGAGAAAGACCGATATACCGTCCTTTCTGGTAAAGTCCGGTGATGAGATAGATGTCAAGGAAAAGAGCAAAAAGATATCACAGATCAACGAGTCCATAGAGAGCAGGGAACAGAGGGGTATCGCTGAATGGTTGGAAGTAGATCCAAAGGCCATGAAGTGTACGATAAAGGCCCTGCCTGAAAGAAAAGATCTGCCGATGGCCGTTGAAGAGACGCTAATTGTTGAGTACTACTCAAAATAACATATTAATAAGGGTATAGGATGATTGAGAAGAATTGGAAAGAAATAATCAAACCCGGTAAGTTGGAGATAGTGGAATCCACATATTCGGATATATACGCACGATTCAATGCACAGCCCCTGGAAAGGGGTTTTGGCGTGACAATAGGTAATTCGCTAAGAAGGATTCTCCTCTCATCCATTTACGGCTCGGCAATAATCGGTGTAAAGTTTGATGAATCATTGGGTGTTCTTCACGAGTTTTCAAGTGTGTCCGGGATTTATGAGGACGTTACGGATATCATACTAAATCTGAAGAAGGTTGTCCTGCGGATGCACACGGATAAACCGCAGATAGTAACCCTTGAGAAGAAAGGACCATGTAAGGTGGTTGCCGGTGATATAGAGGCGGGCGGCATGGTCGATATAACGAATCCAGACCAGATAATTGCGACTATAGAGAGCGATATAACCTTAAAGATGGAGATGAGGGTCGATTGGGGCAGGGGATATGTACCCGCTGAGATCAACAAGGAAAAGATAGATACCCAGGGATGGATAGCCATAGATGCGATATTCTCACCGGTACGAAGGGTGTCGTTCAATGTTACTCCGACCATAGTAGGTCGAAGGACAGACTATGATAGACTGTCCCTTGAGGTATGGACAAACGGAGTCGTAACTCCTGATAATGCATTGGCATATGCGGCAAAGATACAAAAAGAGTACATGGATACATTTATCAATTTCCATGAAGAGGAGATTGAAAAGATAGAGGAAAAAGAGGAAAAGGAAAAAGATCTCAACGACAATCTGTTCAGGACTGTTGAAGAGTTGGAATTGTCTGTCAGGTCGGCCAATTGTCTTAAAAATGCCAATATGACTTATATCTATGAGCTTGTTCAAAAGAGCGAGGCGGAATTGTTGAAGACAAAGAATTTCGGTAGGAAATCGCTTGAGGAAATCAAGGAAAAGCTGGCAAAAATGGGCATACATATCGGCATGAAGATCCAGAATCTGCCTTCCGAAGAAGAGATAGAGGAAAGAAGGAAGAGGATGGAAGAAGAGGAAAGCAAGTAGCAGGAGTGTAGAAGATGTATCATCAGATTGCAGGAAGAAAACTAGGAAGAACAACGGATCATAAAGAGGCGATGATGAAGAATCTAGTCACCTCCCTGATTATACACGATAGAATAAAGACAACAGAGGCAAAGGCAAAGGAATTAAGAAGGTTGGCCGACAGGGTGATTACCATGGGTAAGAAAAATACTCTTGCATCGATAAGGCAGGCTGCAAGAACTGTCAGATCCAAGGAAGCCCTGGGTAAATTATTCAAGGAACTCGCTCCCAGGTTCGAAGGCAGGAATGGGGGATATACCAGGATAATCAAATACAAAAACAGAAGAGGTGATGGAGCACCGGTTGTAATAATGGAGTGGGTAGAGCCTCTGAATAGAACTGAAGCCGATACAGAAACGAAACCTTGAGCAATACGGATGGGTTGCCCGAGTCCATAAGAATAAATGGGGTAACCTTTTCGTACAAGGAAAGGACAATACTCAAGGGAATAGACCTGACTATACCGATAGGGTCATATTTCGGCATAGTCGGGCCTAATGGATCAGGAAAGACAACATTTGCATATATCGTATGCGGCATATACAAACCCGATAAAGGCAGTATAGAAACAAAAGGCCTCAGAAGAGGCCTTGTCCTTGCAAACCCAGCAAACCAGATAGTAAGCCTTGTAGTAGAAGAGGATATTGCATTCGGACCCGAGAACATGGGGCTTTCAAGTTTAGAGATAAACGAGCGTATCGAGTATACCCTAAACGCCACACACAGTTCACATTTGAGAAAGTCGTTGACAACATCGCTTTCCGGAGGGCAGCTCGCGAAGATCGCATTTGCGGGTCAGTTGGCCCTGGATGCGGATATATTGGTTCTCGACGAAGGCACTATCATGTTGGATCCTCTAGCACGGTCTGCTCTGCTGGAAACAGTGCGTGAGCTCAACAGGGATTTGGGAAAGACAATAATCCATATATCACACCGACTAGATGACCTGGAGTGCGCAGATACGGTAGCTGTACTCGATGAGGGCTTGATAAAGACCAAAAGCAGCGGGGCCATGAAACTGGTACAGGATTATGACGCCGGGAAGATAAACAGTATAGAACCCGGGAACCTCCTGCTGTACAGGGAATTTTTGAACGAGACAGGGATATATGATAAAGACATCGAAAAGGCCACAGAGATCCTGGCAGGAAGGATAATAGATAAGGACATACAAAGACAGGGAAGATGAACGAAACATATTACAAGGTTATTGCAAAAGAACTAGGTCTTGATCCAAAACAGACAAAGGCCGTTGAAGAACTCCTGGACGGTGGTGCTACCATCCCGTTCATGGCACGCTACCGAAAGGAAAAGACCGGTTGCCTCGATGAGGTCTCTATATCAAAGATCAAAGACAGGCTCGAAGAGCTGGAGATGATAGATGCCAGACGAGAGGCGATATTCAGGTCCCTGAAAGATCAGGGTGTGCTCGATGATGATTTGAGCTCTGCACTGAAAAATGCAACCAGCCTTGCGGAGATAGAGGACATATACCTGCCGCACCGTCCTAAAAGGCGTACCAGGGCCATGATTGCCAGAGAGAAGGGGCTGGCTGTACTGGCGCAGGAGATATTGTCTCAGGAAAACGGGATAGATCCGTTCAAAGTGGCGTGCGGATATATCGATATGGAAAAAGGCGTACAAGACAGGGTCGATGCCCTCAAAGGGGCAAGGGATATCATGGCCGAGCAGATTGCCGAAGATGCAGATATAAGGTCTGCTATGCGGTCTCTCTATGAGAAAGAGGCTGTAATCAGGTCGGAGGTATATACAGGGGCAGAAACCGACGCAGCAACCTACAGGGATTATTTCAAGTGGGAAGAGCCTGCTGCAAAGGCACCTTCACACCGGATACTAGCCATACTAAGGGGCAACAGGGAGGCGTTTCTCAGGATTTCTATCAGACCTGATGAAGCCCGGGCCGTAAGGCTGTTGTGTGCGAGACTGTGCAGGCGATCTAATGCGTGTACAGAACAGGTCAGGCTCGCATGTGAGGATTCCTATAAGCGTCTCTTGGGTCCATCAATGGAAAACGAGATCAGGACATTACTGAAGACGCGAGCTGACGACGAGGCGATCCGGGTATTTGCGGATAACCTGAGGGAGCTGCTTATGGCATCCCCGCTCGGGCGCAAACGGATTCTTGCCATAGATCCTGGATTCCGGACCGGGTGCAAGGTTGTCTGTATGGATTCACAGGGCGCACTTGTCCATCACGATGTGATCTTTCCGAGTAAATCCGGGACAGGCGGTTCTGATGCTCAGAGCACCATAAAAGAACTGACTCAACGACATAACATAGAGGCAATCGCCATAGGTAACGGCACTGCAGGCAGGGAGACAGAGGCCTTTGTCAGAGGTCTGGGCCTGAAGGTGACCATAGTCATGGTCAACGAGAACGGGGCATCCGTGTATTCAGCCTCTGAGGTTGCTCGCAGGGAGTTTCCTGATCATGATGTAACAGTGAGGGGAGCGGTCTCTATCGGAAGACGTCTGATGGACCCTATGGCAGAGCTGGTCAAGATAGACCCGAAGGCAATAGGGGTAGGGCAATATCAACACGATGTAGATCAGGCAAAGCTAAAACGAAAACTCGATGATGTTGTCATGAGTTGTGTAAATACCGTTGGTGTTGAGCTCAATACGGCGAGCAGGGAGCTTTTGTCATACGTGTCGGGACTGGGACAGGTGTTGGCGGGAAATATCGTGGCGTACCGTAACATAAACGGTGCGTTTAAAAATCGGAAGGACCTGAAAAAGGTCCCGCGGCTGGGCGATAAGGCATTTGAACTCTCGGCAGGATTCCTGCGTATTCGGGATGGGGATCACCCCCTGGATGCAAGCGCGGTGCATCCTGAACGATACGGCCTGGTGGAAAAGATGGGGCATGATATCGAATGTTCTGTAGAGGATCTGATGAGAGATGCCTCACTCAGGGCAAGGATCGACCTGTCGCATTATGTGAGCGATACAGCGGGCATGCCCACTCTTGCTGATATCATGACGGAACTTGCAAAGCCGGGCAGGGACCCGCGGGCGAGATTCGAGGCGTTCAGCTTTGCTCAAGGCATCAACTCTATAGATGACCTTGAGCCCGGCATGCAGCTGCCCGGTATCGTCACCAATGTCACCAGGTTCGGTGCATTTGTGGACATAGGCGTTCATCAGGACGGTCTCGTTCATATAAGCCGACTTGCCGACAGGTATGTCAAAGACCCGTCGGATGTGGTCAAGGTGAACCAGAAGGTCTTTGTCAAGGTCCTTGAGATAGATAGGGGACGTAAAAGGATATCCCTTTCCATGCGCAAAGATACGGAGTGAACCCTACTCCCTTTTGAATCTGCCGTTTTTCAGAAACGCGCGTGTCTGGTCGATCACATCAGGGCTGTTCATTATAAAGGTATGGGTGTGGTCTACTACAAGGAAGTCGGACATGCCCGGCACCTTTGCCCCTTCGACAGATACAGTACCGTCGTCATCACCGGGTATGATCCTGGAGGCAACAGGGTTGAAACTCCTGTCACCGGTGATGATGCCGAGTTCAAAATCCACAGGGCCTAGTTTCAATGGTATGCTTTCTTTCCCGGTCCCGAGCTGTTTGAGTGCCGGTGGGGTGTAGCGACTGATCTTATCGACAAAGTCTGCAAGCTCGCTCCCCTTGTTGGGTGGGCTGAGCATTACCACCCTGCCCAGGTTTTCGATGTGATGATCAGACAGATAATACCTGGGCAGGATACCACCCATGGAGTGCGTTACAAAATGGATCTTCATGTCTTTTGACAGGCAGCATTGCTTGAACCCTTTATCGAGGTGAACCGCCAGGGTTTCTATGGGTTCGGTAAGTGAAGGGTATGTAAGGTTTACGACCAGATAGCCGCTTTCTTTAAGGGCCTTTTCCATGGTGTTTAGAGATCTGTTTGTACGTCCCAGCCCATGAAGCAGGATTACCGCCTCTGTGCCGGTTGTGTTGGGGTCTGTGCAGTGGACGCAGGCGATCAGGAATAGCAGTGCCAGTGTTATGGTATGTACATGCCTCATGTTAAGAGATCCTCGTTTTTTTGTCTTTAACCCAATCCCTGAGCCCGTGTCATATTGTATATGACTTGAACAGATATTGTCCGATAAGGCCTGCAATGGGCGGAAAGAAAAACGTGCAGGCTATCCTGATAAGGGTAAATCTCCAGCCCAGGATACCTACCTCCATGGGGAGCCTTGCTATCGCCCAGAGTGACCATCCCGTGAGAAAGGCCACCATGGTTCCCACGCCTGCGCCTGAGCGCAAAAGGGCTGCAGCGATGGGCAGGTTTACATACGGCCCGCCGGGGGAAAGACCTCCTGCGACAGTGCCGATCAGGATTCCCCTCAATCCCGATTCCGGGCCGATCCATTTCATTATTGCATCCTGCGGGAGGAGTATCTGAACCATGCCTGCTATGATAAAGGCAAAGACAAGCATCGGCGTAATCTCAATGAATATTGCCAACGCCGATTTCATCCCTGTGATATGCTGTCCCTGGCCATTGAGATACCCTATCAGGAGCAGGGTAAACGCCAATACCCCCATAATTATTGTCGGAATGAGCATGTTGGACCTTCTCCTTGCTTTATTCATCATGCCTTTTATACCGGCCTATGCGCCTTTTTCCCTATAATATTTCATAATAATTATTTTACCCGAAACAGTACCGCTTTGGAAATATATAATGCGCTTACGGATGATCTGCTAAATGTCTAATTGAAGCTGTCCATGGTATGCAATAGCCATTTCATAAAAAAATCTCCTTTGCCCGTTGTATGTTTGAGCAAAGGAGATTTTTCTTATCTATGTTATTAATCAATCAGCTCAATACTGGGAATACATGACCAGTGTAAACACATAGTCATCCCGCCATTTCGCGATCTCTTCCCATATCTTTTTCTGTTTGTCTGCAGAAAGCTTTGATTTGGGTGAAAAGGTAAGGAAATAGGGTTGTGAGGTCAGAGGGGTAGCCTGTATCTTGAACTTGCCCGCAAACTTATCGTTCTGGTTGAACTTTTCAGCGATAATGGATGTGGTGATTACACATCCGTTTTTATCACGGATCATCTTTAAGAAATTCTGCTCGTCTGTCTTTACCTTCTGTATGGCCAGGCCTGTCTTCTGTAGTGAATCAACCACTGTCTCGCCGAATGGAATTCGAATCGGACTCGGCAGGGTGGACATATCGCCGTTATATACATAAGGGTCATCCTTGTATGTTATCACAAGATGGTCTACCTGCATGATCTTGAACGGAGACTCCTTTTCATTGTTATCTCCCGGCGGGTATGTAAATGACTGGTCAAGACTTTTGTCATAGGAGATAGAGATCATGCCGTCGACTTCATTCGCCTTGGTCATATAGATACAGCGCATCTTGGGATAGGCCTTGATGGTTGCCTGATATCCGAGTTCTTCAAGCGCCTTGAGAACCAGGTCTATATGCATACCCTTGGGTTTACCGGCACTATCGGTAAAGGTATAAGGATACCAGTACCGGTCGTCAACGCAGAGGTTGAGGCTTTCAGCGCTGGAGAGTAAGGGAATACCAAGTACAAAGATCGTAAGACATATTATAATCAAACGTTTCATGGTCTTCTCCTTTTATTGTTTTTTCCACCTCTTGATCAATTCGTCATAATCAACGGTCTTGGGTTTCTGGTCAGGCATTTCAGCCTTTGGTGCACCCGGCTGGCTCAGCCAGTATTCCCTGCTTTTTTTCGGGTTAAGCTTTGGAGAGAACTTAGCCAGCTTGAGCTTTTCCATAACATTGTCCTGGGCGTTTGCAAGCGATGTCATGGCCTGCTGTGCGGTCATCTCGCCGGTAATTGCCTTTGCGATAGTTGACCACCAGAGTCCGGAGAGCGCCGGATAATTCGGCACATTCGGTCCTGAGTCTGTCCAGAGCTTTTCTTCGGGTGAGCGGTAGAACTCTATGATCCCGCCGTATTGATAGCTGTGTTCTGTGAAATACTCATGATTGACCGTGGACTTTCTGATCGGTGTGCCGCCAACCAGGAACTTCTTTGCGCATACACTTTTCGATGTGCAGAACTGTGCCCACAACCAGGCCATTGCCCTTCTGTCCCCCCTCACGTTTGACGGGATTGTCCAGCTCCCTGCATCCTGGTAGCCGATCTTCATGCCGTCTTCCCAGTATTTTCCGTGCGGTGTAGGAGCAACCCTCCATACGGGTTTGCCGTCCTTGCCGACCACAGGGCTACCTGCCTTGTGGAATTTGTCATCGGAGAGCCAGGTGATGTACTGGAACACCCTCTGTGCGATATCGCCTCTGGAACCCATAGGGCCTGCGTCCACCCATTCCCACTGCTTGGCCTCGGGCGGTGCGTATTTGTTCAGCCAGTCGAGATATTTCTGTAGGGCATAGACAGCGGCAGGACCGTCCAGGTCTCCTCCGCGTTCCACAATGGAGCCCACCGGGATCTTGTCTTTGACACGGATACCCCATTCGTCAACAGGCAGCCCGTTCGGAAGGCCCTTGTCACCGACACCTGCAATAGACAGCCATGCGTCCGTGAAACGCCATCCGAGGGAAGGGGAGGGCTTACCGTAATCCAGGTGACCATATGCCTTTACAGTAGAGCCGTCAGGGTTTGTCATGGTCCTGCCGGTAAAGAATTCGGCTATGTCTTCATATGCATCCCAGTTGACCGGCACGCCGAGTTCATATCCGTATTTAGCCTTAAAATCCTGTTTGGTCTTGGGGTCGGTAAACCAGTCATAGCGGAACCAGTACAGGTTTGCGAACTGCTGGTCAGGTATCTGGAGCTGGTTTCCGTCATAGTCCTGGCCGAACTCTAGGTTTAAAAAGTCGTCAAGGTCATAGAACGGGTCTGTATAGTCTTTGCCTTCTCCCTTCATATAATCGTTCAAGGCCACGATCTTGTTCAGCCGCAGATGTGTCCCTACAAGGTCTGCATCGTTTACGTATGCATCATAGATCAGCCTGCCTGTCATCATCTGTTCCGTAACCTTTCTGACCACATCACCCTCGCCGATGATTTCGTGCTCTACCTTGATGCCGGTGATTTCCTCAAAGGCCTTGGAAAGTACATCCCTCTCATAGAAATGCGTCTTGATATCCTCTGCAACACTCTTGATCGCTTTACCCCTGAAGGGCTTTGCAGTCTCTGCAAACCATTTCAGCTCTTTTGTCATCTCATCTGCGGACATGGCCGAAGGCTGAAATTCACCGATCCATTTTTCTATGGCCACATCTGCCGGGTCTTTTGTGATGCCCTGGGATGGTGAAAACGCCACAATAACGGCGGTAATGAAAAAGGCCATTATCAGAGTAAGACCTAAAGACTTGACATACCTCATAACTGATCCTCCTAAATTTCTTTATTTAATTTGTATACCAGCGCAGTGGGGTGAGAATGTAACAGTCTTGAACATGAAGAGAATGCAAAAGTATACATGTTTACCATGTATCGGCTATTTTTATTGAATATATAAATAAGAATATATAAAATTGATTTATTATGGATGGAAGTGTTAAAAGATGATGATGATTGTCAATCAAAGGGGTAATGCATGGAGATAACAGTAGGGCTTTTCCTGGTACTGCTAGTATTGGCCTTTGTTTGCGAATTTATCGACTCTTCACTGGGTATGGGTTATGGTACTATTTTGACCCCTTTGCTCATTATTATAGGGTTTGAGCCGATTGTCGTTGTACCGGCTGTTCTGCTTTCACAGGCCTTTGGCGGACTATCCGCTTCTGTTTTTCATCATCAATTTGAGAATGTTTCATTCAGCTCTAAATCCATAGATTTGAAGATAGTCCTTGTTATATCGGGTTTTGGTCTTATAGCAACCGTTTTTGGGGCTTTTGTCTCATTGAATATTTCAAAATTTGCGTTAAACTCTTATATCGGAATATTGGTTCTCATCATGGGGATTATCATCCTGCTAAATAGGTCATTTACCTTTACATGGGGTAAGATGGTCGGAGTTGGTCTTTTGAGTGCATTTAATAAAGGGATGTCAGGCGGCGGATTCGGGCCTATTGTAACCGGGGGGCAGATTCTAGGAGGAAAGGGGCATAAATCCGCGATCGGGGTAACGACATTAGCGGAGGCCCCTATATGTATATGCGGTTTTTTCACCTATATAATCGGTAGAGGGGTCAGAGACCTGCAGTCGCCAGTCTTGAACATGCCTGCCTCGGATTTTATCAAATATATATTCTCATCTAAGATGCTACAATGGGAGTTGATCCTTGCGTTACTAATAGGGGCCGTGCTCGTATCTCCTTTTGGTGCCTTTACGACCAGATCGTTTAAGAAGGAGATTGCCCGATATCTCGTAGGGGGATTGATGATGATTCTCGGTATATGGACATTGATGAAGACATGGTTTTAATATATCTATGAAGGGGGTTGCACATGAGTTCTTATAGAATGCCCCACCTTAAGGCACTGGAAGCAGAGTCTATCTTTATCATAAGGGAAGTTGTGGCAACATTTAAGAATCCGGTCATGCTCTATTCTGTCGGTAAGGATTCCAGCGTTATGGTAAGGCTTGCGCAAAAGGCCTTTTATCCGGGAAATATCCCTTTCCCCCTCATGCATGTGGATACAGGGTATAAATTTCCAGAGATGTATGAATTCAGGGATGATTTTTGTGAAAAGATCGGTGTGAGGCTTATAATAGAACGGAATGAGGAATGGATAGCAAAGGGCTGTCATCCGGCAAAGTTGGGCATAGATAAGTGTTGCGCATACCTGAAAACACAGGGCCTGCTTGGTGCCATAAAAAAACATGGTTTTGATGCTGCATTCGGGGGGGCAAGAAGGGAAGAGGAAAAATCAAGGGCAAAGGAAAGGGTCTTTTCTTTGAGAGATGAATTTGGTCAATGGGACCCGAAGAATCAACGACCCGAACTGTGGGATCTCTATAATACGAGGATCAATGAAGGGCAGAGTGTACGTATATTCCCTTTGAGTAATTGGACTGAACTTGATATCTGGGAATATATCAGGTCTGAATCCATACCCGTGGTGCCATTATATTTTGCAAAAGAACGGGAAGTGTTCCGGAAGGGCAATGCCCTTATTCCTGTGTCATATCATTCAGGCCTTCGAGATCAGGACCATAAGACAGAAAGCATTATGTGCAGGTTCAGGACACTTGGGTGCATTCCATGCACCGGTGCCACAGAATCTTACGCAACCAGTCTGGATGATATAATCATAGAGGTGGGTAAGGCAAGAAAATCTGAAAGAGAAAATCGCCTTATAGATTCAACCGGTGATTCTGCTATGGAAGATAAGAAGAGACAGGGATATTTTTGATGAACGACAATGATAAGACCATGGTCCGTATCGTTACGACAGGGAGCGTTGATGACGGCAAATCAAGCCTTATCGGCAGGATGCTGTATGAAACCGATTCCCTTTTTGTAGATCAATATGAAGCCATAGAGAGGACATCAAAAAAAAGAGGCTATGATCAGATCGACCTCTCCCTGGCCCTAGATGGACTTTCTGCCGAGCGCGAGCAAGGCATTACAATAGATGTGGCACATATCTATTTTTCCACAAAAAGACGTAAGTACATCATTGCAGACTCTCCGGGACATGTCCAGTATACACGTAATATGGTCACTGGTGCCTCGAATTCTGATGTGGCTATCATCCTTATAGACGCTGCAAAGGGTGTTATGACCCAGTCAAAGAGACATGGTTTTCTTGTATCTCTTCTTAAGATACCTCACATGATTGTAGCCGTGAACAAGATGGACCTTGTGGAATATTCAAAGGATGTATATCAGAGGATAGTGCATGAATATAATGATTTTTCTGCAAAACTGGATATACATGATATTACTTTCATACCGGTATCGGCCCTTATGGGTGACAATGTAGTGGATAAGGGTATGAATATGCCATGGTATGAGGGGCCGCCGCTCCTGCACTATCTTGAAAATGTACATGTTACTGCTGACAGGAACTTGGTGGATTTCAGGCTGCCTGTTCAGTGTGTGCTCAGGCCGCATCATGGTTTCAGGGGGTATGCAGGAAAGATAGTATCGGGCACCATACATCCGGGAGAAGAAATCATTGTACTCCCTTCTGGAAAGGCCAGCAAGGTTAAGAAAGTAGCTTCCCCTGATGGAGAGCTAAAGGAGGCGTTTGTCGGTCAATCTATTGTAATGACCATGATAGATGAGATCGATATCAGCAGGGGTGACATGATTGTCCGTAAAAACAATCTGCCTCAGGTAGGCAACAGGTTGGAGGCCATGATATGTTGGATGGATGAAGAGCCTATGGACAGTAAGGCTCAATATATCTTAAAACATACGACAAGGGATGTAAGGGTAAAACTAACAAGGCTTTTATATAGAATAGATATGAATACTCTGCATAGAGAAGATGTCGACACTCTGCAATTGAACGATATCGGAAGGGTGGAGATACAGACATCCTTGCCCATTTTTTATGATTCTTATAAGACAAATCCGAATACAGGATGTTTTATCCTTATAGACCAGTTAAGCAATAATACTGTAGCCGCCGGTATGATACGAGGTGCAGCGAGGAGTCTCGATCAGGTCATTGAAGAGGCCGGTACGGATAAAAAGACACGGAAGAAGTCTCCGAATACGGTATGGGGCGGATGGAATATACCTTGTGAGGTGAGGGAGGAAAGGAACGGGCATAAGGCAGCTGTATTGTGGTTTACCGGCTATTCCGGGTCAGGCAAATCAACGGTTGCCAAGGCCCTGGAAAAAAGGCTTTTTGATATGGGCTGCCAGACAATGGTGCTTGACGGAGATAATCTCAGGCATGGTCTTTGTTCTAATCTGGGGTTTTCTCATGAAGACCGATCAGAGAATATTCGCAGGGCAGGCCACAGCGCAAAGCTGTTTTTCGAACATGGGAATATTGTTGCATGTGCCTTTATATCTCCATACAGAGAGGATCGGGCTTTTGCCAGGTCATTATTCCCTGACGGGCGTTTTATAGAGGTGTATGTGAAGTGTGATATCGATGTGTGCAAGAGGCGTGATCCAAATGGACTGTATACCAAGGTGGATCAAGGTATGATACAGGGCTTTACCGGGATCTCATCCCCGTATGAAGAACCACTTCGACCCGAGATTGTTGTGGAAACAGATATCAAGACGGTTGATGACATCATAGGGGATATAATTGATGTGCTCAGAAAAGAAGGAATTGTAACCGTTAAGTAGATGAACAGACATATTACGGACACAAAGGTTCCCATGTTTTTCGTTAAATTATTTATTGCGAAATATTTGAGAAAGCAGTTTTATTTTTTTGTGACACGGTAGTTGCCAATGTACAGGGCATCGACCTTTGATTTCAGTAAAAAATTGATTGCGTCGGCCGGTGTCTCAACAATGGGCTCGCCCGGACCATTTAATGATGTGTTCATCAGTACGGCTGTACCTGTCAACCCGGCATAATGTTTAAGGACATCGTATATAATGCCGGTCTCTTTATGAACTGTCTGGATCCTTGATGTAAAGTCCATATGGCTGATTGCCGGCAGATCTTTTGATTTCACCCTCGCGTTGAAAAGCATATAACGTGTGATTTCAGGCGACCCGTAAAAATATGACCCGAATTCTTCCTCAAGGACAATAGGTGCAAACGGTCGCCATTGTTCTCGGCCTTTGATCTTGTTTACTCTGCTCCAGTTTTCCTTGTACCTTACGTCGGCAAGTATTGATCTATGTCCCAGCGCGCGTGGGCCGATCTCGCTGCGTCCTTCAAACCATGCTATAACCTCGTTGCGGTTAAGTGCTTGAGCAGCATCAAGGGCTATATTGTCACACGATATCTTGTTGATTTGGTTGCCTGCTTCATCAAGTGATCGTTCAACATCATCCTTAGTGTGGATTGGGCCCAAATACGGTGACATACCTTCATCACCGACCATGCGAGGATTGTCCAGTAGATTATAATAGACACAAAGTGCGGCACCGATGGCAATCCCACTGTCATCGCAGCAGGGTTCAATAAATGTCCGTTCAAAAGGGCTCTCAAGGAATACCTTAGAGTTTGTTGGACAATTCAAGGCAGTCCCGCCGGACATACACAGATTCTGTGGAGTTTCCGAGTTGTTAAGAAGCAGGCTGTGTAGCACCTCTATTGCATATAGGTTTGTTTCTTCAAAGAGTTTTTGTGTGCTGGCAGCAATGTCAGCGTTAATTGGTGATGTTGCATGTTCGGGTTTTGCCAGCACGCTCAGGTCATACCCCATATTTTGAGCCTTATTGATACATTGCTCCCACCAGAATATTTCAGGTGTTGCGTCTTTTATTCTCTCTGCAAGATCGTACCAGTTACCCACAAACCTGTGATCAAAGAATCTGGGCCGACCATAGGCGGAAAGGCCCATGAGTTTGCCAGGAGAACCGACAATGCCTAATTTGAGACTTATCCCGACAATGTGGTACAGGTTGCCAAGGAATAAATGATTAGGGGATAATGGAAAGATCTTGTTGCCTTTGCCGAGATAAAACATGCCGCTGTGGTATCCTATGCCGTTTCCCCAGCCGTCATGGGTATGAATTGCAGCATAATCAAAAGGGGACTGATAAAATGATGCCGAGGCATGTGCCATATGATGATGAATGGCATAACCGGGAATCGACCGGCCATCAAGCGTGATTGTTAAGGGATAATGAAATCCGAGTCGAATGTCATCATGATCAAGCAACCCTCTGATGTTCTGGTTCCTGATGGACTCAAGCGTTTGCCCCTTATTCCATGCATTTGTTGAGATATAATCGTTGATCCAGGGCATTGCACAATAATCATCTCTTGATCGGTTGGCGGAATCAGGCAGAATCATTTCAAACAGAGGCCTTAACCATGAATCTTTCAACTCATCATCGTAAACAATATTAAGGACATCATCCACAATGAATCTGGGTGTAGAACCATTTTGTTGGTGCAGATCATATAATACCGAGCGTACCGGATCATCAGCATGTTTTTTGTATTCAATCTTCAGATAAGACGGATCATCAAAGATCAGTTCAAAAGTCTGAGTTGATGTCACTGCGCAAAAATCAATATCTTCAATACGTATGTCTGCTTCATCCAGGGCAGTCCGGATCAGCATGGCACTGAGAGACATTGCATGTTTGATGCGTAAAAAACGTTCACCGAAGATATTTACAATCACCTTGCCGTCTTTTATGATACAGACAGAGGCATCATGGCCGAAATGAAGACCTAATACTATCATTGCTTATCCTTTCCGCCAGGAGCGAATAAATACCCTTAACAAGAGAAAGATGGTCTCTTAAATAAGACTAGCCTTCACATCCTATTGAACAAACTGGATATTTTATAAGCAAGATGTATACCACTCCATCATATTAACTAATAGAGCATATATTAAGATAGTTGCGCAAATCTCCGGATAATTTTCCGGGCGATGTCGTCAAGTATATGACATACAACAAGAGAAAACTGGCAGTTGGAAACATTTCGATCCAACATCTTTATAATCGCATAATGAACTTGGAATCGGCATAAGTCCTCGTGATTCAGGGCGGAATTATCTATGGAGTGTCGAGCTAAACAGAAATGTATGCAGCCAGGCATAGAGATTGCAAAAATCATATCATAAAACGGCCCGATCGGAGAAGATACAATGAACAGAATAAAACCGTTTGATGAACCGGTATATGTTACTAGGCCTTCTCTGCCATCTAAGAAAGATGTCTACAAAAAAATCGATGATATATGGGCATCCGGATGGCTTACAAATATGGGCCCTCAGCATAAAAGGTTTGAAGAGGCGCTGAGACAACACCTTGAAGCCCGGAACATCAGCCTTTTCTGTAACGGAACAACAGCACTCCAGCTTGCCTGTCAGGCCTTACGTCTTTCTGGAGAGGTGATCACCACTCCGTTTACCTTTGCAGCCACGCCCCATGTGTTATACTGGAATAACCTCAAGCCGGTCTTTTGTGACATAAAAAGGGATACATTCAATATGGATCCTGAAAAATTGGAGTCTTTGATATCTCCCTATACAACCGCGATCATGCCTGTGCACGTATTTGGGTATCCATGTGATATAAATGCCATCCAGGAAATAGCCGAAAGGTATGGGATAAGGGTGATCTATGATGCGGCCCATTGCTTTGGTGTTAAGGTGGGTGGGAGGCCGATAGGTGATTATGGTGATGTCTCGATGTTCAGCTTCCATGCCACCAAGATCTTTCATACCTTTGAAGGTGGCGCACTTACATACAGGGATAACAGGTTGAAGGAAAGGCTCGACCTGTCTAAAAATTTCGGATTCAAAGGCGAGGAGTCGATAGTCGTGCCTGGCATTAACGGCAAGATGAACGAATTCCAGTCTGCCATAGGATTGTTGATGTTGGATATAGTGGATGATGAGATTGAGAAAAGAAGGATATTGACTGAGGTATATCGAGAACGTTTAGGCGAGATTCCCGGAATATGGTTTCGGGATGACATGCAAGGTGTCACACATAATTATTATAATTTTGTCATAACCGTTGAACAGAAACGTTTTGGAATAGACCGGGATACGCTTTATGATAGGCTGAAAGAGTTCAATATATTCAGCCGGAAATATTTTTACCCCTTATGCTCTCAGCTTCAGTGTTACCGTCAGCTTCTTTCCGCTTCACCTGCGAATTTGCCTGTGGCTGAAGATGTTACTAAAAAGGTCTTAAGCCTTCCGCTTTATGGTGAGCTTTCAGGGGGTGATATTCACCGGATCTGCGATATGATCGATTTTATCAGTAGGTCATCATGAGAGCATGAATGGGGGGGGAGTGAAGATTGCAATCATGCAGCCATATCTTTTCCCCTATATAGGATATTTCCAGTTGATAAATGCAGTAGACACCTTTGTAATATTCAACGATGTTAATTATATTCAAAGAGGGTACATAAACAGGAATTCAATACTATTAAATGGCAGACCCCATAGATTTACATTGGAAATTGTCAAGGCCAGTCAAAATAAACTTATTAATGAGATTGAGATCGGGGATAATAAATTGAAGATATTGAAGACTATTAAAATGGCTTATCGTAAAGCCCCATACTTTCAGGATGTTTATCCTGTCATTGAAAAGATACTATTCATGGAAGAGAGAAATTTATCAAGATTCCTGGTCGAATCACTAAAAGAGATATCAAGATATCTGGCAATAGACACTGATTTTGTTAATTCAAGCAATATTGAAAAAGATAACAGTCTTAGATCGCAAGATAAAATAATTGATATCTGTAAAAGGTTAAGGGCCGGTACTTATATCAATGCCATTGGAGGAATGAGCCTATATGAAAAAGATCGGTTTAGTAAAGAGGGGATATGCTTAAATTTTTTAGATAGTGAACTGATTGATTATAGTCAGTTCGATAATGAGTTTGTACCTAGTTTATCAATGATTGACGTTATGATGTTTAATTCAAGATATTCAATTATGTGCATGTTGAACAGATATATTCTTTTATAACCTGAATTCCCGAATTATTGTAACGAGTCTGGCGGAGTAACGCCTAATTTGGAGTAGAGTTCTATCTGCCGTTTAGTTGTTTCACCGACCATTAATTTTTGGCCGGGCACTTCAAAGCATTCGAT
>Ga0272441_10000221_pt1 | contig 131876 bp, 108 predicted proteins | sample SSMProp6N_FD_193582 | JGI IMG/M metagenome (GOLD analysis project Ga0272441, IMG submission 193582) | Marine sediment archaeal communities from Little Sippewissett salt marsh, Falmouth, MA, United States - SSM-Prop-6N | ecosystem: Environmental > Aquatic > Marine > Wetlands > Sediment ...
CAACCGAAAGGGAGAAGAGAAGATGAAGAAGCTGTTTAGTGGAAAGGCGATGTACTACCTGCTGACGATCGCAACGTTGGGCCTGCTGCTAGCGGAGAGCATCAAGTGGCGCCCAGATGGCCGCTAATCTAGGGACAAATCGGAAGCGTTGACATGAAGTGGGGCGGATACAACCGAAAAGGAGAAGAGAGAATGAAGAAGCTACTTGGCACAAAGGCGATGTACTACCTGCTGACGATCGCAACGTTGGGCCTGCTGCTAGCGGAAAGCATCAAGTGGCGCCCTGACGGAAGATAAACTCTGTATGATGCAATGAGCTCCCTCCGCGCGGAGCTGGCCCCTTGTTGGTAGTGCAGCTGGTAGCCTCGGTGGCGTGAGAGCGCAGAACTAGCTGGGAGATGAACGACACAGTAACATCTTAATCTCTGACCTCCAGGGGGACTGATGAGACGCGTATCTGTCGCCACATACATCTATGTCTCTGTTCTGACAGCCTTGGCTCTGTCGTCCCTTGCGTATGCAGTCGCAAACAGCACTTCTCCAAGCGCAGAGAAGTCCGTGCTGTTTGTTGCATTTGTCATACTGGCTGTTCTGGCCGAGGTCTATGCCACCTGGATCCCCACGTATAGGTGGGAGATCTCCAGTTCAATCGCCATCTATCTCGCAGCGTTGTTTATTCTGGGACCACAACTCGCTGTCATCTGTGTCTTTCTCGCTTCGCTGCTTTCGGAGCTTTTCCTGAGGCTGAATTCCGATAACTCGGACGCAACAACAACTGGGCTTATCCAAATAGCCTTCAATGTTAGTCAACTTGTCATCACAGTGACGCTGGCTGGCCTGTTCCTCAATATCTTTGGACACAAAACGCTGCAACTCGCTGACTTTCGAGACCTTGCTCTAGCAGTCGCCGTGTTTGGAATCTACTTAATCGCAAATCTCTCCTTTGTCACAGGGGTTGTGTCAATCACCGCGAGGAAGCCGTTTCTTCAATCGTTTGGCAGCAGTATTCGACAGTTCTTCATGCAGTATCTAGTGTTGTGCGTCTCGGCTCTCCTTCTGACAGCCTTGTACTCCATCTCTGCTTGGCACGTCCTCCTGGCGCTGTTTCCTCTTACGCTCGTGCACGTCTCGTTTCGCGGGTACGTCAGATTGCAGACCGAGGCGAGAAACACGTTCGAGAGAGTCTCGCAGTTGTTGGATGCCCGGGATCACTACACGGCCGTCCATTCAATGGAAGTGGCTGAGCTGGCAGTCAAGATCGGTATGGAGATGGGATTGGGACAACGGGAGATCGAACGAATCGACATCGCAGCCCGTGTTCATGACATTGGGAAAATCGCCATTCCTGACGCCATTTTGCTCAAGCCGAGCGCTCTGGATGAAGCCGAATGGGCCAAGATGCGAGAGCATCCGGTAATCAGCGCAGAGCTCATTGCAGGAATCGAAATCTACGCGCCAGTTGCCAAAGCCGTACGGCATGAACATGAACGTTGGAATGGGACGGGATATCCCGATGGTCTGAAGGGAGAGGCGATTCCGTTGCTCTCACGGATCATCGCCGCCGCCGACATCTACAACGCTCTGACAACGGACCGCCCTTATCGGGAGGCATTTGGCTCGCAGGAGACGATCCGGATGATCACAGAAATGACAGAGATCGAGCTAGACCCCGTGGTGGCAGCCGCATTACTACGTGTGATTGGTAAGCTCTCTACTGAGCAACCCGTTGACAGGGTGGAATACGCTCACAGCGTGGAGGTGTAGGCAGTCAGATGTTCTTCTTGTCCGTCGTACCGATCGGCTTGCTCGTTGGCTATCTCTCAGGAGGACGACTCTCCGGGCTCGGAAAGCTCCCGCTGCGCTGGCTCCCCTTGGTGCTTGGCGCGCTAGTGATTCAATTGCTGATCTTTCCGCTATTTAGCAGCGATCCCATTCTCCCGTTCGCTGGTGTTTCGCTTCACATCCTTTCGTACGCGCTCCTCGTTGTCTGGATTGCAGCCAACATTCGCATCCTTCCAATGTCTTTGCTGGGCGCCGGGGCGATCTGCAACTTCGTGGTTGTGACGGCAAATGGAGGCTTCATGCCTGCGTCAATCGATGCCGTTCAGAGTGCCGGCCTGTCGCATCTAGCTGAACGGCTGACAACTGAGGGCGTTTACGCGAACCTAATTCGCATGTCTTCGAGTACTCGATTGAACTTTCTTGGCGACGTCTTGTATCTTCCGAGATGGATTCCATCCTCTGCTGCCTTTAGTATCGGAGATCTTCTGATCATGCTAGCGTTGGTCTGGCTGATCGCGAAAGGCATGAGAGTCGATGCAAAACAAGTTAGCAAAGCTGCTTAGGCCAACGGCCGTCGCAATTGTCGGAGCAAGCCCAAGAGAGGGGTCTGTCGCGGGGAGCATCCTTACGAACCTTCAGGCTTGCGGGTTTGCGGGTGACATCTACGCTGTGAATCCGAAATACGAGTCGGTCCTAGGATTCAGATGCTACTCTTCAATTGACCGCCTCCCCGAGAACACAGACCTCGCGATCCTCGCTATCAACCGAGGTCTGGTGCTGCAAGCCGTTGAAGCGTGTGGGAAACGATCGATTCGCAACCTGGTCATCATCACGGCAGGCTTCAAGGAGGCCGGTGCTGAAGGCGAACGCCTGGAGCAAGACCTTCGCGAACTCATCGAGAAGTATGAACTAAACGTTGTTGGCCCCAATTGCATGGGAATTATCCATCGTTCCGAAGGTGTGAAATTGAACGCGTCCTTCTCGCGATGGTTTCTCTCCGGGGGAGGCATTGGTTTCATCTCGCAAAGCGGCTCCCTTGGAGAGACATTGCTGGAGAGTTTTGAAGAAATGGGGCTGGGCGTATCTACATTCATCAACCTCGGCAACCGCGCCGGGCTGACCGAGAATGACTTTCTCCGCCTGCTCTCAACGGATCCTCAATGCCGTGCCATCTTTCTCTATCTCGAGAGCTTTGCCGACCCCACTGAGTTTCGACGAATTCTAAGGACGATCAACGGCGAGAAACCGGTCGTTGTTCTCAAGGCGGGTCGAACCGATGCAGGGGCGGCGGCAGTCGCTTCTCATACCGGCTCCTTGGCCAGTCCAGATGCAATTGTCGACGCGTTCCTTCGGCAGTGTGGTGCTCTCCGAGTGACGACGATCGAAGAGGCCTTAGGTGCGCTTCGCGTTCTACAGAAGGGCGTTTTGCCAGCAGGGAACCGCGCCGTCATCTTGACCAATGCGGGGGGTGCCGGAATTATCGCCGCCGATGCGTGCGAGCGCTTGGGCATTGACGTGCCTGTGCTTTCCGATGAAGTCCAACGATGCTTGCGCGAGTTTCTACCTCCCGAGGCCGGATATGGGAATCCGGTGGACATGATTGCGACCGCTGGGAGCGCCGATTACGAACGTGCATTGGCCGTGACACTGCCCGCGGTTGACGTGGCCATCGTGATTTTCCGACCTCCGATGGTCTACAACGAGTCCGTCGTGAATGTCGCTGACGGGATTCTGCGAGTGCTTGAGAAGATGCCGGACAAACCTGTGTTGGTCTGCACACTGAGCCGGAGCGAGATGGTGACTCCGCTTGTGTCGCGCCTGCAAGAAGAATGGGTTCCCAGCTATGTCATGCCGGAAACGGCAGTTAGTGCGATTGACGTGCTTTGCCGTGTCAAGGCGCTGGAAGCGCAGAGCGTGGAAGACACCAAAGCGAACACTCACGATCTCGATAGAGCTCGCGGGATCCTCGACCGAGCCATTGGCGAAGGTCGTACTGGGCTGTATTTCAGCGAAGGAGCTGAGATCTTGTCCGCCTACGGATTGACCATTTGCCCGTTTGCCTATCTCGAATCCTTGGAGGAGGGAAAGAGGTTTCTCTCACAAGCAAAGGGTCCGATTGTTCTAAAGTTGGACTCTCCCGAGCTGTTTCACCGCTTTGAGGTGAATGCGGTCATTGTCGATATTGAAACCGAAGACGAACTTGCGACCGCGTATTCGCAGCTGTGTCAGACCATTGATTCGCTCCAGATGCCGGACGCTCGCGTTCTTGCGCAGAAGATGCTGGTCGGGCGAGAGCTGATCATTGGTCTGGAGAGAGAGCCGCTGTTCGGTCCGGCCGTCATGTTCGGCATTGGAGGAACACTGGTGGAAGCGCTTCGGGACGTTGCCTTTGGAGTTGCGCCCATCTCAAGGGTAGAGGCTGAGACAATGATCCGATCGATCCGCGCCTTCCCGCTGCTGAAAGCGTTTCGAGGACAGGCGGCAGTGGATCTTGACGCGTTGATCGACACGATCACCAGTCTGTCCCAAATGGCCGCTGACTGCCCAACCATCACGGAATTGGACCTTAATCCAGTGATTGCCACCGCTGAAGGCACCTACGCGGTAGACATTCTCTTCCGGATTGATCCGAGCAAAGCGCAGTAATCAGATGGACGGGGGAGCTACGGATACAACCGATTAATCTGTCGAGGGAACGGGATGACCTCGCGGATGTGGGGAACTCCCGTGATCCAGGCGACCACGCGGGCCAATCCCATACCGAACCCTGAATGGGGCACGGATCCGAATCGGCGAAGGTCGACGTACCATTGGTAAGGCTCAACGGCAAGTCCGACCTCTTTCAGCTGGGACACGAGCTCTTCCTCGGTGTCGACACGTTGGCTGCCCCCGATGATCTCTCCGTAGCCCTCGGGCGCGATGAGATCGGCGGCCAATGCACGCGATCGATCGCCGGGATCTCGCTTCATGTAGAACGGCTTCATCGTTACTGGGAATCGTTCGATGAACACTGGTCTTCCGAAGTGATCTCCAAGTGTCGCTTCTTGAGGCGCTCCAAAGTCGTCGCCAAAGGTGACGTCATGTCCCAGCTCCCGGAGCAATGTGATGGCGTCGCCATAGTCAATCCGTGCGAATGGCTCGGCGACTTCGCTTCGCAAAAGCGCGACATCGCGATCGAGCTCCTTTAGCTCGGCTGCTTTCTCTTCGATCACAGTGGTCACGATGTATCGGACGAGTTCTTCTTGGAGATCGAGGTTGGCCTTGTGATCACAAAACGCCATCTCCGCTTCTGCGATCCAGAATTCGGTGACGTGCTTGCGCGTCTTTGATTTCTCGGCGCGGAACGCCGGACCGATCCAATACACACGCCCGAGCGCCATGGCGGTTGCTTCCAGATAGAGCTGGCCGGACTGTCCCAAGTACGCGGGGTCGCCGAAGTAATCCAGTTCGAATAACGTGGTCGTCCCTTCGACTGACGTGCCAGTCAGAATGGGTGCTTCGGTAGCCACGAATCCTCGCTGATGGAAGAACTCGCGAAATGCGTGGAACGCGGCATCTCGAATGCGCAACACCGGTACTTGGCGGCCTGTTCGAATCCACAGATGGCGGTTGTCCATCAGAAATCCTGGTGTTTGCTCTTTGAGCTCAATGGGGAAATCCTCTGTCGGCTGGTGAATCACCTCCAGATCCTCAAGCAACAGCTCGCAACCGATGGCTGCGCGATGGTCTTCCTTGACTTGCCCGTGTACGACGAGCGACGTTTCCCTCGGAAGCTGGCTAGCAATGGCAAAGAGGTCGGGATTATCCGAGACACCTAGTACGGCTTGGATCACTCCAGAGCCGTCGCGAATCTGCACAAACAAGATCTTCCCGCTTGAGCGCTTATTGTAGACCCACCCCTGCAAGGTGACGTGTTGTCCGATGTGTTGATGAGCTTCTGAAACGGTAATGGCTGGCATATTCCCTCCCTCCCAGGCGGGTTAATTTTCGAGAGATTAGGGGCAATGTCGATAGGACGCAAGGCTCTTGGGACTAGATCGGAGCGTTCTCCTCAGGAATTGTCTTGATGACCCGGCGCGCCCAGTTGCCGGTAAGGAAACAGCCCAGAGATACCAATGCTGTGCCCATATTGGACCAGAACATCGCCCACCACACGCCGCTTGCTCCCCAGGAAAGCGCGTAGGCAAGCAGATAGATAAGGGGAATGCGCAGTCCCCATAGTCGGAAAAGCCCGAAGAACATTGAATAGGCCGTGTGCCCGGATCCTTGATATACGCCGGTCATGACTTGGATGATTCCCATGAACGGGAAGGCGAAGCCAACAAGAAGAAGCATGTGGCCGCCAATTCTAAGAATCTCAGGATCAGACATGAAGAATCGGATGAGATGGGCTCGGAAGGGGATCACAAGAGCAGCCGCTGCCACCAAGATGACCGTAGAAATGAGCATGCCGTCCCAGGCGACTCGGCGAGCACGCTTCGGTTTGGCGGCCCCAAGATTCTGTCCTACCATGGTGGCAGTGGCTTGCCCCAAGCCCATGGCTGGCATCAAGGCAATCGAAATGAAGGCTGTCCCGATGCCAAATGCACTGATGACTGCCGTTCCCAATCGCGCCAATGCCCCATTCAGAATCGCGAACCCCACCGCGCTCCCCGTCTGGCCGATCGAAGCCATGCTGCCGATGGAAGCGATTTGGCGGATCTGCCCCCACCTGGGTTTCAGGTGCGAGATGCGGATGTGAATACCCAACTTGCCTGAGAACAACAAATAGAATCCAACGAGGGCAACCAATCCACGAGCCAGCACAGTTGCCACAGCGGCTCCCATCACGCCCCATTCCGGGAAAGGGCCCCAGCCAAAGATGAGCAACGGATCGAGGAGAATATTGGCGCCGACAGACACGCCCATCAGGATCATGGGCGTCACTGTGTCCCCAATACCCGTGAGCAAAGCGGCAAACAAGAACGTAGAGAACATCAGCGGTGCGCCAATGAAGATGATCTGTAAATAGGTCGTTGCAGCGGCTGTCAAGTCGGGCGCTGCTCCCATCAGTGACATCACCGGTCCTGCAGTGAAATAGCCTGCGATGGCTAGGATTGCGGCCAAGACCGCACTGAACACGAACACTTGCCCAGCAGCCAGATTGGCATCTTCCTCTCGATTGGCCCCCGTGTATTGGGCGATGAGCGCCATGCCTGCCACTGTGATTCCACTGGCTACTGAGATGCTGAGAAAAACAAGAGGGAATGAGACTTGGACGGCGGCAATGCCGACGGATCCCCAACGCCCCAGCCACAAACGATCGACGAAGTTGTAGAGAGTCTGGAACAGATTCGACAACATGACAGGCCACGCCAACTGAAGCAGAGAGCGCGTGATAGGGCCAGTCGTTAGGTCATTTGGGCGCCGGAAAATCTGTCGTTTCATGGGGACGCATTATACCAACACGTAACGTGGAGGTGGCAATTGTCGTCCCTCATTGCGGAGGCGTTGACATTGTTGACAAATGGCAACACGGCAACTAGACTGGCGCCATGTCCAAAGCTCAGTTCGGAGTGATCCTACACAGAGCCCGATCAGACAAAGGGTTGAGCCTGCGAGAGTTGTCCGCCAAGTCCGGGATTGACTATACGCGGCTCTCGCGCATGGAACATGGAACGCGCCCTGCTCCCGGCCTTACTCAGATGCGCCGTTTGGCGGAGCTCCTGTCCTTGAATCTAGTGGATCTTCTCGTTTCAGCGGGGACACCGCGAGAAGCCGTAGAGCAATTGCTTTGGGTTGAACGATCGCGACAAGCCAAGCGTGTTGAGACTCTGGCCGAGTATAGCCCGGAAGGTCATCGGGCGGGGTTGAAGAACGAGTTCGTTGTCTCCGTTGTGGGCAGAGAAGGCGCTTTCTGTACGGCGAAGCTGGGTTCCGAAATTTGGTGTCTACTGACGTTTTCGGATTCAGACACGCTACGTGTCATCATTCCACCTGAAGCGATTCAGCTGTTCTCTGAAAGTCCTCACGACATTGCCTTAGTCCCCTGCAATGTGTTCCGTGCAAGAGTCCGCAAGATTCGGAAGGTCGGCAGACTCCTGAATCTTGTTCTTGAGGTTGGCGGCATTGAATTGAATGCGTTGATGTTGAGCGTCTCGGATCAAGACCTGCTTCTAGATTCGGGCGATGAGATGTTTGTGTCCATTTCCCCAGTTGCTTTGTTGACAGAGCCAGCCGGGTCCGCAAGAGGAGAGAAGTGAAACGACAAGTGTTATCTGGAATCATCCTTGCATTGGGAATGAGCTTATTGGTGGCGGCAGAACCGCTCGTGGTTTATGTGCAGACGGAAGCGGGATTCATCGAGATCTCGTTAGACGGGCTCCCGCTATTGGAGGGCACGGTTTCGTATGAGGGGCCCGCGACAGGCGGAGGCGAGGCCAACTGGAAGAGTCCGCATCAGTATCGCGGCGTGTCCGTTCTGTCCGTACTCGAAGCTGCTGGCGGGATCGCGTTCGGAACTCTGGGTGTTGTTGCCGTTGACGGTTGGTACAAACTGCTTCCCGCAGAAGTTGTGGCTGGCGACACCGCTGCCGGAGTGCCGATCCTAGCCATCGAGAGGGACGGGGAATCCGGCGAGGATTGGGAGAGCGCCCCATTGCTCATCTTCCTGCCCGAGGACGAGGCCTTCAGCAATGAGGACATGTTGAGCGCTCTCGGCCCCGATCATGCCCACTACTTCGGAGAAGAGCTCTCGACGACGGGGATGATGGTCAAGGGAGTGACCTATTTAATGCCCAACTATGGAGGCGAGCCGCTTCCGCTTCAGCCTGAGGTTGTCACGCGGGACGACCCCAGTATGCCCGAAGGTGAACTTCTGACCGTCGTTCGCGGGGAAGATGCTTTCCGTTACACCTTGGGCGAAGTCGAAGCGCTGGAATCTCTTACGGGGCAAGGCACATTCACGACCTCAACCAACGCCGAGTACACAGCCACCTATACCGGAGTTCCCATGACCACATTGATCGGGAATGCGACCCCTGATGCGACGGTTCGCGTGACAGCTACTGACGGGTACTCCATGAACTACGAGGCAGCGATGTTCCAGGGTACGTCCGAGGGAACGTGGATCCTTGCCTACAAAGAAAATGGCGCGTACATGCCGGTTGATCCCGGCTACTTCCGGATCGTCCAGGTAGGAGAGGGGAATCCGCACTTCTCAAGCTCGCTGTCAGCCAAGATGGTCGAAACGATTGAGGTCCTCGGCGCCTACGAGCCGTACTCGCTGCGTGCCGTCGGAGCCGTGGAGAGGATCTTCCTCCGGGGAGAGCTGGAGGCCGGCATCGGATGTCCGTGTCACACGGCAACCGTTTCTGTCACGAGCAAGGGGGAGACACACCAGTACACCGGGCTTCCGCTGTGGCGCCTGATCGCCTACGTCGATGACGGCCTGTTCCCACCGCGTGAGGAAGGCATCTTCTACGAGGATGCGCACTTCAGCGATGTCCTGGCCGAGATGGCATACGCTATCGATTTGGTCGCTTCTGATGGCTATACACAGACCGTGCCGTCAGACCTGATCGCGCGCGATGATCGATTCATCGTGGCCTTCAAGGAAGACGGAGCTTTCCTCGATCCTTCTTCAAGTGGTTACATGCGCTTCGTATTCGATGACTCTGTCGAGCTTCCTGAAAACCTCAACCTTCGGTCCGTGAAGTTCTTGGCCGAGATTCTGCTCGATCTGTAGGTGGATTCTGTGAATGCGAAGAGTGAGGGATCTCGGTTCGAGCTTCGGGATCTTGTGCTCATTGCGTTACTGTCTGCGATTGGCGGCGTTCTCTCGACCTACATCGGGTATCTGGGAAACTTGATCAATCGGCTGTTCGGCGTGCCCTTTGGAGCCGGGCAGCTCATTGCCGGTGTACACGTGCTCTGGGCTCTGCTGGCACGAGCCATCATTCGGAAATTTGGGTCCGGAACCTTGACCGGCCTGATCAAGGGCATTGTTGAGTTTCTTTCCGGTGGGACGCACGGGGTTGTCATTGTGCTGATTTCCGTTGTCGAGGGCCTGTTCATTGACGTTGGCATGAGCATGTCGTCGCGGCGGTCACTCGGTCTGATGATGCTTTCAGGAGCTGTTGCTTCGGCGGCCAATGTCTTCGTCTTTCAAGCCGTCTACTTCGCCAATATCCCCCTTGGCCTGCTGCTAGGTATGGCCGGACTATCGCTTGTTTCAGGCGCGTTGTTTGGGGGATATCTGGCCTGGGATTTGCATGGCCTGCTTCGTGCGGCGAATCTAATCCGCCCGGATTCGCAGACGCCACGACAAGTGAACAAGATCGCCTGGCGTAGGCACATCATCACACTGCTCGTGGTCCTCCTTGGGCTTGCTGGCGCTGCAACCTACTACATTGACGTGTTCGATCCATTCGCTGCGCCGGATGTCGTGAGTATCGAGGGAATCGTGACCTCTCCCTACGTCTACTGTCCGTCCGAGTGGGACGGGGAGATGGTCACGATCACGGCTGAGCTGCAAGGAAGCACGATGACGGTTCCCGCCCGTGACTACACTGGCGTGTTGTTGCGTGAGGTCATCCGTCAGGCGAACCCTCAAGATACGGCGGTGGCGCTTCGAGTGATTGCGGCCGATGGATATGAGGTCGAACTGGACTGGACCGCGGTGCTATCTGACGAACGGCTTCTCCTGACACTGGAGGACGGCACGATGAGGCTCGTCGCAGCCGCCTATGACGGAGCGTATTGGGTTCGACAGGTGAGGCGCATTGTCGTTCGATAACGCTTTATCCATCAGCCTGGATCACCTGAGCGTGCAGTTTCCTGGACGCGCTCTTCCAGCCCTCTGCAACGTATCGGCGCACATTGAGCCCGGGCAAACGATCGCTGTTGCCGGGCCTTCAGGATGCGGGAAGACAACGTTGCTTCGAACCCTCGCTGGATTCATCCCGTCGATGATTCATGCCGACGTTCACGGGGAGATGCGGATTGGCGACCGTCTGCTGATGGGAGCAGACTCGGCGAGACTGTCGCCAGAGATTGGACTGGTGCAGCAGGACCCCGATGCGCAGGTCTGCACGCTGCGGGTTTGCTCCGAAGTTGCTTTCGGGCCGGAGAACCTCTGCTTGCCGCGACAAGAAGTTGACTCACGTGTCCGTGCAGCGTTGGGAGCGATGGGAATTGCTCATTTGGCACACCGAGATACCACTACGCTGTCAGGAGGGGAGAAGCAGCGGTTGGCTGTGGCCGCCATTCTTGCCATGGAGCCGTCCGTCATCCTACTGGACGAGCCAACCGCGCATCTCGATCCTGCCGGAGCCAAAGGGCTGTTCGATCTGCTACGGGAGTTACAGCAGCAAGCGGCGTTCACGATTCTCATTGCCGAGCATCGACTTCCACCGTTGATGCCATTGCATCCGCAGCTGTGGGTGATGGACTCGGGGAGGATCGTGCAACGCAGCGCACATCGCGTGCATGAAGACGTTGCGATGCTGACACGAGCCGTCGCTGCCAAGCGCAGCATGCGACCTCATCAGCGTGGGGTGAGAGGCGCTCTGCGGATCGAGGGGCTGTCGTTTGGCTATCACAAGAAGCTGCTCGATGATCTGTCTCTCACGTTGGAGCCGGGTGAGATCCTGGGGGTCATTGGCCCAAACGGCGGGGGCAAGACGACCTTCCTGCGATTGATCGCCGGGCTGGAGCGTCTCGATGACGGCAGGATCGTTCGTCCAATGGGAACTACCCTGGGGATGGTGTTCCAGCATCCACATCAGCAGATTTTCGAACGGACTGTACGGCGGGATTTGGAGATTGAAGGGGTCCTGGACGATGCCGCGGTCGCCTCCCTGCTGTCGTCAGCGCGCCTGCTGGAATTGGCGGATGCCTCTCCGCATTCTCTCAGTCTGGGAGAACAGCGAAGGCTCACTGTGCTATCCGCTCTTCGAGGAGATCCCAGCCTGCTTCTGTTAGATGAGCCGTTCATCGGCCAAGATCGTGACAACATCGCATGGATCGTCTCGCAAATTAAGCGCTCTAGAGACCGAGGCGCAATGACGTGCCTCGTCACCCACGATATCCCGATGGCGGAAGCGCTGTGCGATCGGCTCCTTTTCCTGGGAGAACGAGCTATCTTGGGGAGCTCACACGATGTGTTCGAAGCACTGCGTGACTCAGGGCAACGTGCTTTCACTCCCGAGTTCTGGGAGGCGACTGGATGATCCCCAGCATTGCCTACCATCCTGGAGTTCGGGGGCTGCATCGTGTCACACCGGGAAGCGGACTCCTGCTGTTGGCCTGCACGCTGTTCGGCGTCCTTGGTGTGGGCAGCATCATCGTCAAGATGGGGGTTCTGGCCGTTGTGTCTGGCTTGGCCTTCTGGTCTGATAGATCCGCCCGAGCGTGGTGCAAATCGCTTCGCTTTGTTGCGATGTTTGCCGGTTTGTTGTTCATCGCTCAAGTGCTGTCCATTCGTGCAGGTCCGGTACTGGTTCGCGTCGGAATTCCCATCACGGCTCTAGGCGTTATGGCTGGCGCGAACATGGCTCTTAGGTTCCTGGTCGTTCTGTCGGCAAGCTTCACCTTCGTTCTGACAACGGATCCTGATGCATTGGCTGGCGCGCTCATTCGATGGGGCATCCCTTATCGATACGGATTCACGCTGATTCTGGCGCTGCGATTCGTTCCCTTCTTCCGCCATGAATTGCGCACGGTACGGGAAGCACAGCAGTTGAGAGGCATTCAGGTGTCCGTTCGATCGATCGCCGGCATTCGCCGTGCGGTTCGGTATACCTTTATTCCAGTGCTAGTATCTGGCTTGATGCGCGTTGACACGATTGCCATGTCGATGAAGGGGCGGGCCTTCGGCTTGCACCCTCGACGAACGCCTTCTGCTCAACGAACGCTGGTGCTTGAAGATGGTTTGATCTGGCTCTGCTGTGGGATCATTCTTTCATGTACGCTGCTAGCAAGGAGGTTCGGATGGCCGTGATGGGGGGATGGAATCGTCAATGGATATTTCGCATCTCCTTTGTCGTACTGGTTGGTGCCTGCATCGTTCCGCTTGTTGTTCGCAGCTTACTGCAGCAGGATGGACCATCGATCCAAGTGGAGATGGCAGACGGGTCTGTTAGAGCCATCACACTGTTCCAGATGAAGGAGCTACCGTTTCTCACAAGAGATGGCAGTTATCAGAACCAATACGGCAATTGGCGAGACCATGGAACCTACTCTGGAGTGCTTCTGAGCGATCTGGTCCAAGATCACGACTACTCGTCACTGGAGGCCGTCGCCGAAGACGGTTACAGAGTAACGATAGCCAGAAGCCGCGTAGAGGACTCCGACTATCCGATGGTGCTGGCGTTCCGAATGGACGGAGTGGATGTGCCCGACTGGAGCGACGGATTCCGTATTGCCGTCTTGCCTGAAGATGGGGGCGTCAGCAACGTCGATTACGAGGCTGAATCAGCTGGCAGCTACTGGGTGAGTCACGTTATCCGGCTGATTCTACAGTCCCCTTGATGGGCTCAGCAAGATCAGATTGGTTTTCCCAGGGATGGATCCGGAATGCGGCTGCTCTCAGGAGTAAGTCATGGATAACGATCCCATCCATTCTGCGGCTACCACAGCACGCGAAAGGTCCAAGCAAGTTCCCAGTTGGAGCCAGCCATCGGGAATTCGCCTTCACAGGCAAACGAGAAGTTGGGGAACAGCCGAAGGTCGAACGAGACCGTAATCAGCCCCAATCCAAACAACGTGCCTGAGGGCGCTGGAGGACGCTCGAAGTAGGCGTTGACCTCGAAACCACCGTCTGGTCCACAGCAGGATGCGAGACAACTGGAGATTCCGAACATCTCGAAGTACTCAGCCTTCCCAGTGACGGAGCTGTTCTTGGCGTCATCCAGGGAATCCGCGAACGTGAAAGTCACGCAATCTCCAATCAGGCATTGCCCTCGGATCCCATAGAATACCAGATTCTCCACAGTGACAGGTGCCACGACGTCAATCTCTCCCAGCAGTTCGATGTCCGAGCAGAAGAACCACGAAGGTTGGAATTGCAGAGTTGGCGTGAGGACCTTCTCATCTAGGGAGAAGGTGATGGCGCTACTGAAGCTCGCGCGGATTCCCCAGAGGTCCTCAAACAGCACGAGATCCGTCATGGATACTGCAATGCTCTGGAAGCCAACGGCGCAGTCGAATTGAGCACAGACACTCATGTTTGCATGGCAGTCGGTCCATATCCAGTTTCCACAAACGCTGGCTTCCCAGAATTCCAATGGGCAAATTCCCAGTTTCAGTGCTCCCTGGAGACTGATATCATTGGCTGCTCCTGTGACGGACCAGTGGGTGTAGGAATTCGTTTGAGGATCCACCACGCTGGTGACATTGGAGAAGGCCAGATCCAGCAACGTGAAGGTGGCTCCCGATTGCCAAGAAATGAACGAGATCGTGGAGGGGTTAAATCGGAGAAACGAGTTGAGGTTGATGCCCCCCAACGGGGCGGAAGCTGAGAGAGATAGTGTGTCGAACAAGGAATTGGACAACCGGGCGTCCAAGGATGCGGATGCTTCGCCCCAGCCCAGCACGACATTGATCGACGTTTCCGTCAATGAAGCAGGCGTGGTAGGTGTTGTGGTAATCGTTACGTCGAATAGACCGCCAAGTGACAGACCGGATTCTTGCCCCATGGCCATCAAGGCACATCCGGTGAGTGAGATCGCGATGCAGACGCAAATTGAAATCAAAGCTCGTATCTTCACCCACTGATTGTCATAGGGGTCACAATAGTTTGCAGGGAGAAACTGCACAGGCGGACGAGACGTTCGCCTGTGATGGGCATAACAGCATGGCGCTAAAACCGCCTAGGGCAGGAAATGAAACCAAAATGGCAGGATGCCTCGGTGCTGGCCGAATACAGGGGCGATGCCTGAGCAACGAAACTGCGTGTGCACATTCCATGCTTCAGTCGGAGACACTAGCTGAACCCGGTCTGCAATCACATTCGTCAGGAGTAGATCATTTGCGACGCGTAGTGCGTGGGCCTGCTCAGCAGGATGGCTGGCGATTGCCGCAAGGAGATCGAAGACGATTCCCAGTTGCCCTGGTGTGTGTCCCCAGCCGCGGCGCGCTTGGGGAGAGAGAATATAGCCGTCAATCCCTGATTCGTAGGTTCGAGACACGATGGCTTCCCATCCACTGAGGGCGGTAATTCGATAACGATCCTTGTTGAGGGCATCGCCGGCGAGCAGCAAGGTGAGCAGTCGGCCTGCTTCCTCGATCGCTTGGACTTCAGCCCCTTGAGCCAAGGCCGTCTCGGCCATCGCTTCTAGAATATCGTCCGCTGTGTTGCGTTTTCGCGGAAGACGCGTTCGGCTGAGCGAAAGCGCCTGTGCCGCGATGCCATGATCGTACCACCGTACAATCGACAAGGGGCTTTCGGTTTCCAGCGGTTCTATAAAGGCACGATCTTCAGGATTCCAATGACGAATTAGCTGCTCGAACGTCTCAGTGGCCAACTGCTCAGCCAATCGCTGCCCTCGACTTTCCAGAACACCGGGTTGTGCTGCCGTGAGCAGCCCAATCAAGAGCGAAGCTTGATCATAGACCGTGCTTCGCGTGTCACTGACGCCATAGGAGATCTCTGCGCCTGCAATCGTTGCACGAAGGGCCTGCGGCAGATAGGGACTGCCCGATTGGGAGGAAATCGTGGATGTTGCGATCCACGAAAGCTGATTGTTGATCGTAAATCGGATCCAATCCGCCAGATATCGATGGAGAGGATCGTCGATGCGAGTGCATGACACAGCGTACTGAGCCTCGCGTGCCAACGTCCATCCAAGATCAGCCGGTGTGATGAGGGCACTGGTTGCTGGGAATCCAAAACCATCTGAGACGATGGGAATGCCACTTTCGTAGGGCAAGAAGATGGCAGGGCCGAATGACGGGATCTCGGGCAGGCCTACTGAAAGGGCGAAGCTATTCAGCGTGTCTTCAAGGCTAGACTGGCGGCTGTCAGTGGTTGGCAGCTGCGGCGCGAAGCGAAGGGGGACGCCCAATCCCGATTCACCCAACAAGATGCCCAGGTTCTCATCTGCGAGTTCGTGGGCCAACGCTGCGTTTTGCCAATCGGATTCAGGGATGCAGGCCAGTGCTTCCAGCGCTGTCGCCAAGTGCATCGCCTCATCTGTTTCGTAAGTGGCTTCGACGTCGTCTAGTACCCTAGCCAAACCGGCTTGTGGGGATTGAATGGTCTCATCTGCACAGGCTTCACGCGGTGGTTGTTGCTCACCAGCAGCATTCTCATACGTGAGGGTTGCGCAATTCTGCAAAACCTCGCCTATAGGGACATCATCATTAATGCGAGCGAGGATCTGCCATGTTCGCTCCTCGGAGGGCAACAGGTCGTCAAACTCCCAACGGATGAGGGGATCATTGCGTTCGCCGACCGGCTCAGTGGCAAGGGTCGTAACGCCATCAGGGAGGAGGTCTTCGAGGACCAGGTTGTAGAACGTCTCTTCCGTGATATTCTCCGCTGACACGGTGTAGCGAATCGTATCTCCTGGCTCAGCCCAGTTAGCACCCTGTGCGAGGACTGGCGATTGGAAGCAGACGCGCGCATCGAACACGGGGGCAAGTGCCCGATCTGTCGCGATCGAAGTCCCCTGTACAAACGCCATATTCCCCGATAGATGCAGCGGAACGCCATCCAGGATGCGATCGATGTGTGATCTGATCCTTGTCTCTAGTTGAGAACGCTCTGCTCCCGAGAGCTGATCGACCATTCGGCTGAGTGCATCGACAGTCAAGGCAAACTCTAGCGGCGTGACGCACCATTCAAAGAGGGAACTCTGCGTTCTGTAGACGAACAGCGACGGATCCCAGAATCGAGCATCGAGTGTCCTGAATGCGCGATAGACAATCTCTTCGTCCGTTCCGAGCCATCGCTGGGCTGCCTGCAGGGCGCGCAAAGCGGCTGTCTGTCCGGCGAGGGTTTGATGATCGCACTCAGGAGCAACATCTGGGTTCATTGGCCACACTTCATCGAACCCTCCGCGCGCATCGACGAGGGTTGCTTGGAGGAACGAAACCTCTGCTGACAGCAAGATGAGCGCTCGCTGACCGATGTCAGAATTGTCTCCGAATGATGCTAGGACATGCTCGAAAGCAGAAGCCGCCAGTCCGAGATTGACGACGGAGACGGAGTTTCCTCGAATCCATTCATTCAGGGCAGGGTTGGCTTCATCCACAAGAACGTTTGCCACAGCATCGAAGTGAGCGACTTCCAGCGTATACATGACGTCCTCTACCAATCCCAGAATAATGGATCCCCAATCTGTTGTCGGGAAAGGCTGTGCTTCGGTGATCGACTGAATCCTTGGATCAGTGAGCAAGGCATAGGCCTCAGATAGTCCGAACAGCAGCGATAGTTGATCGAACGTAGTGCTTCTACGATCAAGGAGGGTCCAAGATTCAAGTGCAGTCTCGTTCCAGGCGGCAGCATGCGGGATGTAGGACACATTGCTAGGCCCCGTTAGCTGCAATTGCTGCAAGACAACAAGCTTTTGGAGAATCGAGGAGAGCAACAGCCGTTCTTGGAGATGCTCGTGGGATTCCTTCTTCACACGATCAAGCAACTGGCGCGCCTCTTGGGCTTCTCTTAGCAGGGTCATGCCTTGGGCCGATGCTACGATACGCGTATCGAATGTACCGGGGTTCCATGCCAACGCTTCCTTGGTTGTCTCCGGGCTTCCCGCAGCATAGGGGATGGCGATCGGATCGAACGCTTGGGCAGCTGTTGAGACGTTCGTTTCTAGGCTATAGCGCTCGACAGCCGATCGTAGCGCAGCAATGGAGGAGAAGGGAATGCCTAGTCCCGAATGCAAGGCGACGGCATTGAGGTCGGAATCTGAGTAATCCTCAATTGTCGGCACGCGGTGTTGAACCACGAAGCTGGCGAACATGGAGATGTCCGTTTGATACCAAGGATCTCGCTCTACGACGGACCAACCACTACATGGGGCGTCGCCTGGATTCTCGTCATCAAGACAGAGCCGTTGCTGAAGCACAGGAGCCAGAGAGCCGGAGAACCCGTCAGTCGAGATCGGGGCAACAGTTCCCGTCCCGCTTCCGCTGGCGAACGAGGTATTGGCAGGGGAAGCATTGGATAGCTGAAGCGCAGCATCATCGACGATCGTTCGCACGAATCCGCTCATGCGAGTCAAGATGAGGGCTCGACGTTCATCAGCTGACTGAAGTGCCAGTTCGCGAAGCGCCCCTGTAGCCAAACCGATCTCAAGAGGCGTATAGCAATAGGTTCGGTCCTCTAGAGTTCCGTAGCTTGCATAAACGCCCGCCCCGATCGTGTCAACCCACAGTCTGCTGTCTAGGACATCAAAGGCTTCTTGGGCTACGTCCAGCGCGTTGGCCACCAGGTCGGAGCCAGCAAGCACTCCTCGGATCCCTGCTAACTGGGGTAACAGGGCCCACGCATTCGCTTCATTCGCGGTTTCGGCTGCTGAGAACCAGCCGTCATTATCCTGACGGTCGATGAGTGCCTCGACGGCAAGACGTCGCAGGCGATCGAGGCGTGGGAGATCGTCTTCAGTGACGATGTCTCGGGTAGCCTCGAAGGCAACCAGCAGGAGCCCTAGATCGAGCGTCGATGCAGAACCTGTCGACGGTTCGCCAGGAATCGTCCTGCCGAGCCATTTGTCATTCTCCGTGACATGGAGCACATCGATGGCCAGCAACGCCTCATGCAGGGTGTTGGCAACAGACTGACTCACTCTGCTGCGAAGCCCTGCTTCTTCTTCAGTCCAGGCATTGTCGACAGATTTAATCAGTGCAGCAGTTTGGGACAGTCCCCAAACCAGGGACAGTTGATCGAACAACGTACTGGCTCTATCTGTAACCGTGTAGCTGTGTGATTCGGGGTCCCACTGCGTGGCATGTGGGATCGTTGCTAGCGAGCCGTCCAAGCGAATTGTCAGACCGGCCTCTAGGGCGAGGATCTTGTTGGAAAGGACGTCGACGAGTACCCATCCTAGGTAACGATCGATGGCTGAAGCACTGGCAAGCAGGGTCTCGATTTCCATGGCTTGCTTCACAAGCCCCATGCCCAATGCGCTGGCAATGATGTCTTGATCCGTGATCGTCCAGCTACCAGTTGGCCCCAACAACCCGTCACGCGAGGTTTGGTAAATGGGTTCTCCTCCCTCGTATTCGAGGAAGATCCATTGATTGGCTAACGGGAGAGTGGTATTTGAGACTCCGGCTCTCGTTGCCAGTTCGCTCAGCCGTTCTTCCAGAGCCTGGATCTCCGAGATCCCTTTGTTGTTGGCCCATTCCTCAATCAAAGGCCCATGCGACAGGCCAATGCCAATGGAGGAGAGAGCATCAACCTGCAGCAGATTGTCCAATGCGTAATCGGCAGTTTCTGATCGAACTGTACGTATCCACGTCGGCAGCAAGGATTCGGGAATGAGGCTTGCTGCATCAGGAACCTGACTAAGAAGCTCAAATTCGGCTGCCGCATACATGGCAATATCGGTTTGGAACCATAATCGATCAACAGATGCGTTCCATGTTTCGCAGACACCGCTGGAAAGGAGTTCCGCTGTCTTACGGAGAATGGGCACAGGCACTAAGCTCCCACCTTCTCCCTGGACGTACGCAGATCGGCCAATGAGCGTGGCTTGAGATGCATCATCGGGGTCGATGTCGCCAGGAACTGATTCGCGCTGATCTTCTGGGATGGGCAGACCATCGGGACCGATGCCCGTTGCCTTCATGGTGTTCGTATAGGCAGCGCCGTCATAAATAGGCCCCATTACGAAGGCCAGGTACCGAACCGCAAGGCGATCGCCTGGGCGCAATGTGGCATTGAGTGGCCACTGCAAGCCATTGAATCCTGTTGAGGGGTCGGCAAACGAACTGCCGAGGGGCCATGAGGCGCTTGATGTGTCATCGATATATCCGAATGCCGAAGGCAGTTGATCGGTGATATTGACATCGGTTGCGGTCACTGTGCTTACGTTCTGTACCGTCAGCGCATACTCAACGATGTCGCCTTCTTCGATTCGGCTATCGAATACGGGATCGCCGGATCGGATGATTGCGGTGGCTCGTTTGGTCGTTACCAAGGCAGGAACCTCGGCGATGCCGACGAGTGTGACGTTGTCACGATCATCGGGGTCCGTGTCCTCGGCTACTTCAGCGGATCGGTTCGAGGGGATCGGGGCGCCCGTGCCGTCGATGCCCTCTGCTTGTAACACGTTGGTGTAATTGGTCCCCGGATTCACTGAACCGTTGACCAATGCATCGAATGTGATCGTCAGCGTTTCTCCTGTAGCTAATGTCGCGTTCGTATTCCACAGCAGAATGGAGCCGGGTGCACCAGCTGGATTTTGCGTGAAAGGACCAATTCTGTAGGGCCAGTTCCCCTGAGTGGTCCCTGCCTCGAAGGCGAAGGGAACCGGTAATGTGTCGCGCACGTTGACTTCGTAGGCCGTTCCGCGGCCTACGTTGGTGATCAGCAATTGGTAGGTGATGAGATCAAAGGCTTGAACCGCCGAATCGGGTCCCAGAGACGCACCGTTGCGGACAATGTTCAGAATGGTTTTGTCTGTGACCAGCGCAGGCAAAGCACCACGCAGGATGGCGTTGCTTGAGTCATCCGGGTCATCATCTTCAGGCACATCGCCACTATTATCGGGTGGAATGGGGTCTCCAACAGAATTCTCGCCCGTTGCGGCGATCGTATTGGTATAGACACTCGTCTGGTCGATGTCGCCGGTGACCCAGGCATCGAAGGTGATGACCAATTCCTCGCCAGCTTCCAATGTCGCATTCACCGTCCAATGGAGGGTGCGTCCGAGGATGCCCGAAGGATCGGTTGTTGAACTTCCCGAAGGCCAGATGGCGGAAGGATTGCCTTCATAGAGGAATCCGGCGGGCAGCACATCGACGACATTGACGTTCAGCGCGGGAGCGGTGCCCACGTTGGCGATGCCCATCTCATAGGTCACGATATCCCCTGGCTCGACGAGCGGATCGGAGATCGGTGTGCCGAGGCGATCGATGGCGATCACTGCTTTGCGGGTCACGAGTGCAGGCGCGCCAACTCGAACGATGGCTATGCCTGTGTCATCGGCATCAGGATCTTCGCTGTCATCATCTGACGTATCGCCTGTGGCGGGATTCTCCTCAGGGATGGGCGATCCTGCGCCATCATTTCCTGAGGCCGTGACACTGTTAATGAGGTCGACGGAAGGGAATGCCGTTGGCGTCACGATCGTGGTATAGACGGCGGTCAGTGTTGCGCCGCCATTCAATATGGCGCTCATGGACGTCGAGAAGGTTGAAGCCGCATCGGGTACAGCGAGCGAGCCGCCGGCCGACGGGGCGCTCACACTATAGGTACCGGTGTTCCCCGGAGCGGCAGTTTCCGTTTCCAGACCCTCAGGAAGTGTGTCTGTGAACTCCACACCATAGGCTACGCCTTGACCACTATTGCGAATCGTGACGGTATATTCGATTACATCGCCATAGAGCAACGGAGTGACGACGCCGATCGAGCTGCCTCCACGTAGAATGTCGGTGACGCGCTTGTCCACACTGAGCGCGGGTTCTCTTGTTTGTAGCAACGTGATCCCGACATCATCAGCATCTGGATCCTCTGCGTCCCCGTCTGATGTGTCTCCCAGTGTCGCGTTCTCACCTGGGATTGCAGTTCCTGCACCATCCACGCCGGTAGCTGCTGCAACGTTGATCAGGTCTACACCCTGGTCGATGTCGCTGGTGATCAACACGGAATACTCGGCAGTGAGTGTTTCGCCGCCATCAATGGTCGCCGTCATGGATGTTGTGAATGACGAGATGCCGTCGGCAAGCGCGAGCGAGTCGCTGGCTGAAGGGCTAGTGACAACATAGCTGCCAGCGTTCCCCGGTGCAGATGTCTCAGTTACCATGCCTGTGGGCAGTGTGTCGGCGAAGTCGACGGCATAGGCGGTTCCTAGACCCACGTTGGTTATCGTATAGCGGTAGAACACGACATCTCCTGGCTCTACGGGGCCAACCGATCCGACGCTCGATCCTCTCCTGAGGATGTCGGTGATGATCTTATCAACAGACAGCGCTGGCTGTCGCGTTCCCACCTGCGTAATGCCGGTGTCATCGGCATCGGCATCCTCGACGTCGTCATCCGACGTGTCACCGAGGGCAGGGTTCTCTCCTGGGATGGCTGTTCCTGCGCCATCGACGCCGGTGGCGGCCGCCACGTTGAGCAGATCAACGCCTTGTTCGATGTCACTCGTCACCAGGACGGTGTACGTGGCAACAAGTTGCTCTCCGCCAGCAATCGTCGCTGCGATGGACGTGGTGAACGCCCCGGCTTCGTCGGGGAGAGCGAGCGATCCGCTGGCTGTGGGGGCAGTCACTGCGTAGCTGCCGACGTTGCCCGGAGCATCCGTCTCCGTGACCAGACCGTCTGGCAGTAGGTCGGAGAAATCGACGGCATAAGCGAAACCAAGTCCGACATTGCGAATCGTGTACTGATAGGTCATGACATCGCCAGGTTCGACGGGGCCAGTTGATCCAACGCTCGATCCCTTTCTCAGGATATCAGAGATGACCTTGTCAACAGACAGGGCCGGCTGCCGGGTTCCCACAATAGCGATGCCCGTGTCATCGGCATCCGCGTCATCGGGATCATCGTCAGACGTATCGCCTAGAGCCGCATTCTCGCCAGGAATGGGAGTGCCTGCACCATCTGTCGCGGTCGTTGCGGCGGTATTCACCAGATCCACACCTTGTTGGATGTTGCTGGTGACGAGAACTGTGTAGGTGGCAACGAGTTGTTCTCCACCGGCAATCGTTGCTGTGATGGACGTGGCGAAGGCGCTGACTCCGTCAGCGAGGGCAAGCGATCCGCTGGCGGCGGGGTCAGTCACTGTATAGCTGCCGACGTTGCCTGGGGCATCCGTTTCCGTGACCAGGCCGACGGGCAGGGTATCGGTGAAGTCGACGGTATAGGCCGTCCCCAGTCCGACATTTCGAATTGTGTACTGATAGACGATGACATCGCCAGGCTCCACCGGGCCAACCGATCCGATGCTTAATCCCTTCCTCACGATATCCGAGATGACCTTATCAACAGACAGGGCGGGTTGCTGGGTTCCCACGATGGCGATGCCCGTGTCATCGGCATCGGCATCTTCAGCATCATCATCTGACGTATCGCCAAGTGCCGCGTTCTCGCCTGGGATGGGTGTGCCTGCACCATCAACGCCTGTTGTGGCAGCTACATTAACAAGATTGACTCCCTGCTCGATATCGCTAGTGACAAGGACGGTGTAGGCGGCGACTAGTTTCTCTCCTCCAGCAATCGTTGCTACGATGGACGTGGTGAACGACCCGACTTCGTCGGGGAGGGCGAGCGATCCGCTGGCCGCAGGTGCTGTGACGGTGTAGCTGCCTGCATTGCCTGGCGCATTCGTCTCCGTGACCAGGCCGGTTGGAAGGGTATCCGTGAAGTCGACGGCATAAGCAATACCGAGCCCAACGTTACGAATCGTGTACTGATAGACCATGACGTCGCCAGGCTCCACCGGGCCGATGGGGCCCAGGCTCGAACCGTTCCTGAGAATATCAGAAATGATCTTGTCTACAGACAAGGCTGGCTGTTCGGTCCCAATGATGGCAATGCCTGTATCATCGGCATCGGGGTCTTCGATGTCACTGTCAGCGGTGTCATTGGCAGCCGGATTGGCATCAGGAATTTCCGTTCCGAATCCGTCGATGCCGGATGCTTCAGCGGTGTTTACCAAGGCAACGCCTTGCTCAATGCTGCTGGTGACAAGGGCATTGAAGGTCGCAGTGAGGCTTTCTCCTCCAGCGATGGTGGCACCGATGGCTGTGGTGAACGTCCCTTGGCCGCCCGTGATGGCGAGACTGCCGCTTGAGACGGGCCCTGAGGCGGCATAGGTGCCGCCAGCTTCAGTTTCCAGGCCTGAGGGCAGTGTGTCCGTGAAGTCCACGTCATAGGCGGTGGCGCCGCCGACGTTCTCGATGACAAATTGATAGGCCACGATATCGCCCGGCTGAACGGGCCCGGCAATACCGATGCTTGTTCCGCCTCGAGTAATCTCTGTGATCGTCTTGTCGACAGATAGGGCAGGTTGTAGCACGCTAACGGTCACGATACCCGTATCATCGGCATCAGGGTCTTCCGCATCTGCGTCGCCGGTGTCTCCTACTAGGGCATTCTCTGGAGGAATCGGTGTGCCGTCCTCGCGGTCGCCGAAGGCATGGGCGCTATTGGTCAGATTTGTGCCCTGAGACACGGCGCTGGTGACAATGGCTGTGAATGTGGCAGTCAGCGTTGCTCCCGCATTCATCGTTGCATTCAACGTTGAGGTGAACGTGCTGGCTTCGTCAGCGAGGGCAAGGGATCCACTCGTTGCAGGCGATGACACGCTGTAGGTGCCTGCATTCCCTGGCGCATTCGTTTCAGTGACAACGCCCGACGGCAGCGTGTCATCGAAGCCAACGTCATAGGCGGGAACAGGGCCGACATTCTCGATGATGAATTGATAGACGATGACGTCGCCTGGTTCGACAGGGCCGGTGATGTTACCAATACTGGCACCGCTTCGTAGGATATCTGTGATGACTTTGTCGACAGACAAGGCGGGCGTTGCATACCCGAAATCTTGTTCGCGGTTGTGCTCGCTAGCTCCCAACGTGTAGTCAGAGGTGTGGGCTGTTCCGAGACCGTCGTAGTCATACGTTTGTGCCATTCCCGCAGGCAAGGTGGTGTCATCGACCGTGATCGTGTAGTCGCCGGCTGGCAAATACTCGAACAAGTAGAGGCCATTGGCATCCGTGGTCGTTGTCAGAATATCGTCAATGCCATCGAGATCGATGTCGCCGACAAGCGTCACGGTGACATTCTCGAAACCCGGTTCTCCTGGATCCTGAACGCCGTCGCCGTTGATGTCGAACCATACGAAGTCTCCGATCGACCCACTGCCGCGATAGCCGAAATCCTGTTCCCGGTTGTCTTCACCCGCGTTGAGTGCGTAGTCGGATGTGTGGGCCGTGCCGAGACCGTCGTCATCGTAGGTTTGGCCTAGCCCGGCGGGCAGGGTGCTGTTGTCAACCGTGATCGTGTAGTCGCCGGCAGGGAGATAGTCGAAAAGATAGAGGCCATCTGCATCCGTCGTTGTGGTGGCGATTTCATCAATTCCGTCTCCATCCACGTCTCCGACGAGGGTGACCGTCACATTCTCGATCGGTTGCTCTCCTGGGTCCTGAACCCCATCTCCGTTGATGTCGATCCATACGTAATCGCCGATCGATCCACTGCCGCGATAGCCGAAATCTTGTTCGCGATTGTGTTCGTCTTCGGCCAATGCATAGTCGGAGGTATGCGCTGAACCCAGGCCATCGGCATCGTAGGTTTGGTCCATCCCCGCAGGCAGGGTAGCGCTATCGACAGTGATCGTGTAGTCGCCCGCAGGCAGGTTATCAAACAGGTATTCGCCATTGGCATCCGTGGTCGTTTCAGCAGTGAAGTCGACGATGCCGTCACCGTCGAGGTCTCCCTCGATGATCACAGTAACGCCAGGGATCCCATCTTCACCTGGATCTGGAAGAATGCCTGCGGCGTCGAGATCAAACCAAACAGTATCCCCGATGGAGCCGATGCCCGGATAGGGCGTGAATGTGAGCGCATTGGCGCCGTCACATTCGCAAATTGCTGCATCGGGGTCTGCAGTGACCGTGTAGGTGCAGTTCCAATCAGCGCAGTTTGGCGTGTAGGCAAACACGATGTCTTGTGTGGTACCAGCTATGAGGTTGGTGGGCGCACTATCGATCGACAATCCACAAGCGGGACTGGCCAGTCGGAAGATCACACCGGTGGCATCGCCGCAGCCTGTGTTCCCGACCGTTGCGGCGACCTGAGCGGTTCCTGTGCGGCAATCGACTGCGGGATCGACGTCTGTGACCACCAGATTGGGAATCTGTGAGAGGATCGATGACAGACAGAACAGATTGTCCGTTCCATCACATTCGCAGATGTCGTTGCTTGCGTCGACTTCGAACTGCGCCGAATAATCACAGTCGCCCGCACACAGCGCCTGAGTCAGCACATGTGGCGTGAGGGGAACGGTGTTGGATCCGCTCGCCAGAACTGTCTCGCCACTGAGTGTCTCGATCCATGTGTCGATGACCGAGCCGGTGCAATTGGCACCGTCATAGATCGTCACACGAACGTCATAGTCGGTTGTCACATCGGAGCATCCAGTGTTCACAAGGGTCACATCGGCTGAGACGGTGGCGTTTCCGTCTGTCGCGCAACCGATTGCAGCCACGGCTCCAGAGATCTCCAGATCAGGTAGTGTCGATGTAAACGGCTCAGACAACGCGTTGTTCGTCCCATCGCATTCACATACTGCGTTGGCAGGATCAATCGTTGCTGTGAATGTGCAGCTGCAGTCTCCACAATCCGCCCACGATCCGGTGACCGCGAAATCCACCGTCGTTGACCCGCCTGCTGCCACACTGGCCACAGTCTCATCGGAGAAGGTCAGGCATCCGTCCGTCGCCAAGCGAAGGTCAAAGGCGCCTGAATCGCCGCATCCGGTGTTGGTGATGGTGACGCGAACGAAACCGGCCATTGTGTCTGAGGCACACGTCACATTGGCAAAGTCGATGTCGGTGACCGTAAGATCGGCGGAGGCGATGGAAAAGTTGCCCGCGCACAGGCTGTTGTTGGTGCCGTCGCACTCGCAAATCGCGTTATTGTCATCCGCTTCCATTCGAATCGAGAGCTGACAATCCGGCACGTTACACACCGCCAACGTCCGCATGACGTTGATGGTTTGTTGGTCGGTCCCTCCGTTGGCTGCGAGCGAGAGTCCCGAGAAAACTACGGTGAAGGTATCGATCTGCAAGCCCGTGCAATCTGGGCCATCGAAGACGTGGAAGCGCATCAACACATCGCTGGTGAGGGGGGCGCCGCAGCCGTCATTGCGCAGGGTAACCGGTCCTTGAATACGGATCTGCCCGTCGGCAGCACACGTCACCGTCAGTGAAGCAGAGTCGATCACAACGTCCGGTAGGGTGATCGTCGTGGGCAAGGAGGCGAGATTGTCAGTCTCATTGCATTCACAGATCTCGTTGAGGAAATCGACAGCGGCAATAATGGTATAGTTGCAGCTTCCGCATCCGACGTTCCAGCCAGCGAACGTGAGAATCTGCGATGTGCCAGCAGTCAATGGCAACGTGCCTCCGAGGGTTGTGAAGCGATCGGATACCGAGTACCCAGTCGTTGTTTCCGTGAGCGTGATTTCGAAATCGGCGGTGATGTCGCCATCGCCGGAGTTGCGAACCTCGAGTCGGATCTCGCCTGACGAAGGAGCCACGCCGTCCCCCGAACAGGTGAACACGGGGGTGATATCTGATGGCGAGATGGAGAGATTGGGTATGAGAACGTTGGCTTGGTCCTGAATTGTCGATCCACTATCGCACGAGGCCTCTGCGGTGGTATTGGGGTCGCCATCCAAGGCACCGCATCCCCACAGCACCGTAGCCGTGTTGCGTCGAATGGCCAGGGAACAATCGTTGGAGGGCTGAGCAAGGTGTGCGGTTACCGTTGCCGTGAAGGTTTCCGCAGGAGCCAATGGCCCGATTTCCCAGCCGATGATATTGGAACCCATGGTGATGCCAGCGCCCGCTGTTGGGCTATCTGAGGCATCGAATACGAGCGATGAGCCCAAGGCGTCGACTACGCGAATCCAATCTGCTGTTCCCGTCCCGGTATTTTCAACCGTAATCGTCCAGGTGGCTGTGTCTCCAGCGCCGTAGCAATTGAGCGTTGTATCAGCCGGTGCCTTGTCAACGGTGAGCGTTGGCGTGAGTGAGGTCAGCGAAACGGACGTGCTGTCGCTATATTGCGAATTTCCACAGCAATCGAAGTAATAGACGGTGATCGGGATGTTCTGTGTGGTGAAGTAACAGGAGACATCGACGTCAAACTGCAGTTGGATTGTCCCTCCCGGAGGGATCGTTTCGCAGGCGTCACTCGCTCCGCCTTCTGCTGCGATGTCGTACCACGTGAGCGTTTGACCTGAAGACGTCGGATTGCTCGCAGGCGTGAATCCGCCTCCACAGTCGATTTCTGTGCTGCCAGCGACATACGAGAGCGCTGCGGGAAGCGTAATGACGGTATCGATATTGGCAGTGGTGGCTACGGCGCTGGTGTTGGTAACGGCCAACGTGAGGGTTGTGCTTGCGTCGCAGCCCTCGATGGCGTTGGGAGACAGCGAAGCACTCAGGTTGAGTGGGGGTTGCCGCGTGGCGGAGATCGATGCGGTGGTCGGCGATGTTGTCGTACAGTCGGCGTCATACGTCGCAGACGAGCCATCAACGATGCCACAGCCCCAGGCTGCGTTGACGAACACGTCGAGCGCATCGCAATCTGTAGGTCCGAACACAGATGCCGCTGTCAATGAAAGCGTCACTTTCTCGCTGATTGCGAGGGCCTTGATCTCCCAGGCGACTGTTTGACCCACGATATTGCCACTGTCAATTGGATCAGGGAGTCGCCCTGGCATACCTGTCGAAGTTACGAACGTCAATCCAGCGTCGAGGGTGGCAGTGACTTGTGTGACCGGAATCGGGATGGTTCCATCGTTGGTGACATCAATCTCCCATGTCGCCTCGCCGCCACAATCGATGGCTTCCCCGGCTGCTGGACTCACTTGTCGAATTGCAGTGACGATGGCAGCGGGAGTCAAACCGACGCTGAACGATCCAAGATTCGAGAGCTTCGGAGTCGCACACGGGTTTTCGTAGGCTGCTTGAGAGAGCATCTTCCCGCCTTGGAATCCGCAGCTCGCTGCATAGTCAAACCGGATCTTGACAACGTCTTTGGGTGCCATGCTCGCCAAGGTTTCGATTTCGGTCGAAGTCCACGTCAATAGCTGCCCGACAATTACTGGCTCAGCTGTTGGCGTCCATGTGGCACCGCCGTCCTCACTCAGTTCGGGATTTCCAACATAGACGATGCCTGCTGGCAACGTGACGTTTGCAGCGATGTTGTACAGCGTCGTCACGCCAGCATTCTTCAGGGTGACTGTCGCCGGATTGTCAGAGCACATGGGTACTGGTGTGGGGCTGAACGAGGTCGCGACGAGCTTGCCTGAGGGAACGACAACGGACGAGCTGTCCGTCCTTGGCGTCTGGCAATTCGTGCCGTCGCACCCCCACGACGCGGCAATACTATTCGTGAGTCCAGCACAGGCGACGAGGTCAGCGGCGAAGGTGATCGTCTTGAGTTCACCGGGTGCGAGTTCATCAAACAGGAAGGACGCGCCGTTGATTGGTGAGCCATTGTGGTCGAGGTTGGCCGAGACGGTGGCTCCGGCAGAGAGCGTGTTGGCTGCATCAAACACCAGGCCGCTTCCGAGCACGTCGTCGACCCAAACGTTGTACGCCGTTCCGTTGCCCGTGTTGTGGACGACGAGGGACCAGGACACATCTCGCGTCGTTGCATAGACGATCTCGGGCGACTTGCGTGTGTAAACGTCAGCTGACAGAGACAAACTCGCCTGATCCGAAGATGAGGTCGAGCATGAGTCATCGTACACGGCATCATCGTGACAGCGATCATCGAACAGGGCGACGGCGGATAGGTTCGCGAGCGAGCCGCCGCAGGGGATCGTGACAGGAAAAGTTATTGTAGCCGTGTCCCCGGCGACGAAGGCATCGGCAAAGCGCCACTCATAGGTGCCGGCACCGGCAATGGGGGTCGTGCATGTTGTGCCGTCCGTCGGGCTTGCGTCACCCCCGCACACCGCTTGAGACATGTCAATCATCGAGCCACCGGTGTTGGAAAGGATGAGCCGGACATCACGCGGTGCGGCAAGATCTGAGGTGCGATTGAGCGTAATCGTGACATCATAGGTGGCGCAGACTTCCTGGATCGTTGGGATGCCATCGATGGACACGGACATGGCTGGCGGCTGAGCGACGACGGAGAGGCGTTGTGCGGGATCGGCGTACATCGTATTGCAGTAGTTGACACTGGTTGCTCCTGGGTCGAGCTCAATGCCTGCATTGATCGGGTAGCTGGATGGGGTGCAGCTTGCGTCATCCAGGCCGAGCACGCTCAAGTGATAGCTATATACGATCGTCTTGTTTCGTACGGAGATGGGATCTGTCAGGGGTAGCTCCAACCTGCCTGCCGCGGTTCCATCGATCACAGTCCCCAATGTTGCACCCGTGACTGCCGCGGTCCCAGTTTCATAAAGAAGATCGTTGTTTGCGTCCACAAAGTAGGTGAATTCATTGAGAAGAAGATCGTCAAGAGCCGGATCATCTGCGAAGACGTAAGTGTGTGTGACCTCGACATCGTAGCTTGATGAGCAGCGCACCACAGTGGTTCGATTGATGTTCATGGTTGACGAGAACAGGGCGACGCCATCCCCATACCCCTCGCACAGAATGGTGGTCGCGGCAGATGCACTGCCCGTGATCGTACATCCACAACAATCGGTTCCCGTTGCGGTCACAGTATTGTCGTCCGTGCCTCCGCCGGGAATGGCACAATAGCCGCAGTCTGTCGGCGCTTGGAGTTGTATGGTCTCCGCGAACGGGGGATCTAGATTTGGATCGTAGGACCAGGCAATGGTGCGTGCGCCGCCATCGACGATTCCCCCGGATGGGGCGACGACTGTGAATCCCTCGGGATAAGTATCAACGACTGTGATAGTTCCTGGACTTGTACCGCCGCAATCCACACTGCCGACATACGCGACCGTGATATCGTAGCTGCCGATCTCGCCAAGACGCAGAGATTCAGGGCCCGTCTTCGTTACGGCAAGCGATGGACCTGGCTCCGAGGTGCAATTCGAAAACTGAGGATAAGAAACGAATGGGATGCCACAGTCGTTGGTGTAGGTTAACTCGAAGGTGTTCGTCCCGCTGGGGACACTGCCGCACCAATTGACGTCGCTGTGGAGAATGTAGAAATCAAGATTGAACGTCTCTGATGGCGCGATATCAGGAATTATGAAGCAGCCACTATCATACGACACCCCCGCGGGCAAGCGGGTTGCATCGACTTCATAGATGTGAATTGAGCAGCACAGCGTGACGTTTCGTGCGGCGCCCGCTCCGCTATTTGTGATGGGGATTTGTACCTGCGTATCGTCCGTGCAGTAAGCCAGTGTTATGTCCGGTACATCGAACATCAGAGCTGGGTTCTCGACAAGTAGGTTGAGGGAGGCGGTTGCCGTTCCTTCGTCCAAGGCTGTGTCGTAGCACACGTCGCTGGGGCCGCATCCCCAGGTCGCATTGACGTTGTTGATCAGGCCAGAACACGCAATTACTTCAGCGACAAGTTGCACGCTGACGGCTTCTCCCTCAGCGATCAAACCGAGTGCTGGGGTTGTCCCTGCATCCCATGTTGTGGTCTGACCTGCATTGGATCCGCCGTTGGATGCTGAACTAAAGGCCACCCCCGAATCGAGAACGTCCACGATCTCCACGTTGGATACTGAGCCCAATCCCGTGTTCTCCACCGTAATGGTCCAGGTGACAAGGTCGCCGACGGACGCGTCTTGGATCGACGGCGTCTTGCTGATCGTGATAGCACCGGGGAGAATTTCTACAGATGTCGAACTTACGTTCTGTAGAGGTATCTCAGGAGTGGCGCAGTCTTGGAAATCGACGGTGATGAGATCGGTTCCAGAGACTGCCGAACAGGTGGTAGCCATGTCATACGAGATAGTGATACTCTCGCCCGGCGGCAGGGCATAGGCCGAGCCACGGATGGCATTGATATCCCAGATGTTACCTGTGGGATCATCATAGAACGTCTCAGCAGTCTCGTTCAGTGTAATTGTCGTAGAGCCGGGCACATACAGGAAGCCGTCATTGGGCGCGGTGTGGGTGACCATGAGGGCACAGGCATCCTGGGTGGCGCTGGCATTTGTGATGGTCACCGTAAATGTGGCTTGATCGCACAGGTTCATCTGATCTGGGCCGACAATGGTTTGCCCCCAAGCGGCCAATTGAAGACATAGCAACAGTACGGCCCAGGCCCCCGCCCGCTTCATGGTATCTTCCTCCTTGTGACTTGCTGTGCTAATCTCCTCTGGATTGCTCGACCTCGACCTGCAGGAATCCTTGCTCGGGCCCGGTGGGCGTCCAGGGCCAACGCACCTCAAGTTGATTCGGTTCTCCCCATGAAAGTGTGAGAGGGATGAAGAGCGAGAGAATCTTCTCTTCCAGAGCGGGGTCGTCTTGTTCGACATTCTCGCCGACCCACAGGACATGTTCTCCAAATGGCACAGACAGGAAGAAGAAGCTGCCTGTATCATCGGTCAGTGTCTCTCGGTCGTCATCCATGACGATGCGGAGCCCCTGCAGGAGACGATCCTCCTCTTCGTTGTATTGCTCATTCTCATCGACATCGAAATAGACGATTCCCTTAAGGTTGGTTAATGTCTTGCTGACTCCCAATGTCACTGTCTCGATGGCGCTGATTCCCAGACTGACAGACGCTTCTGTTTCCAGAATGGCGAACCCCCGGGCCTCTAGTTGAGAAATCGATACGGTGGTCATGGCAACATCCCAGTTGCCTGCGTCGAGCTCTGCGCTGATACCACCGTCGGCCTCTGTGGTCATCGTTTCTCCAGCAATGGTCACGCCGATTCCCGGTAAGCCTGGTTCGCCGCTATCCATGACGCCGTTGCCATCGAGGTCCTCAAACACGAAGACCTCGATGGATTGCAGAGACGCGATACGAACCAGAGCCGTGGCCTGTGAGGTCTCACCTGTCGGTGTCCCGCGGTATAGGTCTCGAACCTCGAGGAGAACCTGCCCGAAGAACGGTTCCGAATAAACGACCACATAGCGCGGATCCGAAAGCCAGTCCGTATTCGGGACGCCGCTTCCATCGAGATCCCACCGATATTGTAGTGTGTCGCCAAGATCGGGGTCGTGGCAGAACGATGCATCGAGTGCGAGCGGTACGCCAACCACGCCCCGGACAGAACCCGCCAAGCTGGCCGTGGGCGGGTGATTGGTGTGCAGGACATTGACGTCGATCCAGCCGGTGTCAAGGGCTCCGCAACTGTCCTGGGTGACGTAGGAGAACCGATCCGATCCTTCAAATCGAGGCTGCGGCGTGTAGTGGATCTTGTCTTCAATGATGGTGGCAGTGCCATAGCTTGGGGTACCAACGGATGCAACCGCGAGAGCCCCCCCGCCCGCATCGGAGTCATTGGCGAGGACATCGATCAACAGAGATTCGTCTTCCTGAGTCTCTACGAAGTCATCGCCAGCCATCGGTGCAGTATTCTGAATCGTTATCGTGACGGTGGTGGTCGCTGATTCGCCTTGCCCATCTTCGAGCGAGTAGGAGAACGAGTCGGTTCCACAAGCGCCCTGATTTGGAACATACTCGATGGTTTCATCGAGTTGAATCATGGCTGTTCCGCGCGAAGGGTCAGTGACGCTGACGACGTCCAGAGCGTCATTCTCGGGATCCATGTCGTTTGCCAGCACGTCAACGAAGACGCCGTCTCCCTCAGTGACAGAAGCTGCATCAGCACGCGCAGTTGGCGCTTCATTCACATTGTTGACGGTGATGGTAAACCACTCGCTGTAGACGTTGTCTTGATCGTCTTCCGCCTCAATGTGGATGCTATAATTGTCCTGGGCTTCGCGATCGAATATCGCTGCTGTCTGCAGCTCATCTGCGCTGATGAGAAACGAGCCGATGTCTCCTCCGATGAGGGTGAACTGATGACTTACGGAGTCGGCATCGACTGCCGTCAATGTACCCACCAAACTCAATGCGGGCAGATTCTCGTCAACGTGGTCGCTGTCAAGAGTGATGTCGGTCGGAGGCTCATCCGCGGAGTATGTCCAGGTCGTTGTCTCGATAGTCTGCTGCACTCCGGTTGTATGGTTGAACAGATTGGCTTCGATGGTGAATGTCTCGGTTGCCGTTGGCTCGGAAGGAAGCGACAGGATCCTGTCTAATATTGTACTTGATCCATCGGCGAGGCTGAAGATTTGGGTCGCGATGTCCTCATTGTTCCCTCCGCTATCCAGCAGGTTGATTTCTAGGCGGAGTTGATCGCTTGTGCTTGACGCAACACCGGTTTGGACCAGGATGGCATTCCACGTCCCGCTGGCGCTGATGGATGTGATGTCTGCGGCATCTGCGCTGCCTCCGTCAACAAGGATTTGCCCCCAATCGATCTCAGCAACCCACTTGTTCTCGCCCTCGATCCAGTCGGGGTCGATGCAGATTTCCACAGTGTTGTCTCCGCCGTAGATGATGCAACTTGCGATGTCGAACGTCGTCGTACTCCACACGCCGTTGCCGCCAGAAAGATAGCCAAGGGGGGTGCCGTTGAGAGACACAGTGTCGAGTTCGCCGTCGCTTTCGTCGACATCAAAAACGTTCAGCGTGAGTTGAGCTGAATCGCCAGACTCCTGGACTACGCTAATGACGAACGAATAGCAGTGCGGTGTGGTGACAGTTACATTCGGATCGATGTCGATGAAGTATGTATTGCCTGCTATAGCAGCAACTGTAAGAAGTGCTAATAGCAGACCTGCTGCAATGCATGCTCGTTTGGAACGTCCGTTCATCGCCTCTCCCCCGGATTCTAAATTTCGTGTCGATACACTCTATCACAGTGGTCGTGCGGACTAGTGTAATCCAGCTTACAGAGCGGGTTGAGAAGACATCGGCATGCGGCGGTGCAAAACGCGCCGACGCATGCCGAATGAGCCGTGCTATTTATTGACAATCACGGGTATGTACACAGCTTGTCCCAAACCATAGATGATCCAGAAATTATAGGAACCCATACTCAGGTTGTTTGTACCAATTTCGAGAGAATACAGGCTGTCGGTCTGATGGATTCCCGAGAAGGCGTACGACGTGTAGTCGACGGCACCACCTGCACCTGATACACCAGTGAATCCAGGCCTGATCACGCTGATCCAGGGCCACCCTGTGCCCCGCCGATCTTGACGTGACAGGGAGAAGTCGACTTGAAGAATCTCTCCTACGCGCACTGTCGTTGGCAAGATCGATGTGACCGAGCTGGCGCTCGCTAAATCTGGGGAGTTCACGACACCTGGGGTCGCGCGAAGAGGGTGGCCGGCTGCATCTTCGCCTTGGATCACGAGACCGAAATTGGTTTGCCAGTTGTCTGCTGTGTCTGGCTTGAGAGGGTCGATTCGCTCCATTGAACCTCGGGTGGCCGTGCTCCCGGCGACCCAGCCGTTGCGTCCAAGATTCGAAGCATTGGCTGTATCAACGACCTCACCGTATTCGTTGACGAGCATGACGATCTCTCCCAAATCGGACAAGTCAAGAGCCATCGTGCGCTCTGTGTCATAGATCAGGTCGGCGGCGAGGTCAAGGATCGTATCGTTGTTTTGTCTCTCAAGAACATAGTAGCCGCTCCCAGGAACACCCGGTTTGCCGGACACGCGCCAGGATGCTCCATCCAGGCTCTCAATCGTGATCTCGGGGAGGGCATCGCGAGGGGCCTGGTCACAGGCGGCTTCGCCGGCTGCTGGCAGGATCCCGAAGAGCTCGATGACCTTCCAAATCTGATCCTCATGTGTTGATGGATGCGTGCTTCTCCAACGCAGAGTCCATCCGGCAAGGTCGACAGGCGCTGTCCCCAGGTTTCGCAGCTCGATCCACTCATCTTGTGAATCCGCGGCAGTTCCGGCCCATGCGAGCTCGCTGATGATCACTCGCCCGGTACACGAAGACGCATCGCTGTCTGCACCACCAGCTCCGGCGAACATCGGATCGACGCCGACTGTAACGGTTGCTGAGCTGGTGACCCCGCTATCGTCTGCGATCGTGTACTCAAACGAATCGGTTCCAGAGAAACTGGCATCTGGCTCGTACAGGAGCTCGTTGCCGATGATGGTAACGATGCCGTTCCCCGGTTGGGTCACTGAGGAAATCACGACAGGATCTCCGTCGGGGTCCTGATCATTGATCAACACAGGCACGAAGACAGATTCTTCCTCGATCGTGGTCACGCTGTCGTCTTGGGCGATTGGGGCATCATTGACTGGGGCTACGGCGACGAACACGGTTGCTTCACTCGTTTCGCCCCTCCCGTCAGAGACAGTGTAGGTGAAAGTATCGACGCCGTTGAACCCAGGGTCTGGCGTGTAGACGAGTTCTGTCCCCACGATCTCTGCGAAGCCGTTGCTGGGGCTCGTGGTGGACTCAATCTGGAGCGGGTCGCCGTCAGGATCGCTGTCGTTCAACAACGAAAGGATCGTCACCGGGATTGCCTCATCTGTGATTGTGGCGTCGTCTTGGGCAATCGGGGCATCATTGACCGCGGCAACTGAGATCGTGACAGTTGCTTGAGAAGATCCGCCGTTTCCGTCTGCCACGGTGTAGGTGAACGTGTCAACCCCTTGGAACCCGGCATTAGGAATATAGGACAGGTTCGTGCGAGAATTGAGAACAGATCCGTTCTGAGGTTGGGTGAAGGATTCAATTAACAGGAAGTCACCGTCAAGATCCAAGTCATTACCCAAGATCGCAATGACGACCATCGTCTCCTCTTCCGTACTTGCTGAATCGTTGTTTGCGATCGGCGGGTCATTGACTGCGTTTACGAGCACAGTTACGTGGGCTGTACTCGTTCCCCCGTTGTCGTCGGAGATGACATACGTGAAGTTGTCTGTCCCGCTATATCCGGGATCGGGTTCATAGACAAGCTCGATCCCAGTATTGGTGACGTCTCCTCTAGCAGGCTGCTCAATGGACTCGATGCGTAGTGAATCACCTTCTGGATCGAAGTCATTGGACAACACGAGGATCGTTATGGGCGAGTTCTCCCACGTGGTTTGCGAATCATCCTGAGCTACTGGCGGGTCATTGGTTGGAAGAACCTCGATGGAGACGATGGCAGTTGACGTACCACCATTCCCGTCGGACACAGTGTAGCTAAAAGAGTCAGGACCGGCGTAGTCAGGAGTTGGAGAGTAGATGATGTTGGTTCCGTTGGATATCACTGCGCCGTGAAGCGGCTGCGATACGGACTCGACGGACAGCACGTTGCCATCGGGATCCGTATCATTCGACAGCACAAGGATCGTGATTGACACGTCTTCGCCGGTGACTGCCTCGTCATCCTGGGCGATCGGCGGGTCATTGACCGCGGCTACGGCGACTGTCACTGTGGCCGTCGCCGTTTCGCCATTGCCATCGGAGATGGTGTACGTAAATGAGTCGAGACCGTTGAATTGAGCGTTTGGCGTGTAGACGATGTTGAACCCATCGACGATAAGCGATCCATCAGCCGGTTGAGACGTAGACAGAACAACAAGGCCGTCGCCATCGGGGTCAGAGTCGTTAAGCAAGACACCAATCGTCACAGGAGTTCCCTCGTCAGTGGATCCGGAATCATCCTGAGCGACTGGCGGATCGTTGACCGCTGCGACGGTCATGGTGACAGTAGCCGTTGCCGTTTCGCCAGTGCCATCGGAGATCGTGTAGGCGAACGAGTCGACGCCATTGAAGTCCGAAGCCGGCGTATAGATGACTTCACTGCCGTTGTTTGCAACCGAGCCATTCTCCGGTTGGGTCACAGACTGGATGACAAGACTATCGTCGTCAGGGTCGGAGTCGTTGGCCAGGACGTCGATGACGGTGGGAGATCCTTCGTCCGTGGCTCCAGAGTCATCCGCAGCAACGGGCGGATCGTTGACGGCAGCGACAGCAAGTGTGACCGTGGCGGTGGCTGTTTCCCCGTTGCCATCGGAGATGGTGTAGGTGAAGGAGTCGATACCATTGAACTCCGAAGCAGGTGTGTAGAGGATGTCAGTGCCATTATTCGTGGCAGAGCCGTTCCCCGGCTGGGTCACGGACTGAACGACAAGATCATCCCCATCGGCGTCAAAGTCGTTGAACAGCACATCGATGATGACGGGAATTCCTTCATCCGTTGCATTGGAATCGTCCTGAGCAACGGGCGGATCGTTGACCGCGGTGACTGCGACCGTAACTGTAGAGGTCGAGGTTCCTCCGTTGCCATCAGAGATGGTGTAGGTGAAGGAATCCGTGCCGTTGAACTCAATGGCAGGTGAGTAGATGACGTCAAATCCGTTGTTGGTGACGGAGCCATTCTCCGCGCGAGTCACAGACTGGATGATAAGATTGTCGCCATCAGGATCAGAATCGTTTAACAGGACGTTGATGTTTACGGTCGTGTCCTCATGAGTGGTGGCGTTGTCATCCAACGCGATTGGAGCATCGTTGACTGCCGCCACGGCCACTGTCACCTGAGCGATGGATGTTCCTCCATGTCCGTCTGCGATGGTGTAGGTGAACGTGTCAATGCCGTGGAAGTTGGGATGAGGGAGATACGATACATCCACTCCAGCGTTCGTTGCCGTTCCATTGCCGGGTTGCGTGACAGACTGAACAGTGATGCTGTCTCCATCGGGATCGGAGTCGTTGGCAAGCACATCGATTGTCAGCGAGGTGTCTTCGGCGACTGATTTGGAATCATCTTGCGCCATTGGCGGATCGTTCACAGGAGAAACCACAACTGTAACGGCTGCCTCCGCCTGCCCACCATTGCCATCGGTCGCTGCGTAACGGAACGTGTCTGTTCCATGAAAATTCGGATCTGGCGTATACGTGACGTCCCCACCGTTGTTGGCGACTGAACCTCTGTCGGGTTGTCCGACCCAATCGACGGAGAGCAGATCTCCGTCTGGATCGGAATCGTTGTCCAACACATCAATGATGACGGGAATGTCTTCCGAGGTCGCAGCGTCGTCGTTTTCGGCGGCCGGAGGATCATTGACTGGATGAACAATCAGATGGACGGTAGCAATGTTGGAATCCTTGGTGGCACTGCTGGCGAAGTACGTGAACTGATCGCTCGTGGTTTCGCCGCCGTCATGGCTATAGACGAACGATCCGTCCTCATTCAGCGAGAGCGTGCCGTGTGTCACGTTTGAAACGAGGGTCACCGTGGATGGGCTGCCGGGAGAGTCGACGTCGTTGGCCAAGATTCCGGGCGAGTTTTCATCAAGCGTTTCGCCTTCCCCGATGTTGTAGAGATCGTCAATAGCCAGCGGAGGATCGTCGCACAAGACGGCAACGGCGACAGTGGCTTCGTTTGAAACCTTGCCATCATCATCGGAGATCGTATAGCCGAAACTGTCATTGCCACAGCTAAGCGGGTTCGGCATATAGGTCACGAGGCCGCTTGAGGGATGCACGCTGACACTGCCGAAGGACGGAGAACTCGTGATTCGAAGCAGGGATACGTCAAGAGAGCCATCCGGATCCTGGTCGTTCGATGTCACGTTGATTTCGATGGCCGTGTTCTCATCTGTCGTCGCGGCGTCATCGTTGGCGATTGGGGATTCGTTGCATCGGATGCTGACACTCACGGTTGCTTCGTTGGATGTTGCCCCCTCATTGTCCGCCACGGAATAGGTGAAGACATCGCTCCCGCAATTGCCATTGGAGGGGAAATACGTGGCCACTCCGGTTGAGGGATCGACATCGACCGTTCCAAGAACAGGCCCTTGCAGGATGCTGATGGAGGAAGGGATCAGGTTTCCATCTGGATCCGTATCATTGGCGAGAACAGGAATGCGAACCGACTCATTCTCGTTTGTCTCGGAGTGATCATCCTCAGCCGTAGGCCTGTCATTGGTTGGGTAGACCGTGACCGTGACTGTGGCTGAATCGAAGTTTCCTTCACTATCGCCAACAGTATAAGTGAACGTGTCTGTGCCCTCGAAGTCTGGATTGGGAGTGTAGGTAACTGTGCCATTACCGCTTTCGTTCGTGGATCCGTGAAGACCATCCTCAACATTGACAATCATTGTGGGCTCAACGCCCCGTAGGTCATTGGCCAGTACGTCAATGTCGACGGGCGTCTCTTCGTCAGTCTCAGCGTTGTCATCCAGTGCATCTAATGGGAGACTGACGGCGATCGTTCCATATTGATCTCCCGTGCATTTGGACCCCGGTCCGTATGGGGCGCAGGATCCATCTTCGCAGTCTGACACGCTATCGAATGCCTTGTCCACAGACCACATGATCTGCACGTTCTCAAGGCTGAGTGAGCTGCCGCAGGGGACAGAGACTGTCGCGAAGTAGATATCAGGATACGAGCCCTTGGAGAAAACGTTCAGTGGTTCGCTCACTAGATCAGCAATTGCTAGCTCGCTATCGATATAGATATCGGCGACGAATCGGACGCAGTACGTCTTGTTGCGATTGAAATACAGAGAGACAAACAAGTTCGCCTCAACAACCCCTCCAGGGGTGCAAGAGCCAATGATTTCTGAGGTTATGTCTACAAACTCGACATCATTCGCTGTGCACCCGGAGATACAGCGGGGCCACGCTTGAGCTGCTGTCACAACAGGTAGGAGCGCGATCCATGCTAGTAATGCGATTACACCTAGCATGATCTTTCTTGTCCTTCGTACATGGGGTGACTGCTCGATCATCGGATGTACCCTCCACATGGAGCAAGATAACCGCACAAGAAGTCCGTCATGAGCAGGACATCGGGACGATCCAGTGCCACGACAGACGACGGATCTAGCTCGTTCAAGTGGCTCTTCATTTCTAACCGCCTCCTTGGATTGTGGAGGCCGGCAACCTGCTACCTCGAATCATGTTAACCGCGCTAACCCGAGGCCATGGCTTTGCGTCCCGCTCTCGCGAGCGGTTTGCCTTTCTCAGCCATACGAGAGCAACGCTCTATGACAAGATTATGCCTAGTCACTTGTCTGTCCAGCGCCGATCCTGCCGATTACAGTAGACTGCCTGTGAAGTTGTATTGGGAGAACAGCAGAAGCCAGTACTGATGGGGGGGGATTGCGGATCGGAAACCACGTGTGCAGTAGTCGCTCACGGCAGTGGTGATGGGCTCCAGAATTGTACGGAGGGAGCGGGCACATGGTATTGTGCCCTTGAACTGAGACCGGCCAAAGGAGGCGCGATGTACCGGAGTTCTGTCCGCAAGTTCATACACGGCGTTCTGAGTCTGCTTGATGAGGGGCGAGATCTCAGTTTTGAGCAAGTCGCAGATCTGCAAAACTACACGATTGCCGATGTGCTGACGAAGTTGCGAGTGGGTAAATCGCAGGAGATTCGTGATGGGATGCCGTCTGAGGATTGGACCGAAATCATGGCCTACATCGGACGATTCAGTACCGCGCACGGGCCTCAATCGCTTCACTTCTATGACTCAACCATCGAGAGCAGTTTCCTATGTTGGCTGGCTGCCATTGGCGTGGAGATGCTTTCTGACGTGTGATCAAGCCGGAACCGAACGAGATCCAGGAAATCAGAGACTTGCTGTTCTGAGCCTGACAGGGCGCTCCTCCTGACTGGCATACCTTAGCGTTTGCATCCTGTACTTGGGAACACATGACGTGCCTGTATGAAGAATGGTTGACTCACTGGTGAGCTTATCTTAGAGTGGAGGAGCTACTTGATGAGGCCGTCTATCCGATTTTGGTGATGTGCCCGCAACGGGAAGGAACTCTTGGTGCCCACCAGCGGCTCGCCGATTGAGGATCTGGCGATTGTATGGACGTTAGCCAATCAAGTGTGCTAAGGTGAACGAATGGGAAAACGCTGGAGGCTGTGGGGGATTCTTGCTGCTGCCGCAACGCTATCGATTGTTGTGGTCGTTGTCTTGTGGGTAGTAAGGCCTTCACGACTGCCCGATGACACGCTGTTTGTGCCAGCAGACGTCCCTTCACTTCAACAAGCACTGGAGCAAGCGTCTCCAGGAGCGACGATTTCGGTTCGCGCCTCCGATGACCCGATTCATGGGCCGATCTTGGTCACGGTTCCCGACATAACAATTCTCTCGTCTAGCGGCCGTGTAAGGATGATAGGTACTGGGGAAACCCCAGTGCTATCCATTCGAGCTGACGGCGTGGAAGTGCGAGGTTTCGATATTTCTTCTGGCACCGTTGGCGTTCGCATTGACGCGGCAGATTGCACGATCTCGAATGTTCACATCACATCGGCTCCCATTGGAATCCAGCTGAGCAATGCCTCTCGCTGCGTTCTCCAATCGATCGAAATGAGTGGCGGAAGAGTTGGTGTTGAGCTGGTTAACTCAAACGGTGTGACGATCGAGGCCCTGACTGCTTCAGGGTTTTCCGGGTCTGGAGTGCGGTTGCTTGGATCTAGGAACAACTTACTGAAGGATCTCTGGCTTTCGGATAACGCGGTAGGAATTTCGATTGAGCAAGCATCCACGAATAACACCATCGAGGCGTGCAGCATCGACGCTAGCTCGGATGTAGGCATCGCGGTTCGCGGCTCCAACGACAATTTGCTCTCTGACATCGCAGTGGATTTCGCTCGAATCGGCATCGTTCTCGAAGAAGTGACGGGAGTTGAAGTGCGTGGATGCGACATTCGTACGCCAACGGCAGCGGGCATTCTCTTACAAAACGCTGTTCAGAATCGCATCTTAGAGACCGTGGTCGAGGGAGGTGAAGGCGCAGGAATTCAACTCGCGCAGAGCGCAGAGAATGCATTGATCGGCAACAATGTGTTCAGCTGCGTTGGGGAGGGGATTTCCGTGATTCGAGGAGGAAGAAATCTCCTCATGGGAAACGAGATTCAGGGCTGTTTGATTGGCGTCCAGATTGAGGAATCTACTGGCGCAAGGGTCTTGAGGAACCGTGTCTCGAGTTCCGAGCTGGGTGGCTTCCTGGTTTCAATGGGTGGCTCCCATCAACTACTAGACAATGTCGCAACAGGCGGTGCCTATGGCATGGTCTTGACCGAATCGGGGGGCAACACCGTGCTGCGCAACGCGATAGAAGGAGCCGACCGTGCCGGATTGCTCTTGGCTCGCACCAACGAAGACAATCACGTGGCAGACAACGACGCACGAGCATGCGCATGGGGTCTGTTGCTGTTTGCGTCGACGAGGGATCTTATCACCTACAATCGCTTCGTGGACAACGGGATCGGTGTGTTGTTAGCACAGTTGAGCAGTGGAACTCGGATTGAGGGAAACATCATATCCGGTAACGGGATTGGGTTGCGACAGCAATCGGATCTGGCAGGCGTGGAAGACGACTTGGAGAGACTACGGATTGCGTCCTCTCCAAGCGACGAGAGCGGATTTCCTCTCCTGACGAATAACGTATTTGGGAACAACTCGAGCTTCGACATTCAGAACCAAAGCGCGGAGGAACTGCTGGCTGCCGGCAACTGGTGGGGGACGGCCAGTGTTAGAGATCCTGGCGGTGCCGTGGTGTCGAACGGCGTGTCCCTGGAGCAGTCGGGCTGGAAGGGCACGATTACGGTCGGGACGGCATCGGATGACGTCCGAGTTCTCTTGGGACGCATCCTTCAGTTGACATTAGCTGAAACGGGTTTCCGCGTGATTGATCTGGTGGGGATGGGGGCTTCGGAGCGTGTACACCAAGCGCTTCTTGCTGCTGATGTCGACCTCATCTTGTGCAGCGACACGGTATCTGAGTCTGCGGGTCTGATGGAGACAGGTCAGTCAGTCTCGTTGCCAACGAGAGCCTACGAAGGATGGCGCATCGTCGTATCATCACAGTTGGCAGATCGATTGGCCGACTTTACCGTCTCGGGTCTGGCTTCTTGGCAGACCGACTCCGGTGAGCTGTTGCGATATGCAACTACGTCCGCGTTTAGCGAAGAGGAATTCGACGCGTTTCTGACGGCCTCTGAGCTGGTTGGATCCGCCCGCTCGTTCACGCAAGCGAATGCATTGGAAGAGGCCGAAGCGCTTCTGAAATTCGGAGCCGTCGATGTCGTTATCGTGGGGAGCTTGGAAGAGACCTTGACGCTTTCAGGGTTCCTTGCCATTGAAGACGACGTGCAGGCTCTTAAACAGGACTTGATATTGATGATCGCCCGGCAATCGATCGTCCTCCAATACCCTGAGGTCGAGGATATTCTGACGATGTTGGGAGAACGATTGACAAGCGATGTGCTGCATGACTTGGTGAGCCGTATTCGGTCGCTACACCAAGAGCCGGACGACGTAGCCCGGGAGTTCCTACGGCGGGAATAGAGTCCTGAAAATGGGAAAGGAGATCTAGATGAATTCCAGCGATGGAGGCAAGCAGCAGAGCGAGCAGCGGTCCAGCTTGTTCATGCGTCTTCGATCCAGGATTCGATATGGAACGAGTTTGCGTGGGAAGCTCATTGTTCTTGTGTTGGCGGTTGCTCTCGTCGTTGTTGGAGCGTTGTTCTGGTTCTCGCTGGCCTCATTGTGGACGTCCATCACTGCCATCTATGAATCTCGGGCTCGCAGTGTGGCCGCCGTGATCTCCAAATCTATTCAGGAGAAGGACTACATCCTTTACTACTCCGAGGAACTGGATGCGGACATCGGGAGACTGCTGGATCGATACGAAGCCGTCATGGGCATCACAGTTGTTGGAAGGAGTGCGCGTGGATTTCTGGTGGTGGCGAGCACGGATCCGACGACCGTTGGCATCCTCTCGACTGAAGACGAGCAACTCCGATTTGAGACGTTGAGCAAAGTTAAAGTTGAGCGTGATTGGGCCGGAGATACGTCGTTCCTGCGAGCGTATCATCCCATCTTCGCTGGCGCCGATCTCATCGGAGTCGTCCTTGTCGACATGTCTCTTGCTGAACAGGCTCAGTACATCTCGCGGTTGTCTCTTCAGTACGGTGTTGCATCGATTGTCGGCTTTTTTCTCCTGGGAGGGCTGCTCTATATGGCGCTCCGCTCGATTGTGACCAAGCCGGTGAGGCACATTGCTCAAGCGATGAGTGCGGTGTCACAACGGAAATACGACATCGAAGTCGCGGTGCCATTCCGCCGTATCGCGGGGACACGTCAACGCGACGAAGTCAGTCAGCTGATTGATGGGTTCAACTTGATGACGAAGGTCATCTACTCTCACGAACAGGAGCTGCTGAAGCTTGTTGTTTTGGATGAGTTGACGGGAACGTACACATTGGATCATCTGCAAGCGGAGCTTGAACGCGAGTTGCACAAGACTCGTCGATACAAGCATCCGACGTCGCTATTGCTCGTTGAACTTGCGGGGCTTGAGGAACGAACTTCAACAGAGACTGATGATGTGTTGGTGAGGACGGCGAGCTTCTTGCTTGGAAATCTGCGAAACGTTGATGTGCTGTTCCGAATTGGCAAGTATCGATTTGCCTCACTGCTGCCAGAAACGCCACCGGATGGCGCTGCCATCGCCGCCAAGCGGTTGGGAGGCCGGACTGCTGATGTCACGACTCAGTATGATTTCGCGGTCGACCTCTCGATCACACACGTGGGTTGGGGAGAGGACGGCGCCCCTGCGATTGATCAGGTCATCAGTCTGATCACCGGACCTCTTAACGAACTGCGTGAATGAGATCGATACGGCGGGAGCTTGCCACGATGGTGTTTCTGGTGCTTGCCGTGTCTGCCGTGAGTGCGGGGCAGACTCCGGCGAGCGATTGGATCTCAGCGATTGACATTGGGTCGCTGAACCCACTTGAAGTATCGTTTCGCCTGACCAACAGCGGCGGCGCAGCGCTGGGGGGGGGCAGCGGCCAAGCCATCCTGTCCAACCATCTTGGCCAACCGATTGAGACGTTGGCGATCGACCCTTTTTCCGTTTCGCTAGGTGAGACTCGCACCATTTCCGCCGCCAGCCGATGGGCGTTTCAGCAAACGGGTGTCTTCCTGATGGAGATTGTGTTGGATCTGGGCACCGGAGAGCTTATCTCGAATTCGCTTGCCTTCAGGATTCTTCCTGTGCAACTGCCGCTGGCACCTTCCGATACTGCATTTGGCGAAGGCCTGAAAACGCTGTATCAGCAACCGGTGAATTGGGGCGTCACTAGGATTTCGGCACCCGCCGCGTGGACGATCACGCATGGGAGGAGCGATGTTGTTGTGGCCGTCATCGATACTGGGATTGACACATCGATTCCGCAGCTTGAACCAAGCCTGTGGATTAACTCAGGAGAGATTCCAGGCAACGGGATCGATGATGATGCCAATGGCTATGTCGACGATGTCCATGGATGGGATTTCCGCGACGGTGACAACAGCTCGTTGGTCGGAACAGCTCTCCACTGGCACGGGACCTTTGTTGCTGGAATCATCGCCGCTCAACCGGGCGACGTTCCCGTTGTTGGGGTGGCCCCGGGCGTTCGAATCATGGACGTTCGGTTTCTAGATTACAACAACCAGTTCTCCTCACGAGACTGGGACACGTTTGCCGAAGCGATCGATTATGCGGTCGACAACGGCGCTGATATCATCAATTTGAGCATCTTCGCCAACGGTCACCCTCCGGCTTCGCTAGAGAGCGCGCTTCACCGGGCCGCTCAATCAGGAGTCATCATCATCGGCATTGCTGGCAATACCGACGACAATGCAGGAAGTGCAGCTGAGACGGCCGTGCTCTATCCAGGGAAATATGACGATGTCTACGCGGTATCTGCGACTACGGAAGACGATCTCTTGGCTAGCTTTAGCAGGTGGGGGCCTGAAGTGTCCTTCTGCGCTCCTGGCGAGGGGATCACGTCGTTTATTCCCGGGGGGGAAACGGCCACGCGCTCAGGCACATCGTTTGCCGCGCCTCATGTTACGGGCACACTAGCACTGATCCTGTCCGCTTTCCCTTCTGTGTCACCCGTTCAAGCCATCGACTTGCTTACCGGATCACTGATTGATTTGGGAACGCGAGGGGGAGACTTGTTCTTTGGGCAAGGGCTGATCGATGCATTTGAAGCGGTTAATCAATAACAAGTGCGCCGGAATCGGCCGAACCAGGACAAAGGGAACGCGAATCATGCGCCAATTTGCTCTTGATCACGCCAACCATCGCCCTCATACTGCAGTCGTGATGAGAGGTGGGGGGATGAGACAGCTTATCGTGCTTGTTGGCCTGCCGGGTTCGGGAAAGACCGAGTTCTCTCGGAAGCAATCGAACTGGGTCGTTGTTTCCAAGGATTTGATTCGGCAATCCATATTCGGATGTAGCTATGAACCGGAATTCGAGGATGCCGTCGATCGAATATTCGTGACAGCGCTGATCGAAGCCGCGGAGTCGTCTGCGGAGGTCGTCTGTGTCGATGATCTCAATCTTCTGCGAAACGACCGGCGTTCGTACATCGATCTGGGGCACATGACGAACAGAGAAACGGTCGCTGTTGTTATGCCTTACGACCCGATTGATGAGATCTATCAGCTCGTTCAATTTCAGCTCAAGCAGCTGGAGAAGAAGCCGGAAAGAGTGCGAGTCACTACGTTCCCCAGGGATCGATTTGATGCCATGTTGCGCTGCTACGAGGCAGTGCGCCTTGAAGAAGGATTCGCTCGTGTCCTGCGGGAAGATGCGTTGCCCTTGGTGAGTGGAATTACGAAACCCGAAATGGTAGCCCTTAAGACGAAGCGGCACCGCGAAGAGAAGCGAAATCCGATTCCCCTGTTTATTGGATAGGATGGGCACATGGGATGTGTGAAACGAGCTGCTGCCATCCTTGAGGGCGGCAGCAGCTCGGCTTTGTCAAGATCTTGACTTACTGAATCCCCAGCAATGCGTCGATGCGCGCACGGTCGAATCCGATGACGATTTCCCCGTCAATGTCGATTACGGGAACGCCCCGCTGACCACTCTTCTCTACCATCTCTTTTGCACGCGACATGTCCATAGATACGTCAACGTCCTCAAATGATATTCCGCTGCTGTTCAGGTGATCTTTGGCAATCTGGCACCACGAGCACGTCGGTGCGCTGTAAACTGTCACGGTGTGTTCCATGTCTCTTCACTCTCCTTCGTAATCAGGCGCACAAGGTCTGCAACGCCTGTCTGCAGTTGATAACAATTCCTAGTCCCGTGGCGTTCCTTGTGAAGAACGCCGGCTTGCTCCAGCTTCGTCAGGTGATAGGAGATGGCCGGCTGGCTCAACTTGAGCAGCGATTGAATCTCTTGGCACCGAACGGTTTGACGAGAGAGCAGTTCCACAATTTGCAGGCGCGGCTCGCTTGCCAGGGCTGAGAACATCTTGGTCCAAGCAAGTCTGCGTGTTCGTTCATCCATGGAACTCTCCCTTTTCTTTGCGGCTCGATGAAGGAATGATAGACGAGGGAGGACAGGGTTTCAAGTATTTAAATATTTGGATTTATAGAAGGAGGCAGATGATGGGCCAAACAGTTGTGGAATACACTGGGGGAATGGCGTTTCTGGGCAAGGTGGCTAGTGGACACACGGTGCAGATGGATGCTGCTGAGAGTGTCGGTGGCAGCGACTCAGCGGCACGTCCGGTGGAGATCCTTCTCTGTTCATTGGGCGGGTGCACAGGAATGGACGTGGTTTCAGTGCTTGGCAAGATGAAGACGCCACCCGTGTCCCTGCGAATCGCAATCCAGGACGAACGTGCTTCTGAATATCCAAAAGTGATTACAAAGATCCATCTGGTCTACGAAGTACAAGGAGAAGTCCCCGAAGAGAACCTGATCAAGGCGATCGAGCTTTCTCTTGCCAAATATTGCCCGATTGCGAATACACTGGGCGGGGTCTCCGAGATCACTTACGAGATCTCGAAGATCGCTGGCTAGCGATCGCGGGCCTTCTCCACGATTCTAGCGACGTCGATGTTTTGGCGAACGTAGTCCATTGCATAATCTAGAACAGGGCCGGGCCGAATCCAGGCGCGCTGAAGCATTGCTTCGCACATTGTGGCTGTTACCATTGTGTTCTGTCCGGCCAGAATGATGGGGATTTGACGTTGGTTGGCCAGATCGATGATCTCGCGCGTGGGGCGGTGGATTCCCGTGACAATGAGGCAGCGCAGACTGGGAACTTCGAATGCGGCCTGATGAATCTCTTTGCGATCGCCACCGGTAATGACCGCCAAATCGGGGGTACGTCGGAACAGCCGCAACGACTCTTCCGGTCCCATTGCGCTGATGGCGAAGTGCCGAATCTCGCGCTCGATCGTGGCGTCGGTCAGCAATCGTCCGCCAAGCCGTTTGACGATCTCATCGGAGCTGACAGTCTGAAGATCGTGGTTGTATGGAATAATCCCGAGAACTTCAGCTCCCCGGCTGGCGAGGAACGACACGAGGACCTCCGAAAGCATGTTGAACGATCGATCCATGGGGACATCCTTCAAGACGACGCCCATGATGTTAGGCCCCTCAAACATCCTCAGGGCGCACATGATACGGTCGATGGCTTCTTCCCCGTCATAATGAGTGATCAGCAGGATATCGGAACCCAGTAGCTCGGCAAGATCAGGGTCGCTCAGCCCGGCGCTTGCGCCTAATCCGAGGTAGCTTCTCCCCTCGATGATGGCGATATCGCGGTCATGAGAAATCCGGCTGAACGCGTCGAGAATCCGCTTGCGGAACCCGCGATCCCCGGATTCGATGGTCTCGCGAAGGAAAGATCCCTCCAGTGGAACAGGAGCGATGTCGGCAAGAGAATCATCCAAAGAGAGCAGCGAACGAATGGCGTCTGCGTCTCGGTCCACAGGTTCCCCAGTGGCATAAGAGACTTCGAAGCTGATGGGTTTCATGTAGGCTGTGCGCATACCTTGCTCCTGGAAGGACTTTCCAAGAGCCAGTGCGAGCAAGCTTTTCCCGGCATGCTGCTCTGTCGAGACAATGAGAATTCGTTTCATAGTTACATTACATTCCTGGTATCAATGGCTTTTGCCCATATGGTAGTAAGCAAACCGGGCGAAAGCAATCGGGGCGAGAGTGGTCTACGTCGAATCTTCATACAGTTTCTGCAGCTTCTTCACTTCTTTCTCGGAAGCTGTACGATAGCGAATGCCGGGGTTGTATCGGAGAAACCATCACTGGATGATCGCGACATGGCTGACGGGGCGCTCAAGGAGCACTGAACTGGCTATAATGGAAGAACGATGAAGCGAATTCTCATTGTTGACGACGAGGAAATGATTGTCCGGACAGTCAAGGCGTATCTGGATCGCGAAGGATTCAAGACCTATACGGCTGTTGATGGTGAAGAAGCATTACGAGCGTTCGAAGACAAGGGGCCTGACTTGATCGTTCTCGATCTAATGCTTCCCAAAGTGAGCGGAATCGAGGTCACACGAGCCATTCGCGCCAAATCATCTGTTCCCATCATCATGTTGACGGCCAAGGCTGCGGAAGCAGATCGGGTCGTCGGACTTGAGCTGGGGGCCGACGACTATGTTGTCAAGCCATTCAGCCCACGGGAGTTGGTGGCTCGGATTCGAGCTGTCCTGCGGCGATTCGAAGGCGAAGGGGCGGAAGTCGAACGCATTTCAGTTGGGAAGCTGGAAATCGATCTGAAGACCCGGGAATTGAAAGTCGAAGACGTGGAAATTGAGTTGACACCCACGGAATTTGACATGCTTGCTTATCTGGCTCGTCATCCGGGTCAAGTGTTCACCCGGCTTCAGCTTCTCCGGGAAGTGCAGGGATATACCTACGATTCTTTCGCGCGCACCATCGACACACACATCAAGAATCTTCGGCGCAAGATCGAGCAGGATCCCAAGGCACCCAAGTATATCTTGACAGTCCACGGTGTTGGGTATCGTTTTGCCCGGGAGAACTAAGTGAAACGGCGCATCCCGTTGGCCGCCAAGCTGGGTGTGACGTTCGTCGTTGTCATTGTGTTGGCGGTGGCTTTGGTCTACGCGCTCACGAGTCGGGCGATCGCACGGCAGTTTGATGAGTACAGGCAAGGCAACCGCGAGATGTTTGCAGAACAGCTCGCCTCGATGCTAACAGGCTATAGACTGGATCGAGGGACCTGGGATGGCATCATCGAGAGCTTGCTCACCAAGCCTGTTTTCATCCCTCTAGGTGAGTACGGGCTGGAAGGTCACGTTTGGATCTTTGACGTTCCTATGATTCTGGCCGATTCCGATGGCACGGTAATCACCACGAACCAGCTAGAGTGGGCGAATGCGCGGCGTGTAGGCAACGATCCGCACATCATCCTGTCAGAAGAAGAACTCTGTGAAGGCCTGCCAATTATCGTGAATGACTCCCGAGTGGGGACCCTGCTTGTTGGAGACGTGGAGGCGATGGGATCATCCGAAGAGACTTTCCTATCGCGTGTTCGTGAATCCGCGCTCATTGGGGGCGGGATTGCTATAGGATTGGCTCTGTTCCTAACGACGATCCTAATCGTGCAGATCTTGCGACCATTACGGGCGCTTTCACGTGCCACCGAGCGTGTGGCCGAAGGAGATATGCCCGATCAGGTGACTCTGAGGACGCATGATGAGCTAGCTCGCCTGGGCGATTCGTTCAACCACATGTTGGAAAGCCTGCGGCGTTCGGAAACCGTTCGACAGACGATGACCGCAGATATCGCACACGAACTGAGAACACCTGTAGCGATCATCCAGGGAACGCTGGAAGCAATCCTAGATGGAATCTATGATGCGTCAGAGGAATCAATTGCTCCAATCTACGAGGAAACACTTCACTTAGGCCGGCTAATTGACGACTTACGCGAGCTCGCTCTGGCAGAGGCGGGAGAACTGAGACTGGAGAAGGAGCCCGTCGACATTGCTGAACTGATTCGTCAAGTCGCCGAGACTGCTTTCTTGGCGCGTGAGCATGCTCCGAATCTTCACATTGACTTGCCAACGGTGCTTCCGAATGTGCAATTGGATCGGAAACGGTTCCGCCAGGTGATCGCGAACCTCCTCAGCAATGCGATGCGGTTCACACCGGAGGATGGTGACGTCTATATCCGAGTTCGCCGTGTCAATGGGTCCATCAAAATGAGCGTGTCTGATACCGGTCCGGGGATGAAACAAGAGGACCTGCGCCACGTGTTCGAACGTTTCTATCGAGCCGATCCTGCGCGGGGACGTTCGGCCGGCAGCGGATTGGGATTGGCCATTGTCAAACAGTGGGTGGAAGCTCACGACGGAACGATTGAAGCTGGAAACCGCGATAGTGGGGGCGCCCGTTTCGTGATCTATCTACCAGTGAGTTGATCGTGCGCGTGCACATCCGCTAGGATGCGGCATGCTGGCCCAGACGTTCCACAATCCAAGCATCGGGGAAATGACATTCGACGATGTCATTGAGAGCATCATCTCCGAGATGGCGAGCCACCCAGAGGATCAATTCGAACTCCTGATCGGTACAGACTCGGCTGCATCTTCTTCCCGTCTTGGGCTTGTTAGTGCGATTGTCCTCCACAAGATCGGATGTGGTGGGCGGTATTATTGGACACGCAGGGAGGAGCGGCTCACTCCGTCTCTTCGACACAAGATTTGGCGTGAGGCATGGCTATCGTTCGAATTGGCGCAGCATGTAATCCGCTCTCTTGCCGCGGAGTCGCTTCTGCAATTCAACCTGGAGATTCACGTTGACATCGGTGAGAACGGCCCCACCAAAGAACTGATCGATGAAGTCGTGGGTATGATTATTGGAAACGGATTGGCCGTCCGCATCAAACCTCACGCGTATGCAGCCTCCGCAGTGGCGGACAAACACACCTAGTTGGCATCTACTGCATCCTGTCGATCGATGCTGTGGACGTTTTCCTGATGACCGAGATGATAGCTCAGAGTGCAAGCTGAGCGCTGTCGTTGTTACGATGGACCATACGATAGGCTTCGTTTCGAGGAATTTCCAGTGCTTGAACGAGGACCCGGACAATGGATTTGTTGGGAAGACCCTCAGCCCTGAGTTGAGAGAGCACTCGTTCAACGGTTTGCTCGTCAGTGGATTGCGAGCCGTCGGCTCCGGCGACAAGTAGAACGAATTCGCCTCGTACGCGATCCTCTTTTGTTAGCTGGGTGTGTAGCTCTGATGCGGTTCCGCGCAGGAATTCTTCGTGCACCTTTGTCAATTCGCGTGCCAAGACCATCCTTCTGTCGGGCAGTGCCTCCGCCAGCATCTGGAGGGAATCCAAGAGTCGGTGTGGAGACTCATAGAACACGCAGGTTTCTTCTCGGGACTCCAGAGACGCGAACAGGGACTGGCGCGTTCCGTGGCCGCGAGGAAGAACACCTTCGAAGCTAAATCGATCCAGTGGCAATCCCGATGCAGTTAATCCGGCGATTGCGGCGCATGGACCGGGGACTGGGACCACGGTGTGCCCGGCATCGACCGCTGCACGGACCGTGGGATATCCAGGGTCCGAAACGAGCGGCGTTCCTGCATCGGAGACAAGAGCCAGGTTCTTGCCATCCTCCAGAAGTGAGAGAATCGAGAGGATGCGCTGCCTCTCCGCTCCCTGATAAACGGAGGAGAAGAACGGTGTGCAGATGTTGTAATGCTTGAGTACGCGCAGCGACGTGCGCGTATCCTCGGCAAGAATGAAGTCGACGGCTTTGAGAGTCTCGACGGCCCGATGCGTGATGTCTCCAAGATTTCCAATCGGCATCGATACCAGATACAAAATTCCACTCACTATGTTCTCCCTCGATTATCGCTGCTTACTGAGCTCTCTCGGCGCACGGTCGAGATCCCCTTGTAGCGACTCTAGTTCATTGCAGGAGGTAGGTCAACGCATGCGCCATCGCAAAGAGTGGGCCGACAAATGACGGCGTTTGGCGAGACAGAGGTATTGCTTTCCTGCATAGGATAGAGATAGCGTTGAGAATCGAGTGCGCCGGCGGACCCGTTTGGGTCGAGATATGGCATTCAGCTAGGAGGCAGAGATCATGAACGGCAGTCGTTCGATGGTTTTGATGATCGCAGGAGTTGGTGTTGGGCTGATCGCGTTGCTTCTGCTATTGGGATCGACCCCGGATGAACCGACAGACATCAGTGTAGCGCCGACGCCAATCGCAGTGGCCGAACCTCAGGCTATCCTGACATCTCAGGCGGTCTCTGCGCCGATAGTCCATGCCGGGCTCGACCGGGTAGTCGGTGAACGAGAGACGATCCAGCTATCTGGAGAGGGTTACGATCCGAGCGGGCTTCCGGTGACGTTCACCTGGACAGCCGAAGGAGGGTTGGGATTCTTTGCAGACGTGCATTCGCCTACCACGGAGTACACTGCACCGTCAGCCTGCGATTGCGATGACATGGCGATTCTCACATTGACTGTGGCTAGCGCCTCCGGGGCCAGCGTCTCGGATCAATTGGTGATTACGGTTCGCGATCCGCTAACCTGTCCAACGCCGACGTGCGAGGAGAGCGGATACTTCGTGATCGTTCCCGTCGATGCTTGCCAACGTCCCACCGATCCTACTTGTCCGGCTACACCCTCTGAGCCGTGTGGCTCTCCGTGTGTTTCCGAGGCGCCAATTGATGACGGATGCACCGAGCCGCCGATTCCGTGTCCTTGTGTTGAAGACGCGGACTGCATGGAACCATGGCAAAGCGGATGGCCGTTTGAAGATCAACCAGGGCATCCCAAAGATCGTGCTAAACCGTCGATTGACCGACACTTCCTCAGTGTGGTAAATGAGGGAAGTGCCGTTGCCCTGCAAGGCCATATCAGCAACCCGAAGTGCCAACGGGTTTGCTACATTTGGGCGGCAAGCAAAGGATGGCTTGAGAACGCGGACACGCTGACCCCCATCTACCATGCGCCGCAGTCTGACCGACTGGATGGAGAGACTGTCACAATCAGTTTCATTGTCTACGACACCGCGCAGGGCAGAAGCTACGATCAGATTCGCATCCGAATCCGTAATACCAATCCCGGATAGCAGAGCCTCGGGAGATTGCGGCCCAAGCGATGCCTCCGTCTTGGGTTCACTCTGTCATCCCCGTTTGTGTGTGCCAATTAACAAGGCCCCGTTAGGGGCCTTGCCTTTGGTCCTGAGATTGGCCAAGGAGGTTGGCCCAATGTACTCGGTAGGATTGTCACCGCTGCGTATGGAGATGACGTGAGCGGGGTGTGAGAGGGTTGTGATGCGAAGGTGATTTGCGAAGAAACCGAGCAACGTCACGGACGTAACCAGTTGGTACGTGAGCACGTGACTCAAGTGCCTCGCTGCGAGGGGACTAGTCTGCTGTAGCGGGCTTCGCGCTCGGGAAGGCGGAATTAGAGGTAGGCGGTGGCTGCGGATTTCTACGTCCGATTGAGTCTGTGACGAGGAGTGCTTCAGTACTCGCTACACGATTTCGGCGAGTTCGTCGTTCCCCAAGAGCCGCTCGCTTGCGAGCGCCACGTGAAACGGAAACAGCTCGGCTCGAAAGACTCCTGCACTCACTGCTGGATCCCCCTCCATGATCTGCCGAGCTTGGTGCTCGGATTCAGTTTCGAGAACAACCATGCCGTGACTCGTCTTGTCAATGTGAAGCGTGCGTCCAGCCAGGAGGACGATTCCCTCAGCACAGAGGTTCTTCAGGTAGGCGAAGTGCTGATTGACGGTGGCGTCTTCGTCTGGCGTGCTCTCCAAGAGGAAGCCGTCACGCGTTGGAAAGATGCGGTAAATGAACTGCGATAACATGAGACTCCTTTCTCATGGTGTGTTCCGGGATAGACCGCCCGCGGTGGGCGCTTGGCGAGTCTACGGGGAATCGTGGTCGTGACACTTCCCAAGCGGGACGCTACATCTTGCTGTAGCATGAGTGTATGAGTGCTGAATGGAGCGAATGGGAGCGCAGAGTCTTGGATACGTTCCTCCAAGGTAAGCGAATTAAGCAGCTGCCTGCCAAACAGAAAAAGCGGAAGGTTGTTCTCCGATGGCTGGCATTGCAGGTTCCGCCGGACACTGAGATTACGCACGCCAACTTCAACCGGATCTTGCAGCAGTATTACGGCGATTCCGCGACTCTGCGCCGGGAGATGTTCGAGTTCGGGTACATCCATCGTGACCGCGACCACTACTGGCGAGATGCAACCCCACCTGACCTAGGCGTGTAAGTTAGCATGTTGAGCGCCAGATGGGAATGATGGATAAACAGCAACAAAGACCTGGCTTGGCGCAGTGGAGCGCCAAGGAAAAGGAGTTACTCGATGAAGCGTAGTCGAAGCTTTGCCTTGTGGATCAGTCTGTGTGCATGCGTTGTCATGTTCTTTGTCGTTGGCTCGGCGGACGGAGGACTCGAAACGTGGCTTCGCACTTATGAAGGAGAGAACTACGGTGCGTTCTTCGATATCGTGATCGTCGACGAGGATCATGTGCTGGTGACCGGGGCCTCATTCCACTCACAGACGGCAACGACATTGGGCGATGTATTGATTGCTCAGATCTCCATGGAGGGCGACATCGTGTGGGAGAGAACCTACGGCGGGGACGCCCACGATCAAGGTCTGTATCTTGAGAAGACGGACGATGGTGGGTATCTCATCCTTGGAGAGACTGACTCTTCGGGTGCAGGAGGACGCGATCTGTACCTTGTTCGCATCGACGCTCATGGAGATCTCGTTTGGGAACGAACGTTCGGTGGGGAAGAGACCGAGTGGGCCAAGGACATGATTGCTTTGGCGGATGGCGGCTTCCTGCTGATTGGCGAAACCAATTCGTTCGGACAGGATTTCGATGTCTACGTCATCCGGCTCGACGCTGACGGAACGGAAGTGTGGTCGATGACGCTAGACAGTGGCAGGAACGAGTCTGGGACCGCTGCCCTAGAAGCTGCTAACGGTGACCTGCTTGTGCTTGCCGTCATCTCCTATCCCGGCGGTGGGAGCTCAGATCAGTATCGGGACTCACGCCTTTATCGCTTGGACAGTGAAGGAAACCTGCTCTCGGATTCGCTGTATCGCGGAGAAGACAAACAGGCCGGGGATGCGATGGCGTGGACAGCGGATGGTGATATCATGATCGCCGGCCTGTCCGAGCAGCTGAGCTCCAGCACAGCGTTGTACGATTTCTGGGTGGCTCGCATTGACGGAGGGACCGGAGAGGTTCAATGGAGTCTGGTCGAAGGTCGGACGAGATCTGATGAGTACGGCCTCTCTATGTCCGTGGGGCGTGATGGTGAGTTTCTTGTGGCCGGACTGGGCCCCGAGTTTCCTCTCCTGAAAGTGACCGAAATGGGCACGGTCTCCTGGCTCAGGAGCGGGGCATCGGATGCGAGTGTCTATGCGGGATTCGCCGTCCTTGAACTGAACGACGGCAGCTACATGATCCCGGGGTTTCGATACTATCATCGAGCTGGTGACGCCTTTGACGCCGTGCTACTGCGATATGTGGAGATGTAGCAGATCGACGCCAAGCAACCGGCGAAGAGACGGTCTTGAGCGGGAGCTCCTGCCAATGTCTGGCAGGAGCTTCTCTTTCGTCAAGATCCCTAGCTGCCAAACCACGCCCATCCCAGGAGATTGTGCGTTAGGAAGTACAACCCCATTCCAGCAACTGGCTTTGTTTGGGGTGAGAAAGGCGATCCGAGAGCAGCGAACAAGAATGCGCTTGTTTGCAGAAGGTGTTGTGCGGCGCTGCCCATGTCTGTCGCCTCGATGCAGGCGATGGCCGAATCCCGTGCCTGCAGCATGAGGTACTGGATCATGTTCCCGACCGCTCTGGCCTGCAAGTACTGTGGCGTTGAATCCCGATAGATCTCTCGAGCGTACGCGTCGAGCTGAGGAAGGGCCCAGTCGATCACCCACAGCAGGCCGCCTTTCATATAGACAATCCCAGAATTGTGTCTTGAGTTCGTTCTTTCCAGTATATCGAGGGACGCTCGAAGTGGCGCGAGCAGATTCGTAACGGTTTCTCCCGGCACAAACAAGACGAGATTGGCGTGAGGGCCATCGGTCCCTTCGAGGACGTGAAGAATCAACTGGGCGTGGGCATGAAGGATGTCGAGTGTGGGAGAGAGAACGCCTGTTTCGGCCAGCAGATGAAGTGCCGGCAGTGACGAAGCTAGCCGGTCGGCATAGGTCTCGAATTGGTCTCCCGGAGGGGTTGAGGGAGCAATCCACATGCTCCACTCGTAGTCATCTGGCATCCTTTCTGGATGCACCTTCTCTTCGTCTGCGAACCCGGTGCATGCTACGATCGCGACGATGCAGATCAACAACCCGCAGGATCTCATCAGTTTCATGGTAACCTCCGATTTAGGCATGACGAATTCTGCCAGTCATGCACCCAGTTTGTCGGTAGATACGGCATCAACGGCCCCATCATCTTGAGATGTGACCAACTTGTAGCCGACGCCCGGGACGGTGACAAGAACCTTCGATGCCTCTATTCCTGCGTCGCGCAATCTCTTGCGGATCAAGTAGATTTGCTGCTTGACGTCGCTGGAGTTGGCATAGGGAGATGTCTGCCATACCTGGGCCAAGATGTCGGCATCCGAGAAAGCCCTTCCGGGACGGTTCATCATCATCTCAAGCACGGCCGCCTGCTTGGGAGTCAAGTCAATGACAATCTCGTCCACTTCGAAACGCAGCTGATCAAGACAGAGAACGAGTTTTCCGGCAACGATGCGTCGAGCAGCATCCATAGCACCTGGAACCGGCGCCTCTTGCCTGCTCCGTCGTCGCTTTCTCTCTTCTAACATGTAGACAAGTGACAGCGTGACGAGGATCCAGGCCGCGAACGATGCGGTGGCAGCGATTGTCGTTGTCCGTCGATTGGACTGCCGAAGCTCGGTGGCATCAATTCCAAGCTGCAGCGTGCCCAAGTCCTCCTCATCCGCCGGCTCCGCAATCGGGCTACGAATCATGTGCGGGAAGACAACGTTGACCGCCAACCGTCCCTCAAAACAGATAGTGGTTGCGGCCGCAACAGAGGCAGGATCAGGTATCGGCAATCGAGCTTGCGCAAATTCGGGACGGCGAATGTCCAACACCAACCCTTCCGTTGTGCTCAGGCGAACGTAGACCACGCCCAGGCTGAGGAGCGGGTGACGCAGCTGTTGATCCTCAGGTTCGCTGGCAGAAGGCAGCCAGGACTCACTCGTGGAAGCCAGCGCGACCGCATAGAGGCTACACCTCTCGCAATAGGTGGTCGTGGCTGCGCGATGAGCAAGATGGGTAACTCCAAATGCTAAGACCGAGATGAGGAGAGCGGAAATCGTCGCACAGGCCGCAAGCTGTGTTCGAGTAGTGATCGGGCGGAACATGTCTCAGAGTAGCCGACGAGGCTGAAGCCTGCAATCACGCGAGTATCAATTGTGTGTAAAGACAAGAAGGGCTGGCTCCGTGAAGCGTGTGTATCCGAACGGTCACCATCTAGCTCTTGTAGTCTTCGCGCGGCGGAGTCCAGGCGTCGTAGGCCTCGGTAGGCTCGTCCAGAACGCGGGCACTGTGCGGGACGCTCTTCGGAATACAGACCCCATCACCAGCGCGAAGAATGCGTGTTTCATCCTGCATCGTGAATTCCATTGCGCCGCGGGTCACGACAGTGATCTGCTCGTTTTCATGGACATGATCGGGGACCATCGAGTGAGGTTGAAACGTGAAGAACGTGAGCATGACATGATCGAGCCACACGGCTCGGCGATCTATCCCGGGAAGCATTTCGGTTCCAGGGAGTTCGGGGATACGAAAGAAATGCATGGTTCCTCCTTGTGGAGATGATACTAGCGTGAGCAACGAATCCTGCTTTGCCGTTCCTTGTCGATGAGCTCAATCACGATCCTGCATTCGGTGATGAGTGCGGCCAGTGTGGGCAGCAGAAGAGCGGTGACCACACCCCAAGACCAGCGGGACTTCCGGCAGCGTCTCTGTGCCTTTGCCTTGAGTCGCGATACGCCGGACGTTGCCCTGATGGACCAGGTTATTGACCGTCGAGACAACATCCTCGCTGCTGCGGATTACGCCTTCTGTTTGCACTCTCTCCTCGACAATGCTGTCAGCTCCTTGTCCACTTGCCGCTTCAGCAAGACATTCTCTCCTAGAGAGCATGTCTCTTTATGATATACAGCAGCTCTTGGGCAAACCATTGCCCTTGAGGACTGAGTGGTTGCCCCGTATAAAGAGTGTACGATGTATGCGGAACAGCTTGCTCAACTGCGCCAGGCACTGTCGAGGATTGGTGATTCCCTTTGACCCGGCCTCCATTGAATCGGGCATCTCCGATATGGAAGCTGACATGGCTGTTCCCGGCTTCTGGGATGATCGCAAACGGGCGGCCGATATCTCTCAGCAAGTGGAGAGAAGGCGCTCTACGCTGCAACGCTTCCGGCGTCTGAGCGAGGAACTGGACGACGTCGAGGTTCTTCATCAAATGGCTCTCGAAGCTGGCGATGATGCCGAGCTGTCAGCTCTTGCGTCCCGACTGCGAGATTTGGAGCACGTGATCCGCGAGTATCAGATCGAGTTGACATTCACCGGCGAGTACGATGCTGGCGACTGCTATTTGTCGATCAACGCAGGAGCCGGTGGCACCGATTCCCAGGATTGGGCCGAAATGCTGCTGCGCATGTACGGACGCTTCTGTGAGCGGAAAGGTTGGAAGACGGTGCTGCTTGAAGCGAGTCCGGGAGACACGGCCGGAATCCGCTCGGCTATGCTCGAGGTCAAAGGGTCGTACGCCTACGGCAACCTGAAGGGGGAGCAGGGCGTGCATCGGTTGGTTCGGCTCTCTCCATTCGATTCCGCACATCGTCGACACACCTCGTTTACTGGGGTATCGATCATCCCCGTGGTGAAGGAAGCGACGCTCGATATCGATCCCAAGGATCTGCGAGTTGACACCTATCGCGCTTCTGGGGCAGGCGGACAGCACGTGAATGTGACCGACTCGGCGGTGCGGATTACCCATCTTCCGACTGGAATTGCCGTGTCGTGTCAAAACGAGCGAAGTCAACATCAGAACAAGGACTCGGCCATGCGTGTCCTGAGTGCGCGATTGAACGAGATTTTGCACCAACAGCAAGCGCAGAAATTAGAGGACCTGCAAGGCACACTCAAAGACAATGAATGGGGAAGCCAGATTCGTTCCTACGTGTTGCATCCCTATCAGATGGTCAAGGATCATCGTACGAGCCATGAAACAGGAAACGTCGACGCCGTTCTGGATGGAGACATTGTTGAGTTCGTCGCGGCATTCCTGGAGCAGTTGCCCAACACGTCTGGTTAGGTGTGGAATCTCCCCGATTGCGCAGTCTGCTGCAGGGGGGTAGAATGCAGGACTAATCAGATGGGAGGGAAACGTGTCAAAGCAACTTCTAGACAAGATCTCTATCTACGTTCCTAAGAACAAAGCGCAGCACAAGCCCGTCGAACGTTTGATCACTCTCGGGGAATCGGTCGACCGTTCCGTCAACTATCTTGTTGTCGAAGCGATTCTTGAATATCTCGATAGGGAAGAGAAGAACAAGTAGGCACTTGGCTGATTTTGCCAAGCCGTGATCTACTGGTGCGATTGGCTATCTAGGTAGCCTTGTAAGATGAGTGTTGCAGCCAATCCATCTCGCAATTGCCTTCTGTCCTTGCGTTTGACGTTTCCTTCCAACAGCACGCGTTCGGCTTCCGTGCTTGTCAGCCGTTCGTCAGACACGACAACATCGATCTTCGAGACGGCCTGCAGCCGAGCGACAAAATCTTCAACTTCCAAAGCCATCTCACCCTTGGTAGCATCCATGTTCAGCGGTAGACCGACTACAATAGTCCTTGCCTCGAATTCGCGAGCTATTCCGGCGAGACGTTCGAGATCCTTCTGTAAGGATCTCGTTCGCAGGTACGGATCCAGAGGACGTGCTAGGAACGCGGCCTCATCGGAGACGGCCAATCCGACGCGTTTTCGTCCGTAGTCGATGCCGAGAATTCTCATCGATTCCGGCCCAATAGCGAGAGGGCCTCGCGCACCAATGCTTCGGCGCCCAGCTTCTTGTCTCGTAGCTGGACTATCGCTTGCCTCGCCTCTCGCGGGGAGAAACCCAGAGCCTTGGATGTCAATGCTCGCAGTGCAGTTTCCTCGTCAGGAACCAGGAACAGGTTCCTGAAACCATCGGCCGAACCGCCGCCAATCTTGTCCCGGAGGTCGAGCAGAATGCGTTGGGCCGTCTTCTCACCGATTCCCTTCACCGTCGTGAGGCGGGCTACGTCGTTGGTGGTGATGGCCTCGATGAGACTTGCGGTCGGCAGTGAAGATAGGACCTGCAAGGCGAGCTTCGGACCGATCTGCCCGACGGTGAGCAGCTTGCGGAAGATTTCTCGTGCATCTGTCGAGGAGAATCCGTACAACTGAACGGAGTCATCACGCACGATGAGGTGGGTAAACAGCTGATCTGTCAATCGCTCGTGGCACGCACGCACGGTCTCAGCCGGACAGAAGATCTGATAGGTGATGCCGGCCGTCTCAATACAAACAAAATCGGAGCCAACATCGATAATCTCTCCGCGAATGGCGTCGATCACAGCGTTACCTCCGTCTCGGCTCGAGCCCCGGTCGCCTCGGTCAAGGCGCTGCGAAAGGTTTCCACTTGAGATGGAGGAAGCGTGATCTCGATTCGGGCCGACCGTTGATAGGCCATGCTCTCGATATGGGCGGAGTAGCGATGGATCGTGGACATGACGCTTGAGTTTACTTCGACTGGGAATCGAATGGTAATGCGAGCCATGATTGCTCGTGTGACTATGTGCGCCTGCTCCAGAGCCTCGGATACCGCGCCTGAGTAGGCTCGAATGAGTCCGCCCACTCCCAGATTGGTTCCGCCGTAATAGCGGACGACGATGGCCAGAGTATTGGCCAGGTTCTTGCCGGAGAGCTGATGCAACATGGGAAGACCTGCCGACCCAGAGGGCTCGCCGGCATCACTGGAGCCTTCGACGATTACATCGTCGTCCAGAAACCGGAATGCATGGCAGTAGTGAGTAGCGTCGTGATAGGCTTTGCGAGCGTCTTCCAGTTGGCGTTGGACATCGTCCGCGGATTCAACGGGTGAGAGAAGGGCAATGAACCGCGACTTCTTCCTCGTGATCTTGTGCTGAATTGGCGTTGCGATCGTGAAGTAGGAGTCGATCATCTCCGGCCTTCAACAGGCATTGCCGGCAGCTGGGCAAGCTGCTGGATGTGATCGAATGCCGCGCGGACATCGTGTTCTTCTCCTTCGATGAGAAGGCTGACACTTCCCCGTCCTAAGCCAATACCGTTCGAGCAGACATGGACAGCGTGGACATCGAATAGGAGGGCGAGCGCCTCGATCTCGCTCACCACATGGCCAATGAGTGGATACATTCCGCAGGGAAGGCCCATGGCTAGATCCACTTTCCGACTGCCCATCTTAAGCGACAGATTGGCGATTGAGGTGTGGACCGACTTGACGACGGACACGGGGATGACGATGTCAACGCCGCGGGCGATTGCCGTTGGCACATATCGTCCCACAGTTCCTCCGGTGGCGGCGGCTAACAGCACGCCGACGGTTCCGAATGGGTCGAGTGCGTTGCCTCCCTTAATTATGACATCTCCTGCCGTCAGGTTGCCAAGGACGGTCTTCTCATCGAACGGGATCTGTTCTCCGTTCTGGAGGACCAAGTCAGAAGCTTCGCCCAATCGGGCGTTGACGTTCCAGCGATCGTCAATCACTCCGGCGGCGAATGCACCTTGATCGATGGGCTTGCCTGCCAACTCGGAAGCGACGTATCCATTGGTCGTTCCCAGCGTGACGACAATGGTTCCTTCGGTCATTGCTTTGGCGACAACAGAGTGAGCGGCGACGCCTTGTGCGATCAGCCGTTTTGCTGTGGTCGAGTTCAGGACTACAGTGGCTTTCATAGGGCTCCTCGGCCTCGTGCGGGATTCAGCGATATGCTATAAGATGGATCGTTCCGAATCAAAAGCAATGGAGTAAGGTGATCCGAAACGATGCAATATGACAAAGCGCTGTACCGACGGGAACTCGAGCAATTTACGTGGGATATCCCCGCTGACTACAACATCGTCGACGTTGTTGAGGGGCATGCCCGGGCGAATCCGGGCAAGATTGCCGTCTTCTGGGAAGATAGAGCCGGGAATGAGCGGCAAGTTACGTACGCCGAGCTGGTGAAGGGGACGCGACGTTTCGGCGGCGCGTTGATCGAACTTGGAGTGCAGAAGGGCGATCCCATCCTGCACGTACTCCCGCGTTTGCCAGAGGCACACATGGCTCAGCTGGGGACATTCGTAGCCGGCGGTGTGGCTGTTCCGTGCTCGGAAATGCTCAAGGCGAAGGAAATTGCCTATCGATCTCAAGCCAGCGGCGCCAAGGTGATTGTGGCCGATGTCTCCATTGTGGAAACCGTGGAAGCAGCTCGCGGCGACTGCCCACTGGAGACCTTCATTCTCATTAACAGTCCCGATCCTCGCGACGGGTGGGTCCGATTTGAGGATCTGGTTGAGCGTGCCGATGAGTCTGTGGACAAGGTTCAGCTTTCCGTTGACGATCCGATGACGATCAACTTCACGTCAGGGACGACAGGGAATCCGAAGCCGGTGGTGCACAAGCATCGATGGATGTATTGCCACAATCGGATCACGGCGCGCTATTGGTATGGAGCCACCGAAAATGACATTATCTGGGCGACCACGGCCCCCGGTTGGGCCAAGTGGTATTGGAGCCCGATCGGAGTGTCGCTTACGTCAGGAGCGACTCAGTTGATGTACAACGGCCGCTTTGACGGTGAGCGTTACCTTGAGCTGCTTGCGAAGTACAAAGTGACAAAGCTCTGCTGCACGCCGACGGAGTACCGCTTGTTCGCGCAGCTTCCTGACATGGCCCACCCCGGGGTGGTTTTGCAGGACGCGCTGTCTGCCGGCGAACCGCTCAACGTCGAGCCGATCGAAGCCTTCAAGCGAGCATTTGGCGTAACCATTCGCGACGGGTACGGTCAAACGGAATCTGTATGTTTGGTCTGTAATCTGCCGGGAATGCCGGTCAAGCCGGGTGCCATGGGCTTGCCAACGCCGGGTCCCGGCGTGACGCTGATTGATGGCGACGGAAATCCCGTTGGGCCTGGCGAAGTGGGAGAAATCGCGCTCAAGCCGGAGTCGCCCGCCATCTTTGACGGCTATTGGAATTCGCCAAACTTGGACAAGGATGCTTTCTCCGGAGGCTGGTATCGCACGGGAGATCTTGTCCGCATGGATGAAGACGGGTATCTGTTCTTCGAAGGTCGCGCTGACGATGTCATTCTAACGTCGGGTTATCGCATTGGCCCCTTTGAAGTCGAAGACGCGCTTGTGAGTCATCCTGCAGTTGTTGAAGCCGCAGCTGTTGCCTCACCGCATCGCGAACGTGGAGAGATCGTCAAGGCGTTCGTCATCCTTGCCGCGGGGTATGAGGCGTCGGACGAGTTGACCAAACAGCTTCAAGATCACGTGAAGGCGGAGACAGCACCCTACAAGTATCCGCGTGCGATTGAATACGTGGCCGAACTCCCCAAGACCACAAGCGGCAAGATCAAACGAGCTGAATTGAAGCGCATGGAGTGGGAGGGCTGGGACCGTAGATGAAACAACGACCCGCCCGCACGGTACTGGCTATAATCTGTGCACTTCTGATCGGTGGATTATCGGCTGTTGCGGGCGGGTTGTATGTTGGGGTGCCCGCTTTCACGCTCGACCTTTCGTCCACGTTGGCTCAGGTTTCTGTTGCCTTCAATGATGTATTCGATATTGTGGAACAGACCTTCATCGATTTGGGCGCGACTCAAGCCGAGCTCGACGACATGCGAGCGCAAATCAACACGGATCTAGTAGATGGCATTGAGAGTCTGAGAAGCGTACTACCGCCGTTTGTCCCTGTGCCTTTGGTCGGATGTGGCTTCGAATTCGGGCTACCTCTAATCCTTATCGATGGGATTCGCATCTCTGGCGGATGGCTATCTGAGAGTCTTGTGCGATCGATCTCCGAGATGGCTGGATTCCCGATTCCAGAGCCTCTGTTTGATGACTTGCTGGAAGCTGTCGGAATGGAATCTGACGAGTACTCTGTGTTCGCCGATCTTGAGTTCTCCGCATGGTCGTTGTCTACTGAAGTGGTCAAGCGTCTCGACCTGCTGATTCTGGCGCTTGATTTTGGAGTTGGCCTTGACCTGATCAAAGGCAGAATTCTCCCAGTGATTAGCTATGACCTCCCCCCTGAGCTGATCAACGTGGCTGCTGACGTGTTGGATGCACTTTATCTGGATGAACTTACTTGGTCCGGGTTGGCCGCACATGGCATGATAGGGTTCGAGGTGGGCCTGCCGTTCCTGAGGCTCTATGGAGACGTTCGATGGACGATTCCACTTAGCCAAACCGAGGAGTGGTGGAAACTTCGTTTGGGGCCGGTTTCAGCCCTGTTAGGATTCGTGATCCGTTTCTAATGACTGACGAGCAACTGCTTCAGATGGCCAATGACGTGCGCGAACGTGCCTATGCCCCCTATTCCGGTTTCAAGGTGGGCGCAGCATTGTTGTGCGCCGACGGGACTGTGTTCACGGGTGTCAATATCGAGAGTGCAACCTACACACCGACGGTTTGCGCTGAACGAACCGCCTTTTTCAAGGCCATTTCTGAAGGGTACTCCGACTTCGTGAAGATCGCTGTGACGTGTGCCAAGCCATTTTGCTCGCCGTGCGGCGTTTGCCGCCAGGTGATGGTCGAGCATGCACCGAATCTCGAGATTCTGCTCGGCAATCCGCAGGGCACGTTCAAGCGCATGTTCATCAAGGAGCTGTTGCCTGAGAGCTTCTCGCTGAACGACTAGCTGTCTTGCGCCATCTGGATAAACGCCCCGAAGCTTTAAGCTTCAGGTGTGCCAACAATGCGCTCGACGATGAGCTTCGGCGGAGCGTGTTCCGCGCCAGACGGATCGACCACGTAGGCTGTCTCAATCATTCGCTGTGCCTGCTCAAGGTTCTTCTCATCGTTGACGTAGAGCCAGGCCAAAATACCGCCGTGCTTGATACGATCTCCCACCTTGCACTTCAGCTCGATTCCGACGGCAGGATCGATGGTGTCTTCCTTGGTATATCGGCCGGCTCCCAACAGATTGGCAGCTCGTCCCATCTCCAAAGCGTTCAAGCTGGCGATGGTGCCCGATGCGTTCGCACGCACCTCGACCTTGCGCGTCGCGCGAGGCAACAAGGATGGATCGTCGAGCACGGCTGCATTGCCGCCTTGTTGGGAGATCAGCTGTCGGAAGGACTCTAATGCTTGACCGTTTGCGAGCAGTTCGTTGAGTACGCGCAGAGCGTCATCTCGCGTATCGGCCTTGCCAGCGAATACCAACAACTCAGAGCCCAGTTCGCAACACAAGTCCGCGAGATCTTTGGGACCTTGCCCGCGCAGCGTATCAATAGCTTCGAGAACCTCAAGTGCATTGCCGATCATGACTCCAAGCGGTTGGGACATGTCGGTAATGAGCGCTGACATCTGCCGGCCGAGTTTGGAGCCGATGGCTACCAACGATTGCGCCAACCGGCGAGAATCCTCCAGCTCGGGAAGGAAGGCCCCGGTGCCCGTCTTGACATCGATCACGATGCCCTGAGCTCCGCCGGCAATCTTCTTGGACATGATGGACGCTACGATCAGCGGTAGAGAATCGACGGTTGAGGTGACATCCCTTAGCTCATAGAGAATGCGATCAGCCGGAACCATGTCATCCGTGTGATCGGCCAAGGCAAGCTTGGTGTCCCGCACCAGTTTCAAGAACTCCTCTCTGGAAAGGTCGGTGCGAAAGCCGGGGATCGACTCCAGTTTGTCGATCGTGCCGCCGGTATGGCCAAGAGCTCGCCCCGACAACTTCCCTACGGTCAATCCGGCGGCTGAAAGCAGCGGAATGAGCACCAGCGTCGTCGTGTCGCCCACGCCGCCGGTCGAATGCTTGTCCACCGAGAATCCTCCCAAGTCCTCGGGAGTGAACATGGAGCCGGAATGAGCCATCACGTCAGTCAGAATCGCGGCTTCTTCGTCAGTCATGCCACGAATGCATGTCGCCATCAGTAGTGCCGAGGTTTGATATTCAGGAATCGACTTGCTAACGGTCCCGGAGATCCAGTGCTCGATCTCCGCACGCGTTAGCGTTCCTCCGTCGCGTTTCTTTCGAATGATGTCTACCGTATTCATGGATCTATTCTAGAGTTGAGGCTGCGAATGATCAAACCGAGATTGGTCTACCATCGTCTCGTCCCATTGAAATCTGAACGGTGCGCAGCGACAACGGGTTGGTTGTTGGCGATACGTGCTGCCAGTCCACCCGGCTTGTTGCCGAAGATCGCAATGAGAAGCCAAACGCAATCAGAGTTCAGAATGTCGGACAGGTTCGATCGACACATACTCTTAGAGACTCTCAGGACCGCCTCAGTGTTCTCAGGGACATCCTCAGCTGGTTGGAAGGTTGTGTGGGGGCAACAACCCTCGGCCAGAGCAGAGAGATGGCTCTCATTAGCCCGTTCGATCTGTAGGGGGAAGGTCTGCATGGCAAAGGGAGCACATACGCCGTTCGGGCTCGTCCATGCGCAGACATTACTTGGTGGCTATACTTGGTTGCCGGAGGGTAAATCTGCAAATTACACAGGAGGATGTTCATGGATGTTCCACGATTTCTGTTTCGAGTGAAGGACCGTCAGATCGAAGAAGAAGCGAAGAAGATGGTGGCGTCATTCGGATTGAAGAGTGTCGAGATTCGCCGCGACGACACAATCAAAGACGCCTGGTTCGAAGACAGCACAGCTCTCAAAACCACGTTCGGGCTTGACGATATCCGGCAATATCTGGAGGAGCTGACGTCGAAATAGGCTAGCTCTAGAGCAACTTGGCTCTCAAGCGGCTCGACAGATAGTCGATGGCCCAGACGGCTACAACGATGAGCAGCATGACCGTCCCCGCGCTCGCATATCGCTGCCCTGACAGATAGGCGATGAGCCGTCCTCCGATGCCACCCGCTCCCACGAGACCAACGACCGTGGCCATGCGTACGTTAATGTCAAATCGATAGAGCGTGAACGAGATGTAAGGATTGATGATCTGAGGCACGACACCGTAGCGGAGAACCTGCGAACGGCTTGCTCCTGTCGAGGAAATGGCCTCCATCAACCCCTCGTCAATGCTCTCCAATCTCTCTGCATAAAGCTTCGTGAGATCAGCAATTGAGTGTATCCACAGCGCCAAAACACCCGCGAAGGAAGCATGCGTCGATGTCACCCAAACGAGAAAGACAATCGCCCAAACAATGGGCTCAATCGATCGGAAGATGCTCATCGCTCCGCGGAGAATCGTGTAAACAAGGCGTCCGACGAATCCGTGTGCAAGATTGCGGGCTGCAAAGAAACTGAGGGGTACGGCAATAATGCTCGCGAATAGCGTTGCCATCACTGCCATGAAGATCGTTACGATGAGATCGCTGAAGCTGTCCTTGAGAATGGCCAGGTTGGGGCTAATGAGCGCTTTCCACATTGGGGCAACTCGGTATGCATCCGTGAAAAGGCGCGAGATGTTCTCCCGTGTGATGGTTACGCCGACTGCAGTAACGGCGATGAGCACGCAGAAGAAGGCCATATAGAGGCTGACCGAGCGGCGATACCAAGGAGCTGGTTTTATTTGTGCATTTGCTAGAGGATGAAACGTCAGGCCCGACAAACGTTCATGCAGGGCGGGATGCATGAGTAACCCAATGAAGGGAAGAGCGGAGATATGCCACGTCGCAAAGTAGACGAACGACTGCTTTAGCGCAGGTGGCTGTCCATCTTGCTGTAGTAACCGAATGCGGAAGAGCGTATGTCCTAGGGATACTCCAAAAGCTCCCCACAAGAGAGCCGCTTCAATCGAACCGGCCAGGAAAAGCCACCAAGGAACGAGGAAGTACGTAGCCAGTTCCGATCCATGCGAGAACCATGACACCGCGTAGGTAATCAGAATCCAGGTTGTTCCGATCGTGATAAGGTCGACGATGAACGGTGCCCATGCTTTCTGGATCTGCCCCGCAACCTGCCTAAGCAGAGTGAATGCGCGAGAAAAGACGCTTAGCTGATCATGATTGCTCATCGCACAATCCTCTCTCGAAGCCATCCGCTGAGGTAATCCATCAGCCAGACAACAACCACAATGCTGATCACAACGGAGCCCACGATGCTCCACTGTCCTTCATTCTTGTAGTAGAAAAGCAGCGTGCCAATTCCACCAGCACCAACTAGAGCGATCACTGTTGACATGCGTACATTGATATCCCATCGATAAAGCGTGAAAGCCCAGAAAGCAGGTACCACTTGCGGTATGATGCCATAGCGGATCACTTGAAAGAAGTTGCCCCCACACGAGCGGATCGCCTCGACGGGTCCATTGTCAATCCCCTCTACCTGCTCTGAGAAGAGCTTCCCAAGTGCGGCGATCGTATGGACAGTCAACGCCAATACACCAGCAAACGGGCTTCCCCATCCTACCCAGACGGCAAAAATCGTTGCCCAAAGCAGAGTCTCGATTGCGCGAACGATATTGAAAAAGCCGCGCACAATCGTGTAAATGGCAAGGCCGATGGGGTGAAAACTCATGATGTTGCGTGCCCCAAGGAAACACAGAGGGAACGCAATGGCCGTCCCAAACACCGTAGATAGGAGTGTCATGAGCAGCGTTAGAACCATGAGATCTATGATTGCGAAGGATCCGCGTCGTAGAATAAATATGGGATCTTCTTTGAGGAAGAATCGGAAATCGGGGCGCGCGATCTTGCGGAACAAATCCCCTGCTTTGTCCGCTCGACGTCCTAATACGGAGAGGTTCGCCTCGATGATGCTCCAGCCGAGCCAGAAGGTCAGAGCGAGCAAGAAGAGACTCATGATTCCCCATTGTGTGGTCAGAGCTCTCTTTTCGCGTCCCTGAACTTGCTCTTCTGTGGTTGCACAGCGTAAAGAGGTCTGCGCAACGCGATCATGTAATGGATTCGTAGGGTTGAACCAGAATCCGACACCGGCAAGAGGAACAGAGACTTGCCAGACGATAAAGCGCAGAAGGCGATGCGAAAAAGGCACCTTCTCTCCAGACGAGGGATACAGGTTAAGTCCGAATGCTCGCATTCCTAAGCTGCGGCCGAAACTTCTACAGAGCACAGCAAGCTCCAGGGTTCCTATGATTGTCAGGGGCCATCCCCAGGAAGGAAGCGTGAGTGTGTCATACCAGTGGCCAGGAATCCACGTGAACCAGTAATGGTTAAGGAAGAACATCACCGCATAGGCGATATATCCCCAAATCATCCAATCCAGGAAGAACGAGAACACCCGATTCTTGAGAGCAGTGCGCGTGCCAGTGTGCGTCAGGTTGCCAAGCAGGCTTTTACCATCCAGTTGTCGACCCATTTGAGTCATCCTAGCGAACCTCTACCTCTTCGGCGTCCTCGCCGTAGATCTCTCTGAACCGGGTATCATCGATTTCGGACGGAAGCCCGTCGAAGACAAGTTCTCCATCCTTCAAGGCGATGATTCGCGTTCCATATCGGCGGGCCAGAGAAAGGAAATGTAGACTGGTCAATACGGTCATGCCATCTTGTTGGTTGATCTCTTCGAAGTACTGCATGATCGAATTCGACGTAGCTGGGTCCAGAGCGGAAACAGGCTCATCGACAAGCAGCAAACTAGGTTGCTGCATTAGTGCACGGGCGATGCCGACACGTTGTTGTTGCCCTCCAGATAGCTCATCTGCTCTTACGTACGCTTTCTCTTCAAGGCCAACACGTTCGAGGTTCTTCATTGCAAGGGCATGATCTGCCTTCGAGAACCATCCAGCCATTGATTTCCAAACAGGCGTGTAGCCGAGACGGCCAGTGAGCACGTTTGTTAGTACGGTGGATCGGCTCACAAGATTGAAGTGCTGGAAAATCATGCCCATCCCTCTCCTCATGCGGCGCATGCGAGAGGCAGGAAGACTCGTAACATCAATGCCGTCAACGTAAATGCTTCCTGAAGTAGGCTCGATGAGACGATTGATGCAACGAAGAAGGGTCGACTTTCCTGAACCTGAAAGACCGATGACGACCAAGAACTCGCCCTTATCGACGGAGAATGACAGATCTTTGAGTGCAATGACCTGGCCTCGCTCGTAGACCTTCCTTAGGTTGCCGATCACTAGATGGTCGGATTGTTCCATAATGTTCTCCGTGTAGAGGCGCCGCAGGAGGAAACTCCTCCTGCGGCGCTGATTGCTAGATTGCGCTTCTACTCTCCGTTGACGCGCTGCCCCGTCATACGGCGGTAGTTGTCGTAGATCGAATCATCGATCTCTTGAACGTCAGTCCACTTGTAGAATCGAGTGTCTGACCAGAGAGTCCATCCGGGACCTGGGTTCGCGGTTGTCCCGATATGCGCCTTGATTGCATCAACGACGATATCCTGGAGGTCCTCAGGGAATCCAACTGAGAATGCGAAACAGTCATTCGGGATCGGGCCTAGGAGTCCGAGGACCTGAATATCCTCAGCGAGAACCCACTTATCACCATAAGTTTGTGCTCCTTCGGCGTACATGTCGCCGACTGACTCGCGCAGGTCCTCGACCGTACCACGGATCTGTTCCGGATAGAGAGCGTCGTTGAAGTAGTCCCAAATCCAGAGCTCAGGATCCCAGCCGTCAAACCAGTAGTTCACGTAGTCCGGCTGTGCTTTCATGGCCGCGAGGATGTGCGCTGGCGGCTGACCAGGGTTCCAGAAGCCTGTGGAGAAGTCGGCCGATCCATCAAGGACGTTCAGCAGGGCACGTTGGTGGCTGTTATCACCACTAGGAACGGTGCCGGCGAATGTGAGTCCCAATCGGGTGAATTCTTGGAAAGGAAGCTTGTAGCCTGACGTAGATCCTTCGCTCGGATACGCCCAGATCTTCCCTTGGAGGTCCGCAAACGATGTGTAGCCATTCGCTCGAGGAGTATAGACTGCGGTGTAGTAGTACGGAAAGCCATAGCGAACTGAACCAAGGCGAGGGATCGCCTGGAAATCTGTTCGGTCGGCGATGGTGATGTACTGCTGTGTCGTCGGGGCTCCCATGACGTCGCCCTCTGCGGCAACGAATTCCTCAATGAACGCCTGATAGTCAATCATCACGCGCACGTCGAAGTAAAGGCCAGTAGCATCCGAAATATCCTCTGCAATCTGCATCGCGATATCCTCAAGATACTGGGGTTCCTGAGAAGGAACGAACAGCCAACGGATCGGATTGTCCCTTGTCCCTAGATCTTGTGCAAAACCGATGGCGCTGAGTCCGAGAATGGCAATCAGCGTCAGAACCAAAAACCTACGCATGGTGCACCTCCTGGTGTGTTGCAGCAACAGCCTCGGAAAGCGAAGTCAGAGCGCTCCAGCTTTGCCTTCCACTATCATCCTTATGAAAACATCATAGATCCATTAAGCGACCTAGTCAATGTGATGGATACTGCTACTCTCTCTTGTAGGGCTCCCCAAGGAACTTAGGAAATCGTACACGACCGATGGCCCCCGACACGACGAGGAGTGTCACGATGTACGGAAGCATGGATACGAACTCGTAGGGAATGATCTTGTTTGGCAAGGTTTTGACCCATTCGGCCAACGCTTGGAAGAATCCGAACACAAACGCCGCCAACAATGCTAAGAGCGGGTTCAGGCCGCTGAAGACGACGCAGGCAAGAGCGATGAATCCGCGCCCTGCTGCGAAACCCTTCGTAACCATATATAGCCATCCTACGCTCATGTAGGCCCCTGCCAATCCAGCCAAGATGCCGCCAAATACGGCAGCAAGTAGTCGGATCCGGTTGATGTTGATGCCGGCTACATCGGCGGCCTCGGGCATCTCACCGGCTGCCTTCAACATTAGGCCGGCACGTGTTCTCTTCAGGAACCAATGAATCACAAACGGCAAAATGACCGCAACAAGGATCATCGGGCTGTACATCCCCATCGGCGTTCGGATCTTCAGCAGGTGGCCTGAGTTTGTGACGACATGATGGCCGGGCACCCCCAGCTGAATGAGCCCAAATGCTACGAATCCCATGGCAAAGAGGTTGATGCCGATTCCGGTGACCATTTGGGTCCCCTGCCAATAGGTATTGATGATGGCAAACAGCAAGGACACAACAGCGCCGACAGCCATCCCAAGGAGAAGCCCGACGAAAGGGCCTCCGATCTCGGCGCCAAGCGCGCCAGCGAATGCGCTGAGAAGCAGGATGCCTTCTAAGCCGATGTTGAATAATCCGGCCGTCTCACCGACGATTTCCCCCACTGCAGTGAGCGCAAGTGGAACCATGGCATGTAGTGCGATTCGTAGCAAGTCAATGAAATTGCTGAAATTCATGCTGATCCCTCCCCTGCTGCACTCCGCGGCTTTCGTAGCATGGAGCGAAGCGCTTTCTGGATCCCGTTCTTGGCCGCAGGGAAGACACGTATTAACTCCGGAATGGACATCGTAAGCACGATAGCACCCATCACGACGTTGATCATTTCCAGCGGTACGCCAGCCAGGATCTGCATCCACCCTCCGCCAGAGCTCAATCCGCCAAAGAAGATGGCGGCAACGATGATACCGATGGGGTGGTTACGTCCAACCATGGCCACAGCCATGCCGTTGAATCCCATGTTGAGCAATTGAGGAAACCCGCCGAATGCCGCGTAGGTGGGCGGGAGCCCCATGACGATCGTTGCTCCGGCGAGTCCGGCGGCGACTCCGCCGAGAATGAAGCTGAGGAACATCGTTCGTTTGTTGCGGATGCCGCCGTAGCGGGCAGCCGTCGGATTGAGACCGGCGGCGCGCAATTCATAACCCGTGGCCGTGTGCCAGAGCAGGAAATAGATGACCAATGCAAAAGCAACGGATACGAAGATACCGGCTGACAGACTCGTCCCCTTCACGAGCACGGGAAGACGAGCGGTTATAGGGATAGAGACCGTCTTCTCCGCCCTCATCGAATCGACCAGAATGTTGAGAGCGAGGTAGAGGCCCAACCACTTGGCAATCCAGTTAAACATGATCGTCGAGATGACCTCGCTTACGCCGCGCATCAGCTTCAATGCCGCTGGCACCAGGCTCCAGATAGCACCAGCGGCAGCTGCAAACAGCAAGCCAACGAGATGATGAAGCCCTGGAGGGAGGGTGAAGTAAGCGATGCAAACGGCGGCGAGCGCGCCCATATACATCTGACCCTCGGCACCGATGTTGAACATTCCAGCGCGCAGGCAGATGGAGAACGTTAGTGCTGTGAGGATGAGCGGGGTCGCCCACGAAAGTGTGTTTGCCCACTCGTACGATCCTCCGTATGCTCCCTGGATCAGCGCGGAATAGGCTTCCCAAGGATTGAAGCCCCAAATGACCATGAGCAGAGCTCCTACGAGCAGACCTGCGACCGCGGCGATGAGAGATTCCAGCGCCGGATGTAATCCAGTGACAGTCCGGTGAATACCGCGGAGCAAGCGAGACTGTTGTTGTGCTTCTTGTGCAGTCATGCGGTCTCCTTTGCTACGGTTACGCCACCCATGAGCATTCCCACTCTCTCTCGGTCCAATTCCTCGGGTGCACAGACCTCCATAAATCTCCCTTCGTACATGATGGCCACGCGGTCAGCATGCGCCAGGACCTCATCAAGATCGGCAGAGACGAGGAGAATGGCTCGTCCTTTCTCGCGCATATCCACCAGCGTTTGTCGAATGTAGCGTGCAGAGCCGATGTCCAATCCACGCGTGGGCTGAGCGGCCACGATGATGGCGGGATCCTTGGCCAACTCTCGGCCCACGATCAGCTTCTGTTGATTCCCTCCAGACAGACTTTTGGCGGGCGCACTTGGCCCGGTTGCGCGAATTTCGAATCGGTCCATGAGCTCTCGAACATGCTGGTTGATCTTGCCCCACTTCAGGACGGAAAAGGGCCCTCGGAACTCTTTCCAGCGATGAACACCGAGGATAGCGTTTTCGGCCAATGTGAATGGCAGCACAAGACCCAGCTCCCAACGGTCCTCAGGAATGTGCGCGACACCCAACCGATAGATCTGGCGGGGATCAATTCCGAGGATGTTTGTGCCGTTGATGGTCGCGGTTCCCGATATTGGAACACGAAGTCCGGTCAATGATTCAACGAGCTCGGTTTGGCCGTTGCCCTCTACGCCAGCGATACCGAAAATCTCTCCGCCATGGATGTCGAATGAAACACCATCGACGGCGATGTCGCCGGTATTGCCCCGGGCTGTCAAGTTTTCAACGTGCAGAATGCTCTTGCCTGAGCGATTCACGGCGCGGCGTTCTCTGCGTACGGGCAGTTCTTGATCGCTGAGTTCAACGGCATCAATGGCTTCATCAACTGCTTGCCCGACCATCAGTTGAGCCAATTGCTCCGTGGTCGCGTCAGCAGTCTTAACGTCGCCAACCATCTCTCCTTGCCGGAGAACGATGATGCGATTGGTGATGTCTTGAACTTCTTTGAGCTTGTGCGTGATCAGGATGATCGATTTGCCGGCATCTTTCAGTCGCCGGAGAAGGTTGAACAACTCGTCGACTTCAAGCGGTGTCAGAACCGACGTTGGTTCGTCCAGAATCAGCAGGTTCACATCGCGTGAGAGAACCTTCAGTATCTCAACGCGCTGTTGCTCGCCCACGGCCAGTTTCTCAACCGGCACATTCAAAGGAACCCCCAGTCCGCTTTCTTCCATGAGAGCTTCCAGTCGTTCGACCGTCTTCGCTAACTGTGTGCGCGCGAACGGGCGGTCGTAGCTCAGAGCGACGTTCTCCGCCGCTGTGAATGTTCCAACTAGAGCGAAGTGCTGGTGCACCATCCCAATGCCGAAATCCAGTGCTTCGCGTGGATTTGCGAACTGCACCGGTCCTGCGGGAGATACAACACGCCCGCTGGTTGGCGGGAGCAGCCCCGAGAGAATTTTGGTCAATGTCGTCTTCCCGGCTCCATTCTCGCCCAGTAGGCCGATGATCTCATGGGAATGGATCTCAACAGATGCCTCTTTGAGTGCAACAGTGCCGTCTGAGTAGATCTTGGTGATCCCCTCAGCGCGGAGGAACATCTCACCTTTTCTTGGTGCGTTTGTGTCACTCATTCGTGCCCCCAACCCAGTTATGAGTAGTTCTCAAGGGTCTATAGATAGAGAACAGGGAGAGAGGCACCGCCTCTCTCCCTGTTGCGTCACTCGTGATCCATTCCTAGTTCAGCGGATACAGGTCGCGAACGGCTTCCATCTCGTCGTCATTATTCGCAGTAGGAACAATGATCGATCCGTCAAGAATGCCCGCTTCGAGTTCGGCGACAGCATCCCAGATCCAAACCGGAACCGTAGCACGATTCGCGGTCCAGTTGGCAATGATGTAGTTGCGTGCGCTCTGCGTGTCTTCGACAGCGCCAGCATCGACACCAAACTCAATGAACTCCTCAAGGGTCGTTCGGTCGCTGATTCCGACTCCGCCTTCAGCCAAACCAAGGCTGGTCACACCTGCTGTGAACGTGCCGTTGATGGCAGCCTCAACGGCTGCGTAGACTGCGAAGTCAACGCGCTTCATACCGCTGGCCAGCGCGTGAAAACCGTCGCCGAACCAGTCCTGATTCGCGTCAACGCCGAAGTAGAAAGGAGGGCCGTATACGGTTCCCGCGTTGTCGTGGAACTCAACAATGGCTTCGTGGTCGCCCGTTCCCAATGGACCGGCGACGTTGTAGATGCCGACCGAACCCTGGGCGAGCATGGCCTCAGAAGCGGCCTTGCCCAGTGCGATGTCGTCAAATGTGCCGGTGTAGGTGTAGAGCATGCTGACGTCAACGGCAGCTTTCGTGAGCTCAGCATACTTCGCGAGACCCCAGTCCTGGCCAAAGCGGTAGCCCGCTTCGAAGTGATAGAGAACAGGAATTGGAATTCCAAGTACGACACCCGTGGCAGCAAAACCGGCATCAGCAGCAGCCATTCCTGCGAGTGCGCCGATCAACGCGGACATCTCGTTCTCGCGGAATACGAAGTTCATGATGTTGGGACCGACAATCCAGTCCACATCGATGATCGCAAATTTCTGATCAGGATACTCAGTAGCAACAGTACCAAGGGCATCGCCGAGAAGGAATCCAACACCAAGGATCAGATCATATTGCCCGGTTCGAGCAAGGTTTCGGAAATTCGGAAGGTAATCGGCCGCTGAAGCACTCTGTACTTCGGTGACTTGCAGCCCGAAGTCCTGCGCAGCTTTGTCTGCACCAGCAAATCCCATGTCATTGAACGAGAGGTCTCCTCGTCCGCCGACGTCCAGAACAATAGCAATTTTCCCGTCTGCTAGACCCAGCAGAGATACTCCCAACATTAGCACGAGCGTTAGTGCAAAAAGCTTCTTCAATGAAACCTCCTTGAAGCGCGAACCTAACTGTCACCGTCTCCGGTGCCCGCCTATTGATGACCATTCTAGTCCAATAATGGATGCGTGGCAAATCACGTAGGCGTCAGCACAAGTATGTTAGCAGTCCCTCCGCTCATAACTCTCTTGGCCGTTGCTGCGCGCAGGGAATTTGCCAGCTTGTCAGACTGCTCTAGCTGGTCGGTGGATCTCTTGGTAGGACTACGTAGTAGCCGCGATCAGGAAAAGCTCGTATGCTGACGGCATGAGAGCGATATCGACCTGCTGCTTGACTGTCATGCTGTTAGCTGTTGGTGCTCTTGCGGGGCAGCCTGCGCGAATGGGCAGTGCGTTTGCCACTGTCTATGATGCGTTCGCGCCTCTGGGAGTTCTTCATCGCTCCTATGCCGATTTCCTCTTTTACGGGACTGATGTTGTCGTTCCGGATGACCTAGACTCAGCGTGTGAGGAGACTGGGTATCTACTAGCGCTACTGCATATCGATCTGCTCGTACAGACGGGGCCGCAGGCTGTGGCGGTGACCCCGCGGCTAGCGCGGCTGCGAGCTGATGTGGCCATATTCTGCGACCGATTCTCCGGAACGTTGACCGATATCCTGTACACGAATCCGCCTGACCCAACGATGTTGAAGGTGGCCGGCGAGCTGGGCTTGTTCTCGGATATCTACGGACTGCAACAAGGCCTGCAATCTACCTTCGAAGCCTATCTTGATGGGTTTTGCGACGAGCAGGCGATGTGGGAGTTCGCAGTTGCCTTTGCCTTGAGAACGTTGCTGGATCAGGAAGAGCTGCGAATGCTCGAACCAAGCTTGAGGGACATCCTCTACGGCTCAACAGAGGCATTGTTCCCACCGGCATTTGTACCACAGGATGTTGCCAGCGCGATCGTGCGGTTGGTCGAGTTCATCGGTGTTCCGTTGGAGGCGGCGATGATCGATGAGATTCGCGCGTGCTCCCAACTCATCTATGAGTATGTTTTGGACGAACCCGACGGAATGGGGGGAGGGAAGGCGGGCTGCTGAGTCCGCCTTCCCGGGGTAAGAACCGTTGGCTGTTCTACCGTACTCATATTCCTGCTTCCGCTTGTCTCTCTGCGGACAGCCATCGGCTCTTCAAGGTTCATGCGCAAGGAGAGGCACCGCTCGTACGGTGCGAAAGTTGGTAAGGAGGTACGATGGAGGGTTCTCCAATCGCTGGTTCTCCTTGCTTGCACTCGCCTTAACACTCTTGTTCCAAGCAGGGAGAGAATACGCCGATTGCGGTGGGCGGACAGTGGAATCCGTGCTTGTCAAGAGGCCCGGTGACGACGTTCTTCTTGTACAACTCTCCAGCTGGAACGAGACATCTGTCTTTGGCGTCTATCTATCTGGGTGATCGCCGGGCGATGCGCCAGTAATCCTGAACTGTCTGGATGAGGCGCTCAAAATCCTTGGAATCAACCGGTTTGGTCATATAGCTGGCCGCGCCACTGTCGTAGGCCTTGACCATGTCTTCCTCATGTTCGGAGATGGTTAGCACGATCACGGGGATGCGGCGGAGCCGCTCGTTCTCTTTGATCTGGACCAGGACCTCCAGCCCATTGATCTTGGGTAGATTGATATCCAACAGAATCAGGTCCGGCCGAGGCGTATCTTCGAAGTCACCCTTCTGCGCCAATGCATCGAGCGCTTCCTCGCCATCTTGAGCGAAATACAGCTCGCACTTCAGATCGCTCTTGCGCATGGCTCTCTTGATGATCCCGATGTCATCGGGATTGTCTTCAACAACCAAGACCTTCATTTTCTCAGGGTTATGCATGTGTGTCCACCTCTCTTGCTCGGGGGATGGTAAAGCAGAAGGTGCTTCCTTTGCCAACTTCTGACTCTACCCAAATTGTGCCGCCATGTTCCTCGACGATTCGTTTGCAGATCGCCAAGCCAGCGCCTGTGCCTTCGTAGTGCTCCCGTGGATTGAGTTTCTCGAAGATTCCGAAGATGCGTTCTTGGTATCGGGATTCGATTCCAATGCCGTTGTCCTCCACGAAGAACGTGGCCAAACTGCTATTGCTGCGCGCATCTTTCTTCCAGCCGACACGGATCATAGGAAGCGCCTTGTCGTTGTATTTGATGCCGTTGACGATCAAATTGCTGAACAGCTCTCCGATTCGAACCCTGCTTCCTCTTACTGGTGGGAGGTCGTTTGCGACCTGGAGATTGACGCCGCGAAGAAGGATTTCCAGATCCTCTCGGATCTCCTCCAACATGCGCTGCGTGTTGATCCGCTCAAACGACTTGGCGTCCATATGAATGCTGGCCAGCGACAGCAAGTCGTTGATCAGTTCCCGCATTCGCGATGACGTGCGCTTCAGCGTGTTGAGATAATTCACTCCCTCTTCGTCCAGCTTGTCTTCGTAGTCCTCTAGCAGAAATCCGCTGTAGGTCTCGACGGTGTGGAGAGGTTGCTTCAAGTCGTGCGATACGACATGAGAGAACTGCTCTAGCTCCACATTGCTTCGCTCAAGGTTCCGCGTCTTCTCACGCAGGCTCTCTTCGAGCTGTTTCAACTCGGTGATGTCGATGTAGTGATCGATGCGGCCGCCTTTGTAGCGATCGGTCTCGATGGGGATGGACCGATATTCAAGAATTCGCTCCGCTCGGCTCAGTGTTGGCCGCACGTGGCACACGATGGAGTCAATTCGCTCTCCTCGATCGATGGCGTCTTCCATCACCTTAGATAGCGCTTGAGCATCCTCAAATGCTCCCACGTAACGAGACAACGCACGCTTGGCATCGACACCGATCAACCGTTCTCGGTCAATCCCAAAGAACCGGCCAATTGTGGCGTTGGCCCAGATGACTTCACGCTTGCGGTCTGTCAGGATGATGCCCGAATCTAATGTGTCAATCGAATCCTCGATCAAGCGGCGATGCGGTGCTTCCGTTTCCATAATTTGGCGTTGCAGCTCGGCTTCGTTGGACCGATTACGCGCTTCGATGATGGCCAGCCGTTCGTTTACACGCGACCCTCGAATTTCGACCGGGAAACTCCTGCGATCCTCTGACACGAATCGCGTCTCGACGCTACGGATCTCTCCGCGGTCAAACAAACGGATTAGTTCCGTTTTAATTTTGGTCGCCTCGCTGGGATGGACGTACTCCGAAAGCTGAAGGGAACGACGAGTAGGATGTCCGATGGTTGTCCGCGAAGCTTCGTTGCGCCGCACCACCGTGCCTTCTCGGTCGACGAAGTGAAGGATGTTCAACGCTGGTTCAAAAATTTCTTCATCGTAGCGATCCTTGAGCGATCGTGGCTGCTGCCACATGGCACGCTTGGCTTGCCGGCGTTCGTTGAGCCACCCGAGGAGCGTGCCGGCAGTCATGTAGGAAAGGGGGAACGAAATCAACGAGAGGATGGCCTGTTCATGGACTAGCAGAAGGACCAGTCCGGTAACGGAGATGCCCGCAGCGATCAGAAGCGTGCCACGCAGGCGGAGCGTTCGCGTTCCGAACAAGAAAGGAAATGCAAATGCAGCAAAGACAACCGGTGTGAGCGCGATGCCTGTTTCGCCCATCACGATCACGATACTCACAACCAGAGCAACAACGTAAGATACGCCACTGATAATCGTGCGTTCTGTAGAGTTCAGTCCGCTAGCCAATATTCACCTGTCCTTGAACGTGTCAGAGCAGGCTCGTGTGATGTGTGCCTAGGACCAAGATAGGAACGAAGCTCACGCGACGAAAGGACACAGATCACCTAAGAACGGGACGTTGTTCAACGGCGTCTTATCAGATGATAAGGTTGGGATTCAAGTTGGCCGGTGAGGGCTCGATAATCTTCTGAAGATAGGGTTCTCGCAGAATCTTGATCTTCCGGCTCTCGATGGCAATGATTCCGCGGCTCTCCAGTTCGGACAGCGTTCGAATAGCCGTCTTCGAGGACACACCAGCCATCTCGGCGAGCTCGGCGCGAGAGAGCTCAACACCACTGTTCCCCAAGTGAAGGATCAAGCGTGCCAGCCGTTCTTTGCTGGAGGAGTACGAGCGTTCTGCCAGTTTGTTCTGGAACGCCTTGAGCTCCTCGGAAAGCCGCTCGTACATGCGAAAGACCGTCTTTGGATGCCGCTCGAGGAAGAAGAAGAAATCTCCTCTCTCAACGAAGCCGACGGTTACTGCTTCAAGTGTTTTGGCATAGGCATTGTGGGTCCCTTTGTCGAACAGAGTCGTCTCACCGAGGATCTCGCCAGGACCGACGATCTTTAGAATCTGACTCTTTGCGCGCATGCTGCGCTTCACAAGCTTCACCATGCCATCGAAGATCAAATAAAAGCCAAAGGCAGGGGCTCCCTCCATGAAGATGATTTCTCCACGTCCGTAGTTGATCATCCTGACGGTTTCACGAATCTTTGCCAGTTCCTTATCCTTGAGATCTGAGAAAATGCGAAAATTCTTGAGATCAGCCATGCTTGCCCCCCTCTGACGATATCACTGCTCGAAGATGAACCGTCTGTCCCCCTTGCTTTTGCTCGCTCATCACCCGTTGTTTAGGGTCAGACGTCCAGGATTGTAACCGATATCACAAAGGAAACCAAGACTTCTCCGGCGTTCTTTTGCTGCTTCCATGGCGCATTCGAGACACTGGTTGCTTGCAGTAGAAACCGAGTCTGAGGCAGTGACATGGGAGCTGCAATAGAGCCGGCAAGTCATCGAAGTTGTGTAAGGGTTCGCTACGAGGAGGCCGCTTGAATCTACTGCGATGTCCTCCTAAACTCTGTTGAATCGCCGGAGTGGCGGAATTGGCAGACGCGCAGGATTCAGGATCCTGTGGGGTTCACACCTCGTGTGGGTTCGAGTCCCACCTCCGGCAAATCTTTCTATCGGTGTTCTCCCGCATGTTATCGCAAGCTCTTGCTTACCAGTGTATCTTCGCTGCCCACATCGCAAGAATCACGAAGGCCATTTGCAGGAGCACAAATCTCGATGTAACTTTGGATTCAGGCCATTCGAACGATGGCAGCCAATGCGTGGTTTCGCGGCCTCGCGAGGCTTCGAAGTGATGATGAAGCGGGCTCATCTTGAACAAGCGTCTGCCCGTAAGACGCAGGGCCCACAACTGGAGAATGACCGAGGCGGCTTCAATCACGAACACGCCGGCAAGAATGGGCAGCAGAAACGCTGCCCCGTTGGCTAGAGACAACGCGCCAATGATGCCGCCCAAAGCGAATGATCCCACATCTCCCATGAAGAGGCTGGCAGGATGCGCATTGAGCCACAGGAATCCTGCGAGAGCACTGATCAAAGGAAGGATGATCAGCAGATTCCGTGTGCTCGGAAAGATCACGAGGAAGCCAGCTAGTATAACAATAGAGACTCCCCCAGCCAGACCATCGAGTCCGTCCGTCAAGTTGGCGCTGTTGGTTGAGGCGAGCAGCAGGACCCAGGTCAGAAACAAGCCGGCGGACCAGGGCAGCATAATCCTCAACGTGGCAAAGGGGATCTGCTGTGGGATCAGGATCTGATCTCGAAAAACGAGAAATAGACCCGTCGAGAGAGCGCTCCCCAAGATGATCTTCTGGATTGCCGTCAGCCCCGTCGAGTGCTTCCTCCAGAGGCTGAGGATGTCGTCAACGAGCCCCAATCCTCCAAAGGCCAACCCCGCAGCCAAGACGAACGTGTAGTAGCGCGACCAGCCCGTTTTGATCCCCAAAAGGAGCACAACGGTAGCCCAAACGAGAAGGATGATGATCCCTCCCATGGTAGGGGTCCCAGCCTTGGCAACGTGGAATTCAGAGCCCAGCTCACGTATTTGCTGTCCAAGCGAGCGAGCTCTCATCCAGCGAGAGAAGCCAGAGCAGCCGATGGCTGCCAACGGAACGAGCAGCAAACTTGAGAGGAGAATCCAGGTCACTTGACCTCCGCGCCCCGGAATTCGCCATCACATTCGATCAATTGGCGGCGGGTGTTCGATTGATTTCCTCGTTTTGACGAAACCGCATCTTGTACGAGCTTGAATAGGTGGTAGCTAGACAGGATGCAATAGCCCTGGTCCGTGCATCCACGCAACACACCCTCTGAAAACTGAGTTGCTCGGCGCTTGGGATCGAGTTCGCGCGAGCCGCTGACGACGAGGATTCCCTTGACTCGTCCGTCTCCGTCTGTCACGGCTTGGTCCACAGCTTGAAGCAGCTTCCTGTAGGCAGGCAACTGAACCTTAGCTCCTTCAGCGGCACTGGCGACCACGAGAGCGTCCCCCTCTTGCGAGTGTAGTGTCAGAACTCCGTTGTCCGTCTCTACGTCGAAGCCGAGCGCGCGGAACCCGTCTGCAACTGCTGGCAAGAAAGCAAATCGGCCTCTCGCATAAAGCATGCGTTTGAATCGTGTCGTCTCCTGTCTGTTAGCTTGGAGCTCGGCAATCTTCTCAGCCAGGGTGGCATGACGTTCTTCAAGCCTTGCTAGTTCGTCGTTGAGGGCGTCCTCACCAGGGAGAGGATAGCTTGGGAGCCAATCCGGATGCGCTGTGAATGCGGGGCGAGCCATCATGTGCTCAATGGCTTCATGAAGCACGGATGCCTCATGCGACGGGGAAACACCTTCCGTCGGTGGCACAAGAATCAGACGCCCCTCGTCGAACGGGACTTCCAGTGCAACAACATCTCCGACTTTGTTGCGAGCCAGTACTTGAGCGAACCGCTCGAGCGGCGTGGACAATAAGTCTTGATAGACGGCATCGTAAACAAAGAACTCACGAAATTGCTCAATGTACTCCGAGAATGGGCTGGTCGAATCCTCGACTACAATATCACGTCCTCTGCGCGGGACGAATCGTCCATTGGATGGGAACACGAGTTGATGGTGGCGATCGACCAGGGATATGCTGGGCAGCCAGCTGTAGCGATCTATGTGTTCGGCAGGCGCATCACTTGTGGAGATCTCCAGAGGCTCACCGCGTGATCTCAACCGGCAGACAAGGATGCCTCCGGCCCGTTTGAGTAGATCTTCGGCCTCCCCGCGGCGTTTGCCCATCCACGCAGTCAGTATCTTGCCGAGACCGCGATCCTGTTGCGCATCGACGCGGCGTACGCCATCCGGGCTGATGCCAATCTCGCATGTCCATCGGCGGTTGATTTCCAACGGATCGATGAGCACGGCATCAAAAGCGGAAAACGAGAACCTTCCGAAGAAGGCTTCTCGCTGGATGGCCGGGTGTTCCAATCTCCAATCAATCGATAGGGTTCGGTTTTCCATGACGTGACTATCTTACCGCCTCTTGTTTGCGCACGACAACACTGGGCGGAAGCTGCTAATAGGCCAGCTGACGGGGCGGGAGGGCTTGTCGAGCAGCAACAAGAAAGAACGGGGCCGCCAAGATCGGCGGCCCCTCGCGTTGGCTACGGAGCTTCCAGAATGGAAATCGTTGTCGTGTAGATGACGAAACGACTAATGAGACCGTAGTCGCCGATGGCAAATCCGATACGGAAATCCATACCTGGTGTTAGCTCATCGCTGCTTCCGCCGGGAAGCCCGACCACGAACGGAGAGGTCGGTGGATGAACCATTGAGTGGCGCAGATACACGCGGCTGGAAGATGTCTCCAACGTACCATCACCATCGACGTCCAGTTCAAGCTTCATCCACAGGCTAGTGGAGTTAGGCACACGGAACTCGTAATCCACACTGCCTGCTTGAAGAGAGCCCTCGAACACCAGCGTCTTGTTGCCATCCGTTGGTTCCGGGAGGATGCCCATTGGGGCGGCGCTGCCGCTTGACGATTGACTGATGCTTTGGAATGCATCGTCAGAGCGAAGCTCAAGTCGATAGCTATGCGGTGTGAGCCAGCCCGCGCCCGCATTGACAGTCAGATGCCAGGAATCTGTTCCCCAGACGAACACGCCGGGAGTGGTCCCCATGATGGGAACACCGGGGGTTCCTCCGGTTGCCGTGACCACGACAGCCTGAGATGATGTTGTGGACAGACCGTCATTGTCGATGACCGTCAGTCGCACCATGGCGACGCCGGGCGTGTTATAGGTGGCATTGATAATTGGAGTGAACGCATCGTCCACACCGTTACCATCCAGATCCCATCGGTAACTGACGACTACACCGTCAGGATCATACGACGTGGATGCATTGAATGATACGGATTCGCCGACAGCCGGAGCCGTCGGGACGAAGGAAAACTGTGCCACCGGCGATTGCTGCACCGAGCCCACGGTAATGTACTGCGTCGTGGTATCTGATGCGCCATCATCATCCGTAACAGTCAACGATACGGCATACGTGCCAGCACCTGGGTAGGCATAGTAGGCATAGGAGTTGATGGAAGGAGATGTTGCGTGGCCATCGCCATACGACCACTGGTAGGAGCTAATGGATCCATCAGAATCTGTGGATCCGGCGCCGTCGAATCTTACCCATTCACCTATTGTTGGCGAGGCGGGTAAGCTTGTAAAGCTTGCTGTAGGAGCGGCATTCGCTCCACCGCCTACCTGGACTGGCTGCGTCATTGTATCGGTGGCGCCATCATCGTCTGTTACTGTCAAGGTGACCATGTAGGTGCCTGGGGCGCTAAACGGATGGTATTTCACCGCGCCGCTATCGGTTGACCCATCGCCGTAGTTCCAGACATAGCTGACGATCGATCCGTCTGCATCGACTGAGGCGGAGGCATTGAATTGGACCCACGCGTTGACCATCGGGTTGGTGGGGCTTGCCGAGAACGCGGCTACCGGAGCCTGATTGCCGAATCCGACTTGAATCGCCTGTGTCATCGTATCGGTGGCCCCGTCATCATCTGTCACGGTTAAGGTCACGACATACGTGCCAGGACTGTTGAAGGGATGCCATTGCGTTACGCCAACAGCGGTTGATCCGTCCCCGTAGCTCCAAGCGTAACTGACAACGGATCCGTCCGAATCGGTAGATCCGGATCCATCGAAGTGAACGTATGCTCCCACGGGTGGATTGACCGGAGAGTAAAGGAAATCTGCTGTTGGTGCAGCATTGGTCGGGAACAGTGGAACCAGTGTCACATTAATGGTTCGCGTGATGTTGCCAATGATCAACGTAGCGGCCTGCCATCCCAGATATCCTGGCTTGCTGACAGCAATCTGGTGGAACCCCTGCGTTACGAACAACGTGTGTGGGGTATAGCCCGCGTATTGGCCGTCGATGTAGATCGATGCGCCCGGTGGCGTTGAATTGACGATCAGCACTCCGTACGAAGAAGGTGGCACATCGACGATCTCGAAAGACGTGAAATTCCAGCTTCGTTGTGTGACGGGAAGAATGCCGAGGATCTGTGCCTCAACCTGCATCTGAAAACCCGCTGGATCCTGTGGTGAGAAGAAGGAAAACGGATCAACGGGCGACGTTGTCGCCAGAATCTGAACATACTCAGTGCCCAGCGGAGGTCCGATTTGCCAGTTGCCCGGGACGACATGCTCGCCGGCCTGGACAAAGTTCTCGGATCCACCTGGCGTTTCATTGGGGAATATCTGAACGGCTGTTCCATCTGGGAGGATGTCCCAGATGTAGATGTAGGCCGCCTGATTGACGCTGTATGAAATGACGATTGGGTCATCAATCTGATAGGCCGCCTGATCGACCCAAACGTGTACTTCAAGCTCGCTGCTCTCAGGAGGAGAAGAGAAGATGCCCATTGGGGCGACATTGTCTTGACCTAAACCCGTGAATGCAGCGAACGCAATCAAGAACAAGCTTACAACTCCCAGTTGTCTTACTCTCCCTTTCATGTTCGCCTCCTTTGGCTCTGATCCCTACTGAGTGAAAGCATGTTGGTCTAACGTACAGCGACCAACGCAACTTGTGTCAAATCGGATGGCTCGATGCGATCGAGAACGAGTTCGACATCTTCAGGGAGCAGTGTTATTCCTTGAAGCATGGTCAAACGATTGTGCATTCCTTGATACAACAAGTGTCCTTCGAACGGACTCCCTCCGCTCTCAAGGAAGTCGCCGATTGTTCCGGAAACGTGAATGAGCAGTTGGTTGAAACGTAACGTTGGTATTGCCGTTGGCACGGCTTGAGGCGCTCCAGCCGGTGCGTTGAAGATGCCCTTTGAATAGAATAGATCTCGCGTCTCGGCCAACAGAATCAGGAGCTGAGACAGACCTTGCTCAATCTGCTGAAGGGAGACGTTTCGTGCCAATCCTTCGAGAGCCTTGCCGACGAGTCCCTCGATGGGTAATCCGTCTTCCAGCGCATGGGCTAGGATGATCAAGATCCCGTCCTTCTCGAACACGGCTCCCGGGTGACTGGCCAGACGATCGATGAGGCGAAGGAGTGGCTCAGCGGGGAAATCCGCTTGTGTCATTCCCAGTTCAATGGTGAACAGGATGAAATCTGGATTGGAAACGGGAATTGAGTACAGACCCTGCTCATAGTCCATGAGAGAGATCTGGGCTGACACCCCCAGGATCGGCAGCAGCAAGAGAAGAGTGAATGTCCAGAACACGCGAGTCTTTCTGAGGTTCATGCGCCATCGCCTCCGCGGCCGATATAGCGAACGGAACTATACTCCCCGAAGCTCTGGATGTAGTCGTCGGCAAGAGGGTCTTGTCCCCACCAGCGACCGTCGATAATGAAGGCGTACTCGTATCGTCCTGGCGAAAGAGGAATACTGGCGGTCCAGATTCCGTCGCCATCAAGATCAGACAAGGCGGTCCCTTCCCACGCATTGAAGCTGCCGACGACAGCGACACTCTCAGCATCGAGAGCCGGCATCACGAACAGCACTTCTTGGTTTCCGTCAGCGGAACGAACAGGTTGGAGAGAAAGTCCCGGGGAGTTATTTCCGGGTAGGATGCGGTTAGCCAGTGCCAATCCAATGAAGAGGAAAATGGCGGCCGTAGCCCCGACAACGGCAATCTGCCCGAGACGAACGCCGCGCGTGGGAGCTGCTAGCTGTGCCAGCCACTGGGACCATCGCAATCGTGGACTCCGTTCTCCAAGCTGCATGATGACACGGTCCTCCATGCCGAGGATACAGCTCTTCGAAGCGGCTACGTCGGCCTTCAGCGTGTCCCGCAACAAGTTGTCTAACTCATCATGTTTCATGCTGGTTCACGCTCCTTCTGCAAATAGGTCTCTAAGCATGGCCTTCCCTCTATGAATGCGCGTCTTGACCGTCCCTTCGGGGATGGCAAGGACCTCGGATATCTCCTGATACGGGAGCTCGTTGTAGAAACGAAGTACAAGAGGCGCTCGATAGCTGTACGGCAGCTTGTTAAGCGCTTCGCGAATTCGCGCTTGTCGATCCTCGGCACCGACAAGCTGCGCCGGATCGGTTCCTCCTCGAATCTGCAGAGGCTGTTCCGTTGATGGGTGATTCTTGCGATACCGGAGTTGGTTGCGACAGAGATTGGCAGCGATCGTGAATAGCCACGTCGAGAACCGCCGCTCCAGGTCGTAGCGACGCAGGTTGACGTAGGCTCTGATGAACGCATCATGGCTGACGTCCTCGGCATCGGCGCGATTGCGCATGAACCCGAGACACAGCCCAAAGACGGCATCCTTGTATCGGTTAATGATTTCACCCCAAGCTCCTGTATCTCCTTGTAGTGAGGCTCGCAACAAGCTCACCTCTTCTTGCACACGATACACGTTTGCGTAGCCTCCTCGGTGTGATCAATATACACGGTTTTTCTGAGCAAGTTTCGGATATGACATCGATCACCTTTGCCTGAGACGAACCCCCCTGCCCCGATAGCCTGTCGTCCACCAAACCTTGTTGAGGACACGTGTAGACTGTGCTGGGTCATTCAATGGCCCTGCCAAGATATTGGAGATTGGCACTTTGAAGGAGGTCAATACGATGTCCGCGACACGAGCCAAAGCGGACCGAAGAAGCAGGAAGCTTATCGCCGTGATTTGCCTACTGGCGCTCATGACGATGGGGCTATCCGCCTGTCGTGGCTTTTTCGGTCAAGCCCCCATTGCGCAACTAGTGCCAAACGACGCAGGGGACCAAGAAGTTCCAGTTACGATTACTTTTGATATTAGCGGATCGACTGATCCAGACGGAACGATTGCTGCCTACGATCTGGATTTTGGGGATGGATCGCCGCACGCCACCGGCACAGATGTTGCCGACGTGATTGCACACGAATATGGAGTGGCAGGAACTTATACCGCTACGTTAACGATTACCGACAACGATGGACGCTCCGACAAGGAGAACAAGGTCATCTCGTCAGTTGGCCCGGCGATGATTACATTTGCCGCCAGTCGTCTCGGCACGCAGTATGATATCTTCCGCATGCAGGCAGACGGAACGAATCCAGGAGCCGTAAGGAACACGGCATTCGACGAGCTGTTCCCGGACCTGTTGCGTGGGACGCGGGACAAGATCGTCTATGCAGCCGAAGACGGTGCAAGCTGGAATATCTCGACAATGACTGTTACGGGTGGGAGCGTGAATCCGCTGACAGCCGAGGCGACATCCAATCAGATTCAACCAAGCTGGTCGGCTGATGGATCCATGATTGCGTATGCCTCGAATGCGGCGCAGACTCCATCGGCGATCACTTGGGAGCTGTATACGATGACGGCGCTAGGGCTGACTGAGTCCCAGTTGACGACGCAGAGTCCGTCGTGGGCAATTGCTCCGGCTTGTTCGCCGGTGAACGACGACATCTTGTTTGTATCCAACAAGACGGCAGATGGCGGAAGCGCGATATGGCTCTGGGATGATTCGATCAGTGCAGCTGTGGAATTGTGCGATGGTCCAGGACGCGACGGTGACGCTTCGCCAGCACTTGCCGGTGTCTTGGGAGCAGCGCTCAGTCTGCCAGGCAGTGCTGGCTTCTCAAAGCCCGCTTGGTCGCCGGACGGTGCTTTGATTGCCTACTCGAGAGAGCGATCCACTGGTGAGATTGATATTTTCGTGATGGATGCCGACGGACTGGATCCGAGGGACCATATTGGAGATCCGATCTCGTTGGAGGACTACATCGATTCGCTCGGAGTGTCAAACACGGCTACCACCGACTACGATGAGTTCTGTCCATACTGGCTTGAGGACGAGGGCGGCATCTGCTTTGTGAGAGAAGACGGGAGCGGCGACTACCAGATCCACAAGGTCATCTTCGCCACGGGCGTAGTCACCGAACTGACGGGAACCGGCAACAACGTGTCCCCGACTTCCAAGCGCTAGATCTCCAAACCGAACGCTGAAGGGGGCGAGGTCTCAAGATCTCGTCCCCTTCTCGCTTCGTCGGAAGACGCGGCAAGCGAACAGGCTGGCTGCAAGAGCGCCAGCGGCAAGGAGTAGGGGCCAATCGCCCCATCGGGTGTAGAGAGACTCCTCGCTTAGCAGGCGAATGTCTCCGACAAGAATCCCCTCCACACTGAGGGAAGACAAGATCTCCCCTCTAGGTGAGATGATGCCCGAGATCCCTCCGTTGGCAGATTGAATGAGCCAGCGACGATTCTCGATGGCTCGGAATACGGCACACGAGAAGTGGGCGGCCAGCTCAGAACTTTCGTCGAACCAAGCATCGTTCGTGACCGTGACCAGCAATTGAGCGCCGTTCTTCACTAGCTGGCGGGAGGGGCTGGGGAAGGTGGATTCAAAGCAAATCGGCGTGCCGAATTCTGCCAGAGGGGTATAGCTGTCTCCCCGGCTCAGATCAAGCGGCAACAACGATCGCGTCCACGTTCCAAGTCCGAGCCATTCCAGGATAGCTCGCCCAGGTATGTATTCGCCGAACGGAACTGGACGAACCATCTCGAACGTGCCGGCGAGTTGCCCCGTCTTGGAGAACAAGGCAACGGTGTTGTAGATGCTTCGATCTTGGTAGACACCTGTTCCCAACAGAACTTTCGCTTCGCCGCGGCGGGCGAGATCAGAGAAAGAGTCTCGCAGGGCCTCGTCTTGAAGGATATAGGACGGAAGGATGGATTCTGGGAACACCAAGAGGTCTGGATGAGACCCAAGAGCTTCCTCTCCGAGAGTGAGATAGCGTTTTGTGAGGTCATCTAGATTCCTCCCGTCCAGTTTGGCTTCTTGTTGAACCTGCGATGACACGACCGCCACTCGCATCGAATTAGCATCCTGGATCGAATACGGCAATAGTGCAAACGCGGCAAGCAGAATCAGCAGTCCCCCAGCAACGAATGCGAACCGGAGCTTGTGGCTACGAAACAACAGAAACAGACTTCCGTTGACAGCCACGACGGCGCCTGAAACGAACCAGGGACCGAGCACTGACGCTGACTGGATCAGCCAAGGTACTCGATACAGTGCCTGATACAGCGTGGAAAAGCCCATCCCCAACGGCCCCAGAGTGCGTACGAACTCGGCGAGTACGAACAGAGCTGGCGCCAACACTAGCCAAGTGAGAATCCGAGAACGAATGCGCCAAGCAAGCGCGGCTCCAAGAAGCCCGCATCCGACCGCGAAGTACACGACCAGCAGAACGTATCCTCCGATCACGACGGGATGGAATCGAGCCAACGTGACGATCCACCGCAAGTCGATGGCGAAGAACGCAAGCCCGAAGAGAAATCCCGGCCGGAAACCGCCTCTTCTGTCCAACACAAACAGCAGTGGCACAAGCGAGACGAATACCAGCGGGAACGCGCCGAATCCAGGCATGGCTAGAGAGGTCAAGACTCCTGACAGGAGAGACACGAGGGTTTCCTTCCACGTTGAGCCAGTCATATACTGCGTATCATACCGTGAACGAGGGGGACGCATGCATCCGATTCTGTTTCAAATTGGCCCGATTTCGGTTCGCTACTACGGCTTGATGTATGTTATCGCGATTGCTCTAGGTTTCTTTTTGCTCTGCAAGGAGGTTCGCCGCAGAAGACTTGCGCTTTCCACGGACGACTTGCTTGACCTGTTGTTATGGACCGTGCCAGCAGCCATCATCGGCGCCCGTCTTTACTACGTGGTGTTCCATTGGAACTACTACGGCGCGTGGCCTTGGGACATCTTCAAGCTCTGGCAAGGAGGCTTGGCGATTCACGGCGGCGTACTCGCTGGGATTCTTGCCGTCTACCTGTTCGCTCGTCTTAAGAAGGTGCGATTCTGGGCCTTGACTGACTCGTTTGCCCCCAGCCTGATCCTCGGACAAGCCATTGGACGAATTGGCAACCTGACCAATGGGGACGCGTTTGGTCTGCCAACAACGCTGCCTTGGGGGATCCGATTTCCTGCGGAGTCGCCTGCCGGGATAGCGTTTCCGGGGCAAGCCACTCACCCTTCGATGATCTACGAAATGGTGCTGAACCTGGCCATCTTTGCGTTCCTGTGGGGAATACGCAAGAAGGGATTCCGCGACGGCTTCTCAACGGCGATGTACTTCATCCTCTATGCGGTGGCTCGCTCCATCGTCAGTTTCACCCGTGCAGACAGTCTCTGGCTGGGTCCGATTCGCGCTGCTCACGCCATCAGCATTGTCTTTGTTGTCGTATTCGGGATGCTGATTTGGCGCCGCAAGCTCTATCAAACGGAGTTGAACTCGCTCAACGGCCTAAACCCTTCTCCCAAGTAGACGCGGCGGGCTTCGGGATTTGCAACGATCTCATCGGGTGTGCCTGCCGCAACCAGTCGACCGCGATCGATCAGAATGGCGGAATCGGTTATCGAGAGGGTATCTCGCACGTTGTGATCTGTGATTACTACGCCGATATTGCGCTCCTTGAGGGAGATGATTTCGCTCTGCAGGTCGGCGATCGATATCGGATCGATGCCGGAGAATGGCTCGTCAAGCAGCACATGGCTCGGTGCTGTGGCCAATGTGCGCGCGATTTCCAGCCGCCGGCGTTCACCTGAAGACAGCGTGCCGGCAAGCTGATGGCTGAGGCCGAGCAACCCGAACTCGTCCAGCAGTTGATCTCGAAATCTCGAATCAGAACGACGCTCCGCATGCCACTCAATAGCCAAGTTCATGTTCTCTTCCACGGTCGCTTTGGTGAATACTGAAGGTTCTTGCGGTAGGTATCCGATGCCGAGCCGGGCGCGCTTAAAGAACGGGAGGTGCGAGATATCAGCAGAGTTGAACAGGACCTGTCCTTCTTCTGCCGAGATGAACCCGATCATCATGTAGAACGTGGTCGTCTTCCCGGCTCCGTTGGGCCCCAGCAAGCCGACAATCTGCCCTCGCTCAACGGACAGGCTGAGATCGTCAACAACTGTCCGGCGGCTGTACGACTTGGTCAAGCCTCTCGCTTCAAGTGTCATGGCGTCCACTCATCATAAGCAGTTCGAGATCCATGGTCACGTTGCCCTGCAACCGGATGCCCGTGTCGTCCAGCTGCACTGTATCAGCAGAGAATGCACTTCCCTGCCACCTGCCCGATACATCACCGAGTAAATGAATCAACGTTCCGGAAACATCAGATTCGAGCCGATGACAACGATAGTCGTCACCCTCTTCGGTCTGAATCGAAACGCCTCCAATCAGTGCCAACTGATCCGACGTTGCCTCTGCCATCTCGGAGCGCACAGTGTATTCCTCGCCATCCTGGGTTAGCCGAGTTGTGATACCGTGTGTGAGAGCAGTGACTCCTGCGTCAAGATCGTGATGAAACGCTCCGGCTTCGATCATGGCCGCTGCCATCTCGACGGTGACCGGACCAGATTCCAGGATGTCGTTTCGCTCGTCCCAAAACACCGTTTCCGTTACCAGCGACAGCGTGTCGGCTTGCTCCACGCGGACGGAGCCAGACAGCGTGCTTCCTCCGGGATCGCGTGTCAATCGATCGCCACTCACGGCAATCGGAGTATCCAGATCCGTGAACAATGTGAGCTCGACGACTTCCAGCGTTCCGACGTCTCCATCCAATGATCCGGATTGAGCCTCAATGGACCAGGCAGGACTTCCGTCATTTCTGTGACCAGTTAGCACGATTCTCCCTGCCAACACACGGTTCTCGGAAATCGGTGGCTGATGCTTGAAGAGCAGGATGGCTCCCCCGATGACGAGGATCAGGACGAGGACGACGATTGCCGTTTTAGACATGATCTCACAAATCCGCGGAACAGCGGGTGCGGGGATAGAAAACGAGACGTAAATTCTGGATGAAATTGTACGGCCACAAACCACGGGTGATCCGCTAACTCGATAATTTCCGCCAACGCTCCGTCGGTGGAGGTTCCAGATACGTTTAGCCCAGCTGCTTCGAGCTGATCCCGAAAGGCGGGATTGAGCTCGTATCGATGTCTATGTCTCTCAATAACGCTGTCTTGTCCGTAACACTGATGGCTGATGCTGCCTGGAGCCAATACTGACTCGTACTCGCCGAGGCGCATCGTTCCGCCCTTCTGCGTGACCTGCCCTTGCTCTTCCAGCAGAGCGATGACGGGGTATGGCGTATCGGGGTTACTCTCTGTGGTGTCCGCTTTGCTCCATCCCAGCACGTTCCTCGCAAACTCGATAATCGCGCATTGCAGCCCAAGGCAGAGTCCGAAGTAGGGAATTCGATTTGTTCGGGCATACTCAACGGCTTCGAGCTTGCCTTCGACTCCCCGATGTCCAAATCCTCCTGGGATGATGATCCCATCCAAGCGGCTCAAACGATCGGCTGCGTTCTCCGTGATTAGGTCTTCCGCGGAGATCCACTCAATGTCAGCGTTGACGTTCTCATGCGCTCCGGCGTGCAACAGCGCCTCGCTGACACTGATGTAGGAGTCTCTTAGCTCGACGTACTTGCCAACGATGCCAACCCGGACGCGATGCTCGGGATGATCAATACGCTGAATGAGTGATGCCCAGTCTTCCAGTGGAGTCGGCTTCTTCTCAAGCTGCAATCCTTCGGCGATGCGATGATGAAGCTCGTAGTCAGACATCGCTAGCGGTGCATGATAGATGGATGGCAGATCGGGATCTTCGATCACATTCTTCAGTGGAACATCGCAGAACAGGGAAATTTTCCGTTTCACGGGCTCCGGGAGTGGTCTGTCGCAGCGCGGCACAATCGCGTCCGGCTGGATACCGATGGCGCGCAGCTCCTTGACCGAGTGCTGAGTAGGCTTCGTCTTGAGCTCGGCGGACGTGGATAGACGTGGGACGAGCGTGACATGAACGAAGAACGTATTCTCGCGTGGCAATTCGTCCTTCATCTGTCTCAAGGCTTCCAAGAACGGCAGGCTCTCGATATCGCCGACAGTTCCACCGATCTCAATAACGCCGATCTCGGCGTCATCCTCCTCCAACGGGAGTTGAATGAGCCGCTTAATCTCGTCAGTGATGTGCGGGATGATCTGGACGGTTTGTCCCAAGTACTTCCCGGCTCGTTCTTTGCGGATGACGTTCCAGTACACCTGGCCGGTGGTAATGTAATTGGAGGCGGACAGCTCCTCATCCAAGAATCGTTCGTATCGCCCGATGTCGAGATCGGTTTCCTTGCCATCGCGCGTGACAAACACTTCTCCATGCTCGTACGGATTCATGGTGCCAGCATCGACATTGACGTATGGGTCAATCTTCTGAAGGCTCACCTTGTAGCCTTGTAGCTTGAAGAGCAATCCGATGGATGAGGAGATGACGCCCTTTCCAAGGCCTGACAGAACTCCTCCGGTCACGAAGACATACTTGCGCACGGTGATGAGATCCCCGCCTTTCAAATTGCGGTTTTGACAGCTTACGACAACCCCGAAAGTGGCGCAAGCTCTGTTCATTTAGGGTATTGAGGACGTCTATTCTTTGTGCTATAATCGTTCGATTCCCGACATCTCTAGAGGACTCACAGAAAGGACCAGCGATATATGGAAATTGTGCAACGTAGTCTTGAAGTTCTGTTTTTCCTGAACTGCTTCGCGCTGATGGCATTAATCCTCCTGCAGATGAGTGAACACTCAGGATTAGGAGGAGCGTTCGGAGCTGGAATGTCAAACACGGTCTTTGGACGTGATGAAGTTAAGGATCCGAAACGAAGACTTACAGTGGCGTTAGCCACCGTGTTCATGTTGCTGGGAGTTGTTCTTTCGATCCTTTAGTTACATGCGACGAGGAGGTTAGACCGGTGCCGCTAATCGAGGTTAGAGGTCTCAAAACGTATTTCTACACGGAAGATGGAATTGTCCGTGCGGTAGACGGAGTGGATTACGTCATTGAGCAAGAGAAGACGCTCGGAGTCGTTGGTGAAAGCGGATGTGGTAAGTCTGTAACGGCTTTGTCGATCATGGGGTTGGTGCAGATCCCCCCTGGCAAAATCGAAGAGGGCGAGATCCTGTTCCACCAAGATGGCAAGGTGATGGATCTGACGAAGTTCAATCCTAAGGGGCGCGACATGCGCGCGATCCGCGGGAACGAAATCGCCATGATCTTCCAGGAACCGATGACGTCTCTGAATCCTGTCTACACCATCGGGAATCAGATCATGGAAGCGATCATTCTTCACCAGAATCTGAACAAATCGCACGCCAAGACGAAGGCCATCGAGATGCTGCGCGCTGTTGGAATTCCGCTCCCTGAGCAGCGGGTCGATGAGTACCCGCATCAGCTCTCCGGCGGGATGCGCCAGCGCGCCATGATCGCAATGGCGATGTCATGTAATCCTTCCCTTCTGATCGCGGATGAGCCGACAACGGCTCTTGACGTAACGATTCAGGCGCAGGTGCTTGAGCTCATGAATACGCTTCGCTCGGAGTTTCAAGCGTCGATTCAGTTCATTACGCATGACCTTGGTGTCATTGCGGGCATGGCCGACGATGTTGTCGTCATGTACCTCGGTCGAATAGTAGAGGCCTCCAACGTACGAGAGGTGTTCCACAACGCGAAACATCCCTACACGCAAGGACTGATGCATTCGATTCCCTCACTGGCTGTCGAGAAGGAACGACTGGAGCCCATCAAGGGCGTTGTCCCTGATCCGTTTGAGGTTCCGGCGGGATGCGGATTCGAACCGCGCTGCCCGCACGCGATGGAGATCTGCAAGACAAAGATGCCTGATCTCAAGGAAGTAGCTCCAGGTCATACCACGGCCTGCTGGCTCTACGAATGACAGAAGAGGTGATCTAGCTTGCCGTCCGATAACATATTGCTCGATGTTAAGGGGCTACAGAAATACTTCCCCGTTCGCAAGGGCGTGTTCCGCCGAACTGTCGCTCATGTCAAAGCCGTTGATGGTATTGACATGTTCATCAGAGAGGGAGAAACGCTGGGACTAGTAGGAGAAAGCGGTTGTGGCAAGACCACGGCCGGACGTTCGATCCTTCGATTGGTCGAGCCCACTGGCGGAGAGGTCACGTTCCGCAGCAAGAAGATGGCGGCCCCTGGCGAGAGTTACGCGGAGGTCAATGTCATCCAGGCGCAGCGCAAGACGATGAAAGCGCTTCGCCGCGAGATGCAGATCATCTTCCAGGATCCCTATTCTTCTCTGAATCCGCGAATGACAGTTGGTGCCATTGTGGGTGAGCCGTTGCTCGTTCACGGATTGGCGCAAGGTGCGGAACGCGAAGATCGCGTGAAGGCTTTGTTGGCCGCAGTAGGGCTAAAACCTGATCACATGAAACGCTATCCTCACGAATTCTCGGGAGGACAGCGACAGCGTATCGGCGTGGCCCGTGCACTTGCATTGGATCCGCAGCTGATCGTCTGCGACGAGCCGGTGTCTGCATTGGACGTATCGATTCAGGCGCAAGTCATCAACCTGCTTGAGGATCTTCAAGGGGAGTTCGGGTTGACGTATCTCTTCATTGCGCACGATCTCTCCGTCGTCAAGCACATCGCGGATCGCGTGGCCGTCATGTACCTCGGCAAGATCGCCGAGCTGGCTTCCACGGAAGCGTTGTTCAATACGCCGAAGCATCCGTACACGGAAGCCTTGATGTCGGCGGTGCCAGTTCCGGATCCAGATTGGAGCGTAGAGCGAATCTTGCTGGAAGGAGATGTTCCCAGCCCTGTGGCACCGCCTCCGGGTTGCTACTTCCATCCTCGCTGCCACTACGCAAAGGACATCTGCAGGACAGAGGCCCCCGTGTATCGCGATCTTGGAGACCTCCACTTCGTGACGTGTCACTTTGCGGACTCCTTGAACCTGCAGCCGATTCGATCTGAATGAAGCGGCTTCTCCTCGGCACTCGAAACGAGGGGAAGATTGATGAAGCGAAGGAGCTCTTGGCCGAAATTGTCGGCCTGGAGCTCCTTACTTTTTCCGACGCTGCGTTCTCCGACGTTCTGGAGACGGGAGACACGTTCTTGGAGAACGCGCTTCTCAAGGCGACGGCCATCGGACGAGAAACAGGATTGGCCGTGCTCTCTGAGGATTCCGGGTTGGAGGTTAGTGCGCTGGATGGTGCGCCTGGTGTCCGGTCGGCCCGTTTTGCCGGCGAGCCGTCAGACGCTGACCGGAACAATCTCTTGCTTCTCCGCGAACTTGAAGGGGTCATGGATCGAAGCGCACGGTTTGTGACGGTGGCGGCTCTCTGCCTGCCGGATGCTCAAACGTTCGTGTGCAGTGGTGTGTTCCCAGGAACGATTGCCCATGGCTGCTCGGGAACCAGGGGATTCGGGTACGATCCGCTGTTCATCCCCGACGGAGAGCTGCACACGTTGGCCGAGATGACGTTGGAGCACAAGAACCGCATTAGCCATCGCCGCAAGGCACTCGTGCGAATGGCTTGGATACTCCAGGATCTGATTCGAACAGGGGAGCTACTCGGCGGCTAGCTCTTGAGTAACTCGGCGTACGCTTCCAGCGCCTTTCGCTGCTTCGAAGAGAGTTTCTGAGGGACATGAATGGTCACCTCAACGAAGTGATCGCCGCGGCTCGCACCGTGATGGATGTTCTTGATACCCTTCCCCTTCAAGCGAAACGTCGCCCCCGGCTGTGTCCCCGCCGGGATGGTAAGGGACTCCGCTCCCCACAGAGTCTCTACCTCGATCTCTGTTCCTAGAGCAGCGTTCGGGTAGGAAACCGCTTGTTGCGAATGAATGTGGCGACCGTCACGAATCAATGACGGATGCTCGATCAACTCAATGATAATGAACAGGTCACCGCTCGGGCCGCCTTCGATGCCAGCGTTGCCTTGGCCTCTCAATCGCAGACGAGATCCACTGTCTACTCCCTCGGGTACGGATATGGAGATCTTGCTCTTCTCCTTCACCCTGCCGGCACCGCGGCACTTGTGGCAGGGGCTCTCAATGATCTCTCCCGAACCGTGGCAATCGGGGCAGGCGCGGACGTTGATGAAACTCCCCAGTAGACTTTGCTGGCGATACTGCATTTGGCCTCGCCCCTGACACGTTGGGCAGGTCTTCTTAGATGAGCCCGGCTCCATTCCGCTCCCCGAGCAAACCTCACAACTCACCATCCGAGGAACCGTAATCGTCATTCGCGTCCCTTGAGCTGCATCTTCAAGCGTAATGCGAAGCTTGTACTCGATGCTCTCACCGTGTTGGACTTGCTGATGGCGACCCCGGCTGGCTGCTCCACCTTGTCGGAAGAACAGGTCGAACAGGTTGTCGAATCCACCGAATCCGAACTCCTGATAGGCTTCTCGGGCACGATGGAAATCCGTGCCGCCGAACGTAAATCCCTGATTTGGGCCTGCGTGGCCGTAGCGGTCATATTGCGCTCGCTTCTGAGGGTCGGAGAGAACCTCATAAGCCTCAGCGATGCGCTTGAAACGCTCTTCAGCGTGTGCCTTGTCGTCAGGGTTTCGGTCCGGATGAAGCTCTTTGGCCTTCTGTCGATAGGCCCGCTTGATTTCGGACTCGTCCGCATCTCGTGCAACGCCGAGCGATTCGTAATAGTCTTTCTTGGCCACGCTAGCCCCTTTGGTCTCTCTGTTCTCTGTCGTGATGTGTGATGCTATCCTTGCACGTCACACGCTTCGCTACGGCTTCTCGTCATACTCGGCGTCGATATACTCGCCTTCTTCATCCGTTGAGGAGTCGGCAGACGATTCGGTTGCGCCGTCATCACCTTCACCTGCTTGCTGCGTTTCTTGATACGCCTGTTGGGCGATCTCCTGCGACGTCTTGGACAGCGATTCGATGGCGCGTTTCAGATCCTCCAGATTGGCGTCCTTTGAAAGCATGTCACGCAGCTGTCGGATCTGATCCTCAATTTCCGATCGTTTGGCTGAGTCCACCTTCTCACCGAGGTCGGACATCGCTTTCTCGGCTGCGTACATCAACTGATCGGCCTGATTTCGCACCTCGATCAACTCAGCCTGCTTCTTGTCCTCGTCCGCGTGTTCTTCGGCTTCCCTGCGCATGCGTTCAATCTCGGAGTCATCCAAATGTGCCGAGTCCTGAATCGTGATGGATGCTGACTTGTTTGTCGCTTTGTCCTTGGCCGTGACATGGAGAATACCGTCAGCATCGATATTGAATGTCACATCGATCTGCGGAGTTCCGCGAGGAGCCGGCGGAATGCCGGCCAACTGGAATGTCCCCAGCGACCTGTTGTCGCTCACCATCTTACGCTCTCCCTGTACGACGTGGATCTGCACGGCGGGCTGGCTGTCTTCGGCGGTGGTGAATGTCTTTGACTTCTCGGTCGGGATGGTCGTGTTCCGCTCGATCAACGGAGTGGCGATGCCCCCTAGCGTCTCGATGGACAGGGTGAGCGGCGTCACATCGAGGAGAACGATCTCATCAACTTCGCCAGCGAGAATACCGCCTTGAATGGCGGCGCCAGCGGCCACGACTTCGTCAGGGTTAATTTCACGGTTGATCTTGCCGGGGATGCGACTAGACATGAGTTCCTGCACCCGCGGAATTCTTGTGGATCCGCCAACGAGAACGACTTGGTCGATTCCCGCCGCATCCTTTCCCGATTCCCGCAACGTCGCATCGACGACGCTGATCGTGCGCTGAAGCAGATCGTCGATCATGGACTCAAATTTGGCCCGAGACAGCTTCTTCTCCAGGTGCTTGGGACCCGCCGCATCCGCCGTGATATAGGGCAGATTGATCGTCGTTTCCATTCGGCTGGAGAGTTCTTTCTTGGCTGATTCAGCTGCATCCTTGAGCCGCTGCATGGCGCTGGCGTCGCTGGTTAGGTCGATGCCAGTGTCCTTCTTGAATTCGTCAGCCAACCAGTCAATGATGTGCTGATCGAAGTCATCGCCGCCGAGCCGCGTATCGCCATCGGTGGCCAACACATCAAACACACCGTCGCCGATTTCGAGAATGGAGACATCAAACGTTCCCCCCCCCAAGTCGTAGACGAGGATCGTTTGCTCGTGATCCTTGTCCAATCCGTAGGCAAGGGCTGCTGCCGTTGGCTCGTTGATGATGCGCATGACTTCCAACCCCGCGATCGCGCCGGCGTCCTTGGTTGCCTGGCGCTGCGAGTCGTTGAAGTAGGCGGGAACCGTAATGACGGCCTTGGTCACCTTGCCGCCCAAGTGCGCCTCGGCGTCGGCCTTCAGTTTTTGAAGGATCATTGCCGAAATCTGCTCAGCCGTGTAGTCGGTTTCCTTTCCGTCGACTGTGATCTTGACACGATAGTCAGTTCCCATCTCTCGCTTGATGGACGCTATCGTGTTGTGGGGATTGGTGATTGCCTGCCTCTTGGCAAGGCGGCCCGCCAGTCGTTCTCCAGATTCCGAGAACGCGACGACCGAAGGCGTGATGCGTTCTCCCTCTGAGTTGGTGATGATCTCCGGTGTGCCTCCTTCAAGAACGGCGGCACAAGAGTTCGTTGTTCCAAGATCGATGCCAATAATTTTCTCTTTCATTCGGATTCCTCCTCGCTGATCGGGCCTTGACTGACAGAGACCTTGCTGGGTCGCAAGACCTGCTCGTCCCTCAAATACCCGGGCATGAATTCTTCGACGATCATGTTTTTATCAATGGCGCTTGGCACGCTGAGCATCGCTTCATGGAGCGTTGGGTCGAACGGCTGGTTCTCTGTATCAATCAGAGTAATCCCCTTCCCCTCCAGCACCTGCTGAAACTGGGCGAAGATTTGCTCAATCCCGGATACAAATGTCTCCACATCTTGATTCGAAGAGTAGCTTCGAAAGGCGCGCTGTAGGTTGTCGTACAGTGGCAGGATGTCGAGGAGAAGCCGATCGCTGACGCGCCGCTCGTAGGCAGCCGTGTCACGCAGCACTCTCTTCTTATAGTTCTCAAATTCGGCTTGAAGCCGTTGTAGGCGATCAACAGTCGAACGCAGCTCGATCTCCAGCTTGGAACTCACGGTCTCTTCTGTTTGGAGTTCGAGAGAATCGTCGACGGTCGCTTGTTTCTCAGTCTTCTTCTCTTTTGTTGACATTTACTCCTCCAACCGGCGCAGATGCGAGGGCGTCAAGAGAGACTCCAGTCTGTTTGCGAGGTAGCTCGCTGTTGACAGCGCCCGTCCGTAGTCCATCCACAATGGCCCAATCACGCCGAGAATTCCGGCATGAGGCCTGTACTCACAACTGATAACACTGAATGACTCCATGCCGCTCAATGAGAAGTCGCCGATACTGGCGACGAGGCCTTCCCGATTAAGCCTTGCCTTAGCGATTGCCTCGATGAATGACGCCGAGTCTTGAACCGCGTGGTGCAGATGGGAGAAGTGATCCATCGCTTGCTCAGGGACTACTTCTTTGAGGGTCTCGGTGAGATTCAGGAGACCTTCGAACTGAATAGATCGCTGCATGCGATGCTGAAGCAGACGTCCGAGGACGATCATCGCTTGACGAACGGGACGCTCGTACCAGCCATCAGGCCCATCTTCGAGAGACAACGATCGCACATCGGCCAAGTGTATGCCGCGCAGAGTTTCGTTAATCAGCGCCATAATCCGGGCGAGCTCATCTGGCTGCAGGTCATCCTCCAGAGCAACGTAGCCGTGCTCTACGATTCCGATGTCGGACACGATCAGCAGGAATGCAAGACAATGCGCGACCTTGAACAAGACAACACGCTCCAGCCTGGTCTCAGACAGTCGCGGCGGAATCACAAATCCAGCGCATCCAGTCATGTTGCCCAGCAGAAACGCTGTTTGCCGCATGGTCTGTTCAACGTCTAGTTGCTGCGTCTCGTAAGCTTCGACAATCTCGACCCGCTCTTCGCGGGTTAGCTCGGACAGATCGAGCAACCACTCCACGAAGAACTGATATCCCCGTTTGGTGGGAACGCGTCCCGACGAGGAGTAGGGCTTGGCAATGAACCCGGCCTCTTCGAGGTCGTTCATGTCGTTGCGTACTGTTGCTGAGCTGACTTCAAGACCATACTCCTCCAGAATCATGCGGGAAGACACCGGTTCGCGAAACCGGATGTAGCGATCCACAATCTCCTTGAGGATAAGGCGTTGGCGCTCGGGAAGATCTATCATTGCTAGTTAGCACTCTCCATATTGATCTGCTAATGGTAGTGGCAACGGGCACACGTGTCAACGTTGGGTGTGGCAACGGGCCACGTGATGGGATGGATCAAGGGCTTAAGCTCCGCAGCACTTCTTGTACTTCTTGCCCGATCCACAAGGGCACGGATCGTTTCTGCCCGGCTCCTTTGTGACGCTGCGGGCTCGCTGTGCGCCGTGGGGTTGAGATGGAGCCGTTGAGGACATGTTGGCTGGCATGCTTGAAGGATGGACATACTTAAGCTTTCGCTCCGGGCGAGCGGCAGCTGGCTGTCCAGAAATGGTGAGGCGGGGATTGAGCAGCGACTTGCAGGTCTTCTCGGCTGCTCGTGCTAGCATTTCCTGAAACAGAACAAACGACTCGCGTTTGAATGCTACCAGGGGATCGGTTCCTCCAAACGCTGTCCAGCCGATGCCTCCCTTGAGGTCATCGAGCGTATACAGGTGCGTTCGCCAAGCCTCATCGATCGTGTGCAGAATGATGTATCGAGCCAGCAACGGGAATGGTTTTCCAAGGCGGGCTTTCTGATTGGCCAATGCCTTCTCTAGGTGGGTCTGTGCGATCTCAATCAGCTCGCCCGGAGAATGGCCAGTGAGCTTAGACTCGTGGATCGTGCCGAAGAACGACAGCTCTTGGGAAAGGCCGCTTAGGTTCCACTCATCCTGAGGCGTTGAAGAAGACACATAGGGAGACACGACGTTTTCTGAGATCTCATCGAACAGCTGTTCCAGGTACTGATCGAGGTCCGCTTCGAGTTTCGGAGCCAGCTGTTCGGCTTGATCTCTCGGAGGAAGCAGGAAGCGATCACGCACGGCATAAATGGCCTCTCGCTGCTTTGAGAGGACAAGATCGAATTCCAGCAAGCGTTTTCGTATCTCGAAGTTGCGGCCTTCGACTCGCTTCTGAGCACGACGAATGGCGCCTGTAAGCATGTTGTGCTCGATGGCCTCGCCTTCCTGAAGCCCAATTCGATCCATGATGGAGCTCATGCGCTCGCCACCGAAAATCCGCAGCAAGTCATCCTCCATCGAAAGATAGAACTGCGAGGATCCGGGGTCGCCTTGGCGACCGGCGCGTCCCAGCAACTGGTTGTCAATACGTCGCGAATCATGTCTCTGACAGCCAATGACATGCAATCCGCCTAGTTCGGCAACACCGTCTCCCAGCTTAATATCCGTTCCGCGTCCTGCCATATTCGTAGCGACAGTGACGGCATTGCGTTGACCTGCTTCACTGACAATCTCGGCTTCACTCTCATGAAACTTGGCATTGAGCACGTGATGATCGAGCTTTCGCTGCTTGAGTAGATTGGACAGGTACTCGGACTTCTCGATGGAGTTGGTCCCGATCAATACGGGTCGGCCTGCCTGATGCATGGTTGCGATTTCGTCCGCGATCGCGTTGAACTTCGCTTCTTGTGTCCGGAAGATCAAGTCTGGCTTGGCCTCTCGCTTGAGTGGCTGGTTGGTGGGAATGACGAGCACAGGGAGGGCGTAGATCTGCTTGAACTCATCCTCTTCTGTCTTGGCGGTTCCCGTCATCCCACTCAAGCCCTTGTACATCTGGAAGTAGTGCTGGAGTGTAATCTGAGCCATCGTCTGAGACTCCCGCTGCACCTTCAGGCCTTCTTTGGCCTCGATGGCTTGATGGAGACCGTCTGAATAACGCCGGTCCGGCATGAGACGGCCTGTGAAGTCGTCGACAATCATGACGCGCCCGTCCTTGACGATGTATTGCTGTTCCTTCTTGTAGAAGTGAAGCGCACGCAGCGCCGTCTCAATGTGATGAAGCGTGTCGGTGTATTCGGGAGCAAAGATATTCTCGATGGACAATGCAGTCTCTGCCTTGCGAATCCCCTCGTCGGTGAGTGTCAACCGGCGAGTTTCCTCGTCCATTTCGAAATCCTTGTCTCGTTGGAAGCGCTTCGTCAGGGATGCGAATTTGCGATATCGATCAAGTGCATCGCTGGCAGATCCGGAAATGATGAGTGGGGTACGTGCTTCGTCTACCAAGATGTTATCGATTTCATCGATGATTGCGAAATCTAGTGATCCCTGGACCTTTCGATCGGAGGACTGAACCATGTTGTCGCGCAAGTAGTCAAATCCGAACTGGTTGTTGGTTCCGAAGGTGATGTCTGCCGCATAGGCTGGCTGCCGTTCGTCAGGAGCCATACCGTCTTGTAGCAGTCCCACTGTCAGTCCGATGAACTCGTAGACCGGGCCCATCCATTCCCGATCTCGGCGAGCCAGATAGTCGTTGACCGTGACGATGTGAACCTTACCGCACAAGGCATTTAAGGTGGCTGGCAACGTGGCGACCAGGGTCTTCCCCTCACCCGTGTGCATTTCGGCGATCTTCCGATCGTCCAACGCAAATCCGCCAAGAATCTGTACGTCGAATGGCCGCAATCCGATTGTCCGCATAGCGACCTCGCGAACGAGGGCATACACCTCGACGCGAAGGTTGGCTTTGGTCTCGCCATCCGCAAGTCGCTGCCTAAATTCGGCAGCCTTGGCACGCAGAGCCTCGTCTGACAACGCTGCCATCTCTTCCGACAGAGCGTTGACGGCGCGAAGCTCACTCTCGTATTTCTTGAGTAGCTGGGCGTTGGTCTGCCCAAGCAACCGTTCCAGAGCATGTCGAATGGTGTCAATGGCCATGAGAAATCACTGGGTCAGTATAGGAACGGAATTCCGCGCTTTCAAGGAGCGGGTCAGTCTGGGAGGTCTTGGAGTCGGCCCAAGATCGTTGCGCGTTGGTAGGTCAGGCTCTCGATTCGACTCCGTAGCGTGCCATACAATATGGCGCTAATTGTATTTCCCTCGGCCTCAATGGCCGTGCGAGTTTCTGCCAGCAGCAGCTCAATGATCGCCAGTCCCGACTCGTAAGTGATGCGAGCATCCTCGAACCGTCCCAGGGAGTGATACACTGATCCCAAGCCAATGTAGGCGCTTTCATAGTTAGGGTGGCTGATTATCAGGTCCTCGATCAGGCCGGCAGCGATTTGCGGATCGCCCGTCTCGCTGATCGCGAGGGCGCGAAGATAGATGGCTCGTGGTTCGACTTCGACTCGGGGGTGGCTGGCCAGCAACAGATCAAGTGGCTCAAAGGCTCTCTCGGACTGTCCCGTGTTAACGAGCAGATTCGCGTAATTCAGCAGCGACGCCTCATCGACGAATCGCGTCATGCACTTCTCCAGGTTCTCTTCAGCCTCATCGAGCTTCCCAAGATGTATCTGTGCGACCGCCAGATAGTAATGGGTTTGGCGGGGGGCGAAATCAAGAGCGAGACTTCGTTTCAATGTCTCTTCTCCAGAGGCGAGCAACCCAGTCTGAACCTGCTCAATGCCCCGCTCCATGAGCCAGTTGGCGCGCATGTCGGCGACTGCAAACACAGAGACCGTCACACCGATGGCAATGAGAAGCGCGTGCACGCCTCTGCTCTTCCGTCCAGTCAATACCCAGACGGATGTCGTGGATTTTCCGTAGGCCAGTGAGAGTGCCAGTCCACAGAAGACGACCAACTCAAGACTGGAACCCACCACGTGGCCGGGGAAGCTGACCACGCTGTGGAAGAGGACGGCCAAGATTCCGACCGTAAACAACAAGAGGTCGATCTGGTCGGCGTCGTTGCTGCTACGTTTCAGCCGTATCCACAGCGATACGGCCAGCAACGCCAACGAACAGAACAGCATGAACAGTCCAACGGACCCAAGTTCTGCTCCAACTTGGACATATTCATTGTGTGCCTGTGAAGCTCTGGAAATGTGAAAATCATAGGCCTGCCCACTCTCAGTGGCCAGAAACACAGCCTTATACGGAATGAAGTCAAGCTTGTAGTTGCCCAATCCGGCACCTGTGATCGGATGATCGGCGAGCATTTGCACTCCGATCCACCAGTCCCACGCTCGCGTCTTTCCGGAATTGGCCTCCCAAAGCCTGATGAGGAAAGGTTTGTCTCTGCTCTCATCAGCGGAAGGCATCGAAACGTCTGGAGGGTAGATGATCACCCAGAGGACGCTCAGAATGACGATGGCTCCTGCAAGTGCGAGTAACCACCAGCGATTAGCGCGAGTCAGTTGCTTGGGACGGAAGATGAGCCATCCCACGGCCAGAGCGACGGTGCTGAGTGCGAACACGGCTTGAGCCCCCATCTGGTGAACCAGCAGCGTTACGCCAAAGATAAATATGAGAAGAATGCCAGTAAGAGCTCTGGTCCAGCCTGTGCGAGCCTTGAGGAGTACGATGATGGCTGGGTAGAAGAGATAGATCAAGAATCCACCGAGATGATTGCGGTTGCCCATACTAGAGAGGATGGCATTCACCCCCGTCTCCCCCGGATTCCCGGCTACGAGGCCGAAGTACTGAAGAACGCCGTACAACGCAGCCACAGTGCCCGATAGGAGAAGAGCAGTGAGAATCCAACGGACATCACGTTGAGTACGGACAACGTTGGCAATCATCCAGAACAGCAGCATGAAGTAGACGAGAAGGACCAGGCTCTGTACGACAACCCGACCGTTGGTAGCCTGGATCGACGATAGCAGCCCGGCCAGAACGATCCCGCCCATCGGAGCCAGCAGCCAAGGGATACGGATTGGCCACGACGTTCGCCGCCATGCGGTCAATCCCCATAGCACAAGAAGAATGGAGACGAGGATCAAGCTGACGATGGACTTGGCGTAGTTGTAATCGGTCAGACCGGGAAACATGACGAGCGGAAGAACGAACACGGTTACGGCAATAGCGGCAACCTGAACTCGCTCAAGCGATGGGCAAGCGACTTTCCTCATTTTCCAACGACTTGGTTGGATAGACATTCCCCCTCTTCTTGTACGAATCCAAGTATAACGCGGAGAGCGTCCGGCTGGCCGCTCGTAGGATCCCGTAAATCGCAGTGACTCTTAGCCGCCCTAAGGCATCTTGTCTAATCGATCGACCACAATCTCCCGTTGTTGCGTGAGGGTTTCGATCTTTGCGCGAATTTGGCCGTACTCACTGATGGTCACAGTAGTTCCTGTCTCCAATTGTGCGCCCGCGTCGCTGAGTTTTCGCTCGATCAGTCGAAGCGCAGTTTCGAAGTTCTTGCGTGCAGAATGCGTAAATCCTTGAGCAGAATACAGATCTCCCAATGCGATGAATCCCGTCTCGTACGAGGAGTGCTCCCGTGTAAGAGACTCAAGCAACAGGACTGCGCGATCATAGTCTTGTCCGTGGATTGCGATGGTGGCCTCGATGTAGCGTGCTTGACGCTCCACTTCTCTGGGGGGATGTCCAGCCAACAAGACATCGATGGCCGCTTGGGCCTTCTCCAGTTCTCCTCGATTGGCCCCGACATTGGCGTAGGTTAGATAGACACCTTCGCCAAGGAACCGAGTCATGCACAATTCAAGGTTCTCCCACGCCTCATCGAACCGATTGAGCCGGAGCTGGGCCGAGGCCAAATGATAGTAGGTTTGTCGGGGAGCGAAGTCGTATCGAAGGCTTTCTGACAGCAACGCTTCAGCCGAGTAGTAGTTGCCCAACTGCAGCTGTTGAATCCCTTTGTACATGAGAATGTTGGCCGACAAATCGGAGATTGCGAATGCTGATACGACAATGCAGAGTACGGCGACGACAGCTGCTGAGAACTTGAGCGGCCAGTGCGTGAGAGAACGGGTGCACACGGCTGCTTCCCCATAGACGCGCGAATAGGCGATACCGATAATGGCAATGAAAGCTAAGCTGGATGCTGGCAAATGGGCGGGGAAGCTCACCAACGCATGTACGAAGACTGGGATAATGCCACAGGCCAGCAGAAGCAGATCCATCCGTTTTCTCTCATCATGTGTTCGGTGCACTCGAAGCCAAAACGACACCACGAGCACGACTATGAATCCGAGGATGGCCAATCCTCCGAGAATGCCGACCTCGGAGAGCGCTTGAACGTAGTCGTTGTGAGCTTGAGCCGCCCGGGCGATGTAGTAATTGTAGTTCTGCCCTCTGGGCGTGGACAGGAATTCGGCCTTGTAGGGCAGGAAGTTGAGCTTGTAGTTGCCAAGTCCTACACCGACCACTGGCGAGTCCAGGAACATCTCCCACCCGACCCACCAATCCCAGGTTCTTGTCCTTCCCGAGGACTTCTCCCAAATCCGGCTGAGCCAAGACTGCTCGTCAGCTGACAGCCCCACCACTGAATTGAGGGGCCCCGAGGGCACCATCACCAGGGATGCCACGACTACCAGCAGTAGCAAGACAATGATCCAAAGGCGGTTCTTGCGAATGGGATCCACGGGACGAAAGATTGCCCAGCCCACAAGTAGCGCCGAGGCGGCGACGGAGAGCGATACGACGACCGCTGTTTGCCTCACCAACATGGCCATACCGAAGCAGAATGCAATCATAAGGATCGAAACGACTCGAACCCAACGCCAGCGAGCGCTTAGAACTAGAACGGCCGAAGGGAACAACAGGTAGGCCAGGAATCCACCCAAGTAGTTGCGGTTGCCCATGGTCGAGATGAGCTCGACAAGCCCCGTGCCTCCGAACGGACCGGGCACCGTGCCTAGATACTGAAGTAGTCCGTACAAGCCAGCCAAGAAGCCGGAAAACAACAGAGCAAACAGCAACAGATGAACGTCTTTGCGTGTTCGTACCACGTTGGCAATGACCAGAAGCAGCTGAAAGAAGAACACGACCAGAACAAGGCTCTGGATAACGACGCGGCCATTGACGGCGTACAGCAACGACAGCAAACTGGCGACGACGAATCCGAGAAACGGAATCGTGATCCAAGGCCACCTAATCTTCCAGGTCCCCTTCACCAAACCGCTGGCTCCCCACAGCACGGAGAGTAGAGAAATGCCGACAAGTGCGAACATCGTCTTGCCGTAGCCGTATTCGGAAACCGTTGTGAGGATGAACAAGGGAATGGAAAACAGCAGCAGCGCAACCGTGTAAACAAGCGCTTGATCAAGAATCAAGGAGAGTTTGTCATGAGTCAGCACAGCGTGCGTTCGCTTCTTAGTCATGGTCGGGATTATATCCACAACTGGCTTCGTGATTGAAGAGGCGGGAACTAGCCCGGCACAGATCCCAGCAGAGGAATGATGCGCAGCACGGTCGTCCACAAGCTGGGCTCCGACGCAAGCTGATCGGGCAGCTGATGGAAGAAATCAATGTCGGCGCGGTCGGCAAGGAATTGGAGGAACTGGGGAGCATCCAGTGTTGCGGCGGCGGCTTCGATGTCTTCATCGCGCAACCGGGAAAGGTAATGGCGAATCGAGTGCCCAAACGCCAGCTCCCTTCCGATGGCGTCGCTGCAACGTTTCGGATAGGTCGTAAGCAGGTCGTGCCTGCCCTCATGAGCCAATGCAGCTTTCGCAGCTGTCTCTCCGGCGAACTGCGCACACAAGCCGCCCGTGTACAGTCCCCCACCTGACAACGGTTTGACATGCCCGGCGGCATCGCCGACCAAGAGGGCACCTGTTGTTGTAGATAGGGGAGCCGGAGCAATCGGAATCCAACCGGCAGTACGAGATCGGACGCGTGCGTTAGGGTAATGCTTCGCAAGAAGACGGTCGAGGTAGACGGCTGGACCGTGTGGGGGTAGCACGCCGACTCCGACGCGCAGATTGCCGTCTTCTGCCGGAACACTCCAACCGAAAAACCCCGGGGCAACAGCCTCGCCGACGAACACATCGACGCAATCAGGCACGGGGGTTGTCGTATCCAAGGTTGTCTGGATTGCTGAGACAAAGACGCTCGGTTGGTCGAGCGAGAACCACTGTGCGACGCGGCTGTGAGGTCCGTCCGCTCCGACGATGACGCGAGCGTGGACACTTTGGTTCTCCGAGTTCGATCGTACGGCCAAGCTTCCGTCGCTTGCCGCGAGGACTTCGGACTCGAATGAAACGTTGACTTCGGCTTTCCGAGCGCGCAGCAACAGCTCCGCTTCCAGTCTCCTGCGATCAATGACGATGGCTTTGGTTTCTGCTGACCGGAGTTCGATTCGCTTGCCGCTGGGTAAGTGAATGCGCAGGGCGCGGATTTCTCGTAGTGCGGAACTGTCAGATACGCGGAGAGTGGGCAGTGTGCGCGGGCTCACCAATCCTGTGCAGCACGAGGGAGCAGCAGCCTGAGGCTTTCTTTCGAACACAACGGTTTGCGCTCCTGCCTCGGATGAAGCTCGAGCCGCCGCCAGTCCGATTGGCCCTCCACCTACGATGGCGACGTCGGCCAGCATGATGGATTCCTAGTGATCCTCGCGCTTGGGAGCGCGCGTCATCATTTCACTGACTAAGGACAACGGGTCGGCTTCCCCGCGAAGCAGCCGATGCACAGCGTTTGTGATGGGCATGTCGATGTTCTTCTCGCGAGCGAGTTCGGCCACGACATCGGTGGCGAACACGCCCTCAGCGACCATTGTCATGTTCTCCATAATGTTCCGCAGAGACTCCCCTTGGCCAAGGCGTACGCCGACGGCGCGGTTGCGGCTATGTTGGCTCGTGCAGGTGGCGACTAGATCTCCCAACCCTGACAGTCCGAAGAATGTCGCGTCTTGCACTCCGAAGTGCCGACCGAAGCGAACCATCTCGGCCAACCCACGTGTGATCAAGGCACCGCGAGTATTGTCTCCATATCCCAAGCCGTCGGATATTCCCGTGGCCAAGGCGATGACGTTCTTGATTGTGGAACAGGTTTCCACGCCGCGTAGGTCCTCAGAGAGGTACACACGGAATCTCGCAGTGGCAATCTCTCGCTGCAGAACCTGACCCAGGTCAAGATCTGCACCAGCCAAAACGACGGCCGTTGGCATATCGCGCCCAACTTCCTCAGCGTGGCTGGGGCCGGACAAGGTGAATACATTGGCATCAGGAAGGGCGGCCAAGATCAGTTCGGACATGGTTTGATGGGAAGCGCGTTCCATTCCCTTGGCCAAGTTGATGGTAATGCCGGGGGACGCTTCTTCATCGGCGATCCGCTTAAGCAAGTCGAGCATCCCGATCGAGGGGACCGCGAACACCAGTACGTCAGCGGTCACGGCGGAAGAGAAGTCCGCGGTGACGGCAAGATTCTCTGGAAGCTCGACTTTGCGCAGATACTTGGCGTTGCAGCGCTCCCGATTGATGACGCTGGCGCGATCGGGATTCCGAGCCCAGAGCGTGGTTTCGTGGCCTTGGTTCGCAAGCAGGCGAGCGACTGCTGTTCCCCAGCCGCCTGCACCGAGCACCGCGAAATTCATGGCAGAGGGGGTGCTGTAATCTCGATCGGCATCTCGACACCTGCGTGATCGTTGATCCATTGAATGGCGACATCGATGGGATCTTGATCTTCTTCCACCGTGATATCGGGCGGGAGCCCCACTTCATGAACAACGGTTCCATTCGGCGTGAAGTACTCGCCGGCCGTAATCTTGAGTGCCGACCCATCTCGGAGATCGATCAGCTGCTGGAACACGCCCTTACCGAACGATTGTTCTCCGATCAAGATGCCCATGTTGTTGTCGCGAATGGCACCGGCAGCGATCTCAGAGGCACTGGCCGTACCCCGGTTGATGAGAATTGCGACCGGGAAATTCCGGATCTGATTGCCGCGCGCGTAGAACTTCCTATGTCCGCTGAAGCGGTCCTCAGTAATCAAAATGATGCCGCTGTCCACGAACCGATTGGCGACAGAGATCGCCTCAGACATCAGTCCGCCCGCGTTGTTTCGAAGATCGAGAATCAATCCAGTGATCGTGTCTAGGTCAAACGTGGCCAGCGCGCGATCCAGTTCCACGGTCGTATCAGGCTCAAATCGAAGCAATCGAATATAGGCGATCGTACCGTCGTCCTTGGCTTCGTACCTGACGGGCTCGACGACGATCGTGTCGCGAACGATCGTGATGTCCTCTCTCGTTTCGTCTTCGTGGAGAACAGTGAGGACGACAGGGGTGCCGATTTCTCCGCGAATTTTGAGAGCCGACTGAGTGAGTGTAGACCCTTCTGTGCTTTCGTCGTCGATGGCGAGTATCTTGTCTCCGACCCGCATGCCGGCCGCTTCAGCGGGGCTGCCGATCAAGGGAGTGATGACCGTGAGAATCCCCTCTTCCAAGGTGATCTCGATCCCGACGCCGCTGAACTCGCCGTTCAGGCTCTCGTCAAACGCTTCTTTTTCATCCGGCGTGTAGAACTCGCTGTAGGGATCGCCGAGCTGTTCCACGATGCCCTTCATGGCGCCGTACAACGCTTGCTGATCATCGATTCTTTCCGGCTGATAGAAATAGCTCTTGATGTATTGGTACGTCTCGTAGACTGGATCGAACAGGTTGGACGGAGAATCTTGCACTCCTGAAACCGCGAATGTCAGGACGATGATGCACGTCGGTATCAGGATAGCGAGGGTCCTTCGAAGAATGTGATGCTGTTTCATGGTTTCACCCCTACTGGACGATTGTACCACGTACTTGAGCGCGGTTCCGTCAGTGGACTACGATGGCTCGTGCCCCAAGTATGCTTCCTGTTGATCCGTTAGCTCGTCAATCTGAACGCCGAGTGTTTCCAGTTTCATTCGTGCAATGCGTTCATCGATTTCCGGTGGAACCGAATAGAGATCTGGCCGCAACGGCGATTGCAGAAGCAGATGTTCGAGCGTCAGTGCTTGGACAGCGAACGACATGTCCATGATTTCGACTGGGTGGCCGTCGCCGAGAACGAGATTGACCAACCGCCCCTCTCCGAGGAGATACAAGCGTCGACCATCTGGCAGCGTGTACTCCTCTACACCGTCACGAACGGTTCGGTGAGCAGTTGACATCTTGACCAGCGTATCTGGGCGAACCTCGACGTTGAAGTGTCCAGCGTTGCAAAGCACGATGCCGTCCTTAGCGTTGCGTAGCGCATCTTCGGGTACAGCGTCGGCGCATCCCGTGGCCGTGATCACAAGATCGGCATCACGAACAGCCTCAGCCACTGGCGCCACATTGAGGCCTTCCATCCAAGCCTCCAAGGCTCGAACTGGATCCACGTCTGCCACCGTGACGCGAGCGCCCAATCCGTCAGCGCGCATGGCGATACCCCGTCCGCACCAGCCGTACCCCACCACCAACACATTCTTGCCGGCAATGAGCAGATTGGTGGAGCGGAAGATGCCGTCCCACACGGACTGCCCGGTTCCATAGCGATTGTCGAACAGAGATTTCATACGAGCGTCATTGACCGCGAACATTGGGAATAGCAGTTGGCCTTCCTGAGCGAGCTTACGGAGACGCCCCACGCCGGTTGTCGTTTCCTCACATCCACCAAGGACCTGCTCTTGAGGTGACTCATGAAGCAACGACATCAAGTCACCGCCGTCATCGAGAATCATGCTGGGTTTATGTGCCAGCGTTTGCACGAGATGCTTCGTGTATTCGTCGTGGGAGACACCGTGACGCGCGAATACCTCAATGTTCGCTTCTTCAGCCAGTGCTTGCGCGACATCGTCCTGGGTGGACAGCGGATTGCTCCCAGTCACATGTACTTGTGCCCCTCCGTCGCGAAGCAGCATGGCCAGACACGCGGTCTTGGCCTCGAGGTGAATGCTCATGGAGATGCGCTGGCCGCCGAATGGCTTGTCCTGCAAGAATCGTTTGCGAAGCAGGTTCAACAGAGGCATTCGGGAGTTTGCCCAATCGATCCTGTTGCGCCCGTCTTCAATGTTGATGGACATGAGATCACTCCTTGTTGCGAAGGCTCAGATAGATGCCAACGAGTATCAGCGCCGCCCCGACCAGGTTCAACCCGGTTGGAGTCTCGTGGAAGAACAACAAAGCGAGAAGTCCCGATCCGACGGGCTCTCCTAGGATGAGAACGGAGACGTGCGAAGCCGACAAGTGCTTGAGTGCCCAGTTGAACGTCGAGTGTCCGAGCAGTTGGGGAATGAGCCCGAGAAGAACCAAGAACCCGACTGTCGTGCCGGAGAATCCAACGACCGGCGTCCGTGTGATTGCACAGATCACCAGCACGAGAATGGCGGCCGTTCCATAGGTGGCGGCCACATATTCGGTAGCGGTTACCGTCTGCCGAACGTGGCGGCCGATCATGAAGTAAGCGGCTGCCATCAGGCCTCCACCAATTGCCAGCACGTCTCCGCGGACCGCGTCTCCAGCCAGCTGAAGGTCGCCGAGCCCGATCAACAGGCCTCCGGCCAAGGCGAGCGAAACGCCAGCCAGCAGCGTGCGAGACGGTCGCTCCTTCAGCAACAGATAAGACCCTAGACCGACAAAGAGGGGGTGGGTGGTCACGAACAGAACCGAACTGGCGACCGATGTATACGACAGCGAGGAAATCCACAAGATGAAGTGAAGCGCCAGCGCGGCGCCTGAAGCCAGGCACCAAAGCAGCATCTTTGGAGTCAGTGAGCGTTGCTTACGTATCCAGACAATGGGAATGAGGATGATTGCGGCGATCGACAGTCGCCACGCCGAGATAGCGAGGGGGCTGGCTTCGGACGCAAACCGCACGAGGATGGCACCAAACGACACGGCGACTACGCCGAGCGCCATCCGCGGATAAAGGTGCTTGCCGTCCTGCATAAGATCTCCTTGCCACATACTCCTCGTCGTGCGCGGCAGCCTTCACAGCGGATGCATCAATGCTGGCGTACGATGCGGCGAATCTCCGGCAACGCACGCAGCGCGGCTTGCTCTCCCGCCGTGATACCACAGCCGACGTGGCTGTAACAGGGAGGATCTTTGGAGAAATCGGGGCGTATCAATATATCGGGCGGGTGTTGAGCCAGTCGGGCATCAGAAAGCCGCTTTTGGAATACGGTCGACATCTGGAGCAGTACGCTGAACACGCTGGGAGCATAACGGCGAGGGTCGATCAGTGGAGGGGAGATACCCTTGGCGACTCCTGCCACGCGTCCCTTGAAATCGATGGCAGGAAGGCCCGACAACCTCACTTCAGCGGGCTCGACAAGGACATCTACGGCAATGACGACGTCGGCACCGAGCGAGCGAGCAGTGTCCACAGGCAAAGGATTGGAGACGCCGCCATCAACGTACAAGTGGCCGTCGATCCACACCGGCGTGAACAATCCCGGTACCGACAAGCTGGCACGAATGGCTTCAACCAACGATCCCTCAGTGAGGACCACCGGGAGGCCCGACTCCAAGTCCGTCACAACGGCTGCGAATTGCGTCGGCAGATCTTGAATCGTGAGATCACCGAGCAGTTCCCTCAAGAAACGGCGGATCGCGTTGCCCGAGCTCCACCCAGACCAAGGAATCGTTGGGAGTAGCGACTTGATCACGCGGCCGAACGATGCGGATTGAAAGAGATCTTCCAGTCTGGAAAGGGGAAGCCCAGCGGCGTAGATCCCGCCGAGTTCTGCGCCCATGGATGCCCCAACAATCACGTCGGGGACGATGCCTTCTTGCTCAAGAACCTTCAGAACACCAACATGTGCAGATCCGCGCGCGCCTCCACTGGAAAGAGCCAATCCGATCTTTGTCTTGCTCAATAGATGTCACCGCGTCATCGTAGCGTGAAGGCAACATCTAGACAATTGCGCAAAGAGGAGGGATAAGACAGTCTATGGGGATGTGAAGAAGGAAACGCGGGGAACGTGTGAGACGGTTCCCCGCGAAGAAGCTACGCAACAATGGCCCCAACGGGGCACTGATCGACAGCGTCCTGAACACATGCAGTACTCTGGTCAGAGCCAGCAATGATTCCAGCCTTGCCATCGTCAGACATTTCGAACACATCAGCGCACACCTGCACGCACAGCCCGCAGCCGACGCAGAGGTCTTTATCTACTTTCGCCATAGTCGATTCCCTCCTTCCATGTCATCGGAATTCGCTCGAAGGATATCAAATACCGCATCGACAAGCTACCGCTCTGCCGCTCTGATCTCATTGCTTGGGGGCTTGATCCGTTGCGGAGATTTCTTATAGTGGTGGGCGGTCCAATAAGGGGGTTCACGAATGATGAAGCGGCTGTTCCTGGCTTTGTTGTTTCTGTCTGTGTTTTCGACGCTGGTGACGGGAGTGACGGAAGAAGAGATCTCTTCAGCACTGGCGCTATTTCCGGAAGCTCATGATGTTGCGGTGACGCTTTCAGAAGAGGGGAGGATTGCCCTGGAGTCCGCGATTGAAGTCCTTGAGATGGCACTGGGTGTGACCGTGTTGTTCGATCATACTGATGAGGCGGCCTACATGGCGCTGTCGGTCGGCCTGGACAGCAAGACCGTTGTCAACGCGTTGTCACGGGGCTACTACACACTGGCTGACGTGTTCTTGACAGAGGACGAGGCCAAGATGGCGGCGTTTACTCGCGGCCAGTTCTGGGGTCTCAAGAGTTTGCGCATGTCGCAGACCTTCTCCGAAGAAGAGGTGCGCCATGGCTTCATCGATGCTGTCAATCAGGAAACCGATGTAGCTGCCTTGTTTTGGACGTACGGGAATTGGTCGCGCAAAGACGAATATGACAAAGTGGGTGCTGTATTCCGTAACGATCCACCGAAGCTGCGAGCTTTGATCGAACGGGCATTAGACGTGGATCCCACCTATGCAGTCGATGCGCCTTACCGCGCGCTGGCAGCATTCTGGAGCGGGCTGCCGCCTATGCCGCTGTTCGAATACGGGCAGAATCTGCCCCGGGCACTGTCCTACATCTGCCCCGTGATCAACGAGCCGGATTATTGCCAAGCTTGCCCTAACTGCCCGTTGGTCGGAGACGCAGACGATTACTTCGAGAATCGCCTCATCTTTGCCCAGTACTACCTGATGGAAATGGGGTTGTGGGAGGACGCAGCACGCGTACTACAAAGCATCCTCGATGAGCCCATCGGCGAGAAGTACCCACTGTATAACGCCTATTGCGTTCAGGTAGCCCAGGCGTTGATGGATGAGGTGGTCGAGAACCTGTAGATTGCAGCGGAAGCGGGATTGGATAGCTTCATGTCAGGGATTTGTTGAAATCCTTGGGTTTCGGTATAGTGGTCGGAATTCCGCTTGCAGGAGGTCGAAGAAGATGAGGAAACTACTGTTGTTCACCGCTGTTCTGCTGATGGCGGTTGCTGGCTCTGCGGTGGCCATGACTCTCGACGAGGCAATCGAGCTGTTTGTGGATAGCGACATCAATGTCACCTACACCGCCGAGGGACAGGCTCAACTCGAAGAGATGATTGCCACGTTCCGCGGAGCGCTCGGCGTGACTGACGCGCTTGATGAAGCCGATGAAAACCAACTAATGGCATTTACCGTTGACGCAAGTCTGGCCTACATCATTCCCTATCTGGCACAGTGCTACTACACGCTGGCCGATGCGTTCCTCGGAGAAGACGAAGCCATCGTGAAGCCGTTCTATCTCAGGGGTAAGCATTGGGGTCTTAAGGTGCTGCGCATGGATCCAGACTTCGCCGCCACAGAGGCAGATGAGGGCTTTGTCGCTGCCGTTAATGGCTCGGACAATCTTGAAGGCCTTTACTGGACCTCATCCAACTGGCTGCGCGCCGGACAGTTCGATGTGCTCGCCGCCGTATTTGCAGGCATGCCTGAGAAGACGGAAGCCATTACCCTTCGCTGCATGGAACTCGACGATACCTATACCCACTACGGTGCCTATCGAGCCTTGGGTGCATTCTGGTCAGGTCTTCCGTCCTTGCCAGCAGGGAAGTTCCGTAAGAACTGGAACGCCTCGCTGAGCCACTTCTGCAAGATCGTCGACGAGCCCGCGCTTTGCGGAGCCTGCAATGACTGCACCGACTTCGGCGCGATCGATCCGTCCGTTCATGAGTATCTTGAGAACCGCATGTTCTTCGTGGAGTTCTACCTGATGGAGCGTGGCCTGTGGGCCGACGCTAAACGTGTTGTCGATTCAGTGATCGCCGATGGCATTGGTGACAAGTACCCGCTTTACAATGCGATCTCTCTGGAGAAGGCAGCCATCTTCTTGGCAGAAATCGAAACCCACCTGTAAACTGATTCACGAATCTGAGACAGAACCAAAGGCGCGGGAAACTCCCGCGCCTTCTTCTTTGCTCTTTGCATCCTTTATTGAGCTGATGAATTGCGATTTGCACACGCAACCGGAAGAGCGGTGTCAGACGAAGCTTGAAGAGGAGCACCCCGCTCCCTCATTAGCACTCACCCCAGAGAATGGCAATGACATACCGAGCCATTCTCTCAAGGAAGATGAAACGAAGCGGCCTAGCCGCTTCGCTTCAATCTTCCCGCACGCTTTGCATAGGTCTCCACGCGGCCGAAGAAGGCCAACCCGACGGCAATCACCACCAACCCCACACCGATCAACAGGCCGATGGTGGGCAACAGCGTTTCCGTGGCCTGGCCATCGAGCAGGCACGATCGCATGCCTTGGATGACATAGGTGGCTGGTGAGCACTTGGCAATCGGTTGCAGCCAGTTCGGCAACGTGCTGATGGGATAGTAGACGCCGGAAATCAAAAGCAGGATAGCTGCCACAGCATTGGTCATCTGCGCACCGCGTTCCGGGTACAGCAGCGGCAACACAGCCGCCCAGATGCCTAAACCGACGAACGACACACTGCCTGCCAGCAACATCAATACCGCGCCAAGGATGTTGGCATTCGACAGATCAAGCCTAAAGAATGCCGACACGATGACCAGAATCGCCAACGTTCGCACCACGCCATAGCCAATGGCGAACAAGGTGGTTCCCACCAAGTGCGTGGGGCGAGACACTGGGGCCATGAACGTGTATTCGATCGTGCCTTCCCAGCGTTCCCAAGCAATCATCTCGGAGATGGCATAGAAGATGACTGACAAGTACTGCCAGATCAGCGCCCCCACCAGCAGATACTTGACCACCGCCTGCGTGTCGATCTCCTGGCCGGTGATGGCGCTCATGCCGTTTCCAATGTAGGTGATGGCCAAGGCGTTGGTGAGTGAGTAGATGAGCCACACCACTTCCCAGCCCCAATAGCGCTTAATCAGGTTGATATTGCGTTCCACGAACGCATAAGCGCCGCGCATTTCACGGATTACCGGTCTTGATCTCATGCATCCACCTCCTTTTCGGCTTCGGCATCTTCAAACGTGCGCCCCGTGAGGGCGATGAACACGTCCTCCATGGTTGTGTTGTCTCCATTGTCAGATGGCACCGATGCCTTCAGTCCGTCTGGCGTGTTCAGCGCGACGATACTGCCGTCATCGATGATGGCGATGCGATCGCAGAGACGATCTGCTTCCTCCATGTCATGTGTCGTTAGCAGGACCGTCGCATGATGCGCCTCACGAACCTCGCGGATGAACGCCTGTACATCACGTTTGGAGTGCGGATCGAGCCCGGTGGTGGGCTCGTCGAGCAGCAGCAAGGTTGGCGAGGTCAAGAATCCGCGTGCCACCGCCACCTTCTGCTGCATGCCTCGCGACATGTGCTCCATGGGTTGCGTGAACGTCGATTCCTTCAGTCCCAAGCGCGTCATGATCTCGCGCATCTTGGGGCGCGCCTCGGACGGTGGCATCCCATACAGACGAGCTGCATACATCAGGTTCTCGATCGGCGAGAATTTCTTGAAGAACGCGGCATCGACGGACACGCGGTTGATCAGCTGTTTGACCGCGTAGGTATCCTGCTCGACATCGTGTCCGAAAATGCGAAGGGAACCCGAATCGGGCAGCAACAAGGTTGATGCCAACCGAATGAGCGTCGATTTGCCCGACCCATTCGGACCAAGCACGCCGAATGCCTCGCCCTTTGGGATCTGAAGATCGATGTCCTTGAGGGCGACGACTTCTTCCTTCTTCTTCGTGTGTTTGCGAAACCTGCGCTTGCCTTCGGGGCGAAGCACGCGTTCCTTGCGGGTAAATGTCTTGCGCACACGCTCAACTTCTAGTGCGTACGTGCACATGGATAGACTCCTTCAACTTGAGAACAACAGGTACGTACCGGTTTAGTTTGGGTTGGCGAACTCTCTGATCTCGTTGAAACGGAACCACAGAATTCGGAGATGACAGATCGGCGTTGCGGCCGACAGATCAACGACAGCCCGCGAGGGGCTTAAGTAAGTAACACCCTGATCATCATGTACAACCTCCCGAGAAGGCCCGGAAGGGCCGGTAGTAGATGGCGTAGTGTACCTGCCACAAAACCGGATTGCAAGCTGATTCTGCGGTGCGGCCATGCAAGTGAACGGATTGCTAGTATCATGAGCGCAATCATGGTTGATGATGGCCCGATTCCTGAATGTACCCTTCTTCGCGACGAGCTTGCTGACTCAGGCGAAGACAAACTCGCGATGGAGCCGTATGCAAAGATCGTCGCCGGTGTTGTCCCTATCCGGAACGTCGATCGGTGACGCGGGTGTGGAGCATTTGAAGGGACTGACGTCGTTGAGGGTGTTGTCCCTATCCGGAACGTCGATCAGTGACGCGGGGAAGAGAGCCCTGAAGGCTCATCTACCCAAGCTAGAGATCTACGGAGGATGTCGGCGCACAGCCGCACGTTATCCGCCCAGCGGGGGCGCGAAACTGGACAACAGCCAGGCGGTCAGCAGCAGCCACCCTCCTGTTAACGCCCATTGCACCGACATACGGTGGCGAGTAGCGAATTGCGACAGGCGTGGCATTCGAGATCGAGCGGCAATTTCCTGATGGATCTGGCGAACCGTCTCCTCGCTCGTCACCTGCGCCTCCAACCGGCTTGGCGAACGAATCCATCCTCCCGAAATGAACGCATACAGGATCAGTAACGCGCCGATGGAGTAGAGGGGAATTGTCATCAGCTCGAGATCGGGCTCGCCGAACAGCCAGCCGAGGGTCAGGACCACACCGGTGATGGCTTCTGCGTTTACGAGACAGGTGAAAAGAATTCTCAGCATGGAGCCTCCTTGACGCTACGGCGTGCTGGGAAAGAGGTACAACAACAGTCCGGTTCCGATGACGATGCCGGCGATCAGTAAGCCACGGACAAACGATCCGGCCCGGCTTGTGAACGCGTTGGTGCGCAGCGATGGACTCTTGAGTGAGCCCGATCCCACTTCCAATGCCGTAGCACGTTGCGGACCGCCCATCCGGCGAAAGCCAACCGACACCATCGACGGAGCCGCGCCGACCAGCAGCACGACGACGCCAGCGACAGTCAGTGTGTTGGCCACGGTTATGGGGTCAGTTCTCCCAGCCAGTAACAGCACTGTCAGGGAACCGCCAACGATGGCTTCGCCAATGGCGATCAGTTGCACAATGGCCTTGAGCATGCCTTCACCCCTCAGGATTAGAACGAAGGGAGTATAGCCTGCAAAGCACACAACATGAATCACGTGTGCGCGACCGGCGAGCATTCGCGGATTGGCGCGACCTCGTTGTGAAGGAAAGCTAGCCGACGGGCGGCGCAAGCCAATACATGAGAACGGCCGTCAACAGGATGACGGCGCTTGTTAGCGAGGTTCGAAGGAAGTACTGACCGCTACGAAACGGTTTCATCGCGCACGGAGGTGTGGGAACGGCTGGCTGCCCGACAGCGGTTGCCTCTGCGTCCTCGTCTACTGGTGCTGACGATCGGAGGGACGGTCGCTTTCTCCCTGTGAGTGGAATGAGCCCCTGGAGGAATACGAAGACGGCAATGCCTCCCAGCGAGAACGCGATCGTCTGGGGATCGCTTCTTCCCGTGATCAACAAAATGGAAAGGATGATTCCGATCGTGACCTCGGCGCGAACGAATGATTGAATGAAGAGTTGAGACATGTGTCCTCCGATGGATCGTATGATGCCCCAGCTTACAGAAAAGGCTGGCTGTTGGGTAGTGTTTCCTCTGCTCGTCAGGCCTTATAACCGAACTTGCGCAACAGGTTTTTTCGCCAGGCGATGGCTTCTTCGTCCTCGACCCCTGACGGCGATGCGCCGTCGATGACGCCGAGAATGCCGCGTCCCTGTTCGGACTGCGCCACAATCACTTGCACCGGATTGGCGGTGGCGCAGAAGATGCGACAAACCTCGGGCACGCGCTTGATGGCGTGCAACACGTTGATGGGGAACGCGTCCTTGAGAAACACGATGAACGAATGGCCCGCGCCGATGGCTTGGGCGTTTCGGATCGCCAGCTGCTCAAGCTCCTCGTTGGTGCCTGAGTGGCGAACCAGCGTGTGGCCTGAAGCCTCGCAGAACGCGACACCAAACTGAATGCCGGGGACCGCGTTGATCAACGCCTCGTGAATGTCTTCGATCGTCTTGATGAAATGGGACTGCCCGAGGATCAGATTTAACTCGTCAGGGTTCTCGACTTGAACGTGCTTCAGCTCCATTCAGACTCCTTTGCTCAAGAAATCAATGACCGACTCCGTAGCGAGGGAGATCTCGGTCTCCTCGCCGGAGTCCATGTGCTTGATCTTGCCGATCTTCGCTGTGGCTTCGTCTTCGCCGATGACAAGGAGATGCCGGGCGTGTAGCTGGTTGGCCAGCGTCAGCTGCTTCCGCAAGGCGCGGTTGCGGTGGTCGATGTCGACCGAAATCCCTTGACTGCGAAGCGCCTCGGCCAAAGCAAACGCAGCGTGTCGACCGTCCTCACCCAGCGTGGCCAGGAACAGGTCGAGGCCGGCTTCTGTTAGCGCCGTGTTGGCGCGTTCTTGCAGGATGAGCACCAATCGCTCGAATCCGCCGGCAAAGCCCAATCCAGGGATGGAGGGGCCGCCGAGGGTTTCCACAAGCTTGTCGTAACGGCCGCCGCCGAGCAGCGTGTCTTGAGATCCAAGATCCTCGGACATCAACTCGAACACCGTGCGTGTGTAATAGTCAATGCCGCGCACTAGGCGCGGGTCCATCCTGTAATCCAAGCCGAGCAGGTCGAGCAGACGCCGCACTTCGGCGAAGTGAGCAGCACAGTCCTCGCACAGATGGTCGGCACTGCCTGGCGCAGCGGCGATGAAGGGCTGGCACTGCGCTTGTTTGCAGTCGAGAATGCGCAGTGGGTTTTCGACGATGCGGCGGTTGCAGTCGGCGCACATCTGATCGATCGATGGCTCGAAGTGCTTGCGGAGAACGGCTCGGAACGTTTCGCGATCATCGGCGCATCCAATGGAATTTAGCCGCAGCCACAGTCCGCCGATGCCAAGTTGATTCATCATCGATCGTGCGAAGCTGATCACCTCAACATCGAGGCTGGGATCGAGTGAACCCAAGACTTCAATTCCGAATTGATGGAACTGGCGGCAACGCCCCTTCTGTGGCTTCTCGTAGCGAAACATGGGACCGATGTAGAACAGCTTTTGGAACGGTGCTTGCGTTTGCCATCCTTGATTGAGATACGCACGGACGACCGAGGCCGTGCCTTCCGGTCTCAAGGTCAGGCTGCGGTCCTTGCGATCCGGGAATGTGTACATCTCCTTGCCAACGATGTCGGTAGCTTCACCCATGCCACGCGTGAACAACTCCGTGTATTCGACAATCGGGAAGCGGATTTCACGATAGTTGTAGCGCCGGGCGGTTTCGATCATCGCCTGCTCAGCCAGGCGCCACCACTCGATTTCGTCAGGAAGGATGTCGTACATCCCGCGGATGCGTTCGGTGTTCATTGAATCTCGCGTAGCACGTTGACCATTTCAATCAAGCTTTCGGCAGCCTGAGCGCCCTTATTGCCTGCCTTGGTGCCCGCCCGCTCGATGGCCTGATCGACGGTGTCGGATGTAATGACGCCGAAGGTCACGGGAACCGAGGACTGAAGATTGAGCATCGCCAATCCCTTGCTTACCTCGGACGCGACGTATTCGAAATGGGGCGTCGCACCTCGAATGACGGCCGATAGCGCAATGATGCCATCGTAGCGCTGTGTATCCGCCATCGCCTTGGCTGCCTTGGGTACCTCGAACGCGCCAGGGACGCGGCAGATATCGATGGCTTCTTCAACAACATTGGAGCGTGTGAGGCGATCCATTGCGCCTTCAAGCAGCCGCTCGGTGATCAGGCTATTGAACCGGCTGACAACGATGCCGACGCGTAGATCCTTCCCGTCCAGTTTTCCTTCAAATACCTTTCCCATGATTGTGACCTCCTTCTCCAAGAGCGTGCCCTTAGACCTCTTTGAGCTGATGACCCAGTTTCTCCTTCTTGGTCTTCAGATAAGTACGATTGTACTCGTTGGGATGAATCTCGATTGGGATCTGTTCCGTGATGGTAAGGCCGTAGCCGGAGATCCCGACGATCTTCTTGGGGTTGTTGGTCATCAAACGAATCGACGTCAACCCCAGATCGCATAGCATCTGTGCCCCGGTGCCGTAATCGCGTAGATCGGCGTCAAATCCCAGACGCTCGTTGGCCTCAACTGTGTCTAAGCCGTTGTCCTGAAGGTGATAGGCGTCGATCTTGTTCTTGAGTCCGATGCCACGGCCTTCTTGCCGCATGTAAACGAGAATGCCCAGCCCCTGCTCTCCAATCATCTCCAACGCACGCTGGAGCTGACTGCCGCAGTCACAGCGCAACGATCCGAAAACGTCACCGGTCAGGCACTCCGAATGGACGCGAACTAACACGTTCTCTTTGTCAGCCACGTCTCCCATGACGAGCGCGACATGCTCTGCATTGTCGATCAGATCAACATAGCTCACGACCTTGAAGGTTCCGTACTTGGTGGGGAGGTTGGCCTCCGACTTGCGGGCAATCAAGTGTTCGGAGCGCTTTCGGTATTCGATCAGATCGGCAATGCTGACAATGGGGATGTTGTGTTTCTCGGAGAACTCCTCCAGTTGAGGCACACGAGCCATCGTTCCGTCATCATTGAGGATCTCGCACAACACAGCGGCCGGCTTCAGTCCAGCGAGGCGAGCCATATCGACGGTACCCTCGGTGTGCCCAGCCCGGCGAAGAACGCCGCCATCTCGCGCGATCAACGGGAAGATGTGACCGGGGTGAGCGAGGTCCTGGGGGCGCGAATTCTCGTCAATCATCAATTGAACTGTATGAGCACGATCGTGAGCCGAGATGCCTGTGGTGATCCCTTCTTTGGCATCGACGGTGACTGTGAAATTCGTGCCGTGCAACGCGGTGTTGTCTGAACACATGGGAGACAGGCCTAGCTCGCGTGCACGGTCCTCGGTAATGGGAACGCACACCATGCCACGGCCGTGGGTGACCATGAAATTAATGGCATCCGGTGTTGTATGCTCAGCCGCAATAACGAGATCTCCCTCGTTCTCACGACTCTCGTCGTCCACAAGAATCAGTATCTCGCCGTCACGATAGCGACGCAAGGCTTCTTCAATCGGAATGAACAAAACGTATCATCCTTTCGACGTACTTCGCTAGAATATCGAATTCAAGATTAACGGAGTCTCCGCGCTTCCGTTCCCTCAAGACCGTGTTTTCATACGTCTCTGGGATGATCGCGCAACGGAAACTGCCGCCGTCCAAATCATACGGTGTTAAGCTGATACCTTCGACCGTGATCGACCCCTTCTCGGCGACGAATCGCCGGTACTGCATAGGGAACTCGACGATCAAGATCCACCCGATGCCGTCTTGATACAGCGCTTGCACACGCCCAACCGTGTCAACATGTCCCAACACCCAGTGGCCGTCCAGTTTGCCGTTGGGGGAGATGGAGCGCTCAAGATTCACGTGCTGCCCGGGCCGGAGGCCTCCGAGCGCGGTCCGCGAGGCCGTTTCTTTGGATAGATCGGCCACGAATGCGTCTGGCTGCAATTCCCGAACCGACAGGCAAACGCCGTTGACGGCAATGCTTTCTCCGATCTCGAGCCGTTCGCGGCAGGAAACAGGGAGTTCAACCGTCAACCTACTCGAGTGCACTGAACGCACGAGTCCGAGCCCCTGTACAATTCCCGTAAACATCTTGGGAACGAGTGTACAGCAGCCGAATTCCCTGTTCAACGAAGTTGCATGCGCTTTTGTCCCACGATACCCTTTCAGCAGGAGGTCATTGTGGGTAAACGCTATGCTTGGATTGGTCTTATCTCGATTTTCCTGTTTCTGATTTCGTTCTGTGTCGGTGCGGCGGAGCCTGAGGTTACGTTTCAGGAGCTGGTAGTCGATGGGTATCGAGAGGTTATGGTAGATACCCCGCTTACAAACTACGTGTTCTCAGAGAGAAGCGGCGCATTGAAGAGCGCGTTCCTGACGTTCTCTCCATACGGATCCAGCGTTGCGGAGTTGGTGTATGGCGCCAACCATCCGATGGAGGATTCCCTCCATAGAGAGTACGCTGCCGAAGGCGAGTTCCCGTTCACGCTTGTTCGCTACTTCGAGAACGAAGAGGGAGAACAACAGGTTGAGCTGGATGGAATCTACACGATGGGCGAACCCGTCTTCGATGAAGCAGGAGTTCTTCACCTTGAGTTTCTCGGAGAGTTTGGCGGATATGCGATCCGCAAGGCCTATGCAATTGCGCCCGACACTCTGTACACCATTGACTTCGAGATTCAAGTAACGCCGATATCTGATGACCTGGCGACCCTGAATCTGTTGTTTGCGAAGATGCTTCCAAGCTACGTAAAGCGAGATCCCGTCTATATATTCAACGGAAAGGCAAGCACCGCCGTCTTCGCGCGTGGTACGTATGGCTCGTTCGGAGGATTGGGGAACATGGATGACGAGACCGCGTTCTTCCTTGTACCCGAACCAGGTCAGGATGTGGTCCCGTTTGTGCAGCCAATCCCGTATCCCGAGCCTCTGGATGACTCCGCTCCTTCCTGCGATGGGAATTGCGGCCGCTATGGATTGGAACTTGGCGAAGTCGGCGAAACAACGACCTATCGTTTCACTCTCTACGGAGGGCGGCGGCGCTTCGTCTCCATGGAAGCCGCCGGCATTGAGGTGCTGGACGAGACGGGGTTCTTTGCGCGATTGATGGTCTACGTCATTCGATTGCTCAATTGGTTCTATGCCAAGACGGGCAACTATGGATGGGCCATCATGCTGTTCACGATTCTGATGCGTATCGTCTTGTTCCCGTTGATGCGCAAGCAGTACCACTCGATGGCTCGTATCCAGCAGATACAACCTCGGCTGAAGCGCATCCAAGAGAAGTACAAGGACAACAAAGAAGAGATGCAGAAGCAGACGCTCGAGGTCTATCGGAAAGAGAAAGTCAATCCGATGTCTGGGTGCTTCCCGATGGCGATTCAGCTTCCGATCATCATTGTCATCTGGCGTGCGTTGCTGTACGCGTCAGAGCAGATTCACCTGTCTCCTGGCTTCCTTTGGGTACCCGACCTCAGCCTGCACGACCCATACTACATTCTCATCATCGTGACCACCGCGATCATGATGGTGCAACAGTATTTCATGTCGCCGATGACTTCTGATGCAGCTGGGCCGCAGAAATACATGGGATACGTCTTCCCCTTGGTGATGGCCTTCTTCCTAAGGAAATTCCCGGCCGGACTGTGGCTGTACTACCTGTTGACCACGGCTGCGCAAGTAGGTCAGCAAGCGTTCGTCAACTGGGAAATGGCACGAGCTAGCGCGGGTCAGGTTGCGGTTCCAGAGGACGAGTTCATTGATGTCGATGAAGTGACGGACATCGACGAATCGACAACGGAGAACAACGATGGAGACACAGCATAAAGAAGTCGAAACGCTCCTGCGCGATCTGCTGGGTATCCTGGAAGAGGACGTGGCGTTCGTCGTGGAGGATGACGTTCAAGATGGGATTTACGTCAACATGGAAGGCAATTTGTTTGCCTTGCCCCAAGAACGGTCAGCACTAGCGGCGCTGGAACACCTGGTTCGCGGGGCCATCCGCCGCAAGACAGGCAAAGAGCTGGAGATCATTATCGATGTCAACGGCGCGGTGAAGAAACGCCGCGCCGAGCTCATTCGCTTTGCCTTGACCAAGGCGGAGGAAGTGCGGCGTGAACACAAGCAGGTGAGGTTGAATCCCATGCCCGCGCACGAGCGCCGAACGATTCACGTCACACTGGCCAATTTCCCCGGTGTTCAGACCTACAGTACCGGCGACGGTGACTCGCGGCGGGTGATGATCGAGCCCGAAGACGCCCAATGATTGGCGATACGATTGCCGCAATTTCGACACCGATTGGCGAAGGAGGCATCGGCATCGTTCGGCTTTCTGGCTCTGAATCGATTGCCATTGCCGACTCGCTGTTCTTCTCTCCAAGAGGCACTAAGCTGGCTCATGCCGCCAGTCATACCATCCATTACGGAACGATCCGAGGACAGGATCGGACGATTGACGAAGTCCTCGTTTCCGTAATGCGGGCACCAAGGACCTATACGCGTGAGGACATCGTCGAGATCAACTGCCACGGTGGAGTTGTTGCTACGCGAGCTGTGCTTGAGGCGGTCCTGGAAGTGGGGGCGAGGATGGCCGAGCGAGGCGAATTCACTAGACGAGCGTACGTGAACGGCCGCATCTCGCTCGATCAAGCCAAGGCTGTGCTGGATATCGTTCGTGCGCAAACGGCGCTCGGGTTGGAGGCTGCGGTCGATCGACTGGGCGGACGATTCTCCCAAGCGCTGGCGGAGCTGCGATCCGATTTAACGAACATCTTGGCCGATCTGGAAGTGGAGATTGACTATCCCGATCTGGATGTGGACATCGACGCGATTGCGCCACGCATCGAGGGCTGCTGCGATCAGATTTATGACATGCTGGCGAAGTCTGAATCGGGACGACTGATTCGCGAAGGACTGACGGTGACCATCGTCGGACGTCCCAACGTTGGGAAGTCGACGCTACTCAATGCCCTGCTGTCTGAAGAGAGAGCCATTGTGACCCCAATTCCCGGCACCACCCGAGACACGGTCGAGGAGACCGCCTCCTTGGGCGGCATTCCGGTGCGGTGGATTGACACGGCCGGATTGCGCGACGCTGCTCATCCCGTCGAAATTGAGGGCGTACGCCGCACCCGCGGTGCCATCGATCGAGCCGACTTACTGCTCCTGCTGGTCGATACGAGCGAGCCACGGACAGCGGAGGACGATCTGGTACTGGATCTCGACAGTGAAGTATGCTCACTGCTTGTTCTCAATAAGGACGACCTGCCAAGCGTGTGGGATACGATTCCGACAGGATCGTGGAGCACAACGCTCCGAGTTTCGGCCAAGAACGGAAGCGGTGTCGAGCAGCTACGCCAACAGATCTTAGATGTTCTTGTTGCTGGCAACCTGCCCACACGCAATTCCGTGCTGCTGCTCGATACGTGGGAACGCGACTTGCTTCGGCGAGCGGGCTCACAGTTGGCACGAGCCAATCAAGCCGCCCGGGAGCACGGTCAACCAGACATAGTGGCCGAGGAGCTGCGCCTGGCTTACAGCGTGGCCTCAGAGCTACAGGGAGTCGATATCAGTGAATCGATCCTTGACGCCGTCTTTTCAAGATTCTGCGTCGGCAAGTAGCGTACTCAGTTGCACGCAATTGAGTACGTTGGAGAGTGCTGTGCATTCTCTAGGCTGGACTGCCGGAGCTTAGTTCTGCGTAGTGCGCCAACCAGCGAAGTGATTCGTCACTTCGCTGAGCAACTCGAAGAGTTGTCGTTCTGTGTGCGTAAGTAGCGAACTCAGGAGAGAGTGTCCTAAGTTCGTACGACAAAGCAGATCTCTCTCTCGCTGGATTGTCGGAGCCTAGTTCTGCATCGTACGCCAACGGGAGAAGAGATTCTTGCCTCTTCTCTATGCAGCTCGAAGAGCTGCCAAGTGAGGCAGACAAGGTGATGGCTATTCTTCCTCAGCAACGAGATCGAGACCACGGATCTGCACATCATTTCGCCAGT
>Ga0272441_10000222_pt1 | contig 131549 bp, 104 predicted proteins | sample SSMProp6N_FD_193582 | JGI IMG/M metagenome (GOLD analysis project Ga0272441, IMG submission 193582) | Marine sediment archaeal communities from Little Sippewissett salt marsh, Falmouth, MA, United States - SSM-Prop-6N | ecosystem: Environmental > Aquatic > Marine > Wetlands > Sediment ...
CCCATCAACGTAAATACATCCGGAACCCCTACTTTTAATTTTTTGGCAAGCAATTCAACATGGGCGGTTCGCAACGATAAAATAATGCAATTTCTACCTTGGTGATAATTATTCAGCACATCATCGATAATCTGCTGATTCCTAAAGTCGTTATCCACGATGTCGGCATATAATTCCTGAATGGACACATCCTTTTCATCGCTATCCAAAGGAACCCTCATAGATGTGAAACGCGGAACAATATAGTGGTCAAAAGGCCTGTTCTCTGCCTGTTTTTTTGGATCATCACGATATCGAATAGGGCCGCAATGCATAAACAGAATCGGATGATGACCATCTTTTCTCGTCGGTGTGGCAGTAAGACCATAAATATATTTTGCACGGGCGGTTTTCAGGATTTGTTCATAGGTAAATGCCGAAGCATGGTGACACTCATCGGCAATGACCATCCCGTAATTATTCACATATTCCTTCACCTCTCCTTTTCGGCTGATGGATTGCATTACTGCAATATCGACAATACCGCTCAAGGTGTTTTTGCCGCCGCCCAATTGACCGATAACGCTTCTCTTCTTCTTTCTCCCGCGTTTTTTCCCTGTATCTATAAGCGCTTCCGGCAACTTTTCATTTATTATCAAAAACTCTGACAGCTTTTCTTTCCATTGTGACAATAGACTGATCTTATCAACCAAAATGAGTGTATTTAATTTTTTCTCGGCAATCAGCTTAATCGCCACAATTGTCTTCCCAAATGCTGTTGTCCCTGAAAGGATGCCATTATCGTGGTACATTAATTGCTCAAGGGCCAAAGACTGCTCATCTCTTAAAGTTCCATTAAACTCCACGTCAATCTTTTTACCGCTATATGTTTTATCGATATACCGGATATCGATACCGAGATCTTCGAGTTCAAGGGACAACTCTGGCTCGCATCCTCTGGGCAAAGCCAGATACTGTTGTGTTTCATCTGCGCAAGAGACGACTCTATCATGCCTATAGGTAGACAAACGCATGGCTTGTCGCTTGTAGAACATTGGATTGTTAAATGAGGCGAATCGCTTCAAACGATTCAACGCCCTTTGCGAGATACCCGACTTTGGAATAAACAGCATATTTGCTTTGACGATGTCGAGCTGCGTAGGAAAATCATTTTTCCGCAATATAGCTTTGTCTTTCGAGATTTCCCACGGTTTTTCAGTTTCCTCTTCTTCATCCTTTTTCAATACACCCAGTTCATGGCCATCACTAAGTTCTGAAATTAAATTTTCAAGACGATTTTGGGAAATCTTTTGGATAGTGGATAAGAATTCCCATTGGTCATCGTAGGACTCAAAATTATCATCGACAAATTCACTGTTGTTATTTTTTCTCGCTGCTTTTTGAAAAGGTATTGCAATCAAATTGCCTAAACCACCTTTGGGCATGGTATCCTGACTGGGAAACAGCCGATCATATGACTTAAATTGTATTTCATGCCTCCTGCTCATGGAAACAGTTATCAGAGCCGTTCCGAATTTACGCGCCAACGCAGCAGGCAATCGGTTTTCGAAGAAAAACCATACATGACCACCTTTTCCGGATTGTGACCGCTCAACTGCGACAGGAATACTGAACTCATTGCAAACATCTTTAAGTACTGATATATCGCTTTGCCAGTCTGCTTCGTCAAAATCCATTGCCAAAAAGCAGCACGTTTCATCCTGCAGCATCGGATAGATGCCGACAACGATATTCCCTCTTAAATGATTTTCGATGACATCTGCATCCAAAGCGGCATATAATTTGTTTTCACATTTGGAGCAGGTGATTTTTGGTTTGCCACACAGCCCTGCCTTCCATAGATTCAGGCAAACAGGCGAATAACCTGAAGTGCCTTTGTTTTTATTCTCCCACTGCTTCGCGTATACGTCATCACGACCTTCGAAGAGTGACATGAACAGACTGATTTTGGTGAGAGAATCCGAAGCGTTATTGACGTCAGAAAAAGAATTGCTGATTGAATCGTCGTCACGGTAATTGATCTCAGATTTTATGGATGAGGCATTGATCTGGAGTGTCTCTGATTTCGTCAGTCCAAGTTGGGCTTTCAATTGACTATTTTCTTCTGTTAAGCGATTTACCTCACCCAACAAGAGATTATATTTTTCGAGTAGTTCCGTATAATCCATAGCTATGCCCATGGACCAGGTGCAGACCATTTTAAAGGTGGAGGCCTTCGTGAGATCAGGGCCGACGATATGGGGTCGATAAATTCTTTCACTTTTATGACAATGTCTTCGAACTCATCAGGAACATGAATTTGTTCAAGTTTTTTCCTGAAAGCATTCCATTGGATTTGTTTTTCCTCGATGAATTCTTGTGAAAAGGCAACGATTTCATCTGGGAGTTCGGTACCGCGCTGTTCCAATGTCAACTTGATGGCTTCAGACAGCGTTTTTCCGTCGAATCCAAACTGACGAGAAAGCAACCAGATGTCATAGAAATCCTTCATCTGGCTATTCAATTCACGAAGTTTCAGCATTGCTTCGAATTTTTCAGCAATCGAACTTTCACGGCTGTAACATAGCAAAAATGGTGCGGGGAATTCTAAAATCGTAGGTATTTCCGATTTCTCAGGCCCAGGATAGATAACATCACCGAAACCTATATCAATTTGCATGTTCAACGTCATTGTATCCAGTTTTGCCGGGAACCAGATTCTGATTCCTTCGTATTCCGCATCTTCAGTAATACGCTCGGCAGTTATGTCATCAGGGAAAAAAGACAGACCGTCAGGTTCAACATCAACGGATAGTATATCGGTTATGTTGGAAATAAGCAGCGACATGTCATTATTTGTTCTGCCTAGCAGATCAATATCCATAGTTGGTCTGATGTCAGGCGTTTGCCAGATCCGAAGCATCAAAGCACCTTTAAGGATAAACCGGTTTGCATGGTGAGATTGCGAAAGACGATATAAAAACCGTTCCATGGCATAATATTGAACAAGTTCTTGGAAAGGGCGGATATCAGATCTTGATTTATTGAGTAGACGTTGTCTTACGGCTGCTGCGATATTTTTCATCGGTGTTTTCGTCAAATCGTTGCCTCCAGGTAAGGCGTCATAATATTCTTAACTCGGCAAACTTTCGCGTATCTGAGCAGCTTTTCGAGATTAAATTGTTGCCTGGACCTGTATAGTTTAAGTGCTTCAAGGACGACCTCCATTCCAATCTTGTTCCGGAACTTAAAGCAATCAGCCAAGGTTTTCTCGGGATTGTAAATTTTTACGGGCACACCATCAATCTTATGATTTTCGATGCCGGAGTTATATGCTTCATTCGAAAATCTATGGGCCTGAATAGGAGGATAGTCGAGCGAAGGCACTCTTGAGTGCCTTGATACAGCCACGGAAACAGCGTGTGGAATCTGAGTTGTGATATTATGATAGGACAGCGCCGAGATGAGACAGATAATTGCATTAGGAAAACGAAGGCTCACCGTAACCAGATCCGGATTGGACATCAGAGGCAGTTCCACGAGCCGATAAACGCCCCTGCTCACCTGTTCGATGATGCCTTTGTCTCTGAGCGAATAAAGCATATAGCGCGTAATGCCGTGCGCTATGGCCTCGCTCATCCGAAGTTGCCCGCCTCTTTTGCGAAATATTTCTATTGAATGTCTTTTCATTTTAGGCACAGACATAAAGCTCCCACTTGTTAATAAATGGTAACAATATGTCTGTTTTGTAAATAAAAATCAAGGGAAAGTTGCCGATGCCTTAACCAATGCTAATTGCCTCCATCATCTCATCAAATTTCTTGATCTTGTCCTCATCAGACACCAATAGGGTCAAGGGCCTGAGCCTCCTTTCGGTGAAATAGTTCGGAATTTCCGGTTCACGTGTGTTCAAAAGGAACTCGGTGATTTCGATGGGTAGCTGCTTGCAGTGGGCTATCATCTGGCATATCCGTGCCTTAGTGACACCGGCATCTACTGACAGGTCATCATAATTAGCATCCGGATTGTTGTTCAGGTATTCAACGAACCGTAAACCTGTCCGAACAGGGTTTGGCAGTTCCCGTTCCTCACGCATAGATCGTTTCCAATCTTTCTGCGTGATGGCTCTATTGGCTGGAAAAGAGGCGGGTTTCTGGCCTTTTTGCAGGATTTTTTTCTTGTTATTGTATCTGTAATAACAATGGATTAGCTCTGTGACTGATTTGGTTCGCTGAGTGGATGAATTGGGGAGCCACAAAAATCATGGCCGGTTTCGCCAGCCTTTTCTATTATGGAGCATTGGGTCTACATCCTCCAAAGCCAATCCACCACTCAAATTAATCTATTCAGAATCATTACCAACCTTTTCGGATGCCAGGAAACGAGAAGCACAAATCAAACGTTGGAGCCGTTGTAAAAAAGAAACGCTCGTGTCTGGTGACATGGATAAATTACGGGAGCTCTCAAAATCCCGTAGAAAAAGTGGCGCCTGCTCCTAAATCAATTATACATTCTCCCGAGATGATAGATATAGGCACGCTACGTGCCCAGTTTGGTCAGTTGCTAAATAATTTAGATTTGTATATAAAAACGACCCGCACCTTTCGAAATTCCTTCCGACAGGCCGGGTTGAAATAAGGTAAGGCTTTGTTTAAAGGACATCTAAAAGGCCCGGCCTGAAACTTGCGGAACAGAAAAGCGAAAGCCCTATCGATGATGAATATCCAAAAAAAAACCTTTATTATTTTATTCCTGGTAGCCTCGATTTGTTTCCCCGCCGATGGCCGAACTGCTAAAACGGTTGCATCAGCAGAACGTCGCTGTTGACTATATCGAAAAACTTCTGGCTGCTTTCGCGGATGGAGAACTAGATGCCATGCCCGTAGTTGCCGCGCATCATTCGCTACCTGACGAACCGCCGGTCCGATTATCCGCCCCTGAGCAGCCTCTGGTTGAACCCCTGACCAATCGCGAAGTCGATGTTCTGGCGTTATTGGCCCAGCGGCTGCAGAACAAAGAAATCGCCGAAAAACTATTTGTTTCAAATCAAACCGTCAAATCACATCTGAAAAACATCTACCAGAAGCTCAATGTCAGTAGCCGACGAGAGGCGGTTACCCAAGCCTACCGTCTCGGCATCATCACCCGACGATGATCGAAGGATATCTGGATATCGCTTAAAGCCAAATCCATCAAAAATAATCTTTTAAAAGACGGAGTTGACAAGGCGTACGTTTTTATGTACATTAAAATGTCCATTTTTGTAGAACCGTAATACGGCGTTGACCAAGGAGGATATCAGAATGCAAAAGATACCCATAACTGAAGCAAGAAACAAATTCATGAAACTCCCTGACCAAGCCGCCAAACACCATATCATTGCCGTTACAAGGAGAAACAAGGAAGTCATGGCGGTCATGAGCTGGGAATTATACGAGGGGCTACTTGAGACGTTAGAAGTCCTGTCTGACCCCAAGCTTATGAATCAACTTAAAAAAGGCATAGATGACCTCAAAGCAGGTAGAACCCATTCCCTATCGGAAGCATATGAAAGGCTTGGGCTTTGAAATACCGGATTCGCATCACCGATACCTGTCTTGCTTTGGTAGAAAAAATCCCTGACAAGAAAATTCAGCGGACGATTTTAGATCGAATCGAGGATTTATCTGATGAACCCGACAAACAGGGTAAAAGATTGGTTAAAGACCTATCTGGATTCCGCTCGATACATGTGGCAGGAAGATACAGGATCATATACAAAATTGATAAACAGACCGTGATCGTTTATATTCTTGCTGCAGGAATCAGAAAACAAGGTGACAAAAAAGACATCTATAAGATTGCAAAAAAACTATTCAATGCAGGCCTTCTGGATACAGATCCGGATAAAACTTGATACCTGCACCCGTCTCCCCGTCACCCATTTGTCACTTTTTTCTATTCATTCCCAATCCCGCAATAACCCCATCCGCTATTGTGCACTTATTTTCTATTTCTTTCCCATTCCGCATTCCCCATTCCGAAATCCGAATTCTTCTTCCTGTCCTCCCCATCTCCCGGAACCAAACATAAAAACCCCCCATCCCCGACTCTTCTTTATCCGCTATTCATGAAAAACCCCCCGTTTTTGACCCTTTTGGGGTGATGTGCCGCCTATCTATTCGCCGTAGTCTCAATCCAAAAACTTCGCCACTACTGGAACACACCGGTAGGACAAGAAAATAATCGGAGCCATGTTATGCCAGATGATTACGGTGGAAAACACCTGAAAATTTGGACACCTGCGACCTACCGCATTGAAGTCTAGTGCCCTTCCGTGAATGGGTTACGCACCAAAATTTCGTGGTAAGCCTGGCCATCGCTGAAGTCTTCGGAAAGGATCAACTTGCATCCCGCTCTCTCTGCCACTGAAATTATTAAGGCATCCCAGTATGTAATCTGATACATTTTGTGGGTGTCGATTGCCCGGTTCACTATCGCCAGATCGATCTCCTGAACCGGCAGAATACTTATTGTGGCAATGATCTCTCGAGCTTCATCTGATGTCACGGGTTGGGGGATATGACGAGTGACCACGTTGAAAAACTCACCCAGAACTTGCACTGATAGAACAAGGGTCTCTCGTTCGATGCCATCGGTCAACAATTCCTGGGCCTTGTTTTGCTTACGTGGGTCATGTTGATCGTAAGCGTAAACCAGGATGTTCGTGTCTAGAAATACTCTATCGCTCATGCAAGTCCTCCCTTGACCATTTCCTTTGGCCCATATCTCTGCTTATCGTCTTGAACGACTGATGAAGCTTACTGACCGCTTCTTTTTTCACTTGAGCATCCCGGGCTGCCACTGAAATCAGAAATTCCCTAATCATCGCTGTTAGCGTAGTATTTTTATCTATTGCGATTTTGCGAACTCTTTTAACGATATCATCATCGACACTTAGGGTTATGTTGGGCATTGAAAATCCTCCTTCTTTTTTGAAAGGCTATTATTAGAAAATAAGTTTTAACCTTATTATGGGTAATGTTTGGTCGCTCGTCAAGCCCCATGGAATCACATGCATACGGCACCCGAAAACGTTTCCCCTTCTGACACCCGAAACCCTGCCAGTCGAAGATGCCGCTTGCCGGCAGATCCCGCATGCTGACGGCATTCGATCAGCTTAATTCACAAGTCAGGCTTTGACCCTTATTGGTTTTCCTGATTTCATTTTTAATATTTCCGCTTTTCGCCGTTCTTCGTTCGACGTTTGATGTTGAGCGTTGAATGCCTGTCCGCCAGTTTTGTGGCGGCTTGGATATGATCTCGAATCGGATAAGGAGAGAACCAAGATGGCTAAAGAAAAAGTGAGACACCTACATCCACCAACACGTATCTCGATATGCGCTGGTGGATGTGCCTTGTAGGCAAACCATAATCCGGCGCAATTGTGTGGAATTATTTTTTGCTGGGGCCTTAACTCTTCCCATGGTGAGTTGTAACTGTCCATTATTAATCCCGTTTCCTTGTTCGACTTCCCCCTTGACAGAAATTGTAGTACGTACTACATTAATTTTCTACATGGAATTGTCAATATTAACGAAGGTGACCATTATGAAACAGCTTATCAACATCCGAGAAGCCAACCAGCATCTTTCACGCTATATTGACGCAGTCCAGAACGGTGACGAGATAATTATTACCCGCCGCGGGTTACCGGTAGCCAAATTAGCCGCCTATGCAAAATCATTGGAACTTAGTGATACTCAAAAGGCGGCGCGTCAGCGCAGCCGTGCTCGCATGCGTAAAGGATATTCTATGGGAGGGCAAATGCCTATGCGGGAGACATTGCATGACAGAAAAACGATTAACACTTGACACAAATATTCTCTACTACGCAATGGATCGAGATGCAGGTGAGCGCCATAGGCTGGCAATGGAGATTGTTGATCGTGCAATAGTCTTTGATTGTGTTTTAACGCTGCAATCTCTTTGTGAGTTTTATACTGCCGTAACCGGAAAAGGCAAAATGCCTTCCAAGGAAGCTGAAGCGCAAATAAATGACTGGATGCAATTATTTCCTGTGGTGTCAGCAACATCAAAATCGCTAGCGAAAGCTGTTAATGCAGTCAATGTACACACCCTCTCATTTTGGGATGCAATGTTGTGGGCTGTGGCACGTGAGGCGGGGGTAACATTGTTGCTCAGTGAAGATTTTCAGCATGATCGGATTCTGGATGGTATCCGGTTTTGTAATCCCTTCAAACTTGATCGCCCCATAGACTATATTTTTAATCTCTTTAGGGTCTAATTCCCTGCAGCTTGCTGCGATACAATTGTCAAAATCAATTGATTGGTCTTTAGGGACGTATATCAGATTATAAGTTGACAGGCGATTTCGGATCTGCTTCCGGAATCATATGTCGCGGAAAGCACGAATTGATGCCCCCGGTTGCTTGCACCACATTATCGCAAGGTGTATCGAGCGCCGGTTGATATATGAAGATGATACCGACCGCGAGAGTTTTTTAATCCGTCTTGAAACAATTCTCTTAGACACTCGCACTGCTTGTTACGCCTGGGCGCTTATGCCCAATCATTTCCATCTGCTGCTGCGCACCGGAGCTGTCCCGCTATCAACGCTCATGCAACGATTACTGACCGGTTACGCGATTTCAGACAACCATCGTCATCGACGGCAGGGGCACTTATTCCAAAACCGCTACAAATCGATTCTGTGTCAGCAAGAGGCTTACCTGCTGGAAGGATTGAAAAAGGAGCAGAAACCATGCCACATATGTTTATCAACCGGCCCAGACTGCACGACCTGACAAGAGATAGGGCAGACTTGCGCGCGCAGTTTCGCTGGGAGACGATAAATGCCGTTTTTTATAAAATTGGTGGAATTGTTTTTATCGTCGGCAGCATTCTTTTTTTTCCTAGGTTTGAAGCATACGCGAACATCGGGGCGTGGACCTTTTTTATTGGCTCACTACTCTACCTTGTCGTCACCGGACATGATTTGGCTGAGGTCCGTCGCTATTGGCGGACGAGCCATCACCACGACCGTGACAAGATCCTTGAGTATACCGCCGCCGTTAGCTATGTGTGGGGCACGATCCTGTTTGTCGTGGGCAGCGTTTTTTTCCTCTCTTACGTCGGGTGGTTCAAAGCCGGAGCCTGGTGTTTTGTCTTTGGCAGCTTGTTGTTCGTTCTGGGGGCCTGCATCAACGTCCTTCAAATCGTCAAGTCTGATTCGATCACGACACTTCAGCTGATGAACCTGACGGCGGTAGCGTTTGTGGTCGGCTCGGTTCTGTTCACCGTCGCTTCGGTGCCCTACCTTTGGGATGTCGAGAACACATCCGACCGTACAACCCTGTACGCATTTCTTGCGTGGCAATATTTGATCGGTAGCGTGCTGTTTTTTATGGGCGGCGTGTTCAACTACTGGCGGGCGTATGTGGTCATGCGTCAGGCGATCGCTGGACGACCATAACAGGGTCTTAAGGAACGTATATCAGATTAATTGATTGAGGGTTAGAAACTTATAATCTGATATACCTCCCTTAACCGCTTCAATTTTTGCAACTCTATTCCCCATATCCCGGCGGCATGTCCGAACCGTCCAGTATCTGAACCGCATCGGCCATGATGGCCTCAGGAAACATGCGCAAATCTTCCTTCCTGATTTTAAATTCTGGCATATATTGAAGGATCAATTTGTATATAGCCAACGCTTGGGAACGATCCCGTTTCTTCTTTACGGCATCTCGATCTAATTGATTGCTGAGCCAGAGTTTATGTACAGCAAAAGCACGGGGATCCGGCACAACCATAGCGGCTGGGAAGCCATCTTCGCCGATAACGATCTGGTTGAATTTGGGTGCAGAAATCAGCCACTGAAGATTGTTGATTTCGGCGGCCATGAGGTCATCGCCGCTGCCCACCTGACGGCTCTCTGTTATCAATACCGATTTCGGCGCAGCTTTAATCAGATCAACCATGTAACCGTCTTGATTCACTGCTCGAAAACTCTTCTTGCTGAACAAATCGAATGAGCGATCCGCTTTTTGCAACAGGTCGATGAGACCTTTTTGGTCTATGTCATCAATTGCGAAAAGTCGAAGTTTGGGTCGGATATCCCATAGAACATCCATATCTCGAGTTGCCAGCAGACCCCGTTCCAGAAAAACGCCGGCACGGGCCTCGTAAGCGTATAGTGCATTGGTGCCGACGATTTGGAGGTTGCGACCCAGCAAATGGTGCTGTTCGAGGAGCCTTAAAATTGCGGTCACAATCCGCGGCACGCGGGCGATGCGGGCGGCCTTACAAAAACGGGCTTGTTCTTTAATCTTTTCTTTTAAGTGCATCAGTCGGGCTTTTACTTTCTTTTTTTTGTTATGAAATTCATGGTATGTCGATTCTGTCTCCTCTGCCCGTGGCCCAAGGCTCTTGCCATAGCCGTATCGATTCAAAGATCGAAACAGGTATTCTTTTCCCTTTACCTTTTTCCAATGCATACCGCCGCGATACACAAGGTTTTTGGTAAAGGCGTCCATATAAGCCTCATGTAACTGAGCCGCGTCGATATAAATTCGTCTTTGATCATCATTCATTTCATATGGTTGCATTTTGTTTTCCATCTTTTTGCATAGATAAAGATTTGAAGGAAAACAGTGGTCCAAAATGGAACCGGTACTCGTATCCAACCCGTTTTCCTTCATTCTGATTTTTTTAATTATTGAAGGAAAACAGGGCAATGTCAAGACAATATTGATTGATTTAAGTCAGATGCCATCGATTTCGTAACCTCATGATATTTATCAATGCTGCTGTATTTAACTGATAAAAAGGGATAGAAAATTTTCCGTTCATATCCCCAATTTTATTCACTGGTACGCTCGGAGGGATTCGAACCTGCGGCCTACGGATTCGAATTCAGAGCCTCTGAGTTTCCTAACCTCCCCAAATTGCCATTTCTCAATAAATGAATGTTTTCGAAGCCGTCCACCTGTTTACCTCAAACTAATCGTCTCTTAGGGTCACGGTAAGAAATAATTCCACACGATTGCGCCGGATTATGGTTTGCCTACAAGGCACATCCACCTGCGCATATCGGGATACGTGTGGGTGGATGTAACGCAGTAGACGGGCCATAAGACAAGCAAGAGGTGGAATTATTTTTTTCCGGGGCCCTTAGACCCCCATCTCCAACTCTTTTTAACCGGTATTCTTAAAAAATCCCCCGTTTCTACCCCTTTTTGGGGGTCGCGCAGTGCAAGAAAAAAAGTCTAATCTCGATCCATTCTAAGCGGTGGGTATTATCGGCTCCAACCCTGAAGAAGACATTGCAAAATGGAATGAATAAAACGATGAGCGCCAGTAAAAAGTCCACAAATAGGTGTTTCCGGCCCTAATATCGTCGTTTTCAAGGTCATAATTGGCCGGATAAGAAACCTGTGGTTCTCGCAGTTGGACTGCCTCCCCAGCTTCAACGACCTTTCGACACTTTGCTCTGACTCCGGGCGCCTGCTTTATATTCTTAACCCTTTATTGATCGGTTCTGGGTTCAACGTTCAATAATCGCAATTCCCGCGTTTCATCGCGTGGTGTTGATCGCTCTCCTAACTTTCACCGCCACAGGCTTCCGCAGCACTTTTCAATGTCTGCAAAAATTCCACCGTCAAACGGTGCAGTCGCTCCGGCACTTTCAACAGATACCCCACCCATACCATGGGGCCTTTAAAGCTTTCGACGCTCAGAAGCGTTACTTTTCCGTCCTCTTCGTGAAATTGCCAAGTATGCGAGGCGTTGATTCCCAATTTGCCCCCCTCCCAGATGACTTCGCGGCCCGGGTCGCATTTGACGATTTTGGGTTGAACCTTCAGAGGAAAGGCCAGGGGGCGAATGACGAAGGAAAAGCAGGTTCCGGCCGACAGGGACGCGTCTCCGGCAGTGATGCAGCAGCTGCGGCAGGCCGTGTTCCAGCTGTCCCAGTCCTCCATTTGGGAAAAAATGCGCCAGACCACATTCAGCGGTGCGTTGATTTCGATCTCCTCTTTGATTACCATGAAGAATGCTCCGTATAGGGATGGCAAATTTTTGAAAAACCGCACTATACAAGCCGTCTGATTTAAGCGCCTTGTTTTGTGTTTCTATTTTGGTTTCTAAAAAACTCAAGGAATTCCGAGGGAGAAAATATAGGTATTCCCTCCCTGGATAAAGGAGGGTAATGGTCGATATTTCCTGTGATTAAGGACCGCACTTTTCCAGCTATGGCAACTTCAAGAAATGGTTCATCGTCTGGATCGGGCAAACGGTTCTTAAGTGGCAAACTCGAAACAAATTGTCCATATCGTTTTATAAAATCAAGCAAAATTCTGAAATAGTTGTGGCAGGAATGCCTTTGGGTAGACAGGATCCATGCCCGGTTAACCGGATTCCTTTCGGCCCAGCTCGATAATCCTTTGCGCATAATGCCGCCGCAATCGATCCAACGTTTCCGGATTGATGGGCCCCTTCCAGGTGCTGACATTGCTGAATCGTCTCGGAATCTCCATAGCAGCCGGATCGTAATCGGTTGCCAGTCGGATTTGCCACCGGCGTGCCTGCAGTCCCTTTGAAACCCCTGGAATTGTCTCTGCAAGCGTGTCGTATCCCACTGAATGGAGGCACTCTGCTAAAAGTTCTTTCGTGTAGACACCGCGGGCAAAAAGGCAGGCCACCATCGAGGTAAGGAAAACCCGTTCCTGTTCGTCTTGCACCAGAAATTCGACCGCCTCATCCAGATCCACCGCCTCGAATTTTTGATCATAGGAATAGCCGGCGGAGTCCAGGTGCGAATGCCGGAAGCCCAGGGCCTGGGACACGAAAAAGGCCTCGCCGGTGGCGTAACCGGCCATTTCCTGGCCGAGAACGCAGGCAAATTCCCCGCCCCCGTATTGGCCCGCGGCCTTTAAGGTTCCCTGCGCAAGTAACCGGTAAAAATCATTCGTTCCTGCGGCAAGGTGGCGGACAGCCTCGCTATACGTTTTGGCATTACCAAACGTCAGAGGAACCAGAGAGTCGTCTTCCGTGATAATGCCCCGGTCCAGCGCCTCGGTAGCCCAGGCCAGCGCCACCCCTGCAGACATAACGTCAAGGCCGGTCTGCTCGACTGTGTCCATGATATCGAGCACGGCGAAAGGATCGGTCACGCCGAGCATGGCACCGGTGGCAAAGATCGGCTCGTAGTCGTAGGCCACCTGGCGATAGAAATACTGGTTGGGTTCCATGAATTTCTCGCGCACGAATCCCACGTGAATGCATCCCACGGGGCAGCCGGCGCAGGCCGTGTTTCGCAGCAGGGTCCGCTCCGCAAAATTCTCTCCGGTAATGCCGTCGATTTCCGGATCGGTCGTCTGCCGCAAGTTACGGATCGGCAGGGCCTTCAATTTGTTCAAAACGGCGACGTTCTCCGCCGTTCCCAAGTTGTGGTATTTGTGCATCATCTCGGTGTCGGTTAGCTGCTGATGGACCTTCTGGAACAGCTTGGCATAAGCCTTTTCTTCAGGGAGCGCAAACGTCCCGTCCCCCTGAATGACGATGCCTTTGAGGTTCTTGACCCCCATTGCCGCCCCGCCCCCCAGTCTTCCGAAATGGCGGTAGGTGTCGACGTTGATGCCGGCCATGGCGGATCCGCGCTCACCGGCCAGGCCGATACGCAGGATGCTGCGGTGCCCGGCGCCTCCGAACATGCGTCGCAGCAGTTTGCCGGTGGTTCCCACGTCCTTGCCCCACAGGTAATGGACGTCCTTCACCTCGAGATGTCTCGAACCGATGGAAAGGCAAACCGGCCGATCGGCCCTGCCGGTGACCACCAGAGCGTCCAGATCGGCGAACCGCAGGGCAAGGGCGCTTCTGCCGCCGGCATGGCTTTCGGCATATTGGTCGTGGTACGGCGACTTGAAAGCGCATACTGTCTTGCTCATCAACGGAAAGTACCCCGTGAGAGGGCCGATGGTAAAAATGATCGGCTGGCCTGGATCGTTCCAGGGATTTTCCATCTGCCCGTGGCGCTCAAAAAGCGCCGCCGCCAAGCCGCTGCCGCCCACGTGTACACTGCGTCCTTCGAGCCTCTCGACGGTGCCGCGGCCGGACGTCAGGTCCACGACGAGCACTCTGAAATCATCCCGGATCATAATGCCGCCTCCTTCGATTCCTGTTTCGAATCCGACGTGCCGGGAACAGTTGCCATTTCCAGGCAGTCGTGCGGGCAGAACGGAACGCAGCGGCCGCAATGGATACACACGAACGGCTCGCCCGTCGGATCGAGATAGATGGCGTCCACCGGACAGGCCGCATCGCAGGCGCCGCATCGAATGCACAGGCTTTTTTTCACCACCACGCCCCCACCCTTGCGCTGGGAATAGGCCCCCGTGGGACACACCGCAACGCAGGGCGCAGGATCGCAGGCGAGACAGGGTTTGGCTTCAAAACCGGTGGACAACCCACCCGAGGACAGGATGCGAATGCCGGTCGTGTCCCAAGACAGGCGCTTGTGCACCAGCCGGGCACATGCCAAAGAACAGGCGTGGCAGCCGATACAGCGCTCCATTCTGGGGGTGGTCAATATCTTCATGAGGGTTCCCTGGATCGGGTTCGATGATGAGATTCAAATTGACCGGACAACCCTTAACCATAAGGCTTTGATTATCGTGTGTACGAGTGTGCCAAGAATGAACTTGTGTGTCAATACAGAGACCCTACTGCCGGGCCAAGACGCGATAAGGATTGTCAAGGCAAAACGCTAACCTGATGAACACGGTTTTACCGCGGGTTACGAGAGGTAGAAAATGTTTGACGGTACAAGATCAATGCTAAACCAGGTGCCTTTCAATTCGGCTTTCGCTATTCTGTGCATTCCCGGGCTGGGGAACATCGCTTTTGCTCACACCTTGTTCATCGGCCTTTAATTTTGCCCAGGCTAAATCATCCGCGTCGGCTTTGAGGCCGCTCTGCTGGATGTCGCGCCCGCCTTCAAAAACCAGTTCGGTCAAAAGGGCGAAATGATCTGAGCCGAAGCCTTGCAGCCGGCGCATGCATGACAGGGTAAAGTGGTCGCTGTGAAACAGGTGGTCCAGCGGCCAACGCATGAACCAATAAGTCTGCATGAAAGGCGAAACACAGCAAAGCGATAAGGAACAGTCCCCACGTTGAGGGGTGCGATAGATCGAGGAACACCGATTCCAAAAATAGCAGAAGCAAAGAGATCACTAAAAGCTGCAGACGCGGAAAGTCCAGAGAACGCACCCACCAAGCTTCGTGGCGCCATAAAGGCAGCAGCGAGAGAATGGATAGAATGACTGTTGCAACCAGCAAAGTAGCAAACATCACGGCCAGCCTCGACGGAAATTGCCAAAAGCAAATTTACGTATCTAAAATCAAGGAGGACCCTGCTGCCGCCATCAACGACGATTACTTCGTAAATCCCCTTTTGGCGGGACAGAGCCCCGAGTGTCGTCGGTAGTGCCTTTTCCTCGATAAGGTGGGAATGATCACGGAAACCATATTCAATTTTTTCAGGGAAAAGCCGAAAGAAAAATATTATGTCAGGTTACGAAATCATGCTTCGGTAAGCAGGTTGGGCTCATGAGTGGCGGATAGATCCTCCTTGATCTGATCGTCCAATTGGGTGTCCGGAGAAACATCCACGGTTTTAGTCTCCCGCCCCTCATGACCTTGAACACGTAAACTAGGTGTTGCCGTTGTTTCAGACTGTGTCGCCCTGTCTTGCTCCAATCGAATGGTTTGAATTGGCTCCGGCATGTTAACCCCGGCTTCGTCTAAAGCCAATTTTACCTGTCGAATCGCTTCACCTCTTACCTTTGCAAAGTCGGCTTTCCGCTGGTCTATCCAGCCGAAAAAACGAACCAGCACGTTAAAGTCGCCGAGTTTCTCGACAATCATAAACGGAGCAGGTTCCGCCATCACGCATTCCATTTTCCGTAAGACACCGCATCCGCACTCCCGCACATCAACCAGATCCTCATTTACCCCTACGCCGACTTCGAAATCAAAGCGACGGCGTGGGTTGATGCTGTAATTGTAAATGAAGCTCTTGAAAACAGTTGCGTTCGGGATTCTCACATGGTTGCCTTCCAGTGTCATCAAAATCAACTCGCTGGGTGTAAGTCGAACCACCCGACCTTGGTGCGATTCAATCAGTACTAAGTCATTCAGATCGAACGGCCGCCGGATACTGAGCAGCAACCCTGCGAGGTAGTTTTCGACAATATCTTTAAAGGCAAAGCCAATAGCAAGCCCCACCACCCCCACAGTTCCGAGCACCGCACCGACCAGTGCCGTCAAGTCCAGTATGTCGAAGGCAAGCAGCACACCGAGCAAGAAAATCCCTTTACGCAGAAATTGGCGAACCAGATTCCGCAAAAGCCGATTCAAGCCAAGCCGTTTATAGGGCAGTTCCCAATGCGTCACGAAACGTGAAATCAGCCAAAACACAACAATCACTGCCAGCGCCACCCCTATGAGCGGCAGTTTCTGCACCGCAGTCGTAAGATACTGTTTTACTCTGGTCAGCGCTGGTTTAACACGAGTCTCAACGTCGGTTTCCACCTGTATCTGATTGTCCACGTATATGACGCCCTCAAACCGTGAGACCATCTGCGCGACCTTTTCGGCTGCCTCCTTGCGGAGTGTCGTACCTGAAAGCCGCACGACACCATCATTGACATCGATCTTTACATTTTGAAAATCGTCAATGTTGTCGATCACCGCGCGCAAACGCTTTTCGATAGCCGAATCAGACACAGCTTTAACGGGCAGTGTGGTGGGCGGGGTAGCATTTATGGTCTCAGCAGCTGAAAAAACCAACAGCGGATTGGACCAAAAGAGAGCCAGAATCAGGATAGACAAACTCCACCGCTTGCCATTGCTGTTTTTCACGATAAAAAAACAAAACCGTTCCGTTACTTCTTTAAATTTCATGGTGATTTTCCAACTCAGGCTATTTTTGCTGCTGAGAATCGGATTCTGGGTTCAAAGTGATGCGCACGGGCTCCCCATTGAGGATTTCTATGGCCGCTTCGTAGCTTTTTTCAAGATCCTCGCGGTCGTCATCGGCTGACAGCCTCTCTTTGCACCCGTGGAACACCATGGCGGCATGCCTCAATAGTGCGGCACGGTCTTCCTTTTTGGGGGTCTGAGCCGCGACGGTGGCGATGGTTTCCAAAAGATGAATCGACACGGCCGCAATGGAATGGGAATTCTGCCGAATCATATTAAAGGCCGCGTCCACCATTTTCTCAAACACAAAAGGTTTGCAGATGACCCGCAGTCTGCTCTGCTCGTCTAATCTGTGGGAGGAGAGCATTTTGCGGTTGGCCAGTTGGCAGAGGCTGGCACCCAGCCAATCAATGCAAGTAATGGCGGTGATCGGATCGTTGATACCGGGGGACAGCGCACGAACAGCGATTTCAACCAGCTGGCTGATGGCAAATTCCACATCCTGCTCCAGCGTCCGCTCCGGTCCCACAATGAAGATGGTGTTGATTTTTTCTGAAAGCGTCTCATCGACCTTATCACCAGGCCAAACGGTCACCAGGACACTGCCCCGGGTGATAAAGTTTCCCGGGTGGTATCCAAGATGGATAAGAAGGTTTTCTTCGACGGCTATCCGCATCAGGGCATCGTTGTCTACGGCTTGCAGATACCCGCTGTGGTCTGCCTTGACCTGGCAGACTTCGTGGTCGCATACCGTCGGGATGTCATAGTCTCGGTTAATGGAATTTCTGGTTAAATCCTCCTCATGGCCAAGTTCTTCCGGGAAAATGCGATCCACAGCTTTATCCAGATCGCGGCGCACCCTGGCGATGATGTTCTGTGCCTGGATCGATTCCGAAACATTATGAATATAATAAATCAGGACCCCCAGGCTCAAAAGTGACATCACTACGGTAATCGTAACCGAAAGGCCCGGTACAAACCTTGCCTCCACGGTGGCATTGACGGTGCGAAGCACGAGAACGCCATAGATGAAAGTTGACACAAAGGTGCCCAGCACCATCTGATTGGCCCTGACGTTCATGAAATTTCGAATCAGACGCGGACCGAACTGGGAGGAAGCCAGTGAAAGGACCACAATGGTGATCGAGAAAACAACACCGGCAACAGTGATCATGGAGCCGGCAATCACTGAAAGAACCGTCCGTGCACCATCTGGCCCGCCGCTATAGATCCACCAATGTTGAGCGCCTTCTCGGTAGAGGAATACCTTATCGATTGCTATGGTAACAAAGGAAAGCAAAATCGCCGCCCCGGCCATAACCGCAGGTAAAAACCAGAAGCTTTCTTGAAGGCGATACCAAAAATTCCGGATTTTAATTCTCATTGCCCCCCCTTGCCCGACTTGACTCTGCAGTAGGTGCACGCCCACGCACTTCGAAAACTTACCAGTGCCTTAAATAGAACCGTGGATGGGCACTATAGAGAATCCATCCAGAAACAGCATTTTCGACATGGGCCGGCGTTCTCGCTCTTTTCAATCCTCAACGTAGCACTGCTACGCCTGCGGTTGTCCCGCCATAGCGGGACTGCGGCCTTGGCCGAGGCCGAAATCTACCATTTCTAGACGGACCTTATATCGTCCAGCAAACCGCGCAACAAATTTAAACAATTATTGAACCAGTAATACCGTTTGAAGACTTTGACAATAGGGTCGGCAATTGACCGGATAGGTTCCTGCAGAGCATAGGCCACCACCTGAGGGCCGGTTCCCAACCCGGCAGCAAACGACAGCAGTCTTGAAAACAGATACCTTTGAACAGTGCATCCAGGCTTCTGATACGCGAAAAGTTTTAGTATTCCATTGCACTAGCTGAATAAGAGTCAATTTTACACCCGGATAGCCAATTCTTTCTTTATGACTATATTTAGAACCATGACAGGTGCAAAGCCGCTTGACATTACCGCTCTTTAGCGTATGGCATATCATCTGAAGTCATGCGGCGGGAGAAAATGCTGGCAGAGTGGGAAAGCTATTTGGAGGAGTTGAGGAAACAGCACCTCCGCAAACACCGTCTGGCGGAGGTCCTGGATGGACTGGGCTAAAAATCGATCGTGAAAAAGTGGCGCTGACAATCATGTCTTCCCCTAACAAACAGTCATGGACTTTTCGTACTCGCTTCAGACGGCATGCCTTCGGGTGGCGTTCTCAACCGGCGATAAAGCGCATCAAGGAAGCGGTTTCGGAAATCAAAACAGCGGCCCGCAAGGACCCCATCCTGGGTGGCGAAGGAGCCGTGTTGTTTTTACGGCCATCGAACAGGTGGACAGCTCATCGGGCGCAATCGCCACGGCGGTCAACAATGCCATCGAAACACTGGTGCCGATTATTGAAAAGGCGCCGGCAAACGACAATCTGCGTGACCAATGGCTGGAACGGTTATGGCGGGCGGTGGAAGACGATGATATCCCCTATATTGAACTGCTTCCCGACCATTGGGGAACGTTGTGTGTCACTCCCGAGCGCGCCTCGCGCTGGGCGGACGATTTCATTGATTTAGTGCGGACAGCATGGGGCCCAAACCCGGAAATGCGCGGGTATTACAAGGGGACTGGGGCCTGCCTGAGCGCGCTGCTCAAGGCCGGACGATATACCGAAATCCTGGCGCTGATAGAACTCGGCCCACACAAGTTCTGGCATGATCGCAAATGGGGTATGAAAGCCCTTCTGGCGATGGGCAAAAAGGCCGAAGCGCTCCGTTTTGCGGAGGCTTCCCGTGAGCTGAATGAACCGGATCTTTTTATAAGTGAAGCCTGTGAGGAAATTTTGCTGACAAGCGGCATGGCAGAAGAGGCCTACAAGCGTTATGCCTTGGAGGCTAATCAGAAAATGACCTACCTGGCAACGTTTCGTTCCATCGCCAAGAAATATCCCAAAAAGAGACCGGCAGAAATCCTGAAAGATTTAGTTGCCGGCACACCCGGCGATGAGGGAAAATGGTTTGCGGCAGCCAAGTCGGTGGGGCTTTACGCCGAAGCGATCGAACTGGCCAATCGCAGCCCCTGTGATCCCAAGACCTTGACTCGCGCGGCACGGGATATGGCGGAGACGGAGCCACGATTCGCTGTGGAATGCGGAATGGCGGCACTGCGGTGGCTGGTAGAGGGTTATGGTTACGAGATTACCGGCTTGGACGTTCGGGCAACCTATGAATACACCATGAAAGCTGCCGAGGATGAGGGATGTAAATCTGAAACCTTCGACCACATCCGCAAATTGGTTGCGGGAGAGACTTTTGGTGAAAGTTTCGTCACCAAAATTTTAGGTCCCGAGCTTGGATTAAAATAAGTACACAAAGCTGAATGGATCATAAGATTACGTCAGATGACTGATAAAGAATCCCCCCGATGGCGGCATACGCTGCACGAGATTATTTTTGAGGCAGACACGCCGGCCGGCAAACTGTTCGATATACTGCTGATCGTCTCGATTGTCATCAGCGTGGTGCTGGTGATGTTGGACAGCGTCAGCGGTATTCGTGCTGTTTACGGCCGACAGCTGTACGCCGGTGAATGGGTCTTTACCATACTGTTCACCATCGAATACCTCTTGCGCCTGCTGTGTGTCGGACGACCACTGGCGTACGCCACCAGCTTCTTCGGCATGGTCGATCTTTTGGCCATCTTGCCGACCTATCTGAGCATTTTTATCCCCGGCTCTCAGTATCTGTTGGTCATCCGGTTGTTGCGCGTACTGCGAATATTTCGAGTGCTCAAACTGGTCCCCTATCTCGGAGAGGCCCGCCTGCTGATGCAGGCCCTGCAGGCCAGCCGCCGTAAAATAATCGTATTTCTGTTCACCGTGATGATTCTGGTGGTCATCTTCGGCTCGCTGATGTATTTGATCGAGGATCCGGACAGTGGCTTTACCAGTATCCCGCAAAGCATTTACTGGGCGATCGTGACGCTGACCACCGTCGGCTACGGCGACATCTCTCCCCAAACCGGTCTGGGTCAGTTTCTATCGGCGCTGATCATGGTGATCGGCTTTGGAATGATAGCAGTGCCGACCGGAATTGTGACTGTTGAGATGGCCCATTCCTTCAAGCGAAGGGTTTCGACCCAGGCCTGCCCCGAGTGCAGCGCCGAAGGACACGATGCGGATGCCATACACTGCAAATATTGCGGAGCAAAGCTATGACACTTCATAAATAACACGACACTAGACCACTAACCGCCAGATCACACCCGCTGCGGCACCCAGCGGCACCAGGTAATGAACGGGCGCGTGAAATTTCTGGAGCAGCACCAGGGAAACACCAGCCGATATCAAGGCAAACAGATCGAGGCTGCCGTTGGGCAGGAAAACCTTGTGACCGAACCAGACCGCCAAATTGAGCACCACCCCCACCACGGCTGCGGTGACGCCGGTGAGTGCAGCCTGGAGCTTCCGGTTGCCGGCCATGGCCTCGATAAAAGGTGCACCGGTGAAGATGAAGAAAAAGCAGGGTAGAAATGTGACGTAGGTGGTGATCAAAGCCCCCAGGATGCCGGCGGTTAAGGGTGCGAGATCGCCGCTTATGTTCCAGGCGCCTATAAAACCAACGTACTGGGTCACCATGATGAGCGGACCGGGAGTGGACTCAGCCAAGCCGAGCCCGATGAGCATCTGCGGTGTCGTGAGCCAACCGCTGCCCACCGCGACATCGGTTATATAGCTCAACACCGCATAAGCGCCACCGAAGGTAACGAAAGCCGCCTTGGTAAAAAAAAACGCGATTTGGCTCAACACATCCTCAAATCCCCGCCAGGCCACCACGCTCGCGACCACAAGACCCCACAAGGCAAGACAAACAAGGAATACGCGGACGACGTGGGAGATGGATGGTCGGCCAGCCTTCAACCCGAAGGAAGGTTCGACGTCAACGCGGCACTCTTTGGTTTCCGGATCGTAGGCGCCCGCGCAGAAGACCCGGGGCAACACGCGCTGCATGAGCAGCCCGCCTGCAGCCGCTGCCGCCACGATATAGGGAAACGACACCTTCAAGAAAAAAATGGCAATGAACGCCAAAGCGGCAAATCCATAGAGCACGCGGTGCTTGAGTGCTTTTTTGCCGATGCGCAGCACCGCTTCCACCACCACGGCCACCACCACAGGTTGGATTCCATAGAAAGCGGCGGCCACCGCCGGAATGTCGATATGGGCCACGGCCAGGTAGCTCAACAACAGCATGACAAAGATCGACGGTATCACGAAAAGCGACCCGGCTGCGATGCCGCCCCAGGTGCCGTGCAGTCGCCAGCCGATATAGGTGGCCAACTGCTGGGCCTCGGGCCCGGGCAGCAGCATGCAGAAGTTGAGGGCTCGCAGGAACTGATTCTCACCGATCCAGCGCCGCCGCTCCACAACTTCCTGATGCATAATCGCAATCTGGCCGGCAGGTCCTCCGAAACTGATGAAGCCCAGCTTGGTCCAAAACTTGATAGCTTCCGTGAAGGAAACCATCACAGAAGTGTTCGTTGAGGCTGCCTTTTTCATGCCTGTCCCCGTGAATGATTTTGCACCGGCATGTCGCGGCCGAAAAAGGCAAAAACGACTGTGCCGATGATCCCGAAAACGAAGGCTGTCACAAGGTTGGTCTGCGGGCTGATCTGCCACAAGAAGGCGCCGCCCATGGCAGCTGCAGCAACGAAAACGTCACGAATCAGGTAGTACAGTCCGAACATCCCCGCCTTGCAGCTGTCCGGGGACAGATCCATGATCAGAGCCTTGCGGGTGGGCTCGCCGAACTCCTTAAGCCCCCGCAGGATGAAGGCGGCTATCAGCCACTCGAAGGAGCGGCTGTACAAAAGGACCAAGGGGAAAAAAGTGAAAAAAATGAAGGTTGCCAGAACAAACGGTTTCTTGGTGCTCCGGTCCGCCATATAAGCCACCGGAATATAAACCAGCACGGCAGTTACCATCTCTATCGTGGTCAGCAGGCCGAATTGGAAGGCCGATACCGGTTGGGCAATGGTCTTCATGCACCAGACCACCACAAAGGCATATGGGATCTGTTCGCAAAAGCGGATCAGAATGTCGGTGACCAGGAGACTTTTCATGGCCGGGTCCATCAGGCGCATGAGTTTCAGCGGATTTCTTTCCGGTGTCAGGCCGCAAGCATCTGCCGAGGATGTCGCAGAGGGGGTGTCGTCCGCGATCATCCGTTGCTGCAGCAGCAGCGCCACCGCCGCCATGGCCAAGGCGGCCCCAAAGGCCATACGAACCCCATCGCGCTCGCCCCATATGCCAATGAAGAGCCCCCCGAGCAAAGGGCCAAGGGCCATGGGAACGCGGCGCACCAGCGAATGCATGCTCACCCCCATGGTGCGCTTGTTTTGGGGCAGCACCTTGTATATCAAACTCATGGTGGCCGGCAGGGAGATCGCCGACCAGGAGATGAAAAGGACTGCTCCGGCCAGCACCGCCTGCCAGGCGGGGATCAGGATCACCAGGGCAAAGCCGGCCATGGCCACCAGGTTGAAAACCAGCAGCGACCGCTTGGTGCCGATGCGGTCGGACAAGTATCCCCCCGGAAATGAATAAAGAGCCGACAGCAGGTTGTCCATGGCCTGCAGCAGGCCGATGGCCAGCGCGCCGCCTCCCAGTGCCATTATATAGATCGGCAGAAAGCGCTCGGCCATGCGTTCGCCCATCCCGACCAGCACCACCATGGCCAGCACGCCGATGGTGCTGCGTTGCAATCCGAGAAAACCGTAAATCCGGGAGAAACGGGCTGTTCGGGTTTGATGGGTGGCCATTACTCCCTCTACGATTCACTCCGGGCCACATCCAACCGGCACCAGGCATACAGGGCGTCATAAACCTCAAGCTGCCGTTCGATATTCTCTTGGTCGTCAGGGAAACGCAGGCTGTAGCCCACGGCGATGGCCTCAAGGCCAGCCGCCAGGGAATCGGCGTCCAGACGGTTGGTGTCCGCGGCATTGATGATTCTGGCCATACGCAGCAGCGCCTTGTCGGTCAATTCGTAATATCTGATGATAATCCTGAATGATCTTTTCGCAATCAGAATTCTTCTGCGCATCTTGAAACTGGCCATTGTAGTGCGGGAACGCATGGCCGGCAGGGTTTCCGGTCGGCCGGTAACCGCCTTATCTTCAAGATCTCATTGAATTACTGAGGGTTAAGGATTGACAGCCGAATGGAGTAAGGGGTCAAGAGTTCGAGGATTCAAGGCTCTTCGTAATTTTTAGAATTTTTGAACCCTGGAATCCTCAACCTCTTAATATCCTGAAGGAATCATCAACTTTTCTGGAAATGAGTTGTATTAAAATAAATCCTGCTACGGCTCGTAACGGTTTGGATCATATTTACAAAATATCCAACCGAATCGACAGCTCATCCAGCTGTTGCCGGCCGGCTGTGGAGGGGGCGCCGGTCAGCAGGCAGGACGCCTTCTGGGTCTTGGGAAACGCGATCACGTCCCGGATGGAACTCTGGGCGCAGAGAATCATGACCAGGCGGTCGAAGCCGAATGCGATGCCGCCGTGGGGCGGGGCGCCGGAGTCGAGCGCCGAGAGAAGGAAACCGAACTTTTCGCGGTATTCCTCGGACGTCATGCCGAGGGCGCTGAAAACCTTTTCCTGAAGCTCTTTTTGATGGATGCGGATGCTCCCGCCCCCGATTTCGGATCCGTTCAGGACCAGGTCATACGCCCGGGAACGGACCGCCGGCGGATCTTTTTCCAACAGGTCGTAATCCTCTTCCAACGGTGCCGTGAAGGGGTGATGCAGCGCCTGGTAGCGCTTCTCGTTTTCATTGTATTCCATTAAGGGGAACCGTGTCACCCAGGCGAAATTAAAAGCGCTCTCGTCGATCAGCCCGAGCCGTTTTCCGAGATGATTGCGCAGCTGACCGAGGGCCTCGTTGGTCACAGGGGGTTGATCGGCCATGAAAAAGACCAAATCACCGGGTCGCATGTCGATCCGGCTTGCGAGTTCCTCTTTTTCGGCTACGCTGAAAAATTTTGCAATCGGCGACTGCCACTCACTTTCCCTGACCTTGATCCAGGCCAGCCCCTTGGCCCGGTAAACCGCCACGAAAGCCGCCAGATCGTCGATTTCCTTGCGTGACATATCCACGCACCCCCTGGCGTTCAACGCTTTCACAATGCCGCCGTTTTTGACGACGTCGGAAAACACCTTGAATGAAGATCCGGCAACAATATCGGAAATATCTTTCAGCTCCAGGCCAAAGCGGGTGTCGGGTTTATCGAGACCGTACCTTCCTATCGCTTCGGCATAGGAGAGACGCGGGAAAGGGGTTTCGAGCGTCACCTCGAGAACATCCTGAAAGAGATCGACCATCATGCCCTCGGCGAGATTCATCACGTCATCCTCACCGATAAAGGACATTTCGATGTCGATCTGAGTGAACTCCGGTTGACGGTCCGCCCGCAGGTCCTCGTCTCTGAAGCAGCGTACAATCTGGTAGTAACGGTCGAAACCGGATATCATCAGCAGCTGTTTGAACAGCTGCGGCGACTGTGGCAGCGCGTAGAACTGCCCCGGATTGACGCGGCTCGGAACGAGGTAATCCCTTGCGCCCTCGGGCGTGCTGCGGGTCAAAAACGGGGTTTCGATGTCCAGAAATCCGCGGGCGTTCAAGTATTTCCGGACAGCGGCCGCCGCCCTGTGACGGGTAACGATATTCTTTTGCATGGGTGGCCGACGCAGATCACTGTGCCGGTTGGCCAATCTTACTGTTTCGGTCACCTCGACATCGTCTTCGATCAAAAAAGGCGGGGTCTGGGCCGAATTAAGGATTTTGAGCTCCGAGACCAGCACTTCGATTGCGCCAGTTTTCAGCTTAGGATTTACCATCCCATCCGGTCGGCTTTCAACGATGCCGCGCACTCCCAGAACGAACTCGCTACGGATGGCGTGGGCTTTGGCATGTACGGTCTCGTTGCGGTCCGGGTTGAACACCACCTGGGTGATCCCCTCCCTGTCCCGTAAATCGACGAAAATGACACCGCCGTGGTCCCGCCGGCGCTGCACCCAGCCCATCAGGACAACTTCTTGTCCCACATCGGCCCGGCCCAGTTCGCAGCAGGAATGGGTCCTGCGCATGTTGCCGAGTTTGTCAGTCAATGCTCACGACTCCTTTCAGCCGTTACAGAAGTATATGCACCTATAAAAACATGTTACGAACCTGAAATGATCTCACCAACCTTTTCGACCACCTCTTCGACAGCGATCCGCACTTGCTCCCCGGTCTTCATGTTGCGCAGAATGACGACGCCCTCGACCAGTTCGTTGTCGCCGATGATCATGACATAAGCCGCACCCAGTTTGTCGGCTCGTTTCATTTGGCTCTTGAGACTCCGGCCGCCAAAGTCCATCTCGGCCCGCAGTCCTTGATCGCACCAGCGGCTGACCCACTGAAATGCCTGCTGTTGACCTTCATCGCCTAAAGCCGCCGCAAACAGGATCGGCGGTTTCTCCGCGGCGGCCTTCTTTTGCCCGACGATTTCGGCCAGCCGGTCCAGGCCGATGGCAAAGCCTGTTGCCGGCGTGTCCGGACCGTCGAGCATTTTTACCAGGCCATCATAGCGGCCGCCGCCGGCGACCGCGCTCTGAGCACCGAGAGCGCCGGTCTGGATCTCAAAAGTGGTGCGCGTGTAGTAATCGAGCCCCCTGACCAGGCGTTTGTCGGTCAAGAAGACAATCCCGAGCCGGTCGAGTGCCGTCTGTACGGTGTCGAAATCCTGGCGGCAGTCGTCGCAAAGGTGATCGAGGATCGATGGGGCGTCTGTCAGCGCCTCACGGCAGGAAGGCACCTTGCAGTCGAGTACTCTCAAGGGGTTGCGCTCGCGCCGGCGGCGACAATCGGCACAGAGGCGGTCGTCGAGTTTGACCAGGAATTCGGCCAGGGCCTGGCGGTAGTTCGGTCTACATTCCGGGCAGCCGAGGGAATTGATGTGAGCCTGAACATCGGTTACGTCAAGCCGGTTCAGCAGTGTCATCAAAATAAAAATCAGCTGCACGTCGATCAGCGGGGAGGCCACGCCGAACACCTCGGCGTTGATCTGGTAAAACTGCCGGTAGCGTCCCTTCTGGGGCCTCTCGCGGCGAAACATGGGGCCGATGGTGTAAAACTTCTGAACAGAATCGACGGCATACATGCGGTGCTGAATGTAGGCGCGCACGATCGAGGCCGTGGCCTCCGGGCGCAGGGTGATCAGGTCACCTTTTCGGTCAGGAAAGGTGTACATCTCCTTTTCGACGATATCGGTGTCTTCGCCAATGCTGCGTGCAAACAATTCCGTGCGCTCCATGACCGGGATACGAATTTCTTTAAAGCCGAAATCTTCAAACAGCGCAGAAGCCGTGCCTTCGATCTGCTGCCAGATATCGATCTCTCCCGGAAGTATGTCTTTGAACCCTCGAATCAGCTGAATCATCACGTCTCGATTATCGGTGTATTTTGACAAATAAACTGTATTTCATATCCCAGACCCCACCGGTTCGTCAACAATTAAGGGTTTGCGAAAAAATAAGTTGGCTATTTTGGGCGTTGAGGCCCCCGGCCGGCAAGGCGTGAAAACGCGTGGATATCTGGATATTCAGAAATAGTACTTGACAGGTTGCCCAAAAGATTAAAGAAATTCGTCACGGCAAGTGGCAGTTGGCAACAATAAACCAGATTGACTTCGGAGGACAACAGTATGCGGTCTGATATCCTCAAGAAAGCGGTTGAAACCCTGCCCCACAGGGCTTTGCTCATGTCGGCCGGACTTAAAAAAGAAGATTTCGAAGGCCACAAGCCCTTTATTGGTGTAGCCAACAGCTACAACGACATCATCCCAGGCCACATTCATCTGAACGAACTCACCCGGGAGGTTAAAAGAGGCATCCGGGATGCCGGCGGCGTGCCCTTCGTGTGGGGAGTACCGGGGGTTTGCGACGGTGTCGCCATGTTCGCCGAGATGCGGCTGAGCCTGCCCAGCCGGGAACACATAGCCGACAATGTCGAAATAATGGTTCTGTCCCACTCCCTGGACGGCTGGGTCGGGGTCACAAACTGCGACAAGATCACCCCCGGCATGCTGATGGCCGCCGGCCGCCTGAATCTCCCGGCCATTCTTCTCACCGGCGGTCCGATGAAGGCCAACATCATCGACGGTAAAAAACACCACCCCATAATGGGTTTCGGCCTGGTGGGACAGGTCAAAGCCGGCAAGATCACCGCCGAGCAGGCCGAAGCGCTATTGCCCTGCATGGCCTGCGGCGCCGGGTCCTGCGTCGGTCTTTACACCGCCAACACCATGGCGGTGGTCACCGAAGTGCTGGGCATGTCGCTGACCCGGTGCGCCACGACCCTGGCCGCCGACCCTCTCAAAAAGCAACAGGCATACGAAACCGGCCGGCAAATCGTGGAACTGGCCAAGCGTGGCACCACGCCCCGCGACATCATGACACCGGCGGCTTTCGAAAACGCGATTCGGGTCGATATGGCCATGGGAGGGTCCACCAACACGGTTTTGCATATACCGGCCGTCGCCCAGGAAGCCGGTATCGACATCGACGTTGAAATGTTCGACCGGATCTCGCGCGAAACCCCGCACCTGTGTTCCATCATCCCGGCCGGTCCGAACGAAATGGCAGACATCGACGAAGCGGGCGGCATTCCAGCCGTGCTAAACCGGTTGAAAGACTTGATCAAAGACGGCTCGACCGCAAGCGGCAACCGCATGGCCGAGGTGGCGGCAGGGGGTGAAATTCGGAATGCGGACGTCATTAGAAGTATCTCCGATGCCTACCATTCCGAAGGCGGGATTGCCGTTCTCAAAGGCAACATCGCCCACAGCGCGATCATCAAGCAGACGGCGGTCGAACCCGAAATGCGGGTTCACACCGGGCCGGCCAAGGTTTTCACCACCGAAAAGGACCTGCTGGACGCCATCGAGGCCAAGCACATCGCCGAGGGCGATGTGGTGGTGCTGCCGTTCCAGGGCCCTGCCGGGGCACCGGGAATGCCCGAAATGCTGACCCCGACCGATGCGATTAAAGGTGCGGGTTACAAGCGGGTAGCACTGATCACCGATGGTCGGTTTTCGGGTGCCACCACCGGCCCCTGTATCGGGCACGTGGAAATGGAGGCTTTTAACGGCGGACCGATCGGCGCCATCAAATCCGGCGATATCATCGAAATCGACATTCCCGGCCGAAGGCTGAATGTCAAGCTGGAAGAAAGCCAGATTAAGCACCGGCTCTCCAAAGCAAAGCCGCCCGACCGTCAGTTGACATCACTGCTGGCGCGCTTCCGCGGGGCATATGAAGGGGTCAATTGCTACGGCAAAAAGCTGTAAAGATGCCGTTTCTGGACGGGCACTAAATTCTGTGCAGCTCCAAAGGCGGCTTCAGTTCCGCGTTGGCCTTTTGCAGTTGGGATTCACCGGAGATCACGGCAACATTGTCCGCATAGCGGCCGGGATCGAAGTACTTTTCGGCTGTTTCCTGGACCTGCCGGCGGTTCAAGTTCAGAAGGGCTTGCTTGAACTGCTGCCGCGCCTCATCCGTGAGTCGGATGATCTTGCGATAAAACGCTTTGCGGGCAGCCGGCCCGGGTGGGTCCGGTTTGTCGATTTCGGAGCACATCTGTAACACGGCTTCGTCGATATCCGTTTCCTTGTATGCATCCGAGCGTACAAATTCGGCGGCATTTTCGTAAACCTTCAAGGTTGCGCTGACGTGCGGGTCGCGATAGGAAGCGAAGCAGAACAAACCGTCCTCCGGATTGTACAACGAAAACCCGCCATAGGCGCCGCCCTTTTCCCGTATTTCACGGTGCAGATAGAGCGAGCGCAGCAGTTTACTGATGACCGCCAGCGCCGGCGCATCCGGGTGTTCCATGCGGACGGTTTCAAAGGCCTTGGCCACGAAGGATACCGCCGAAGACGTGCTCCAGCCCTCCCGAACCGGGTCCGAGGGAAGATCGAGCGGCGGCGGGCCGAAACCGTCTCCACTTCCAATAGGAGCCGGCGGCTGTTGCAGGCGCTCATAAATACCGACGACTGCTTTTGTCGCGGCGGCCAGGGAACTCTCTTCCCCGATCAGCGCCGTTTTCAGATTGCCGCTGACAATGACCGATTGACGAATTGCGGAAAGGTTCTCAGCCAGGTCGGCGAGGGCAGCATCCGAAGAGGCTTCGAGGAGTTTTTTGATCGTCCGCAGTTGGAACACTCCAGACCAGAGCTCGCTCAGATACCGTGCAATCGAAAAGTTCCGGGCTGCCAGAGAAATCGCCAGGCGATGACCGTTGTGGATAACCATCGATTCAAGGCCTGCCCGATATTCCATCAGGATATTTTTCAAACGGTTCAGATCTGAAAAGTCGCTCTCGAATATCATCTCCTCGACGATGCCAAACATCGGTTCTTGGTTACGGTTCAAGCACTTGGCGGTGAATGCGACAAACGGAATACAGGTCCCGGCGCCGTCGAAGCCGGTGCGGGCATTGGCAGAAAAACCAATGCCGCCGGTATAAAGATCAATCCGTTTGGCCATTTCAGTGTAATCGCGCTGCAGGGTGCCGACTTTCGGTAAGGCATGGCAGAAAAAAGGCACCAACGTAATCAACCGTCGCTCCAAGCGACCCAGGCCGGCTGCCGCGGCATAGTAGAGTATTCCCGATGTCCTCTGGTCATAACCGGTCACTGGAAAGCGGGCATTGGTTTCGGATTCAATAACACGCTGCACGTCGGGCGGGATGTCTGTGCGTGTCAGCGTCGGCAGACATGAAACGTCTTCTTGAGTCTCCTGAAGTTGTTCCAATGCTCTTGAATCGGCCTCGATTTTAGCGACGTCGGCTTTCGACAGCCGGGCGGAGATCTCCGACAGCTCCTGTGCGATTCGCTCCTCTTCCCTTTTTTCCAGAGATTGATCGGGCAGAAGTTTGAAGAGGACGCGGTGGGGGTTGTCGATGAAATGTCTACGAAGGCGCTCTTCGAAAAAACCACCGCTTTTCATCTCGCGGCGAATCCTCGCCAGGTCATCGTCAAGAAGCAGTCTATTGAGCGGGTCGCCTCCGTGCAGCCAAGTGCCGGCAATCATCAGCAGCTGTTTAATTCCGTAAGGATACGGCGTATTGGTGACTTCCTTGTGGTGAAATTCGACCTGGTGGAGGGCCGATTCAATCAATTCCTCATCGATGCCGCCGTCGGCCAGCTGATTCAGCACGTCGAAGATAATTTTTTCAATTTTCTCCGCCGCCGATTCTTCCACGTCTTTCAATCCGGCAACAAACATCGTATCGCGGTTGTCAGCCTCGAAACCGGCCGCATCGCAGAGTGCAGAGCCCAACTGCGAATCGATCAAAGCTTTTCTCAACGGGGAACCGGGATTTCCCAGTAAGATTTGCTCCAAAATCGCCAGAACCAAGACCTCGAAGCCGTCTCGAATATCCGCAGTAAGCCAGGCAACGCAAGCCTGACATTTTTTGGACGGGTTCTCGCCCTGTGCCAGGGGGTAATAGGCGATGTCTTGCCGCGGACTACTCCAGCGCGGTTGGGACGGTACTTCCGTATCTGGCCGGGTGCGCGTGAATTTTTTCAGAATCTTTTCTTTTATAAAAGCAAGGTGGCGATGCAGTGGAAGGTTGCCGTAGGTGTAAAAAAAAGAATTGCTGGGATGATAGTGATGTTGGTGAAAGGCCTTCAACTGGTCGTAAGTCAATCGGGGTATTACGGCCGGATCGCCGCCTGAGTTGTGGCAATAGGTTGTGGATGGATAAAGGGCTTTGAGTAAAGATCGCGACATCACCTGATCGGGTGACGACATGGCCCCTTTCATTTCGTTGTACACCACTCCCTTGTAGACCAGTTTAGGCAAGGAAGCATTTCCGCCACGCTCCCCTGCGATCTCCAAACGATGCCCCTCTTGTTTAAAACTCAATTCTTCAATATTTGGGAAAAAAGCTGCATCGAGATAGACATTCATGAGGTTTTCGTAATCCGCATGGTTTTGTGTGGAAAACGGGTACATGGTCCAGTCGGAGGCAGTAAACGCATTCATGAAGGTGCTGAGACTACGCTTCAGCATGGAGAAAAACGGATCACGCACCGGAAACTTTTCGGAGCCGCATAAAACGGTATGCTCGAGAATATGCGCCACACCGGTGGAATCCTTTGGTACAGTTTTAAACGCCACACTGAAGGTATTTTCACGATCATCGCTGCTGATGTGAATATGGCGGGCGCCTGTCTGTACATGCTCGAGTTCGTAAAAGAAAAATTTAGATTCCGGTATCTCCTCGACCCGTTTGACGACATACCCCCCGAAATGTCCACCTGGATGCAGTTCGGGATTGTTTGGATCTTTACTAGCGCTCATTTTTAATTCCTTCAAAAATACTTCGATCTTCCTATCGACCGGCTATATGATTTAGTTACTTTGCTACATACACACCGCGGCTTTGTCGTTTGATGACGCCATTTTTGTTCAATCGAAATATGATGTTGCGAACTTTCTTTTCGTCGAATCCGGTTTTTTCCTTGATATCCGGCAGTCCGGCCCCCTGTTTGAATCCCTTTATTGCCTCAATGACCTGGTTGACGGCTGTCGAACCGCTGCGACCTTTTACTTTTTTGCCCTGGTTGTTCTTGATGGATACCTGGCGGCCACGTTTGGCGATTCTGCCCGTCGATTTCAGCAGTTTTTCGATTTGCTCCAGCTTGTTCATCAATTTGTCGACGTCTTTTTTGGTTGGAATGTTGTAAGTGTGCATAAAAAACTTCACCATTGCATCGAAACTAACGCTCTTGCCCTTGTGTCGCATGTCTCACCTCCATCTGTTTTAAAACAAGTCGTTGATAATAAATAGAATAAAATTACTAGGCAAAATACAATTCGAACAATCGTAATGACTAACCACTAAAAAGTCAAGCTGCCCACCTTGGTTACAACTTGATCTTCCGACTGCAAACTGATTAAATGCAACGGTGAGCAGGACTTCAAGACTTTGGCAGGTAAGGGTTCACGAAAAAATAAGTTTGCAATTTTGGCCGATGAGGCGCCCGGCCGGCAAGGCGCGAAAAAGCAGGCATATCTGGATATTCCGAGTTTGCGCAACGCGGCCGGACGGGATGGATCGGCGTCCAAAATGTGAAGTTATTTTTGAGGGAGCCCTAAGATGAAGGAATCGGAAATGACGTCACCCAGGACCCTACTGCAGGCATGGAATATACGCGCGGACAAGCGACTCGGGCAACACTTTCTGACCGACCCCGCGACGGCGGCCGTGATCGTGCAAGCCGCGGCAATCTCATCGCGGGATGTCGTGCTTGAAATCGGTGCCGGCCTCGGCGCCCTTACTATCCTGGCAGCCCGGCAAGCTGCCAGGATTTACGCAGTTGAAAAAGACGCCCGCCTGGCGGACCTCTTGAGGGCAGAGTTCATGGCTAACGGGATTAATAATGTCGTCCTGATGAAAAAGAACATTCTAAGGGTCGATATCCGGGCCTTGGCGGCAGAGGCGGGCGTTCGGCTGGTGGTAATCGGAAATCTGCCCTACAATATCTCTTCCCAAATCCTGGTTCAGCTGATTTCTGTTCGGGAAGCCGTAAAGCAGGCCGTTTTGATGTTCCAGATGGAATTGGCCGAACGCTTGACGGCCGGCCCCGGCGGCAGGGATTACGGTCGGCTTTCGGTAATGATTCAGTACTGTGCCGAGCTTAAGCCCGTCGGAAGGGTGACCGCAAATCGCTTCTTCCCGCGACCCAAGGTCGACTCGGCGGTTCTCTCGTTTGTCTTCAAAACCCAGTCAGCTCTTTCTCCGGAGGAAGAAGATTTTTTCTTTAAGGTTATCCGGGCGGCATTCAGCCGGCGGAGAAAAAAATTGCGAAATTCTCTTGCCGGTGGCGAGCTGGGGCTATCCACCGAAGCAGCTCAGCAGGCCCTCGAGCGGGCACACATCGACCCTTCGCGCCGCGCCGAGACCCTTGATGTGGCGGAATTTCTCGCACTGAGTGCGAGCGTGAACCGGACTCTGCGTCCCTGAAACATCCAAGATTTTTTCGTAAGCGTTCACAAGGCACCGCATCTGCTTTGTTGTCGGGCACTTGAAGTACAAAAGTACGTCTGCGCACCCGACGCCTTGCATCTGCGGCACCCTGTAAACGCTTACAATGAGGTGGTTTGAAGCGCATCGGACTTTGCAACCCTGTGAACAGTTGCATTTTTTCTACAGGTGCTCGGCCACACTGACCGTGCGGTCGCCCAGCATGTTGACGTAACTGCCCATCTCGTTGTCGTACCACCCGTAGATAACGGCCTGCGTGACCGGGACCCGGATCAGAGTGTTGGCCAGTTGATCGATGACGTTTTGGTTTAGCCCCGGAACATTCGCCAGGTCGATGGAGACCTCTGCCGTGCGGGTATGGGTTTCGTAACCCTCTATGATGGCTGCCGCACGCGGCGCACCGATGATGTCTCCCGATACGTTTTGTTTTTCGGAATAGTGGAGATAACCGTTGGGATCGAGCTCCGCCGTGCGACGGTATACCGTGTTTATGGTCTCTCGCCGGATCGGTTCACGGTTCGGCTCTTCCTGCAGGTCGACCACCAGTATGATCAACGAACCGGTGGCCGTCGGGATGCGGACTGATTCGGCGATGAAGCCGATCTGCCGCATTTCGGGAATCACCAGCCGCAAGGCCTTGGCCGCGCCGGTGGTCGTCAGGATGATGTTGTTCATGATGCTGCGGTTTTTGCGCAAATCTTTCTTCCCCGCCTGGGGCAACCGGTCGAGAACCGCCTGCGAACCGGTTGCAGCGTGAACCGTCGCCATGGAAGCGGTCAGAAATTTGTGCGGTCCGAAGTGATCCAGCAGCGGTTTTATCATGTGCGCCAGGCAGGTAGTGGTACAGGATGCATTGGAGATGATTCGGTGCCGCCGGGGATCATAGTCGTTGGTGTTGATCCCCATCACGGTGGTGACGGCATCCTCCGGCATCGTTCCGGGCAGATCGGCTTTCCGGTCCTTCATCTTGAAGGGCGCCGAGACGATGACTTTTTCGGCACCCGACTCGAGATGGCCCCGGACACTGCCGCCGGGGTGGTCGCTCGGCAGCGATGGGTCTATGAATCGTCCGGTCGTGTCCACCACCAGTCTGACCCCGCACTCCCGCCAGCCGATGTCGACCGGGTTCCGGGCAGAGCGCAGTATCCTGACCCGCACGCCGTCGACCATGATCGTCCCCTGCGTCGCGTCGATTTCAGCGATCACCGGTACCGCATTGTAGCCGTGAAGATAGCAGCCCAGCAAACCGTAAGTGGAATCACGCTCCAGATAGTGGGCTACATCCTGCAGAGAAGAGCCGGCTTCACGACCGATGTTTACCACAATTTCGTCGAAATACTTCCTTCCGACATGGTGCCAGACCGTTAACTTGCCGATCCGGCCCAAGCCATTGACGCCGAGTTTTAAGCCCTTTTCACCGGTAGCTGCACTCATTGCCTTTTCTCCTGTCTGGGGCTAATACCCATTTTAGCGGATTGCACGCCGGGTTCGGCCCGCGCCCCTTGCCCATGGGCTGCGGCCCCGGTGTCTCCTTTGCCTTCCGTGCGGCCGACAAAACCGGCGGGTAGCCGTGTTACTCTTCATTGATTTTCAGTTTTCCTAAATATACCGATCCCTCACGACCGTCAATGCTGATGAAATCTCCTGATTTTACGCACCTGTCCCTCAGAGTGAAACTCTTCTGCTTTTCGTTGCAGACCAACTCGCCGACACAGACCACGCAGTTTTTGCCCAGGCGGTGGGCCACGACGGAAGCATGGGAGGTCACACCGCCGCGGGCCGTCAGCAAACCGTCGGCCGCGTAGATTTCACGAATGTCATCCGGGACGGTGTCGCTGCGGACCAGGATCAAGTGAGTACCAGGCTCCTCCCTGCGCCACTCGTCGATCTCCTCGAGGCTGAAGACCACCCGCCCGGTGAGGGCACCGCCGCCGATCCCGATTCCGTGCCCCAGGTAACACTCCTCGGTGATACCGATCAAATCGAAGGTCCGCACCCTTTTGCGTTCCCGCATCGACATGTCGCGGCCCTGCAGCAGGAAGAGATCTTCAGCCGCCGGGGACTCGAACGTGAACTCCATCTCTTGCGGGGTCCATCCCTTCTCGTAGATGAGGTGGCCGGCCCAGCCTTTCAAAGCCGTGTAAATCTCCGGGAAATGGGTCTCCAAGGTGATGTCGGTCGGCCTCATTTCCACCTCTTGCTGATAGATTGAAATCGGCAGGGTAATCACCAGGCCGGCGACGACGTCCTCCCCCTGATTGCCGAGGGTGAAATCGCCCCAGAGTTTCAGGGTTTCGCCCGGCCAACGGGGGTTGTGGGTGAAGAAGACACCGGAGCCGGAGTCTTGCGTCAGGTTGCCGTAAACCATCGACTGCACCGTCACGGCGGTGCCCCAGTCATCCGAGATACCCATGATCCGGCGATAGGTTCTGGCTTTGTCGGACTCCCAGGAGTCGAAAACACTCTTAACGGTCATCGTCAGCTGGTCGAAGGGGTTTTCCGGCACCTCGATCCGGTTGTCCAGAAGCATCGATTTATAGGCCAGGGCCACCTTTTTCATCTGCTCGCCTGTGAAATCCTTTTTGTAGGCGATGCCGGCGCGGCTTTTCAGTTCGCTGATGATGGCGTCGAAGTCGTCCCGTTCGAGGCCGAAGGCCATTCCGTAGCACTGCAGAAACCGGCGGTAGTTGTCCCAGGCAAACCAGGCGTTTCCTGTTTCCGCAGCCTGTCCGGCGGCGATCTCCTCGTTGATGCCGACGTTCAGATAAGTGTCCATCATACCGGGTTGACTGATCGAAGACCCACTGCGAACCGAAAAGAGGAGCGGATTGTGGGGATTGCCGAAAGCCTTTCCGGTCATCTTCTCCAGCTTGATGATGTGACGGGCAATCTGGTCTTTGAGGTTCTGCTCCGCGGGCCGGTAGCTGTCGATGACCTTCCGGCAGCGATGCACCTCGGTGGTGATGATGAAGCCCGGAGGAACCGGCAGACCCAGGCTCTTGAGCACGACCAGGTTAAAGCCTTTGTTCCCTAAATAAACCAGGCCGGTGATCCGGTTCTCCGGCTCGGAAATCGATGTCATGGCATTGTCGGGGTCGTAGAGCAGCAGTTGGTACAGCTTGTCCCTGTTCAACTTGTCGGCCTGTTGGTAGAGGATGTTGAGGATGCGCCCGAGGAAACGGTCCAGTTGCTGAAGGCCCAGAGAGAGAGCGATCCGGTCTCTGAAAAAGATTTCCGAAATCCGGTGCTTGTTTTTCTCCCGGTCGATGTCCTCGTGAGTCTCTTTCGGCAGATATTTGCAGTGAATCTGATCGCCAGGCAGCCGGTCGATAATCTGACTCAGGTTTTCTTCGTGAACATTCTGGAAATAATCGTTGATGATGTTCTTGACCGCCGCGGCAAATCCCTTGAAGATGTCGAGATATTGAGTAAACGTGAACCCTTGCACCTCCAGGGAATGGGCCAGCAGGTCGAGTTGTCTGTCTATTTCGACCGATGAGATGCCGTCCAGTCGCAAGGCCTTGTCGAAGAGTCGAATCCGGGCATAAATCTGGTAAAAGGTTGCCTTGGTGATCAGGCTCAGATCGATGCTGTCAATCAACTCCTCTAACAGCACGTTGACCAGCGATTCGATGCGGTAAGTCAGCCCCAGGGCGTCGAATTTGAGTTCGTGGTAACTGCCGTACATGGAAGGAATATCGATCGTGATGTGCCGCTTCCTGTAAATGTCTTCCCGAATTTCAAACTTTTCCGATGCGAGGATAATCGATTTGAGCTGCCCCAGATAATCGAGCAAAACGAACAGTTTTTTCTTCAGATCCATCTCCGACAGGGCATTCCGGAGACGGTTGAGATCCGGGAAAGCCTCGGTCGACAACTGGGAGATGTGGCTTTTAAGTTCGATATAATCGATGCTGTATTTTTGATGGAGCAGTTTGTAAAACGCAATCAGCAGGGCGACCCGTTCACGATCAGCCTCGGTCACCTCACCGGACGAGTCGGCCATCATTCGGTGGAGTTGATCATCGGGAAGCGTGAGCAGCAGCTCTTGGCGGTCGATCCCCTTTTGCTTCAGCCCGGTCATGATTTTGTGAACCCCGTCGATGTAGGGGCCGTGCGTGTCGATCTGCTCGAAGACATCGGCAGGCACGACCTGCTTCAGCATTTTCTTGTCGCGCGTGGCCCAGAAATAGATGGTCGCCTCCATGAAGTCGATGATCTGGTTGCTGCTCTCGACATGACTCTGTTTGCGCAGAAAATGGATGAGGACGTCGCGACGGCGTGAAATCTCGTCGATGCGCGTCGAGATGTCCCTGAGTTTTCCCTCGGCACCGATGTCGTTGAAATAGGCCGGGAAAAGACGGGTGAGCTGCTTGGCCAGGTTATACACCGGACCGATATCGCTGTTCAGAAAACGGGTGATGTCCCGCGGAAAGAGATCGGTGTCTTTGATGAACACGCCGGAAAGGGCCAGGTGTATGATCAGCACCGAAATCAAACGGGTCGACCACTTGGGATTGCGTTCGATCAATTCGAGCCAGGTACGGATGTTTTGGATGTGGGCGCTGTTGACCCTGATCTGCCAGTCTTCACCGACGCCGCTGATACGGGGTGTCTGAAACGGCAGTTCGATGACATGATGGATAAAATAGTTGACCAGTTCACTGTCATCGGTCCGGTAAACCCCTTTGCCCATGTTCAATACGCAATTCAAGGCCGTGGCCGGGTAACTGACGGCCTGTTTTTGCAATATGGAGAAGGTTTTTTGAATCAGCCTGCGGATGTGCAGGTCCGTTTCGTTCGCGATAAGCCAGCTGACGGTTCGATTGATGTCTCTGAGGACCTCCTCGCGAATCATCGTCAGCCCTGAAATCGCCATCATGTGAAAAAGGAAGATAACTTTCCATTGATTCCCGTGTCTCTTGCCGCCGGCTTCGAGGAGTTTCTGCGGCATCTGCCGGTAGACCTCGACGAATTGACTGTATCCGTCCAGGGAGAGAAGCTCGCACAATAGCGTGCCGGAATCGGCGCGCTGTTGGGTGCCGATCTCATCGAGCCGGTGATTTAGGTCCGCTATCCGGCTGCGGGAAATGTCGGCAAATATGGATGAGATCTTTTTAAGATCTCCGACGGCATCCGCTTCCCGGGCTTCCTCTTCAAACCAGTCGCGCGGATCCCTGAGATTGATCCAATAGGCATAGGTGGTCCGAAAATATCGCAACAACAGCGCATTAAGGGCACCGAAACCGCTGTCCGTTTCTCCCGAGCGGTGCCATAGCAGTTCGCCCAAACGCTTGAGCTGGTAGAAGCTCTTCACGAAAAGGAAAAAGGTGTTGTCATCCAGCTGACGGATGTCATCGAAGGCGTTGTCGAGAACCGGAATAAAACGATCGATACCGGAGTGGGATTCTTTGATGATCTTCTGGAGAAATAAAACCAGGTTGTCGACGGCCTCGGTTTTGACCTCCTCCTCTCTGGTCGATTGGATGGCAGCCATGAAAATATCGACAAACAACCCGGCCCCATTCGGTCCCGCCGAATGACTGTCCATCAGATGGAAGTATTCGAGACTATAACGTCTGGCTTCGGAAACAATGAAATTCCAGTTCCGGTATGGGTGGGACAGCTCTTGCAAAAAGGTGTTGAAGCCTTCCATCAGGCCGTAGTACCGGGACATGATATCCTGCAATATCAAGTATTTTTCATCGATACTGACATCAACGCGATAGCTGGCCAGGTTGACTTCGAGTGCCTTGGATTTAATCATTTATACCTGTCTCCCGTTGGGTTCACAAAAAAAATAAGTTGATAATTTTGGGCATTGAGGCACCCGGCCGTCAAGGCGCGAAAACGCAGGCATATGTTGATATGCCGAGTTTTCGCTCCGGCAGCCGGACGGGATGCATCGGCGTCCAAAATGATACGTTATTTTTAAGTGAGCCCTTATCACCCCGAGCTTTTCACCCAGAGCTGTGCCATACACTAAAAGCTATCAAAGCTATCCAGCGATTTCAAGAAATTATGGAAACGACCTGTTAATGGTGCAATGACCGCCGAAACATGCTATAGGCTTTACGATTCGGGGATCAGATTCATGGTGTTTAAGCGACTAAAATGGAAGGGCTTTCGGGAAGCGACGGCGATTCTTTTTTTCGCCGGTTGCATGGCATTCGGGTTCAACGCTCTCAGAGAGCATTCGCTGCCGCTGCCGGGAACCGCGAAGGCCGTCGACCGCTCACTGACCGCTATCAATGAGCCCGATGGGTCGAACGCCATAGGGGATATGGCGATTGAAGAGGCCGTCCGCCTGTTCGAGGAGGGGGCGGCCCTGTTTGTGGATGCCCGCTCGGAAGCCGATTACCGGGCCGGCCACATCAACGGAGCCGTCAATATTCCGGACCTGGACTTTGAAAATCACATCGGTTCTTTTTTAGAGAAGACGGCCGCAGAGACCGTGCTGATCACCTACTGTGAAGGCGATTCCTGCACCCTGTCGAAAAGCCTGGCCGAAAAACTGTCTCTGGCCGGATTTGAAAACGTTTTTCATCTCAAGAACGGTTGGGGGCAGTGGAAGGAACGCGGATTGCCGATAGCCAGCGGGCAAGAGTGACGTCCTAAAAATGAAACCGGAAACCTTCTCACGCCTTCGACAATGCCGCCAAGCGATAAACCACCATCCCTGCCAACCAGGCGGCATCTTCGGGTGACAGGTAGTCACCCGCTGTTTCGTCGAAAAGGATACTGGCATCGGGCGGAAATTCATCGTCTCCCTGCCACAAAATCAAGCGCAGGGGCACTTTGGGAAAAACGGTGAAGTCGAACCCCGCATCACCGGTATCGGCGGGCGTTCCGTTCAGGAATCGAGCCGACTTCTTCACGGCGGCGGTGTTGTGGCCGAAGATATTTTTCAGAGGATCGATGGCCCGTTTGACGAAGGCGCTGTAGTAAAAACCGGCCCCGGGAATTTCGCGGTAGGCAATCCAGTTCCCACTCGGCTTCCGGTTGCTTTCGGACATCAGGTAATGCAGAATCAGCACTTGTTCCTGGATCGGAACGTCGGCTGCCGCCTCGTCAATGTCCGTAAAATTGAAATCCGGTAAATCGACGCGGTAAACACGGTTCAAAAATGGAACCCGTATGTGCTTTCCGGGCTCTCCTTCGAAACCGGATTTACTGATGGTGGCGTCGGAGTCCTTCGCAGCCAATGTGGCGACGGCGATTCGGCGGGCTTGCTTGTAATCGTCGATGCGGGGCATGGTAAGACCTGTTGTTGAATCGACTACTTGAATAAAAAGAGCCCCGGCCCGAAGGAACGAGGCTCATTATATTCAAAACCGTTTTCAGCGGGCCTTGGGTCCGGTTCTCGGTTAAAGCGGAGTGCCGCATCCGTTTCAATCCACTGACGCGCAACCCTAAGACCGCTTAAATTTCAAGCCAAGAGTCCGAATAGAGCGACTTGCCGAGAATAACATTCACGGTTTTGGCGTAATCCTGAAGTTCTTTCGGCAGGCTCGCGATATCCGGATCGTTGCCGTCCATCATTCCGTAGATAAGATCGACGATGTCCTGGCGCTTGTCCTTGGCGATATCGGCCAGCTGGATATCGAGCGGATCTGCAATCACTGAAACCATTCCGCATTTTCCGAGCATGACCATATACGTCTGGTTCAGGATTGGACGCAGGTGGTCCGGCGGCCCGTTGGAGATATTGGACAGACCGCAGGTGCTCTTTGCACCGGGTGCGATGTCGGCCAGCATCTTCTGAAACTCCATCAGGCTGATCAATTGGGGTTGCTGAATGTTGACCGGAGTGACGATGCCGTCGACCCAGATTTTTTCATTCGGAATTCCGGCTTCATTGGCGAAGTACAGCAGTTCGACACACAACGCCGCCCGTTCGTTTTCATCCCGCGGCAGCCCTTCCGGCCCCCACATAAGGGCGATGAAGTCCGCTCCGTGTTCGGCGGCGATCGGCACCATCCGTTCGTAGCGTTCGGCGCGCACCATGATCGAATTGATGATGTGGGACGTACCGCTCTTGACCGGTTTGATCACTTTGAGTGCCGCCTCGATGGCATCGATGTTCGAGGTGTCCAGCGCCAGCGGGACATCATCCACCACTTCCTGAACGGTCTGGACCACCCACGGCATCAGCTCGTGCCCGTCTTTCTTGGCCGGCCCCAGGTTGATATCGATGTAGTCCATGCCCTTTTCCCGCTGAAAAAGAGCTTCCTCCTGGATCGGCTTGGGGTCGCGTTCTTTGAACGCTTTACCGATCTTTCGTGAAATGACGTTTAAACTTTCGCCTATCAGCAGCATCGACTCTCCCTCCTATCTGACATTTCTGAATTGTTCGACAAGCGGTTAAAGAACGGCAGCCGACCGTTCTTCAACCGGCATTGCCAGTTATTGTTTTCCCTTGAGAAAACCGGAGATATGGGCGGCTTCGCGCGGCCCTACGGTAACGTTCCAGCCCGGCAGTTCCTCTTCCATATCGCCGGCGATAGCGGCAGCGTAGCCGGGTATGATGATCTTCTGGTGTTTAATTTTATCGGCGATGCCGCTCTTCTTGACGAAGGTTCCGACATCGTCGCCGGAAAATTTACCGGCAGCCCAGGCCGTCATGACCGACAGGCCTTCGGAGTCTTTGATCAGGAGCCAGGAGGGAACCCGGCTGCCCTCAATCTCGCCGGATACGATGAAGTAGGTCAGAGCGAAATTGGTGGTGACCAGAACCGGCGAATTCTCATCCGGGTTGCCAATTTCGTAAATGCCTTCGGTCACCGTCATCGGGCGCTGCGGGTCGGTAAAGATGTTCAACCTTTCCAGGAGCAGCGGGAAGATGCTCTCGCTCTTGAAATCCGAAAAGACGACGATCCCGGCGTACTTGCCGATGTAGACGGCGCCGAGCATTGTTTCGACATCGAGATTGGAGGCCATCTCGCAGGGAAAGGTGATGGTCGGAAAGCCCACCGTGCGATTGGCATTTTTCAGCGCCGCTCGCCGGATCGCCACCTGGTCGGTAAAGGACTGCTTGATCTCCCTGGAGCCCGGATCGAGAACCAGGTCCTTCAATCCCATTCCGGTCAATTTGTCCGAAAGGGGAATCAAGGCTTCAACCGAATCGGCTTTGACCGCCAGGGGTAGATCGTTCTCCTTGGCCAAAGCGCCGAAGGCGTCGACATTAGCCGCGGTAGCGGCGTACATCAGGGGTCTCTTGAACTTGCAGGCCTCGACACCGGCCTTCATCACTTCGGGATCCTCGGTCATCAGGATCAGGTTGAATTCGGAGGTTTCGGCGATCGTTTTGGCTTTTGCGGCAAAGGCGGCCGCATCACCGCCGACGTCCTTCAGTGCCACCAGTTCCGGACGCAGGTTCAATCCAACCCGTTCGAACTGAAAGGCGTTCCAAACCTTCAGTTTGGCCTCCAGGTCGGCCTGCGAGATGTCCGAACCGACAAGGGCGGCCAGGCCCGTCTTGTTGTAAAAGGTTTTTTCGTGACGGCTCAACACAAGTTCACCGCCGACGGTCAATTTACGGACGCCTTGCCCGATCACCACCGGACGGATGGGCGGTGCGGAAGCCTCGGCCAGTTGTTCGCGGGCTTCGTCAGATACATAGGGACAGCTGTCGAGTTCAGCCTTGCCCGAAGCCAGGTTCATGGCAAAGGCCAGGCAGGTCGGAACCCCGCATTCCTTGCAGTTGGTCTTCGGCAGGAGTTTGAAAATCTGAATACCGGTTAATGCCATTTTTTTCTCCTTCAGTCGAGTTATACGAGTTGCCGGTTCCGGGTCGTGCACTGCGGCGGGCGGTCGGATATCGTCAACCGCCGCTCGCAGCGCGCAACACGCGACATAACGTAACGGGTGTATTTACTGGATCAACGGCTCCATGGAGAGGGCCGGGTGCCCCTTTTCCTGCAGGAAGGGCATAATCTCTTCCTCGGTGAGCCCGACGGTCTCATCGGCGATCTTATCGATCAGGTCCGGAACACCCATTTCAGTTCCTCGCTTGATGATCCGCTCCTTGATTTCCTCCTTCAGGCTCTTGGGCATCCAGACCATCCGCAGCAGGCCGCCGTCTCCGACGAGGAACTTGCCCTGGGTGATGTTGAACTTCGAGTGCCCTACGAAACCCGGCGAGGAGGCACCGCCGCCCATGACACCGGCCAGGGTGGTGAACTTCATACCGCAGGGGGTTTCCCCGGTGTAATCCCGGTGAACGGTCATGACACCGTTACAGGCCGGCAGCATGGCCGCGATGCATTCGCAGCAGCCGCAGGTGGTCATCGGGTCGATTACCATGGAATAGAAGTTGTAGTGATCGATGGCCCCCCGGGAAGCTTTTCTGACGAACTCGTTGACGCCCTTCCACTGACCCAGCTTCGGGTCGAGGCACTCGCCCTTTTCGATCGGCTGGTTGGGACCGGTGGGGTTGATCTCGAAGGAGGCCTTGCAGTCCATCCAGTTGTAAGCACCGCAGAGACCGGTTCTCTCCGGGCTGACCGTGCAGACGTGCGTGGGCGCGAAAGACTGGCAGAGGGTGCAGGAGTAGTATGTCTCCACGTCCTCGTCTTTCATCTTCTCCACCCGTTCGTCTCTGGTCCTGTATTCGCCCCGGGCACGCTTGGTGAGCTCGTCGACTTTTTTCTTGTCGGTGATCAGGGTGACCTGAACCTTGTCGAGGATGTTGCCAAAATCCTGGTGGAACTTGGCATGCAGCACGACGCCGATATCTTTGATGGTGAACCCTTTTTCGATGGCCGCCTTGCCGACACGCACCCACGCGATATCCCGCTGACCGATGTGCATCACGCCCTGGATGTAATTGATTAAATGGTGGATCTGGCGCTCGATGATCGGTTCGAAATCGGTCTGGAACTGACGACCGGCCACCTGAACGTAAATGCCGAGCGGCAGGGTCTCGCCTTCCTTGATGTCGGTGACGTTCGGACCGTCGATGATCACCTTGCCGTCTTCGATCTCGTTCATCTCGGCCATCTTGACCAGTTCGGTGGCCTGGGTCTTGCCGCCGCCCATCTGGCAGAACAGATCGGCGCCGCGCACCCGCTCGCCCTCGTAAGCCGGACCGAAGGCGCAGGGAATCTCGATCTGAGACACGGTGGTCTTCAGGCCGCGGACCTCCACCGATTTTTCGACCATCTTGTCGTGCGGAACGTTGGCGACGACGTGTTCGTAGGTGCAGACACCCGTGGGCAGGATCTCGGGAATGTCGGTGTCGGCCAGGGTCGGGAAGCCCCAGTTGACCGCACCGGCCGCCGCCGCCGCCCATTCGGCGTTTACATCACCTAAAGCGTTGACGAAAGCGAAGATCCGGTCCTTGTTGTAGAGCAGCATCTTCTTGTAATCACCGGGCTTGACACCGCCGAAGGCCATGGCGGCCCGGTTGGCGAACCCGAGAGCGAAGACGGCCGATGAAATATCCGGGCCGAAGGGAACGATGCGGGTGTTCCAGCCGACCTGAACCCCGGCCTTTATGAGTTGCTCGATCACGGTTGTGCCGTTTTGGTTGGCCGCACAGAAAATATAGAGGCTGCGGCGCTGATACTCTTCCACGATCATCTTGGCGGTTTCGGGATCCGGTGCCGAACCGACGATGGCCGCAAAACCGGGGGCCGAACCGTCGACGAACTCCACGCCTCTCTTGCGGAAAACGGTGTCGTCGGCCGCTCCGAGCCAGATCTTGCCGGCCTCGATGTCCGGTTCTTCGGAGTGCAGATAAAAATCGGGCTCTTCCAGATACCGCAGCGCCTCGTCGAGCTCGAATGCCAGGATGGCCGCCATACCGGCATCCAGCAGGGGTCCAAGATACGGCAGGTGATTATGGCCCTTGACGTGGGGCGGCAGCAGTCCGCGGGCAAAATCGAGGGGCTTTTTCATATCCTCCAGCGTTTCGACCTTCAGGCCGATCAGGGAATAAATCACCGGCAGGTAGTAAGCCGTGTTGGGAAACCCCACCTGGGTGTCCGCATTGTAGGTCTGCAGGGCTCTCTTGTACCTTCCTTCAACCTTGGAAACGATATTGTAGCCACCCTGGATAGCGGCGAATGCAACGAGTCTTGACATACTTTCTTCCTCCTTTTCTGAGGTCGTTAAAAGTGAAAACTGTTATACTGTTATATCGTCAGGCTTTTCAAATGCCGTTCGCTCCCTGCGGTTCCGGCATACGGCCGGATCCGGATGCCGGAGCCTTTAGTCGATGCGCTTGTGAATACGGTTCAGTTTGTAGAGCATCTGTTCCAGCTTGCTCTCCTGGTCTACGGCCGGTGTCACGCCGGCCTTTTTCGCCTTGGCGGCTTCTTTTTGCTTGGCCTCAAGAGCCGCTTCCTCAGCGACCTTTCCCTTGTCGGCTTGCTTGCGCTTGGCATTCAGGGCTTCGCGCTCTGCCGCGCGTTTGGCGCGGATTTTGTCTTCCTCTGCCTCGACTTTGGCATTGGCTGCGGCCGCGGCCGCGGCTTCCGCTTCAGCCTTGGCCTTGGCTGCGGCCTCGGCTTTGCGCTTGGCCTCTTCCTCGGCCTTGGCCTTGGCTTCCGCGTCGGCCTTGGCTTTTGCTTCGGCGTCGGCCTTGGCCTTGGCCTCCACGTCGACTTTGGCCGCCTCTACTTTTGCCTCCGCCGGTTTGGGTGCTTCCGCCGGTTTGGGCGCGGCTGCGGGTGCCGGTTTGGGTGCGGCTGCGGGTTTGGCCTCTGCAGCCGGTTTAGCCGGGGCTGCCTTGGCCGCCGGCGCTGCCTTGGCTGCCGGGGCTGCCTTCTTCTCGGCTTCGATGGTCAGGTCCGGTTGCGGTGCCAGCGACGCATAGTCGATGTCGACATCGGCCACGGACTTTTTGATGGGGGCCACGTCGGCCGCGGACCCGCCGTCAGCAATCAGGTCGATGTATGACTTGACCATTCGGATGGCCTCGGGATGGCGCATGATCAGAATGTTGCTCCCGGCCGTCAGGTAAGAGACCGCCGCGGTGGCTTCCATGAGGATGGCCCGCCGCTCCGGGTCGCCCAGAATGGGGGCGCTGTCCGCCGGCTGTTTGGCCTCTTTGCACTTCCAGACCTCGTTGGCCACGTTGTTGATGATCGGCAGCTGCAGTTTGTCGTCGCCCTGCGTCAGAGCGGCCATGCGGATGCGCTCCATGACGGAGTAGGAGTACTCCAGACCGTACCCCAGGCCGCCTGTCGTTGGATCGATGATGATCCGGTCGCTGGGCACACCGAGGTTTTCGAGCAGGATGTTGATCTGTTTGGCGAGGTTGACGTCGATGGGTGACGATGAGATGATCGTGTGTCCGTAGCCCATGGCCGCGGCGCCGATGCCCTTGTGGTTCTTGTCTTCCACCGGCCCCATGACCAGGGACTTGTCCTGGCAGGTTTCGGCCACTTTTTTGAGGACCTCCTCGTCCTTCTGAACGTTCGCGCATCCCCACACGATCAACGGCACGTCGATGGCGTCGGCCACTTTTTTAACCACGGCGGCCGCGTCGGCAGCGCCCCTGTTCTGGCCGTTCGGATCGATGCTCTTCAACTGGAGCACGATCAGTTCGGCGCCATAGTCGTCGACGCATTTTTTGGCCCAGGCGGCCGGGTCGGCAATCACATCCTTGAACGGACTCAAGGCGGCTTCCGCCCAGTCTTCCGGCTCCATGTCCCAGACTTCCATGGCGATTCTGGGTTTGTTGGGCACTTCACCTTCAAACTGGTAAAACGGATAGCAGTTTTCTCCGCCGACGGTCACCGCCTTCGCGCCTTCCCCCAGGGTGATCTCCTTGATCTTTCCCGTGTACGATTCCTTGTAAAATTCGAAGCCCAATGTTACCTCCTTCATCTCAATAAATTTAGTCATTCGATGAGGTTATGCTCCACGCGAACTTGCGCACACCAACCGGGCAAAATGAGAATACCCGGAGAATCGAAGTTTTACCCCCCCTTTCGTCTTTTGAATTTTCCGGTCTATTCACTATTCTACAAAGTAGACGAATTACAGCAGGTTTTTATTGTTTTTATAATATGATGTAACAGCCCGAAGGGCTCTGGTGATGTCGTTGCAACAGATGAGGGAAAGTCAAGCCGTAAAAGGTTAAAATTGCCCATCGCATTCAATTGGATGTTGCCAAAAACGTTTTCTTATATTGGTAAACCATCTTTGTCAATAGATGAGTCTAAAAATCAAGCGAAGTCAGGGAAGCGTCCGCATTAGGAATTCAACACAGCCCTGCGCTGATCCAGACGGGCCTTGAGCTTCGGGAACTGGTTGAGATCGGTGTGGGGCAGAAACAGTGCCGCCACGTAATTGTCCATGAAAGACGGCGTCTCCGACAGCTCGAAATTGGTCATCTTGCGGGTGGCCTCCACCACGTCGCGGCGAATCCGGTTGGTCAGGGCACTCATCTTGGCACCCATCAACGAACCGTTTCCCACAAACGTCACCCGATCCGGATCGATCTCCGGCAGCAGACCGATGGTCATCGCCTTGGCCAGATCGACGTAGCTGCCGAAGCCACCGGCCAGGACGATGCGCTCGATGTCCGCAATGCCCATGCCCACCTCGGCCAGCAGCGTCATGCAGGCACTGTAAATCGCTCCCTTGGCCCGGATGAGGTTCTCGATGTCGATTTCGGTGATGACGATGTCCCGGTCGATCTGGGTCGCGTCTTTCCAGGCCAAAACGTATTCCCAGATGCCGTCGGTTTCACGGATGCGCGGTGTGTCGAGCTTCCGGTTGAATTTGCCCTGGTTATCGATGAGGCCCATTTCGAACATCGTCGCCACAAAGATGATGAGACCCGAACCGCAGATGCCCTTGGGTCGCACGTTGCCGATGGTGATGATCATCGGTTCCTGGGTCAACGGATCGACCGAGAAATCTTCGATGGCGCCCTCGGCCGCCCGCATGCCGAAGGCGATGCCGCCGCCTTCGAAGGCCGGCCCGGCCGAAGCCGCCGCACAGGCCAACCAGTCCTTGTTGCCGATGACGATTTCGGCATTGGTTCCGATGTCGATAAAAAGGGTCAGCTCCTCGGTGCGGTACACACCCGATCCCATGACACCGGCAACGATGTCGCCCCCCACGTAGCTGGAAACGGAGGGAAACACCAGCGCGGAAACGTGGTCGGCCAACTCCAAGCCTAAGCCCACGGCGTCGATCGGCGGGTAAAACGTGGATGCCGGCACGTAAGGCGATCGCCGAATGTAGCGGGGATTCACCTTCAAAAAGAGTTGGGTCATGGTGGTGTTGCCGGCCAGGGTTATGGCGGAGACCTCTCCGGTCTCGATTCCGGCCCGCCGGATAATTTTTCGAATCACGGTGTTGATGGTCTGAAGCACCACCGCGTGCAGCCGTTCCAGGCCACCGGGCTTTTCAGCGTAGACGATCCGACTGATCACGTCTTCACCGTAGCTGATCTGAGCGTTGAATTCCCCGAACTGGGCCAGCACGTCACCGCTGATCAGATCGATCAGCTGGGCGTAAATGGTGGTGGTCCCGATGTCCACGGCGATGGCGTAGTTACGGTTGGCTGTGTCACCGGGTTGCACGTCGATAATGCGGGTTTTGCGGCCTTCGTGAACCGGCCTGGCCAGGGTGGCCGTCATCCGGAAATCGTCCTGCCGTAAAGCATCGGGCAGTTTCCTGATGACCGGCAGCTCGACCACCAGCCGGTGTTCGTTGTGCTTCAATTTCAAGAAACTCACCAACCGGGTCGCATCGGCCAGGTTGTCCTGGGCGGTGGGAGGAGGCAGTTCCAGGTATTTCTTTTCCACGGGCGGCATGAACAGGCCCTTGTCCTTCAGCTCCTCCAGGTTCATTTCCTGGATGCGCGCCGTGCGCCGCGGTGTGGCCTGCATGTTCAGCACAGCCGCATCCACCTCGGACTCGATCGGAATGCGCACCACGAGGTCTTCGATAACACGGCTGCGGCAGGCCAGGCGATAGCCGTTCTCCACGTCCTGTCGGCTGAGCTTCTCGCTGGTGCCATCCGCGACGCGACCCTCTTCGATCATGACACGGCATTTGCCGCAGAGTCCTTCTCCGCCGCAGGAGGCGTTCACGTGCACCCCGGCTTCCAAAGCGGCCCGGATCAGAATTTCGCCTTCATCAACTTGAATTTCTTTTTTATGGGGTAGAAAGGTCACTTTCGGCATAGGATGACTTGGAGCTCCTTAGATCGGTTTTAGGTATTAGATTTTCGGTGTTAAGTTTTAAGTTTTAGGTTTTAAACTCTCATGGCCTTTTGAGCCGCCACGGTGCATGTAAATTCTATTTGTCGTTAAAGCGGTTGTGTCAGTTGAGTCGGTTAGCTCAGTTATGTCAGTTAACGGATTACATTGTTTTTACGTCAAGGCCGCCAAAATGCCATAAAATGATGCGCCAGAGCCCGGATGGGCGGTTGCGAACGGTGACTGACTGTCTGAGTCGCCTACAGGTTCTTGTACCGGACCCGATGTCGATGCCGTATTAAAAGCACAACCTTCAATCTGAATCCGGACTCATCATTTCAAAAAGGGCCTGGTCCAGTCTTAGAACCTGTTGGCGGCGAGTTTCAGCCGCCGGTTGCAACAGTTTATCCGGGCGGAGGCGCCCTCCTTTATCTCTGCTGAAAGCCTATCAACCTTTGGACCGTCAATGCATTTATTCCTAAACAGTCATGGCCCTTAGCCGGAACCTGGATGTGTAGTTGCGACCCGTGGCTGACGGAAGGTACCCCGTTATCTACCCTATGCCGCGCGGCTCGTCGAACCGGCAGCTGAGCATCAGCATCTCACCGTCGAAGAATGTTTTTATCGTGAACGGCAGGCTGTTGAACAGCTTGATCATGCTTTCGTTTTTATGAGAGGTGTAGGCTATAAACCCGGCAATGCCGTTATCTCTTGCCGCCGCACCGAGTTTGCGGATCAGGATTTTTCCGATTCCTTTGCCCTGAAATTCCTTGCTGATCGAAAAGGCCACTTCGGCCAGGTTCTTGGCCGGGTCGAACAAAAATTCGCCAATCCCGACCACACGGCGGAACCCGGGATCCCCCACGAGTGCCAGAAGAGTCAGATCGTTGACGTAATCGATCTGGGAGACGCCTTCGATTTCTTCGAGATTAAACCGTGTTTTTTCGTAAAAAAAGCGCGACACCACATCCTTTCCATCGAGGGCATAGAAATGCTCCTGGATCCGGCGGGTGTCAACCGGTGTGGCCGGCCGGATAACCAACTCCTGGCCGTTTATCTCGACCGTTTCCTCCAGCTGCACCGGATAAATCCCCTGAAGGGATTCCGCCAGGGACCGATCCCGACTGAGCAGTCCCGCATTCTTGGCCTCGTGGAACAGCTGGTCGCGAAAATCCGGGTGAGCGATGCTGATCAGCGCAACAGCACGCTCCTGAAGGCTTTTCCCGAACAGGTTGACCGCACCGTACTCGGTCACGACGTACGAGACGTCGCTGCGGGGAATCACCACGGCCGTATCGGCCAGCACCGTTACGATGCGACTCCTCTTGCCGTTTCGGTTGGTGGAGGGGAGCATCAGGATCGACTTGCCGTTTTCGGCCTGGGCGGCACCCCTGACGAAGTCGAGCATGCCGGTCAAGCCGGAAAACAGGTTGGACGGCAAGGCGTCGGCCGCCACCTGTCCGCTCAGGTCGATGGTCATCGCCACGTTCATCGACACCATTTTATTATGCTGCGCAATGACGGCCGGGTTGTTGACGTAATCCGAAGGATAGAGTTCGATGCCCGGATTGTCGTGCATGAATTCGTAAAGGCTTTTGCTGCCGATGGCCGTGCTGGCGATGATCTTGCCCTCGTTCACTCCTTTCCTGCGGTTTGTGATCACCCCTCGGGCCACCAGATGCATGACCTCATCGGTGAGAAACTGGGTGTGAATGCCCAGATCGTTTTTTCCCGAGAGGGCCAGCATCACCGCTTGGGGGGTGGTGCCGAGCCCGATTTGGATGGTGGAGCCGTCGTCCACCAGACGCGCGATGTGCTTGGCGATGATGTTGGCCTGCTGCGAGTCCGCTGTTGCCCCGATGGTGAGAAGCTCTTCGTCGTGTTCCACGATGACGTCGACATCGTTGACATGTACGAAACTGCGTCCCAGGGTCCGCGGCATATGGGAATTGACCTGCGCAATGACGATGTCGGCCGATTGGGCAGCCGCCAGAGTGATGTCGACCGACACGCCCAGACTCATCCACCCGAAATCGTCCGGTGGTGAAACCTGTATCAAAGCGACGTGAACTGGCAGCCGGCGACTCTTGAACAGTCGCGGCACGGCGGAAAGATGGAGAGGGGTGATGAACCGCTTGTTTCTGGCCAGGCCGCGCGGCTTGGCCGAACCGGCATAAAAGAAGCGGATGTTCAATGCCTCATCCCGCGACTTGTTGGCAATCAGGGACAACGGTGTGCTCTCATAAGCCATCAAACGCACAATCTCGAGATCCGTCAGACGTTCCAGATCTTCCGACAGTGCCCGAACCAGATGCTGCGGTTCACCCGAAGAAGCGCCGATAAACACCCGCTGGCCTGGACGAATCAATCCCATGGCTTCCCGGGCCGTTCGTTGGCGCTGGATGAAATTGTCTGCCCAATAACCGAGTTTTCTCTCCATAAAATCCAATCGCTCCCTGGCGGTCGGCCGCTCCTTTCATTCGACTTTATTATGAGATTTATCCCAATTGTCAACTCCTAATGTATCCGCCACCGCGAATCAAGGAAAACATGAGTTCAACGGTTCCAATAAGTAAATCTTCACATCGTCGGCTATACCGTATCGATTCGGCGGCACGTTTGTCTGTGAATATGTCGATGGATATAAAGGATTTAATCTTGACTCCGGCCTCTCTTTTACCTATAGTCCGATGCTTAATGAACAATTTTTAATTTTAAAATGAATTCAATTCACTCCAAGGGTGTGCCTCGAAATGAAAATACTCATGACGCTGGCCCGTATCATCGACACAACTAACGAGTGGATCGGACGTGGGGTCGCTTGGGTGAGCCTCGGTTTGGTTCTGGTGGTTTTCACCGATGTCGTGATGCGCTACCTTTTCAATATCAGTTTCGTTTTCACCCAGGAGCTCGAGTGGCACCTGTTCGCCTTTATCTTTCTGATCGGTGCCGGCTACACGCTTCTGCAGGACGGTCACGTGCGGGTCGACATCATCTATCAGCGCCTGACAGCAAAAGGCCGCGCCTGGATCAACCTGATCGGCGTTCTGTTTTTTCTGTTTCCCGGCTGCATCATGATCATCCTGACGTCCTGGAATTTTGCGGAGAATTCCTACGCCATGATGGAAGGGTCCCCGGATCCCGGCGGCATACCGTACCGCTATGTCGTCAAAGGTCTGATCCCGTTCGGATTCAGCCTTCTCTGCCTTCAGGGATTGTCGCTCGGCATTCACAGCCTGCTTCAACTCCTCGGGATCGAATCGGTTAAGGAGGAGGGCGCCTGATGGAATACCTCCCGGCCTGGATGTTCCTGGCGCTGACGATTGTGCTGATGGCCGGCTTCCCGGTCACCTTCACCCTGATGGGGACCGCCCTGGTGTTCGGCCTGATCGGCTTCGGCTGGTCGTTCTTCAGCCTGCTGCCCCTGCGGATCTGGGGCGTGATGACCAATATCACCCTGATCGCCGTTCCCCTGTTCGTTTTCATGGGCGTCATGCTGGAGCGCTCCGGCCTGGCTGAGGACCTGCTCGACACCATGGGTCTTTTGTTCGGCCGTCTGCGTGGCGGGCTGGCCATATCCGTCGTCGTGGTCGGCGCCCTGCTCGGCGCATCGACTGGAATAGTCGGCGCCACGGTGGTCACCATGGGCCTGCTGGCGGTGCCCACCATGCTGCGGCGCGGCTATCAGAAAGAGCTGGCCACCGGCACGGTGTCGGCTTCCGGAACCCTGGGTCAGATTATACCGCCGAGTATCGTTCTGGTGCTCATCGGCGACATCGTCGGGGTTCCCGTCGGTGACCTTTTCATGGGTGCCGTCTTGCCGGGTATGGTCTTGGTTGGTTTGTTCGTCCTCTACATTCTGCTCATCGCGATCCTCAAGCCAGAGTATGCCCCGGCCATCCCGAGGGCGGAGCTGGCCGCCATTTCTCCAAAACAAATGACCCTGAGGGTCATGAAGGCGCTGGTGCCGCCCCTGGCGCTGATGCTCTTCGTCCTAGGATCGATTTTCGCAGGCATCGCCTCGCCGACAGAGGCAGCCGCCGTTGGGGCCGTCGGTGCCACCGCGCTGACGATCACCAACCGAAAGTTCAACCTGACCATCTTGCGCCAGGTCATGCAGACCACCGTCAGGTTGACCTGCATGGTCTTTATCATCCTCTGCGGCGCGGCGGCCTTCGGACTGGTTTTTCGCGGCCTGGGGGGCGACGGCCTCGTGCGCGAATTTCTGGGAGGCCTGGCCGCCAAGTATTCTCACAATGTGGTTCTGGCAATCGTCATGGGACTGATTTTTTGCATCGGTTTCTTCCTCGACTTCATCGAAATCACGTTCATTCACGTTCCGGTGCTGGCGCCGATCATGATCGACTTCGGCTACGATCCGCTCTGGTTCTGCGTTTTGATCGCGGTCAACCTGCAAACCTCGTTTTTGACGCCGCCGTTCGGCTTTTCGCTGTTCTACCTGAAAGCGGTGACGCCGCCTGAAATAACCACCGGTCACATATACCGCGGGATCATCCCGTTTGTCCTATTCCAGCTCATCGGCCTGCTGATCATCGTCTTTTTCCCAAAGCTGGCCACCTGGCTGCCACATGTCATTTTTGGATCTTGACCTTGCTGTTGCCGGGCGATAAAGATGCTCACGAAGGCAAGGGTTTGTATCGTTAACCGAATCTTGTTTTTGATCCAGATTTTATTTTTCACCAAGTTGGAAACCTTTGGATTGAACTTGTTCAGTAAAGCCGGCGGAGGACACCTCGTGCGGATTCCGTCGTGCAATCTCACCCATTGACAGAAGGAGGATACAGATGAAGCGACGTGATTTTCTGAGAAAAGCCAGTATCGGTGCTGCGGCTGCCTTGGCAGCCACTGCCGGCATCTTAGGTTGTGGCAAAAAAGAAGAAGAAAAGAAGGAAGCAGCTGCCCCGGCGGTCATCACCGAAAAGAAATATGAATGGAAAATGGTGACCACCTGGCCGCCCAAACTGCCGGTGCTGCAGGATGGCTGCGAGCGTCTGGCCAAACGGATGGAAGAGGTCAGTGACGGCCGTCTTAAAATTCAGGTGTTTGCCGCCGGCGAACTCGTTCCGCCCTTGGAAAGCTTCCAGGCCGTTTCCGATGGCACGGTGGAGGTCGGCAGCGGCGCCAGCTACTACTGGGCCGGCAAGGAACCGGCAACTCAGTGGTTTTCGGCGGTTCCCTTCGGCATGAACGCCCAGGGAATGGCGGCCTGGTTTCACGGCGGCGACGGTCTGAAACTCTGGGAGGAGTGCTACGCTCCGTTCAACCTGGTGCCGCGGCCAGGCGGGTCAACCGGGGTACAGATGGGCGGTTGGTTCAATAAGAAGATCAACACCATCGACGATTACAAGGGATTGAAGATGCGCATTCCGGGCCTGGGGGGGAAAGTTGTGGCGAAAGCCGGCGGAACGGTGGTCCTGACGGCCGGCGGAGAGATCTTCACCAACCTGGAGCGCGGCGTGATCGACGCCACCGAGTGGGTCGGACCGCTGCATGACCTGCGGATGGGTTTTTATCAGGCCGCCAAATACTATTATTATCCCGGCTGGCACGAACCGGGAACTTATTTGGAATACTTCTTCAACAAGAAGGCCTATGAGTCGCTTCCGAAAGACCTTCAACACATGCTCGATGCGATCTGCATGGAAAACGAACTCTGGGTCCTCTCCCAGTTCGAAGCCCGCAACGGTGCCGCCTTGCAGGAACTGATCACCAAACACAACGTGGAGTTGATCCAGTTTCCGGAAGAGGTCCTCAACACCCTGCGTAAAATGTCACTGGAGGTCGTGGAGGAAGAAGCCAAAAAAACACCCCTGGCAACCAAAGTCAATGACTCCTTTAAAGCCTTCCAGAAAGTGGCTGGCGCCTGGGGTACTGTTTCGGAAAAGGCCTACTATGACATCATTTCACCCCAAGAGCCGGCATAGAATTTCATCGCGCGGTCATACGGCAGCTCTGGCCTGAGTCTTTGCCAGGACACTGTCTTGACTTGCTCCCTAAACAGCCGGCCAGCCGGCCGGCTGTTTAAAACGACGGTGTGTTCATGATTCCGGAAATCAATAAAATCCTCTACGCAACAGATCTGTCGGAAAACGCCCGTTTCGCGTTCGGATATGCTGCGAGTCTGGCCAACCGGTACAACGCGCAGATCACGATCTTGCACGTCCTGGAGGAACTGTCACCGACCACTATGCTCTTGATCGGCGATATCGTCGGTGAAAAACGCTTGTCGTCCCTCAGAAGTGAAAAGCAGCAGGAGGTCGTCGCTTCCATTCGAAAACGACTGGAAGATTTCACGGCGATATTCTGCCGTGATACGCCGCAGTGCCCCTTCACCGTGAATCAGATCATCGTGGAAACCGGGCATCCGGTGGGCCGCATTATCGCGACCGCAGAGAAAATCGACGCCGATATGATCGTCATGGGATCTCACGGGCAGGGGATGCTGGAACAAGTGGTAATCGGCAGCACATCACGCCGGGTCCTAAGGCGGTGCAAGAAACCGGTGCTGGTCATCCGCCTGCCCGAAAACGGGCAGGCCGACCAATAGAGCGAAACCGTTAATATGGAGCGGATCAGCTTAATGGCTCTAGTGTTGTGTCATTTTTGAAGTGTCTCGACCACCTTGAGCGACACAATTGATTGCACATAAGGTTCCCGGTTCAACGGCGCCTCTGGGCGCCGCCTCCAGTTTGAACGGAGAGAAAACTGTTAAGTTTCGGTGAATAAATTCCAAATCGCAAATAACAAATAACAAACAAATCACAATGACTGAAATTCGAAATTCCAATCGATTGATTTTTGATCTTATTTGAGATTTGGACATTTTAATTTGGAATTTATTTGTATTTTGGTGCTTATATTTTGCTATTTGTTATTTTACCCGGTGTAATCCATAGGACTCTCATTCTCAACGAGGCTGCAGTGGCTCGATGTGTCAACCGGCAACCCTTGATCTCCGGGACCCTCCGAGGGTCTGTCCAGTGGAATCTCCTGGACTTTTTCCAGCTTGCGTGAAATAACCCGCGTTCGAACCTGAGCGCTGTCGATGGTATTGCTGGCCTCCTGGAGTTTTTTCTTGGTCCGCGCCAGCACGTCGCCGAACTTGCCGAACTCGGTCTTGACCATCCCCAGAAGCTGCCACACTTCGCTGGAGCGTTTTTCGACCGCAAGGGTTCTGAACCCCATCTGCAAGCTGTTGAGCAGCGCCGCCAGCGTCGTCGGACCGGCAACCACCACGCGGTATTCACGCTGCAGAAAATCACAGAGCCCGGGTCTTCGAAGCACCTCGGCATACAACCCTTCGACCGGCAGAAACAGGATACCGAAATCGGTCGTGTGTGGTGGGTCGATGTATTTTTCGCGGATGAATTTGGCCTCGGCTTTGATGCGCACCTCCAGGCTGTGGATCGATTTTTCAGCCTGCTCCTTTTCGGCGGCCTCCTGGGCATCCACCAGCCGCTGGTAATCCTCCTGAGGAAACTTCGCATCGATCGGCAGCCACACCACTTCGGACCGGTCGTCCCCCGGTCCCGGCAGGCGCACCGCATATTCGACCCGCTCGGCGCCATTCTTGCGGGTGACCACATTGACACCGTACTGGTCCGGTGTCAGGATCTGCTCGAGGATGGCACCGAGTCTGATTTCACCCCAGGTGCCGCGGGTCTTGACGTTCGTGAGCACCTTTTTCAAGTCGCCGACCCCAACGGCCAGGTTGCGCATCTCGCCCAATCCTTTGTACACCTGTTCCAGACGTTCGCCGACCTGCTGGAAGGATTCCCCCAGGCGTTTTTCCAGGGTGTCGTGCAATTTTTCGTCCACCGTGGCCCGCATCTGTTCCAGCTTAAGACTATTGTCCTGCTGCAGATCGCGCAGGCGGCTCTCAACGGAGTGGCGCAGGGCCTCGAACTTTTCTTCGTGCAGCCGGGTCATGTCCACCAGTTGCTTTGAAAACGAATCGAGCTGGTCCTTTTGCATGCCGGCGTTTTCCGCCATGCGCATGAACAGCGAATCGCCGGAATCCCTTACTGCACCGCGCAGTTCTTCACGAATCAGCCTGGCGTTGCCGGCAGCCTCCTGCCGGCTGCGGTCGGCCTCGTCTCTAACGGCCTCTTCCAGGTGATGCAGGCGTTGATCGGAACCGGCCAGGCGCTCCCTCAGCACCGAAAAGCCACCGGCAGGCAGGCGCCCCGACATCCGGATCGCCAACAGCATGATCACCACCAGCACCAGTACAATTACGATTAGAAGGAGTTCGATCCGCCAGATACGCAGCAGGCCGATCACTGACTGGAGCAAAAGATCCATAGCGGTTCACCTCATCCTTTCCAAAAACCATCGGAAGGTTCTATGGGCTAAAAACACAACATGTTGTATTTTTTAGAAATGGAGTATACAAAAGAGGGGGGTGAGCGTCAAGGATCGAAACCGCTGCCCCTCATGAACGCTCATGGCCCTTGGGACCACCACGGTGCATAATAATCGGTTAAGTCGGTTGAGTCAGTGAAGGACATTGTCGATTTTATCGAATCAACGCTTAAAACCTCAAGATTACCACGATGCCTAAGACCGAAGCGCCGGAGCCTGGATGAGCCGTTGCGAACAGCGTCTGACTGTCTGAGTCGCCTTGTACGGGATCTTGGACCGGACCCATCACCGTAGAGCATGGATGGTACGAACTTTAGAGGTTTACTCCGAAACCATTTTTCAAAGACGGGCCTGGTTCGGTCTTAGAAACCGTTGGCGACGAGTTTCAGACGCACTTCGCAACGGCTCTTCCAGGCGGAGGCGCCTACCTTATTTGCATACTACATTCTATTTTCGTGTTAAATCCGGTAATCCGACGTAACCGTTAGAATCGAGAGGGTGTCTCATTTTAAGCGAAAATTCCGGTTTCCGGGTCAATCCCTTGACATGATAACCGGTTGACCCCACAATGCGGCGGTTTCACTTAAGTATAAGCCCGCTTTTGAGAGGACCTGCACCAAAGTGCCCGAACTGCCTGAAGTCCAAACTCTGGTCAACGATCTGAATGTCGCCGGCCTGGCCGGCGTCTCCTTCACCGGGGTCCGCGTATCCTGGCCGCGCAGTATCGCAACCCCCGGCGTGCGCGACTTCAAGCGCCGCATCCGCTTCAAGACGATTGGCGCCATTCGACGACGGGGAAAATTCATCGTGATCGACCTGACCCCCGAAGGGCACCTGCTGATACACCTGCGCATGTCCGGACGACTGCACCTGGTGCCGCGCGGAACCGAGCCGTCTCATCACGAACATGTCGTCTTCGCGCTCGACAACATGCTCGAGCTGCGGTTCCACGACACCCGCAAGTTCGGACGCGTGTTTCTGGTGTCAGACCTTGCGCCCGTGCTCGGGCAATTGGGGACGGAGCCGCTGGAACCGTCCTTCAGCACCAAAACGTTGAAGGACATTCTGACTTCCCGTAAACGGCTGCTCAAACCGCTGCTGCTGGACCAAACCGTCATCGCCGGTCTGGGCAACATCTATGTGGACGAAGCCCTCTGGGAGGCCGGACTCCACCCCTGCCGTCGTTCACACACCCTCTCCGATGCCGAGGTCAAAACCCTTCGCCGCACGATTCCCCGCGTCCTCAAACGCGGTTTGAAGAACCTGGGCACCAGCCTGGGAACCGGCAAGGCCAACTTCTATTCCATCGCGCGCCATAGGGGACGCAACCAGGATCAACTCAAGGTGTTCCGCCGCACCGGCACACCTTGCCCCCGCTGCCGGCGACCGATCGAACGCATCATCGTCGGCCAAAGATCGACCCACATTTGTCCGCATTGTCAAATCCGTTAAGTCGGTTGAGCCCGTTGAGCCGGTTTAGCCCGTTAGGCCCGTTTAACGGTTGAGCCGGTTGGGCCCGTTGAGCTGGTTTATGAGTGCGGGCTAACGGACCTGCCGACTACCAGTTACTAAAGAGTACGAAACCCACTCGACATACGGAACTTGGAAGGTTGAATTCAATTGGATTTAGTAAAGCCAATGGTGCGTATTTTACGTACCCATTAGTAAGTCGGTTAGGTCAGTTTTATCAGTTAGAATTCCTACAACCGCCCGATTAACCGAATCAACCGTCTCCACCGAATCAACCGACCCAACCGGCTAACCGGCTCAACCGGCTCAACGGGCTCAACGGGCTCAACGGGCTCAACGGGCTCAACCGGCTCAACCACACTTTACATTAATATTTACATTGACATTTACATTTTCCGGTGGTAAATTGCAACCATCAAGATTTCGGAAGGAAAATCTCTCATGTCACCGGATGTCACCCCGAAGCAGCAGCGCTTTCTTGCCTACCTGGGAGAATCGATCCGCCGGAACGGAAAAATTCCCAGCCTGCGACAGGCTGCCCGCGACCTGGGCGTCAGTCACGCCGCGGTTTCACAAATGCTCAAAATTTTGGAAGCCAAGGGGCTCGTGCGACGCGACGGCCGCTACAGCCGTGCGGTCCACCTGCTCAACCGCGCGCGACAGACCGCGGCCGCCATGCGCTGGCTGGAGGTGCCGGTCATCGGCCGGATTGCCGCCGGTCTGCCGCTGTATGCCCAGCCGGAATGGGACGGCAGCCTGGTGGTCGATGCCGACGTCTACCGCGGATCCCATCTGTTCGCCCTGCGCGTCAAAGGCGATTCGATGAAAGCGGCCGCCATCCTGGACGGCGACCTGGTCATCTGCGAACCGCGCCAATACGCCCAGGACGGTGAAATCGTGGTGGCACTGATCCGGCAGGAGGAAGCCACGGTTAAGCGGTTTTTTCATCGTCGCGATCACATCGAACTGCGCCCGGAAAACCCGGCCTACCCGCCTCTGCGCTATGGGTTCGAAGATGTCCTGGTCCAGGGCAAGGTCGTTGGGGTTTACAGGGGGCCGGGAGGCATAAAATAGCTTATGTCCGTCCAGAAATGGCTTTTTTTACGCTGTGCGGCGTTTTCCGCAGGTTTTCGGCTGCGGCGTACGAAAAGTACGCCTCGCCGCAAACCTTTGTGCAGCCTTGCCCAGCGAAAAAAATTCTCATCTATGAATTGGACACACCGATTTGCCTCCACTTTTCACAGATAGGCACTAAGTGTAGCTGAAAGCTCAAAGCTGAAAGCAGGAAGAAGATAGCTCGAGGCTCAAGACTGAAAGCAAAGGAAGTCGCCGCCCGGTCTTTGAGCTCGAATTCTCGACTTTGAGCTTCGAGCTTTAAGCTTTGAGCTTTGAGCTTTCAGCTCTCGCAAACAGCATCGGAGTAAGAGCGCACCTTGGACGTACCGTATGGAAGCCAAGCCATCCCATACCCCTTGCCGTATCCACGTCGGCACCAGCGGCTATTCCTACACCGAATGGGTGGCCGCCGGGTTCTACCCGCCCGGCACCTCGCCCGGTCGGATGCTGGCGTTGTATGCCCGCCATTTCTCTATGACCGAGATCAACGCCACGGCTTATCAGCTGCCCCGGGCCGAGACGCTCGAACGCCGCCGCCGTCAGGTCCCGCCGACGTTCCTTTTTGCCGTCCGGCTGACGCGCACCCTGACGCATGAAATCGACGCTCAGCGTTGGCCGGGCCTGGCACAAGACTACCGGGACGGCCTCGCGCCGCTGATTCAAACCCGGCAACTGGCGGCCGTTCTGATCCAGCTTCCACCGACGTTCGACCGCACGACGGCTCATCGACGCCACTTGGCGGCCCTGCTCGATGTGCTCCGGGGGCTGCCCCTGGCCGTTGAATTTCGCCACCGTTCTTGGGCCAACGACCGGGTCCTGAACGAGCTGGAGCGTCGGCAGGTGGCACTGGTAACCGTCGACGGCCCACCCACGCCGACCATTTTTCCGGTCCGGGACGCCGTCACCAGTCCGGACCTCTTCTGCATCCGTTTCTACGGCCGCAATGGAAGCGGCTGGCGTTCGGGCAAGACTTCGCGGCAGTTCGACTATTGCTACACCGACGACGAGCTGTGCGAGTGGGTCGAGGATCGGATCGGGCAACTGAGCCGCCGCACCGGCAGAGGAATCCTGCTGTTCAACAACCACGTACAGGCCCAGGCACCGCAGAATGCGCTAAGAATGATCCGCCTGCTGCGGAGGGCCGGTTGGCCCGTTGAGTCCGTTTAGCCCGTTGAGCCGGTTAGGCCCGTTGTGTCGGTTAGCCGGTTAGCCGGTTGGGTCAGTGGGGATAGGCACAGAAGGGACGGGTGACCGAATAATCTTTCTGAAAAGGGGGAACGGCAAAAATGAAAATCAACCGGTTCGAGGACCTTGAGTGTTGGCGAGAGGCAAGAGGATTAACCAAAAATCTTTACGAATTTACGAAGCGTACCGAATTTTCAAAAGATTTCCGATTAGCCGGACAAATGACCGGAGCCGCCATTTCGATAATGAACAACATTTGTGAGGGTTTCGACGCGCAATCCAACAATGAATTCGTAAGATTTTTAAACTATTCGAGGCGTTCGTGCTCGGAAGTGCAAAATTGTCTGTACGTGGCTTTAGACCAAAGTTATATCGCCGGAGACGAATTTCGAAGCGCTTACGATCATTGCGTAAAAGTACGCAAAATCATCGACGGCCTCATTCGATACCTGAAACAACATCAGAAAAATCGGCCCCGGAGAAAAGCTGTCGGCCACCCCAACGACCAACCGGCTCAACGGGCTCAACCGGCCTAACGGGCCTAACGGGCTCAACCGAAATGAACCGCTCGATCATTCACTTGAACGTGGCCGACTTTGCCGTGGCGGTGGAGCGTGTGGTGGACAGCCGGTTGCGGGATCGACCGGTCATCATCGTGCCCGCCGGCGCCGCTCGCGCCGCCGTGTACGACATGAGCGATGAGGCTTACCAAAGCGGCGTCCGCAAGGCCATGGCCCTGCGCCGGGCCTTGCGGTGCTGCCCGGATGCAGCCGTGCTGCCGCCGCACCCCGACCGCTACGAACGGGCCATGACCGGTTTTCTCAGGCACGCCCTGCCCTACTCGCCGCTGATCGAAATGACCGATCACAAGGGCCACCTGTTCATCGATGCCACCGGCACGGGGCGCCTTTTCGGCCCCCCCCGGGATCTGGCCGAACGCATCCGCCGAGCCGTACGCCACGATTTGGAATTCGATCCGATCTGGTCCGTCGCCGCCAACAAGCTGGTGGCCAAGGTCGCCTCGCGCACAGTCAAGCCGAACGGTGAATCGATTGTCGAACCGGGCACGGAGACCGCTTTTCTGGCACCGCTGTCCCTGCACCTGATTCCCGGGATCGAGCCGGAGGACCTCGGCCGACTGCGGGATTTCAACCTGGCATCCGCCGGTCAACTGGCCCGCCTGTCGCCGACCCAACTCGCGGTGGCGTTCGGCAACCGCAGCCGGGTGTTGTACGAAGCGGTCCACGGCATCGACCCTTCGCCGGTTCTCCCGGTGGGTCAGGGCCCCCCGGTGGTCCGGACCGAGCACACATTCGGCACCGACACCAACGACACGGCCGTGGTGGACGGCATTCTTTACCGTCTCGTGGAGCAGATCGGTGCCGACCTGCGCCGCCGGCGCCTGGCCGCCCGCCGCGTCGGCATTACCCTCGATTATGCCGACGGAGGACGGATCACGCGCCAGGCCGCCGCCCGACCGGCCACCGCCGGCGATCCGGCGCTTTTCACCGCGGCCCGGGTCGCCCTTCACCGCGCCTGGGTGCGCCGCGTGCGGGTCCGCAATCTGCGGGTGGTCTGCGACCGCCTGACCTATCCGCCGGCCCAATTGGACCTTTTTGTCGAAGACGCCGCTGCGGGTCTACGGCACGACCGCCTGATGACAACCCTCGACGCCATCCGCCGCCGCTTCGGCCCCGAGGCCGTAAGCTTCGGTCGCACGCTGGAGGTCGGTTGGGTCCGTTGAGCCCGTTAGGCCCGTTTAGCCAGTTGGGTCAGTGGGGATAGGCACAGAAGGGACGGGTGACCGAATAATCTTTCTGAAAAGGGGGAACGGCAAAAATGAAAATCAACCGGTTCGAGGACCTTGAGTGTTGGCGAGAGGCAAGAGGATTAACCAAAAATCTTTACGAATTTACGAAGCGTACCGAATTTTCAAAAGATTTCCGATTAGCCGGACAAATGACCGGAGCCGCCATTTCGATAATGAACAACATTTGTGAGGGTTTCGACGCGCAATCCAACAATGAATTCGTAAGATTTTTAAACTATTCGAGGCGTTCGTGCTCGGAAGTGCAAAATTGTCTGTACGTGGCTTTAGACCAAAGTTATATCGCCGGAGACGAATTTCGAAGCGCTTACGATCATTGCGTAAAAGTACGCAAAATCATCGACGGCCTCATTCGATACCTGAAACAACATCAGAAAAATCGGCCCCGGAGAAAAGCTGTCGGCCACCCCAACGACCAACCGGCTCAACGGGCTCAACCGGCCTAACGGGCTCAACCGACTCAACCGACCCCATGGTTCCACTTGCCGTAAAATCCTACTACTCCCTCATGTGGGGCACCCGGTCTCCGCGGAAGATCTGCGCCGTGGCCCGGGAAATGGGCTACCGGCGGCTGGCGCTGACCGACACCGACAACCTTTACGGTTTGTGGCCGTTTTTGAGCGCCTGCCGGCAGGAGGGCATCACGCCCATCGTCGGAGCGGAACTGACCGATCCGGACACCGATCGCCGGGCGGTGTGCCTGGTGGAAAACGCGACCGGCTACCGCAACCTGTGCCGCCTGGTCACCCGACGCCGGTTCGCAGAAAAGACGCCCTTCGATTTCCCGGCGGCCGTGGCCGATCTTGCCGAGGGGCTGGTAGTGCTGACACGCGACGCCGAACTGCTGTCGTTCTGGCATGCGGCAGGGGTCACGGCTGCCGGAGCCGCCCCGCGGCGGCCCGACGGGGTCGCCCTGCGCCTGCGGCAGACCGCCCGACGCCTCGGCCGACCGGTCGTGGCCACGCCGGACAGCTTTTTTATCGAACCGGCCGATGCCGAAGTCCACCGCCTGCTGCGGGCCATCGACCGCAACACGGCCTTTTCCCGGCTGACATCGACCGACACGGCGCCACCCGACGCCCGGCTGGCACCGCCGCAAGTGTATGCCCGACGGTTTGCCGTCTGGCCGGACACCCTGCGCGCCTCCCACGAGATCGCGGAGCGATTGAGTTTCACCGGCCCCCGCAACGAGGTGGTCCTGCCGCCCTGGATCGAGCACCGCGGCGATACAGCCGAGCAACTCCTGCGGCAGGCCGCTTATGCCGGCGCACGGGGCCGTTACGGCGACGACCTGCCCGAACCGGTGGTGGAGCGCCTGGAGCACGAGCTGCGCATCATCGAACAGATGGGGTTTTCTTCTTATTTCCTGGTGGTGCAGGACATCGTGAACCGCAGCCCACGCATCTGCGGCCGGGGCAGCGGCGCCGCCTCGCTGGTCGCTTACTGCATGAGGATCACCAACGTCTGCCCCATCAAGCACAACCTCTACTTCGAGCGTTTTCTCAACCCCGGACGCCAGGACCCGCCCGACATCGACGTCGACTTCGCCTGGGACGAACGCGACACGGTGCTCGATTCGGTTCTGAAACAGTACCCCGGCCACGCCGCCATGGTCTGCACCCACGTCGCCTTCCGGCCCCGCATGGCCATCCGCGAAACGGCCAAGGTGTACGGGCTCACGGACCGCGAGATCGGCCAGGTCTCCAAGCGGCTGCCCTGGTTCTGGAAGGCCGCAGGCGAAGACGACGACCTGTTGACCCGGCTCAGAGAGCTGCCCGAAATGGGACGGATCGACTTCCCGGAGCCCTGGCCCGAGATCATCCGCCTGGCCCAGCGCATCATCGGACTGCCGCGGCACATCTCCGTCCATTCCGGGGGAGTGGTCATCACGCCCAATCCGATCGATGAGTACGTGCCCATCGAACCGGCACCCAAGGGTGTGCCGATCATCCAGTGGGAAAAGGACGCCGCCGAGGAAGCCGGCCTGGTAAAGATCGACCTGCTCGGCAACCGTAGCCTGGGCGTCATCCGTGATGCCATCGCCGACACGCGCGCGAACGGCATCGCTTTCGACGAACACAAGTGGGAGCCGGAAGACGACCCGGCCACTCAAAACACCATCGCCGCCGGACGCACCATGGGCTGCTTCTACATCGAGAGCCCGGCCACGCGTCTGTTGCAGCAGCGGACACGTGTCGGCGATTTCGAGCACATCGTCATTCACAGCAGCATCATCCGGCCGGCGGCCAACACCTTTATCCGCGAGTACATCCGCCGCCTGAACGGCGGCCGGTGGGAACCGATCCACCCCCTGCTGACAGACGTGCTCGACGAGACCTACGGCATCATGGTCTACCAGGAGGACGTCTCCCAAACCGCCATGGCCGTCGCCGGCTTCGATCACATCGAGGCCGACGGGCTGCGCAAGGTTTTGTCCAAGAAAGACAAGGTCCGTCAACTACGGGATTACCGGCAGCGGTTTGCCGCCGGTGCCCGCGCCCGCGGGGTGGAAAACAAAAAAATCGAGGCGATCTGGCAGATGATGATGAGCTTCGCGGGCTACTCCTTCTGCAAACCCCACAGCGCGAGCTTCGCGCGGGTCTCGTTTCAGTCCGCTTTCCTGAAGACCCACTTTCCGGCCGAGTTCGTGGCCGCGGTGATCAGCAACCAGGGCGGGTTCTACAGCACCTTTGCCTACGTGTCCGAAGCGCGGCGCATGGGGCTGAAAATCCTGCCGCCGGATGTCAACGCCGGCCGCATCCGCTGGCAGGGCCGCGACAATGCGGTCCGGGTAGGCCTGCAGTCGGTGACCGAACTGGGGACGGCCACGCAGCAGCGGATCGTCGACTGTCGCAAAGTCTCACCGTATCGCAGCTTCAAGGATTTTTTAAAGCGGGTGCGGCCCGAAGAACCGGAGGCCCGCAGCCTGGTCCACGCCGGTGCCTTCGACGCCCTTCACCCCGGCGAGAGCCGGGCTTCCCTGCTGTGGGACCTGGCCGCCTGGCAGCAGCGCCGATCGAACCGGTCAAAACAGGCCGGCCTGTTCGATGCCGACCCGGAGGAGATCAAACCCTCGCTCCCGCCGGACAACGAGCGCGACCGCCTGCGCCGGGAGTTTGCCGCCCTGGGGTTTCTGTGCGACCGCCACCCGATGGTGCTTTTCGAAGACATTCTAAAGCACCGGGGCATTGTCAAGGCTGTCGCCCTGGAGCACTGTGCCGGACGGCGGGTGCGGGTGGCCGGCCTGCTCATCACCGGCAAAGTGGTCAGCACGAAGCACGGCGACCCGATGGAGTTTTTGACCTTCGAGGACGAGACCGGCCTGGTGGAAACCACCTTTTTTCCCGAAGCCTACCGCAAGTTTTGCTGCATGCTCGACCGCCACCGACCTTACATTCTCACCGGCAAGATCGAAGAAGACTTCGGGGCGGTGACCCTGACGGTCGAAACGGTGGAGCCGATCCGGCGCTAATGTGTTCGAGCATCATATTGCAACCGTTGCGCAGACGTGGAATGAATCTAAAACCTATTTTTAGGCAACTTTGATACCATTCCCAAAGGGTTGGCAGAGTGCCACAATGTGGTATGTTGTTTACGTGTATTAACGTATGGTTTACACGGTACCTCCTCTATTTTGTCCTTCTGACCTGAACTTCCAGACACCCCGTTAATATCGTCGTCCTTTAGATCGATATTCTGAAACAACACAGGATACGAGCCGTCGAGGCAAGGAGGAATGCCATGACGATATTTAAGAATTACCACAGGATAATTCTTTCGGCCCTGCTGACTGTGGGATTTCTGGCCTTCGCCGATGTTGCCGCCATGGCAACGGATGCAAAAGGCACAGAGGTCTATGGCGTGGCGATAAAAGGATACGACCCGGTGGCCTATTTCACGGAAAACCGTGCCGTCAAAGGGAGTAGCGACGGTATAACCCAAGATATCATTACCGACCTGTCCAAGTTCCGTGATTTGGCCGTAAAGGTGGATCAGACTGAACGGATCCTGGCCATGAACAAAAGTACGGACAGCCTGGAAGCCTACGATTATTACCTGCAGGCCTATTATCATTTTTTCCAACGGACACGCGATGGTCATATTGAAGCGCGAAAATTATTTCAAAAAGCAATAAAACTAGACCCCAATTACGCCACTGCCTATGTGGGCCTTGCCAAAGTAAGAACCTGGGCTGTCAACTACGGTTGGACTGAATTTCCCAATGTTGCACTCCAGGAAGCACTCGATCTGGCTAAAAAAGCGGTTCAATTGGACGATTCCAACGCCAGCGCTCACGGTGAGTTGGGCTATATATACATGCGGTTCGGAGAGTATGATCTCGTCGAGAGTGAACTTCAAAAGGCCATTGATCTGAACCCGAACGACTGGATCAGCTATCGGCATATAGGTGCCGTACTGTTATATGCCGGCCAACCCGCTGAATCGCTCGAGTGGTACACCAAGGTCTTGGAATTTGATCCCTATCTCTCTCCAGGGGTGTATATGAATATCGGAATTGGATATTATCTCAATGGCGATGACGACCAGGCGATTCATTGGCTAAAACAGGCGGCAACCAAATGGCCCACTTTTTTGGGCTGCCACATTCTTCTCGCGCCAATATATGGGCAAACCGGTCAAATGGATCCCGGTGAGGCCAATAAAAAAGCCCAGCTTGAAGCCCTTGTTTTTTCTTTGTGTGATCCTCCACGCCTGACGTCTCGTGCGCATTCCCATCTCTGCCGCCCCAATCTCGGATAGGCCCGTCAATCATCTCTTGCGACAAAACGGGACGACTGATGTCCTTGATTCTTAATTTCAAAAACGATAAAAGATGAATGGGAGTCGAGTTTTTTTAAAATGGGTATCGGTAAAAGAACTTTTGCTCGTTGTTTCGATTTCTGGTAGATAGATGAAGCAGGCCGTTTGTGACCCTTAATACGAACTCTCAGACATGCTCCAGGATAAGGTGATATGAAACGAAAAGCCTCCCTCTTTATGGTGGTTACCCTGTTTTGTGTCGTAATATGGGTCGGTGCGCAGGCCGAGCCTCTTGACGGCAACGAATATGCGGTGACGGAGCCATCGACCTTGACCGTTGGCGGGCGTGGAGAGGTATCTGTTGCCCCGGACCGGGCGACCCTGAGGCTGGGCGCCGTCGCCCAGGCGGAAAAAGCATCCGAGGCGCAGAGCCAGGTCAACCAGGTCGTGCAAAACATTATAAAAGGCATCCAATCGATAGGGGTTGCCGATAAAAACATTACAACCATCGATTTATCCATTTACCCCGTCTATGGAAATCAGCAGCCGGAACCTCAAGGTCAGACAACTCAGCCGGTCATACGCGGATATCGTGCCAGCAACATCATTAGAGTTCAAATCGAAGAACTGGAGAGCCTCGGAGGTGTGATCGATGCCGGTCTCAACGCCGGCGCCAACCGAATTGAGGGGGTTTCATTCGGCCTCAAAAATGACGGCGAATTCCGCGCACAGGCCTTGCGCCTGGCCACCGAGGAAGCCGATGCCAAAGCGAATGCCATTGCCAGGGCTATGGGAGTCGAGATCGTCGGCATCAAGCAGATATCCGAGGCGGGCACCAGCCTTGTGCGCCCGCAAATGGACTCCGGCCCCGTTTTCTCTGCGAGAGCCGCGGCAACGCCCGTGCAAGCCGGACAGGTTCGCGTCGAAGCCTCATTAACGGTGAGCTATTATATCATAGACGCCGAACCCCCAGATTCCGACACCAACACCGTCAGCTCAGCCTATTCTAAATAACCAGAAAAAGTCTGCTTGACCGTGGGACGGAATGCGATTAAATGTGGAGCGTCTAACTGTGCTATAAAGATAGTTCCGGCCTATTGACCGGATCAACCATTCGTTGTTTGCAGTTTAACCGGGGAACATTTTTTTCCGGGCCGCCGCCAACTCCCCATTCACTGCCGTTCGGTGATGCGCAATGAAAAACCGCCCTCGAATCCTTTGCCTGACAGCCGCAAGCGCGATACTTCTGCTCGCCGCGTCGTTTTCGCCCGTCATGGCGGCTTCCGCCTCATCCGTAAAAAGCCTTTCGGGAAATGACAGTCTCATAACAATCAGCGTACAAAACATGCCCCTGGGTAAGGTGTTGGAAAAAATCGAAGAGGTCACTGACCTGAAATTCAAACTCGATGAGCAGTGGAAAGACATACCCGTCAGTGTGACCCTCGATAAAGCCCCTCTGGACAAGGCTTTGAAGCGCATTTTAGTGAACCTGAACAACGTGATCATTTACGGTTCGAATGACCTTGTCAAAATCGTGGTATTTGGAAAAGCCGAACCCGGCAGCGCCACCGGTCGGCCCGCGGGGCCGCCCCCCTATAAACAACCGCTGCCCTTACCGCAACCGCCCCCTTTACCGGATGAAAATTCGTCGCTCTCCGAGGAACCCGAACCGGAAGGCAGTCCCGCACCAGAAGAGTCGGCTGAAACGGCACCGGCCGATCAGGAACAGCAAATGCAGGAAGCAGCCGCTGAAGGTGAAGGTGAAACCAAAACCGACGGCGCCGAGAGCGGTGCCCAGAATGAGCCGACGACCGAAGGTGGAGCGCCTCAAGAAGGTCAACCCGAGGGGCAGCAAGCTGAATAAAACCTGATCTATCTAGTTCCAATCCACGAATATGTGACGGAGCTTTTATGTGGCCATCCGCGGTTTCACTGAAGACCCGGATCAAGTTATCCCCTCCCTCTCTCGATGGCCCCCTTGATGCACTGCCGGCGGATCGATTTGTTCCGTGAACCATCCCCCAATTCAGGCCGCACTCGTGCAACCGGCCGAGAACGGCTTTGCTGAAGCGTCTTGCATGAAATGGCAACTGAAAGACCGGCCCGATTGTGAGATTTGGCTTGAAAAGGCCGTGAAGCTATAATAATTATTAGTTTTAATGATAAAGATTCCTTTACAGATTTTCCGCTTCTGAAATCCAGATAGTGGCATTAAATTTGCATATTTTTCATTGGAAGGAAAAGGGATTCTTGACGGAGACGGATTAAAGCGAGCTTTTAGAAAGGCATCATTGCCGATATGCCGGTATTTGAATACGTAGCGCTGGATCAAAGGGGCAAGAACATCTCGGGTATCATCGATGCGGACAGTGTCGCCGCCGCGCGCCAGAAGCTGCGGGGATCGAACCGATTTCCCGTTAAAATCAAAGAAGCAACCGATGACCAGAGACAAAGGGCATCCAAAGGCCTGTTCAGCCGGGGCCTGTTCACCCGTGTGCGTCAACGCGACGTCACCCTTATGACCCGGCAACTGGCCACCCTGGTCGGGGCGGGGTTCCCTCTGGTCTCCGCTCTCGAAGCCCTCCTGCCCCAGATTAAGTCCTACGGGTTCAACAAGGTTCTGGCGCAAATCAAGGATTCCATCGTGGAGGGTAACAGTTTCGCCGGCGCGATTTCGCTCTATCCGGAAACTTTCTCCCCCTTGTACAAGAACATGGTGCGTGCCGGTGAAAGCTCGGGAACGCTCGAAATCGTTTTAGAAAAATTGGCCGATATCATGGAAAAACAGCAGAAGCTGAAAAATCGCATTCAGTCGGCCTTGGCCTACCCGGCGCTCATGACGGTCATGGGAACCCTCATCCTCGTCCTGCTGTTGGTGTACATCGTTCCCTCCATCACCGCCATTTTCGCCGACGTCAACCAGGCGCTGCCGGCTCCGACGCTGTTTCTGATCGGCACCAGCGACCTGTTCAAATCATACTGGTGGGTCCTTCTGATTGTCATTATTTCATTCCTGATATTCTTCCGGCAATTCAAAAAGACAGAAAAGGGGCGCGCCCTGATCGACAAGATGCTGCTCACCCTGCCGATGGTCGGTCCGTTGATTCAGAAACTGGCGGTTGCCCGGTTTTCCCGCACACTGGGCTCATTGCTCGCCAACGGTGTGTCCATGCTGCAGGCCATGGACATCGCCAAGAATATTGCCGGCAACGTTATGATATCCGAAGCCGTCGAAATCGCGGCCAGGGAAGTGGGACAAGGACAGGGACTGGCGAAATCGCTCTCGGCGACCCGCGTATTTCCGGATTTGACGGTACAGATGATTCAGGTCGGCGAGCAGAGCGCCACCCTGGAATCGATGCTCAACAAAATGGCCGATGTTTTTGACAGCGAGGCGGAATCGAGTATAATGAGCATGACCTCTCTGCTGGCCCCAATTCTGATTCTGATCATGGGCGTCATCGTCGGTTTTATCGTCCTGTCGATCTGTCTGCCGATCTTCGAAATGAGCACGCTGGTGCGATGACACCCGACGTGCAGAAAAATTTTCTCTTAACCGGGCGTTTCAAATTTTAAATTTGAAAACTTTTTGAAAACTTGATGATTTTATTTTTAGTTACGGGAGGGTGAATGGTTTTAAGAATACCCCGCACGCTGCGCGGCAACCGCGGATTTTCGCTGATCGAGTTGATGGTGGTCGTTATCATTCTGGGCATCCTGGCCATGTATATCGGACCGAAACTGATGGGACGCACCGAACAGGCCAAGGAGGTGCAGACCAGGGTTCAAATCGAGGGCCTCGAAACCGCCCTGAAACTTTACAAACTGGACAACGGCTTCTATCCGACCACGGAACAAGGACTGCAGGCCCTGGTAGAAAGACCGGATGCAGAAAATGTTTCGCAGAACTGGCGCAAAGGCGGTTACCTCGAAAAAGGCAAAGTCCCGAAAGATCCGTGGGGCAACGAATTTATCTACCTGTCACCCGGGATTCAAGGTGACTATGACATCACTTCTTACGGTGCAGACGGCGTGCCGGGCGGCGAGGACGAGTACAAGGATATCAACAGCTGGGAGATCGAGTAATCGCTCCATCCCCCCTGTGTCTGCAGGCCGGAATCATGCACCTTTTCTTGCCGAAACGCAAATCCCGGTTTCTTCGATCCAGAACGCTGCTGACACCGTATTCCGGTGCCGGACGCGGTTTTACGCTGATCGAGATCGCCGTCGTGATCCTGCTCATCAGCATCATGCTGCTGGTTGCCGTTCCACGACTGCCGGACTCGCCATTGACCGACCAGACCCGCAAAACCAAACGTTGGGTCATTCTTAAGGTTCAGGACCTGAAGGAGCGTGCCGTTCGGGATCAAAAAACGTACACGCTGCATGTCGGGATCGATTCGAAGCAATTGTGGATCACGAGCGACGACATGTCGGATGAGAGCAAAGAGCAGGCCGAAAAAAATGCTTTTAAACTCGACGAGGATTTGAAGGTACTCGATGTCGAATATCCGGAAGACCAGAAAGTAGAATCCGGACGGGCCGATATCCTTTTTTTCGCAAAGGGCTACTCGGACCGGGCGATCATTCACATGTCCGACAGCGACGCGCGATTCTCGTTTCAAATCGAATCGTTTCTATCGAACGTCAAGCTGTATGATGCCTATACCGGCTTTGAGGAATAAGGCGATAGCACCCGACAGGTTTTTCCCATGTCGGATAACCGGTCGCCAGCACCGAGGGTTGGCCACCAGGCAAGGCGGCTTTACCCTTATCGAGATGATGGTGGCGGTTTCCATTATCGCGATCGTTCTGACGGCCGTCTACCGTTTGCACTCCCAGACGCTAATAATGACCATCGGGGCCCGCTTTTACACGGTGGCACCGTTGCTGGCACAAAACAAGTTGGTTGACATCGAACTGAGCTCCGCTCAGGAACTGGCCCAAGGAACCGGAGATTTCGGCAAAGATTTTCCCGCTTACTCATGGGAGGTCACCCTCGACGACGTCAGCAGTGATCAAATCAAGATGGGCTCAGAGCAATTAAGGGGCGCGGTGGAAAAACTGAAAAGAATCGATATAAAAGTTTTGTTCAACGAAGGTGAGATGGTTTACAACCTCCGCACCTACCGTTTCATAGCAAAGTGACACGACAGCCGCCTCTAAAAAAGAACGAAAGGACACATCCGACATAACCGATTCGACCAAACGCTCATGATCTCCCCCAATCCATGCATAAAAGATGAACTCTGGCGATACCAGCTGCGGACGCCTATAGAAAGCCGGCCCGCAATGCCTGGCTTCACCCTGCTCGAAATCCTCATTGCCATATTCATCTTCGCGGTCGTCATCACGACCGTGTTCGGCTCTTTCAATTTCGTGTTCGGAAAGATCGGAATCATCCAAGAGAGCAAGACAACCTATGAAATGGCAAAAGATTGTCTGAACCGCATATCAATCGATCTCGCGTCGGCTTATTTCCTTCAATCACCGGCCTACAAGCCACCCAAGGAAGATGGAGAGCTGGATTCGTACCGCCTGGTCGGGAAGCTATCCGATGCGGGAGGCGAAGATTTCGGCCAACTGAGGTTCACCGCCATGGCCCACCTGCCGTTGCAACAGCGCCAGCGCGACGGCGTAGCAGAAATCATTTATTACGTTACAACCGATCGCGACGGCACCAGGGTGTTGCGGCGTTCGGACCGACTCGATTTTTCCGAACCGCGCGACGATCTGAGCGGCGATCCGATTTTGTGCGAAAAGGTGAAGACCTTGACATTCACCTATATCGATGCGGAAAACGATGAAAAAGAGACCTGGGATTCAGATTCGGACGAGGTCGGTTATGCCACACCGCGAGCGGTTCGCATCCGGCTTGAGATCGGCTCGGATGAAAATTTTCACACATTCGAGACGACGATCCTGTTTCCCCAGTACCGACAAGCTCTCAAATTGGCCGGTTGATGCCATGACTGCAAGTCTTGAATATAAATCGAATGTTGTATAAATTGAACCGATTAAGGTCGATAAACAACAAACGGGGCATGGCCCTTTTGATCACCCTGGCGGTCATCACGCTTCTGGTCGCTACCACCGTGGAGCTCAACCGGCAAGCCCGCGCCACGATATCCTCCAGTGCGGCCGTCCGTGACCGCCACCGCCTGGTGGAAATGGTGGTATCCGGTGTCAATGCGGCTATGGCCATGCTGGTTGACGACAAAAAAAACACGACCGCCGACTCGATGCAGGAGGATTGGGCCGACCCCGAAAAGATCAACAGCATGCTGGCAGCCATTCCGTTCGAGGACGGCAAGCTGGAGGTTAAGATCAGCGATGAGCGCAGCCGCATCCAGGTCAATGCGCTGGTGAAATTCCCCGAAGGCAACCAATTCAATGAGAATCAGCGCCAGCTTTGGGAACGCCTCCTCAGAATGGCCTTCCTGGCATACGAACATCCGGATGAGACCGATCCGGTGAACACGGTCATCAATTCCCTGAAGGACTGGCTCGATGCCGGCGATGATGATGCCATAACCGGCTTGAGCGGGGCCGAGTCCGACTATTATCGTGATCTGGACCCGCCCATATCCATTCGAAATGGTCCCCTCACCCACATAAAGGAACTATTACAGGTCAAGGGGATCACACCGGAGCTGTTTTATGGTACAGATGAATTGCCGGGCCTGTTGGGTTATTTGACGGTCGACGGCATGACCGATCAGGGAGGCAATTTCACCTTCGACGGCAAAATCAACATCAACACCGCGGAGATACCGGTTCTAATGGCGCTATTACCGGAGGAGAACCAGGATCTGGGTCTGGCGATCAGCGAATTTCGACTCGCAAAAACAAGCGACACCTTCAACCACGATCTCTCAGGCAGCAACTGGTATAAACAGGTCCCTGGAGCCGGTGATATCGAACTCGACAGCGGTCTTATTACCAATCAGAGCGATCTTTTCAGGATCGAGGCCTCGGCAAGCCTCAACGGGGTCAGTCTCGCGGCTACGGTGATCGTGCACAGAGAGACCGAATCCGAAACTGGCCTGATACACTGCCGCGTCTTGAGTTGGGAACAAACTTGATGGTATAATAGGTTCCAAGACATTTAAATTTTTTAATCATTCTTAGCGCCTCACCAAGAATAACCGGCGGGCAGCCACGCCTTGCCGGAAGGAAGAAGATGGGCAAAAAAATACTGGGCCTCGATATTCAAAACAAGGCCCTTGCAGCGGTGTTGGTCAACAGCGGCATAAAAGAAAGCCGGGTGGAGACCTACACCTATATTCCGTTTCCGGAGGAAGGCGACGACCCCCTGGCCGCGGCTCTAAATACGCTGGTCCAGGAGATGCCGGTAAAGGGCTGCGTGTGCATTGTATCGATACCCGCCGACCACGTGTCTTTCAGAAATATGCGGGTGCCTTTCAAACAGGTTAACAAAATCAGACAAATTTTACCGTTTGAACTCGAACCGATGCTTCCCTTTCCCTTAGATGAGGTCGTTATCGAGTTTCATCCGATAAAACGCGACGGACAGGGTGAACAAACGGATGTGATCGCGGCCGCCTGCAATGTGTCCGGCCTCAAATCCATCTTGGACCTGTTGGGCACCCATCATATCAATCCGGAGATCGTGACGGTCAGCGGTTACCCGTCGGCACTCTGCCTGGCGCGGTTGGGCGACCTCCCCGAAAACGCCCTGATTGTGGATGTCAGAAGCGGAAGCAGTACGATTTTCGTCGTGATTTCGGGACAGCTCTCGATGGTGCGGGCCCTGCCCGCCGATCGGGCTTACGAGTCGCACGCCGACATGCTTGGGCAAAGCATCCAGCGAACCCTGTATGCAATTGAGGAGAGCGGTGACCTCCCATTTAGGCCGGAGAAGATCTTTGTCACCGGACCGGCGCTGAGTGAAAACGGTTTCGAAGCGTCGCTGATGCGGCTGCTGAATGTACCGACGGAACGCACCGATCTGGTCAGAGACACGCAAGCCAGGATAAGAGTAATACCGGCTGATTCCTGGAAACCCCACCAAATGAACAATGCCCTCGCCCTGGCACTGATAGAGGTCATTGGTATCAAGGGGCTGAATTTTAGAAAAGGCCCCTTCGCCATAAAAAAACGCTGGGCCGAATACAAAAAGAACATTATGGTTTCCAGCGGTTTGGCGGCCGGCCTTCTGCTGGTGTGGCTGCTGACCGTTTCGATGGACTATTACTATAAAAACAAACAGCTGAACACGCTCAACAACCGCATCACCTCAATCTTCCAATCGACTTTTCCGGACGTGAAGAAAATCGTCAATCCCTTGCAGCAGATGCGGGTTAACATCGAGGAAGTGCGCAAGGTTTCCCTGAATCCGACTGGCGGGCAGGGAAACATGCTGACCATCGACATATTGAATGAAATCAGCAAAGGCATTCCGGACGACATCGACGTAAAATTTACCCGCACCGTTATCGGTGAAAACAACGTGGTGATCAACGGCGACTCCGACACGTTTAATTCCGTCGATGCCATTAAAAATCGGCTCGAGCAGAGCAAGTCCTTCAAAACGGTCACGATTGTGTCGACCACCAAAGAGGATTCGAGCAATCGGATTAAGTTTCGGTTGAAAATAGGGTATTAAAGGCTTTGAATTTTAGCAGGCTATCTGTTTGACATGAAAAAACTATTAAAATTGCTGCCATTTACGATCACCAAACGTGAGAAATACGCCATCTGGATTGCCGGCGCCCTGATCGCCGTCGTGATCCTGATGCAGGCCATTATTTTTCCTTTGGTAGAAAAGAGGCAGCAGCTGAACCGGCAGATCGAGGTTCAAACCCAGACATTGAAAGAAATGCTGGTTCTCAAAGCAGATTACGAAGGCACGAAGAAAATTGCCGACTCCGAAAGAGGTAGAATGGCCGGAAGGAGCAGTGGATTTACGCTGTTTTCCTTTCTCGACACCCTGGCCGGACAAGTCGGGCTCAAGGACCGCATCGCATACATGAAACCGAGTAAAACGACACTCGAAAACACGCCGTATGCCCTGTCGGTCGTAGAGACCAAGCTTCAGAATATCACCATGAAACAGTTGACCTCTTACCTTTACAGAATAGAGACGTCGAACAATCTGGTACGGGTAAAGGGGCTGTCGATATCCAAAACCGGTAAGCAGGCCGGAACCGTAGATGCAGTCTTGATGGCAGAGACGTTCGACACCCGGTGATTCAACCGAGGCTCGCGGTGCACCGGCTGCTGAGACGGATATTCCGATTTCGCAGCCGTCAGTGGACCCGACGGGCCAGGCGTTCGAGCACAACCTGTAACAAAACGGCAAACAGGCGACCTTGAGAAAAATGAGACCTACGAAGAACAATCTGAAAACCATCGGCTGCTGCATGATCGTGCTGCTGATCATCGCAGCAGGCATCACCCCGACCCGTGCGAACGCGGCTTCCAACACAGGCAATTCACAGGACCGCTTCGTCACCATCGACTTCAACAACGTCGACATCAACGTTTTCATTAAATTCATCAGCGAACTGACCGGCAAAAACTTCATCGTCGACCAGCGCGTCAGGGGCAATGTCACCATCATTTCACCGACCAAAATATCGGTTGCAGAGGCATACAAGGTGTTCGAGTCGGTGCTGGAAGTCAATGGTTTCAGTACCGTTCAGGCGGGGGAAGTGACCAAGATACTTCCCGCCCCGGAAGCCCGCACGAGTGATATCCCGACCCGCACCAGCACCAAGCCGGTAAAGCCGCAAGACCAGCTCGTCACCCAGTTAATCCCCCTGACTTACGCCGATGCCAATGAAATCAAAAGACTGTTCACTCCCATGGTGTCCAAAACCAGTCTCATTGTAGCCTACGACCCGACCAACACACTGATCATTACGGACGTGCTATCGAATATCCAACGATTGATTAAAATTCTGAAAGAAATCGATGTGATCGGTGTCGGCCGGGAAATATCGGTCATCCCCCTTCAGTATGCCGACAGTGCCAAAATGGTCGAAACCCTGACGGCCCTTTTTCAAACCAGGGGTGCGCCCAAGAAGAGAACAACCAGCAGCCGTGACACCACCAAATTTGTCGCCGACGAACGCACCAATACGGTGATTGTGCTGGCCAGTGAAGTGGAAATGGCCCGGGTCAGGCAGTTGATCGACTTTCTCGATCGTGAAACACCGCGGGGGAAGGAAAAAATACGGGTCCACTACCTCGAATATGCCGACGCCGAAGAAATTGCCAAGGTGCTGCAAAACCTGCCGAGCAAGGAGGCCACCCAAACCAAGGGAAAGGCCGCCGCCGGTGCAGCCGGCGCACCGCTGCTCGCGGGTAAGGTGAACATCACGGCCGACAAGGCCACCAACAGCCTCGTGATCACAGCCAGCAGCGACGATTACACGGTTGTGGAGGAAGTCATCAAGAAACTCGACATACCGCGACCGATGGTCTACATCGAAGCCGTGGTCATGGAGGTCAACGCTCAAAGGAATTTCAGCTTCGGAACGCAATGGACCGCGGCCGGCTCAACCAACATCGGCAATAAACCCGCCGCTGTGGGCGGCGGGTTTCTGACACCAGAATCGGCCATTCCCGGTTTGACCCAGGGCTTACTGCCGCAAGGGTTCTCATTGGGCGTATTTACCGAGGCAATCGATATTGCGGGTGTAAGCGTCAACAACCTGACCGCCCTCGTACAGGCGTTCAAGGACGACAGAGACGTCAATATCCTGCAGACACCGCAGATTTTGACCACCGAAAACGAGGAAGCCAAAATCAACGTCGGCAAGAACATCCCTTTCCAGACGCAGTCATCCACCACCGACAATCAAACCTTCAACTCGTTCGAATACCGCGATGTCGGCACGATTCTAAAAATCACGCCGCACATCAGCATCGAGAGGCTCGTGCGGCTCACCATCGGTCTCGAGGTCAGCGCCCTGGAATCGACGGTGGATTTCCGCCCCACCACACTCAAGCGCACGATCGACACCACCGTTATCGTGGACGACAAGAGCACCATCGTGATCGGCGGACTGATTGAAGATACCAATGCCGTTCAGGAATACAAGGTCCCGTTGCTGGGTGATATCCCGATCCTCGGGTGGCTTTTTAAAGTTCAGAACAAATCGCAGCAGAAGACCAACCTTTTCATCTTTCTGTCCCCGCACGTTATCAACAATCCGTCCGAAGCCGCTGACGTATATGGTCAAAAGAAAACAACGATGGATGTCTTGCGCGGCGGCCAAAGCGAAGAGCCCCAGATCCAAGAAGGAAATATTAAACTGTTTGGCCTTCCCAGGCGAATGCCCTCAAGTGACATAAAACAATAAGATTAAAGAAAGCCGATGGAGAACAGACTGTTCCACATCCTGGAAAACAGCTTCGGGATTTCCGAGGCGCGCTTCGAAGAGGCCCTGCTGGTCAAGAAAGAAAAAGGCGGTCGCCTCGGCGACATCCTGGTCACCCGAAATATCCTCTCGGAAAGACAGCTGCTCGAAGCGATGAGCTTTCTCTACGACCTGCCGGTCTGGTTCGATCTGCCGCTCGACAACATCGACTTCGCCTTCACCCGCAGCATCCCGATCCAGTTTCTGAAGAAATACCTTATGGTCCCGCTGGTCATCAACGTCCAAGAGACCAAAAACGACGACAAAGTGCCGTCGGAGGAGAAAGGTCTCGAAGAGGCGCTGACACCGCATTCCAAGTATGTTATCGCCATGAACGACCCGTCCAGTTTTCAGCCGCTCGACGATCTGGTGCGCACACTCGGGCTGAAAGAATATGATGTGGTGCTCTCGACCAAAGAAGCCATCCTGGCCGCCGTCAACATCTCCTACGACCTCAGCCAGAGCACGGCCGAGGAGCTTGTCCAGGGGCTGGAGGAAGATGGCAGCAACATCATCAGTGAACTCGAAGACACCGCCGATCTGTTGGATGACACCAGCGATGCACCCATCATAAAGCTGGTGAACCATATCCTTTCCCAATCGATTAAGGCCCGTGCCAGCGACATTCACATCGAACCCTACCAGGACAGCTTCAAGGTCCGCTATCGCATCGACGGTATCCTCTACGATCTGTTGACCCCGCCCAAGTGGATTCAACCGGCCTTAATCTCACGCATCAAGGTCATGGCCAAGTTGAACATTGCCGAGAAACGGTTGCCCCAGGACGGCCGGTTGGACATCAAAATCGGCGCTCAGGACATCGATGTGCGCGTATCCACTATTCCGACGTCGTTTGGAGAGCGCGTGGTGCTCCGGCTCTTGAACAAAACCAGTGCGGTCTTCGATCTCCCGGAAATCGGACTGTCTCCCGACCGCTTGGCGTTGCTGAAAGAGCTGGTCCATAGCCCGAATGGGATTATCCTGAACACCGGGCCGACCGGAAGCGGCAAAACCACCACGCTTTATGCGATTCTGACCACGATCAACAAGCCGGACATCAACATCATCACGATAGAGGATCCGGTCGAGTACCAAATCAAGGGCATCAGTCAGATCCAGGTCAACCCCAAGATCGATCTGACCTTTGCCCGGGGGCTGCGCTCCATCGTCCGCCAGGACCCGGATGTCATTCTCATCGGCGAAATCCGGGACAAGGAAACCGCCGACATTGCCGTTCAGTCGGCGCTTACCGGCCACCTGGTCTTCTCCACTCTCCACACCAACGATTCGGCCAGCGCGATTACCCGATTAGTGGATATCGGTGTCGAGCCATTCCTGATTTCGTCCTCTCTGATTGCGGTCATCGCCCAGCGGCTGCTCCGCACGCTCTGCAACGATTGCAAGGAAGCCTACCAACCCGACGATCTGGCCTTTAAGAGCATCGGTATGGACCCGGAGCGCTACAAGGATCGGCGGGTATATCGGGCCAGGGGATGCGAAAACTGTTTTCACACAGGCCACAAGGGCCGCAATGCGATATTCGAAATCATGGTACTGAATGAAGAATTGAGATCGTTGATCCTGAAAAGCCATGATTCAAACGTGATTAAAAAAAGAGCGCTGGAAATGAATATGTTGTCGCTGCGCCAGGACGGCATTCAGAAGCTGCTGAACGGGGTCACCACCATCGAGGAAGTCTTCAGGGTCACCATGAAATAAGGCACACCCCAATAAAACCAGCTTAAATCCATCTCACCGATGGGTTTGGTTTCAGCCGTTCGCCGGTTGCGGCAGCGGGGTTGTGAAGGCCGCCATGACCCACCCCGATTCACCACCCGGCAGCTGCACGTGCCACCAGCCCGCTGCGTTGCCCTGGATGACCAGATATTTTGAATAGCGCGTTGTTTTCATGTACTGTCTCCCTTGCCGTTTCCGACCGCTGCCTGGCGGATAAAAGAGCATCCGTTCTTTGTTGTGCCCAAGTGGTAATCGGAACGCTGAATCCCACCAGAGGCAGCGGCCGTTTGGTTTAGCGAGGTTTGCGCATCAGCAGTTGCGCCTGCTCATCGGTAATGGTGCCGTCCGCAATCCCCTTTTCAACCAGGCGGGTCATGAGTGCCCGGCGCTGGGAGCGGAATTCCACCTGATCGACAATCTTCTTTTCCTGTTGTGGTGTCAGGTAACCGATCTTGGCGAGCTGGTTTACAAGATCTTTCATCTTTGTGTGCATCTTTGTGCGGAAAGCCTCTCGCTCGATCTGGTATTCAGACAGTAGATCAGGTAGACGTTCATCGCGAAGCTTTGACGCAATGGTTTCGACCGGCTGCCCCGTCATTTCGGAAAGCGTCTGCACGGTCATATTCTCGCGCAGGTAGCGGTTCAGGAGTTTGGCACCTCCATCCCCGTGGCGACCATGGTGTCGATGGAACCGGGATGACTGCTCCGGCGGGCCGGCCGCAAACACTGTGCCTGAAAACGCGAGGGCAAAAACAAGAAGAATGATAACGGAGATCGTTGAGTTCTTTTTCATGGCAGATTTCCTTTCGTATTCAATTGTTGTTGGTTGTAACGGGCTGATTCAGCCTCGTTGGATCATATGATAGGGATCAATTGTGGAGGAAATATGACGTAAACGTGTGAAGATTGTAGAGATTGAATGAATTGTGAGGAAAATAGTGCAACTTAAGCTGGCCTATAAAATTTTCGCGGCGTTTCTGTTGACCTCTTTTATGGTTGTCGTCCTCATGATCGGCGGCATGCGCTATATTGTGTCGCGCAATTTTGCGGACTACGTCAACCAAACGGCCCTCGACCGACTCGATGCGCTCGTGGATGCATTGTCCGCCGAATATCAACGAGACCAGGGGTGGCAGCATTTGAAAGACCGACCCGATCTCTGGCGCGGCATCCTGCGGTCCGTCCGGCCGTGGAGAGAATTCGGCCGCCGGCCGTCACCCGAAACCGATCAACCGGCCGGGCCGCCGGTCCCCGACGCGCATGCCGTCCATGAAGGAAACCCTCCTGGAGCTGAAGATTCCAGGTTACCGCCTGAAAAATCCGCCGCGCCTCTTCGCCGCCTTCCGCGGGGATTGTCCCTTTTCGATGACCAGAAGCAGCATATCGCCGGGTGGCCGCTCAGAGGCGCACCGGACAGTTACTCGTTGAGGGAAATAACCGTCAACGACCGGATCGTTGGGTGGCTGGGACTCTACAAGAGAGAAAACCTGTCCAACCCTCTGGTGGTGTCCTTTATCAAAGCGCAATCCCTGGCATTTTATACCATCGGCGGCGGGATTCTGCTGCTGGCCGCCATTGTGTCGTTTTTACTGTCGAAGCACCTGCTGGCCCCCATCCGTCAACTCACCGCGGGGACACGGGCCCTGACGGCGTTCGAATTCGGTGCGAAAATCGACGTGCGCACGAAGGACGAGCTGGGACAGCTGGCTGCGGATTTCAACCGGATGGCCGACACGCTTAAACATTTCGAGAATATGCGGCGTCAATGGATTGCCGATATTTCCCACGAATTGCGAACCCCGCTCGCGATTCTGAAGGGAGAAATCGAGGCCCTGCAGGATGGGGTTAGAAATCCGACCGAAGATAATCTGGCATCGTTGCAATCGGAGGTGAATCGCCTCAGTAAGCTAGTGGAAGATCTGCACCTGCTCTCCCTGGCCGACACGAAAAACCTGCTGACCAGAAAAGACGACATCGCGCCATTTGAAATCCTGCAACAGATGGTCACGCATTACCAGAGCCGACTGGCAAGCCGAGCAATTGATGTCCATCTCGAATTGAAAACCGGCAGCCCGGTCACGTTGAAAGGCGACGCCAATCGATTGGCCCAGCTTTTTATCAACTTGCTGGAAAACACGCTGCGCTACACGGATTCACCGGGCGTTCTGAAAATCAAGGCCCTCCGCACCGACAGCCGATTGACAATCAGTTTCGAGGATACGGGTCCCGGAGTTCCGCCCGAAGCGATCGGCCGGTTGTTTGACCGGCTTTATCGCGTCGACACATCCAGGAGCCGCGAACTGGGCGGCAGCGGTTTGGGTATGGCGATCTGCAAACAGATTGTGGAAGCCCATGGTGGAACGATCCAGGCCGCCAATGCATCGTCAGGCGGTTTACAGATTCGAATTGAGCTGCCGCACCATTCCGCCGGTCCAGCGGGATGACCGCTGAGGTTCTCGCGTGGAACATTTATAAACAGGCAAACGACCCTGTCCGCCTTTCATAACCGTAGGGGTGGCCGCCAATGGCGCACGAGAGTATCCTGATCGTTGAAGATGAACGCAAGCTTGCCGATTTGCTGCGGGATTACCTGAGCGAAGCCGGCTACACGGTGTCCTGGCTGGACAGAGGCGACCGGGTGGTGTCGCGTATCAAGCAGGATCCGCCCGCACTGGTTCTGCTCGATATCATGCTGCCCGGAATTGACGGAACAGAGGTTTGCCGTGAAATCAGAAAATTTTCGAAGATCCCTATTCTGATGATCACCGCTCGGGTGGAAGAGGTCGATCGCATCATCGGGCTGGAACTGGGGGCCGACGATTATATCTGCAAGCCGTTCAGCCCGAGGGAAGTGGTTGCACGGGTTAAGGCCGTTTTGAGAAGAGCGTACAGCGAACCGGAAACAACCCGACTGGCCGTCGGACCCATTTCCCTTGACGAGACGACCCGCCGGGTCAGCGTGGACGAGCAGGTGTTGAACCTGACACCGAGTGAGTTCGGACTGCTTAAAATAATGATGGCCCACCCCGGCCGTGTTTTTTCACGCAGTGAACTGCTGGACAAAGTCCAGGGCTACCAGTTTGAAGGCTATGACCGCACCATCGACACCCATATTAAAAATATCCGCAAGAAAATCGCCGAAAAGCTTCCCGGCCGTGACGTCATCCATACGGTTTACGGCATCGGGTATAAATTCGACAGCGAGGCCGAGTAAGCGAAAAGACTACTTCAGCTCCCTTACCGGCAGGGCGCGGTAAGCCCGCTTGTGGACCATGCGGTCGGTGTAAGATATCCCGCGCTGGAAATTGAATACCGCCGCCGTTATGGCCTCCACGTCCGACGTCCATACCCAGCCGCAGGTGATGCGGATCTGAGGGACGATCTTGACGGTCTGGCCGCAGACGGTTTCGTAGCCCTCATAGGCCGGATCCCTGACGTAAAGGGTCTTCAGTTCCTCCAGCTTCGGCAGGCGCCAGTTTGGGTATTTTTTCACCAGGGTATCGGGAAAAGTGTATTGAACCCAGCGCGTGGCCTGTTTCCAATCGATGTCGCCGTCGTTGTCCGTCTTGGACCACATCAGGTTCAGCTCGTGATCGGTGACCGTACCGTCGCCGTTGTCGGTGAAACGGTCCTGCGACTGGGCAGCGGGTACAATTAAAACGATCATTGCCAGCGCCAAGCTGGCCCATAATGCCGTTCGGTTCACCATGTCTCCCCCTTTCAGCAAAAGATCTGCTGCATTGGTGGCGTGTAAATCACGCAACGGCCTGTTTGTTAATGGCGGCAAAAACCGAACCCTGGCGGTCAGACATGTTTCTGATGTCTATTCGCCCTCGGAAACATGAATGCGTTTACGTAGTCGTTCGGCACTCTCTTCGTCTCGATAGGAAACGACGGTGACCGGCGAGCGGCGAAAAATCTTCTCTGCAACGGATCCCACGAGGATATGCTCCAGATCGGATCGCTCTTTGACGCCCATGACGACCATCTGAACGTCTTCTCTGACGATCGTTTTCAACAGTTCCTCCAGGGGATTTCCCACCGGAAGCCGCACTTTCATTCTTTCAACCGGAAACGAGGTTTTTCTGACATAATCTTCCAATAACGCCTTGCGCTCGTTTTTGATACTTTCCACATAATGCTCGCCGTCAATCTCATAACCCATGGAGGCGACGCTGCGGACAGCCTCAACGTCCCGGGAGTTGATGACACTGGCAACCAGCAGGTCGGCGTCGAATTTCCTGGCCAGTTCTGCGGCATAGCGAAAAGTACCCTCGGAATAGCTGCTGAAACCAATGGCTACCATGATGGTATGAATCCCTTGCATGCACTCACCCCTTTTTTGTGATTTGCCGCTTTGCCTGCCCCTCACGCAACGGCCGGTGAGGGCAGCGTCTTGGGTGTTCGTGGTCTTTGCATGAGGTACACCAGCCCCCACAGGGCCAGCCCCATGAGATACACATAGTAACGCTGTTCAAAGGGAATGCCGAGCAATGATGCGATCAGACCCGGTCGCATGAGTATCACGGTCACCGTCAAGAACAGTGGAATCTCGTAAAAACGATTTTTTGCGACAAACCACCCCTGGGTGGCCGATGCAAAGGCGAAGTTCCCCACGCACGCCATGGCGAAGATCAAAAGGCCCTGGGGCCAGCTGTTGATGTTGTGCAGGATCAGGTCACTGTTGAAAATGAACATGAAGGGCAGGATGGCCGTGCGGATGTCGTACATGAACCCCTGAATGCCGGTGGGGATCGGTGGCGACTTGGCAATCGCCGCGGCCGCGTAGGCCGCCAGGCCCACCGGGGGCGTGTCGTCAGCGAGGATGCCGAAGTAAAAGCAGAACAGGTGGGCCGCCATCAGCGGTACGATGAAATCGTTCATCTGTCCGATGTGGACGATGGCCGGGGCCGTCAGCGAGGCCATGACGATGTAGGTGGCCGTGGTGGGCAATCCCATGCCGATGACGAGACTGGCAAACGCCGTGATCACCAACATGAGGTAGATGTTGCCGCCCGAGAGCACATCGATGATTTCTGTGACCAGTTGGCCCAGTCCCATGGCCACCACGCCCACGATGATGCCGGCCGCGGCGGTGGCCAACGCCACGGCCACCATGTTGCGTGCGCCGCTGGCAAGAGCTGAGAAAATATCACAGATACCCTGCCAGAAAGCCGGTCCCAACGGCTGTTTATTGAAATAAGCCACCACGGGCCGCTGCAGGAATATGATAATCGCCATGACCCAGCAGGCGTTGAAGGCCGCCGTGTCAGGGGTGTGCCGTACGACGATCAGTTCGTAGAGCAGCATGGCGATGGGCAGCATAAAATGAGCGCCTGCCAAAAGCGTCTTGAAGAACTGCGGCACTTCGCTCTTGGTCATCCCCTTCAACCCCAGCTTGGAGGCCTCGATGTGGGTGATGAACAAAAGCGCCGCATAGGAAGCAAAGGCCGGTACGGCCGCCGCCTTGATGACATCCACGTAGGGCACGTTGACGTACTCGGCGATAATGAAGGCGGCAGCGCCCATGATGGGAGGAGCGAGCTGGCCGTCGGTGCTGGCGGCCACCTCGATGGCCGCCGCTTTGGTGGGTGTATAGCCTACCTTTTTCATCAACGGGATGGTAAACGTACCGGTGGTGACGATATTGGCGATGCTCGAGCCGTTGACCAGTCCGGTCAGACCGCTGCCCAGTACCGCCGCTTTTGCCGGCCCGCCCTTGAAACGTCCCAGCAGGGAAAGGGCCAGTTGAATAAAATATTGGCCGGCCCCGGCCTTATTGAGCATGGCGCCGAACAGCACGAACAGAAAAACGACCGTGGCCGACACATCCAGAGGGATCCCGTAAATGCCTTCGGTCGACATGGTCAGCTGCCCCAGGAGGCGGTTCAGCGAAACTCCCTTGAACTCGATCACTTCAGGCATGTAAGGCCCGGCAAATGCATAGACGATAAACAACGAGGCAATCACCGAGAGCGCCGGTCCGATCACCCGGCGTGCGGCCTCCAGCAGCAGCAGCACCAATGCCGCCCCAATGACCAGGTCCCTTAAAATAGGCGTGCCGTAGCGCATCGACAGCCCGTCGTAGTCTATGACGATGTATAACGCCGAAAAAGCCGCCACGACGGCCAGAACATAGTCGGGAATGGGGATTCGATCGGTTTGGGAAAAGTATGTCAGACCGAAGCGGGCTTTTTTGAACAACGGGTAGTTCAAATAAACGATCAGCATGGCAAAAGCCAGGTGGATGGCCCGGATATAGGTCGAGTCGAGTATCAGCCAGCTGGCGGTGGACAGTTGAAACAGGCTCCAGGCCACCCCGATGGTGGGAATCACAAACCGCGATGGGCCTTTTGGCCTTCTGCCGATGCCCTCTTCCTCTTCGGCCATGCGCTTGGCCAGTTCTATCCCCTCGTCCTTTTCGGAAATCTCAACTTCGCTCATGGTGTCACCTCTCGCTCGACAACATTCTCTATTTCGGGCAATTGCCGTTTCGGAAGCTAAATGTGGACAGGAGATATTGCTCAGAACGAAAATTGGGCTGCAAATAGCCGATTGGCCAGTATATTCTTTTTCAAGGCTCTCTCGGACGCTCGGCCGATCCTAAGGGCTCGCGACAAAATAAGTTAGTGATATTGGGCGTTGAGGCGCCCGGCCGACAAGGCGTAAAATCGCAGGAATATTTGGATATTCCGATATCTTGCGCCGGCAGCCGGACGGGATGTATCGGCGTCCAAAATGATACGTTATTTTTAAGCGAGCCCTAAGGCCGATTGTGCGTTACTTCATCAGCCCGACTTCCTTGTAATATTTCATGGCGCCGGGATGTATGGGAGCCGATAAGCCCTCGAGCATGCTCTCCTTGGTCAGCCCTTCGTAGGCCGGATGCAGAGTTTTAAACGTATCGAAGTTGTCAAAAACCTCTTTGGTAATGGCATAGACCACTTCGTCGGGCACCTTGGCCGAAGTCACGAAGGTCGCTTTTACGCCGAAAGTCGGAATATCTTCCGTGTTGGCTGCTCCGGGGTAGTCTTTGATCAGCGTCACGGATTTGGCGTAGTAAGGATATTTTTTCAAGATCTTATCCACATTCGGGATTTCGATGAACTTCACCTTGCGCGTTCCGGCCGTGGCTTCCTTGTAATATCCGCTGGGATGCCCGACGGTGTAAAAGCCGGCGTCCATCCTGCCGTCCTGAATCATACCCGGCGCTTCCGCGGCCTTCAAACTCTCCGCATTAAAATCTTTTTCGTAGTTAAGACCGTTGGCCTCTAAAGCATCGATGGCATTTTGGCGATAGCCGGATCCGACATTGCCGATATTGACCCGTTTACCCTTGAGGTCCTGAATAGTGTTGATGTTCGCATCTGCGGCGGCAATCAGATCGACGTTTTCGGCGTGGATCGAAAAAACAGCCCGCAGATCCTTCTGTGGCCCCCTATCTTCCCATTCGGCCAGTCCTTTGACGGCCTGGAACTGGCGATCGGACTGGGCCACACCAAACTCGAGGTCACCGGCCATGATGGCATTGATGTTGAACACAGAGCCCCCGGTGGACTCGACTGTGGCCCGGATACCGTATTCGTCGCGCTTGGCGTTGACCATTTTTGCGATGGCGCCGCCGGTGGGATAGTAAACACCCGTGATGCCGCCGGTACCGATGGTCACAAAGGTGGTTTTGGCCTGAACGTCCACCGGCGCGACTCCCATGAGCACCGCAAAACCAAATAGAACTGCCAGACTCAACATAATTGCCTTTTTCATACCGCCTCCTTTTTTTCTACAGTTAACGCAAAACGGTGAAACCGTATCGTCACTTTTTTCCAACGGTTCCGCTGTCTGCCGGAAAACCGATCGGGTCTCCAGCTTCACTGAGTTTTGTTAAACGATTAAAATTAATGAACGCAACATTGTTACTGAACGATCTTATATTATCTATTAACTCTTTAATCCCTTAGCAGAACCGAAGGAGCAACACAACAGTTTTGTAGCGTTATTTTTGGGCTGAAAGATGCCGTTTTGGGATGGACACTGATCAGCTCGACAGCTGATATTTCCGGGATAGGGTTGTATAGTGCAAGGCCTCCTCTATACGCCCGCGTTTAAGGCATCCGTTGGCATAGACGGCACATTTTTTCCGCAGGGCGATGACCGCCGCATTCCATTGGGGCGGGGTTAGCCCGCCCGCATCGATCAACTTCACCAGTGAACGGATGCGGTACCTGTCCAGTGAAGACTGCCGAGACAGCTGGTCTTCGTGTCCGCCGCGTTTGATCGTGAGCGGCTTGTCGATCAAGTGCACCGGAAACCGACAACCGACCCTTAACCAAAGATCATAGTCTTCGCAGGCCGGCAGGCTTTCGTCAAACAGGCCGACATCTTCTAGAAGCTCCCGCCGAACCATGACGGCCGAAGGACTCACCAGGCACAGCTCCAGCGAAGGCTCGAATATCATGCCGGAAGGTTTGCGGTGCCGTTTGCCGGGATTGACCCGCAGGCCGTTTCGAATCCAGATTTCCTCGGTCTGGCAGATCAGCGCCGCCGGATTCCTTTTGAAAAAATCGATCTGGACAGCGAGCTTCTTGGGCAGCCAGATGTCGTCGGAGTCGAGCAGCGCGATCAGCGGCCCCGAGGTATTGTCGATACCACGGTTGCGGGCAGCGCTAACCCCCTGATTGGCCTGGCGGATCACCCGCAGTCGGTCCCCATAGCTATTCAGAATATCCGGCGTCCGGTCGGTCGATCCGTCATCCACGACAATCAGCTCGACATCGGCATAGGTCTGCCCGAGCACCGAATCGATCGCATCCCGTACGATCCACCCGCGGTTGTAAGTCGGAATGATGACGGAAACAAAGCCCATTTTTTATCCCATCCTCTCGATCTCTATCATCCGCTCCCGCAGCCGTTTCTCCGATACGGGAACGGCAGTGCGGAGTTCCTGGGCGAAGAGCGACACCTTGTACTCTTCGATCAACCAGAAGAAATCTTCAATCGCCGTTTGCTTCTCAGGGCTGGAGGTCGTCGATAAGCTTTGAAGCAGACGATCCAATCCGGCAGTGAAGGGCGCCAGATCGGCGGCTTTCACCTGATCCTTTTCCAGGTTGACAGCGGCACGCCTGGCGCGAATCTCGACGGCCCGCACATAGCGCGGTAGGTGTTCGAGACGGTGCAGATCGTAGAGTTCAATAAAGTTTTCAGGCACCAGGCGCATCAATTCGGTTTGCAGACGACCGTAAAACGCAGCCAGGACCGGGTTGGTCCGGTTAGCGGTTTCCAGCTGATGAATGCGGGTCCGGGCATCGTAGCAGGCATCGATCACGGGCAGGAGTCGGCCGACAATATCCCGGCCGAAGGGAATGATCTTGGCACCGAGCGCCTTGGCCTGATCGGTGAAGTCCTCGCGGGTGCGGATGTTGAGTTCAAACAATCGTGAGACAACGGCATCGTAGAGGCGTTTTTCGACACGCCGGATCCCACCGAAATAGCGTGCCGCCTGCGAGCGGTCGGGCGAAAGTGCCAGGGTTTTCTTCAGAAATTTCATGTCCTTTGAAAAATGGAGCCGGTAAAGGGCCGCGATTCCTTTGACGTGAGACGCCTCCGCCGTATCCCGCCTTTGAAAGAGTCTCAGGTTGATGCTGCACCCCGAATCGCTATCTTCCACCGCCAGGCCGGGGAAAACAACCCAGTCACCGCCGCCCTGTATCGCCAGTTCGAGGCTTTCCGGCAGATCACCAAAATCCCAGCTCGTTATGCGGGTTTTCTCCCACCGCCGTCGGGCCGCTTCCCAATCGTCGGCCGGAAGATCGCTTGAAACGCTCTGGCGCAGGATTTCCGTGTCGCGTGAACTGCGGATGATCTCGCCGCGGGGCCCGGTGATGGCGATCCGCATTATCAGATGTTCCGGCAATCTTTCGGTTGACCAGGCCGTACCGGGTATATCGACCCCAAAACGCCGGTATATCAATTTCCCCAGGGCACTGATCAACGTCTCGTTCCCCGCATCTATCTCATCGGCGACGATTTCTGCCGTGCGGGCGATGGGAACGAGCTGCTTGCGATACTGCTTGGGCAATCTTTTTAGAAGCGTTTCGATTTTCTCCCGTAGCAAACCCGGAACCAGTCGATCGGTCTGGCCGGGCGGAATCGAGGCAGCGACAGTAGCCGGAATGGTGACGGTCAGACCGTCGTCCGGTTGACCCGGGTCGAAGCGGTAACTGCAGCGATATCGCTCCCGGCCCAGCTCTACGCGGTCCGGATACCGGTCGAAGAGGTCATTTCCCACCGGGCTGTTCATTACGTCCTCCGGCTCCATCCGCATAAAACCGGCGCTGCCCTTTTCACGGATCAGGCGGTTCAGCGTGCGCAGATCGTAAACCCTCTGCAGGCGACTCCTGTAAAACCGCACCATCTCTTCATCGTCCACCAGGATGTCCCGCCGCCGGATGCGGTCTTCCATGTCTTTGATGCTCTGGATCAATTTTCGATTGCTGAGCAGAAATGCAGGCGGATGCAGCACATCGCCGTCTACCAGGGCACCGCGGATGAAAACCTCGGTGGCGGTTTCAGGGTCGATGGGTCCGAAGGAAACCGTACGGCCGGTCACGATCACCAATCCGAAGAGGCTGACCTGCTGACTGGCGACGACCTCCCCCCGGCGGGCATCCCAGCGTGGATTCAAATATGTGGATCGGCACAGAGATCCGCCCAGCTCTTCCAGCCATGCGGAATCGACGGTGGCCGTCATGCGGGCAAACAGGCGGCTCGTCTCGACCATCTCGGCCGCCACGATCCAATCGCCGGCCCGGTTGAACAGAGCCGAGCCGGGAAAAATCATGACCTCGCGTCCCTTGGCGGCTTGAAAGACATTTTTTTCCTTTCTGACGGCAATATTGGATAAAAAGCCGCTCAGCACGGCCTTGTGAATGGCCGCATAGCGGCCGTCGGGGTCCACTTCAGGTGCACCCGCCCGTGAAAGGCCGTTTTCGGCCAGTATGTCGTTGAGTTGCACATGGATATCGCGCCACTCGCGCATGCGGCGATAAGAAAGAAAGTGTGCCCGACAGAACTTTTTCATTTGGCCGGTCGTTTTTTGCTCGCGCCAGGTTTCCTGATACCGGTTCCAGATGTTGACCAGAGTTAAAAAGTCCGAGGCCGGGTTGACAAAAAGAACCTGAGCCCTGTCGGCCTCTTCGGCGCGATCGGCCGGACGTTCACGGGGATCCTGAATACTTAAAGCGGCCGCGATGACGGTCACATCTGCCACACAGCCCTGCTTCCCGGCCTCGATCAACATGCGAGACAGGCGCGGATCGATCGGCAGGCGTGCCATCAGGGCGCCCCGCTTCGTCAGGAACAAGCCCGGGCGTAAGTTGGACCCGTCCGCCTTTCGGCGGCCCGCGCGGCGCTCTCTGCCGCGGCCGCCGCCTCTGGTCTTTGATACCTCTTCTCTGGCGAGGTTTTCGGTAACGGCACCGAGTTCCTTGAGGGCTTCCGTACCGTCGCGGATGCTTTTGGCCGCCGGTCGGTCGATAAACGGAAAAACGGCCATGTCGCCCAACTTCAAGGCCGTCATTCGCAGAATGACTTCGGCCAGGTTGGACCGCAGGATCTCGGGCGGCGTGAAGAGCGGCCGTGAGAGATAGTCTTCCTCGCTGTAGAGCCGCACACAGACACCGTTTTCCACTCGCCCGCAGCGTCCCTTGCGCTGGTCTGCACTGCTGCGCGAGATCGGCTCGACCGGCAGGGCGGTGGTGCGCGTGCGCGGATTGTACTGGGATACACGGGCCAGCCCGCTATCCACCACGTACCGGATACCCGGAATCGTCAGAGACGTTTCGGCGACATTCGTGGCAACGATGATCTTTCGGCCCTTGGTCCGTGCGAAGACCCGTGCCTGTTCATCAGCCGTTAAACGGGCAAACAGCGGCATCACCCGTTCGCCGGGGGCACCGTCACCCTCGAGGATCTCACAGGTTTCACGAATGTCCTGCTCCGTCGGCATGAAAACCAATATGTCGCCGTAGGGCCCGCGGCGCTTTAGCCTGCGGATCGCGGCGACCGCCGTCTCGACGTGCGTCATTTCATCGTTTGGCTCGTCAGACGCTGTCGCAAATAAGGGGTCGTCAGGATAGTAGCCCACATCCACCGGGTAGAGGCGCCCGGACACCTCGATCACCGGTGCATCGTCGAATGCCCGCGAAAACTTCTCGGTATCGATAGTGGCCGACGTGATGATCAGCTTGAGGTCGCGGCGTTTCTTCAGAAGCGTCTTCAGCAGGCCCAGTACGAAGTCGATGTTCAGGCTGCGTTCGTGGGCTTCGTCTACGATGATGGTGTCGTATTCACTGAGATAGCGGTCTTGTTGGACTTCGGCCAGCAGGATGCCGTCGGTCATGATTTTGACGAAGGCGTCCGGCCCGGTGCGGTCCTGGAAACGGATCTTGTAGCCTACCGAACGACCGACCGGTTCGCCCATTTCTTCGGCAATCCGGCGCGCCACAGATGTCGCTGCGATCCGTCGGGGCTGGGTGCAACCGATTCTGCCGTCGATCCCCCGGCCGGCCGCCAGACAATACTTCGGGAGCTGGGTCGTCTTACCGGAGCCGGTTTCACCGGAGACGATCACCACCGCATGCAAGGCGATGGCGGCGATGATGTCGTCCTTTCGGTCGGTGATCGGCAGGGCGGGAGCATCGGTGACACGGGGCCGGTTCGCCGCACGTTTCTGCCTCCGCGCAGCCGACGCCACAAGCCGCCGCTCCAGCACCGCCAGTTGCTGCCTGTAACTTTTCTGCGTCATCCTCCCGGCACGGCGGCGCTTTAGCAGTGCGAGTCTGCGGAGAACGGCATATCGGTCGACACTCAAGGCGTCGGGCAGAAGCGACTCGATTCTATGGATATCGTTTTCCGGCATTGACCAACTATGGATTGGTGTTTTAAAAGAAAAAAGACACATCTTAGCAAACGGATGGTCACAAGAAAAGTTTCCTCTTCGATCTAACTGGAGGCGGCGGCCAGGGTCGGTTCTGAACCGTGAGCCCTGAACCGTGAACCCTGAACCCTGAACCTATAACGGAGGCTGCCATGAATTTTGTCGTCATCGGTGCCGATGCCGCCGGCATGAGTGCTGCCAGTCGGGCAAAGCGCACCATTTTCGACCTCGAAGTGACCGTTTTTGAAAAAACCCGCGATGTGTCATACAGCGCCTGAGGGATCCCTTACAATATAGCCGATCCCCGGCGGGGTATCGAAGAATTGGTTGTTAGAAGAGCCGAGGTCTTCCGCGATAAGCAGGGCATCAATCTGTTCACCGGCCACCCGGTTGCCCACATCGACCGGTCCGCAAAAGTCGTCGGCGGAATAACCCTGGAGGGCAAACCGTTCGAGACACCATACGACAAGCTATTAGTCGCCACCGGCGCCGACGCGGTCCTGCCCGAATTTCCGGGCGTCGACCTGCCGGGTGTCATGACGCTGAAGACGCTTGAAGACGGCCGTCGAATCAAGGCGATGATTGCAGCCAAGAAGGTCAAAAAAGTGGTGATTCTCGGCATGGGCTACATCGCCTTGGAAATGTGCGAAGCCCTGCGTGCGCTCGACCTCGAGGTGGCCATGGTCAAACCCGGCCCCCGATTTCTCCCCTGGCTTCAGGAAGAACTGGCCGACAGGGTCAGGGAAGAAGTCACCACCCGTGGAGTGGCGCTGCACGCCGGTCACCGGATCGAGCGTATCGAAACGGTCGGTGACGGCTTGCGGGTCGTCTGCGAGGGACTGACCCTCGAAAGTGAGATGGTGCTGGTGGGCATCGGGGTCACCCCCAACAGTGACCTGGCCGACGCCGCCGGCATCGCGCTGGGCGTGAAAGGTTCGGTCGCCGTGGACCGCAGGCTGCAAACCTCGGATCCCGATATCTACGCAGCCGGCGATTGCGCCGATGCCTACCACGTGGTGACGGGGCATAAAACTTGGATTCCGCTGGCCTTGCGTGCCAACCGGGCTGGTTGGGCCGCCGCCGACAACGTCTGCGGGCAGGCTGTGGAGCTGCCGGGCGTGGCCGGGACCGCCGTTTTCCGAGTGTTCGAGATGGAAGTGGCCCGGACGGGTCTCACGCCACAGGAGGCTGAAAAAGCGGGCTTCGAGCCGGCGGAAAAGATGATCAAGACCAGATCCCGCGCTCATGCCCATCCGGGAGGCAGCCCGATTTACGTGAGTCTGGTCGGCGACAAGAAAACCGGCCGCTTGCTGGGCGCCCAGATGGTCGGCCGGGAAGGCGTCGCTCATCGGATCAACGCCCCGGCCGTCGCCCTGCACGCGCGGATGACCGTGGAAGATTTCAGCCAGACCGACTTGTCCTACGCACCGCCCTTCGGCCCGACGTGGGACCCGTGTCTGACCGCCGCCAACCAGCTGCTAAAGGTGTTGTAGCGAGTTTTTAAAGAACCGTTTTACAAAATGTATTTGATGGATATGTTGAAAAGATAAAATCGCACTGCACGACCGACGGCAAAAGGCATGATGGTTCAGTTCGAAAATAGAATCAGACCCGCAAATAGAAACTTGAAACTTGAAACTCGAAACTCGAAACTCAGAACCCGGAACCCGGAACCCGGAACCAGTGGTGGCTTAAGGGCAATGAACGTTTAGTCGATAAAATCGATGATATCCTTTAAATCATAAAACCAACCTAATCCCGCGGCGGGACCCAACTGGCTCAACCGAACAAGGTGGGCACCTCCGCCCGGATGAACGATTTCGAAAGACGGCTGAAACTCGCCGCCAACGGTCTCTAAGCCCGGACCAGTCCCGTCTTCAAGTAATGAGTTCGGCTACAGCTTGTAGATCGTGCCTTCCAAGCGGCATCGGCATAGGGTCCGGTCTAAGACCCCGCGACTCAGACAGTCAGCCGCATTTCGCAACCGCTCATCCGGGCTCCGGCGCGTCATTTTCATGCACCGTGGCGGCCCAAGGGGGTATGAGCGTTTCGTCGAAAAAACGATAATATCTGTTAACTGACAAAACTGATTCAATCCCGCCGCGGCAGGACTCAACTGACACAACCGCTTTATTGCGAAAATAGACTTTTGATGCACCGATTACTATACGGAGTCTGGGCCCGCTGAAGCGGGCAGGTGAAAAGAAAACAAACGACCGGACAGAGAGGATGATATGAAACTGGCGATGGTTGGCCTTGGCCGAATGGGCATGAATATGGCGAGACGTCTGCTGGCGGGCGGCCACCAAGTGGTGGCGTATAACCGCACGCCGGATAAAACCGAACAAATGGTGGCGGAGGGAGCCGAAGGGGCCTTTACACTGGAAGAAGTGACCGAAAAGCTCGATTCGCCGCGGATCGTGTGGCTGATGCTGCCGGCGGGCCGGGTCGTCGATGAACACATTGACCGGCTGGCGCCCCTGCTGGCCAAAAACGACATTCTGATCGACGGTGGCAATTCTTTATACAAAGACGACATCCGCCGGGCGGCACAACTGGAGCCACAGGGTATCCACTACATGGATGCAGGGGTCAGTGGCGGCATCTGGGGACTCAAGATCGGCTACTGCACCATGATCGGTGGAAACCGGGAAACCTATGAGGTCGTCGAGCCGGTCCTCGAAACCCTGGCTCCCGAAGACGGGTACCTCTACTGCGGAAAGGCCGGTGCCGGCCACTTCGTCAAGATGGTCCACAACGGAATCGAATATGGGATGATGCAGGCTTACGGGGAAGGATTCGAAATTCTGGCGGCATCGGAATTCGCCGACGATTTCGACTACGCCGACATCGCCCACCTCTGGAACCAGGGCAGCGTCATTCGTTCATGGCTGCTGGAATTGGCTGAAGCAGCTTTCCGCAAAGATGACAAACTCTCCGACATCAGTGGCCATGTCGACGATTCCGGTGAAGGCCGCTGGACCGTCATTCAGGCCGTTGAAACCGGCGTGCCGGCCGAGGTCATAACCCTTTCCCTGATGCGGCGTTTCAGGTCCCGGCAAAAGGACCCCTTCACCGAAAGGGTGCTTGCCGCTCTGCGCCGGGAGTTTGGAGGTCATGCCGTTGTGTCTTCGAAGTGATGACCAAAATCCGTTTCCTGGTGGAAAAAATATTAGATTCTTATACCTAAACTGATCAGTTCCGGGTTCAGGGTTCAAAGGTTCAAGGTTCTGGGTTCAGCAGTGACTCAGGCTGCAGGCGTCCAGTTTGATCGAAGAGGAAACTTTTTAGTTTCGGTAAAAAATTCCAAATCGCAAATGACAAATAACCCAGAACGTTGAACCCTTAACCGCTCAACCTTGGTTATACTTAACGGAACCGGATGCACAGCCGAGGTGGCTGCCGGTCGCTCAACCACCTGACCGGCCGTAGGAGGATCACCATATGACCGAAAATGCAACCACCCGCGAGGACACCATGCAGCCCATCGTTCGGGTCCGGACTTCGGATATGGACCTGCCCGCAGATGAGTGTCGGATCCCTACGCGCAGTGAGCCCTGCACCATCGTCATCGCCGGGGCCACAGGAGACCTGACAGCGCGCAAATTGATGCCGGCCCTTTTCAACCTCTACTGCAATGAAGGGCTGCCGGAATCTTTTGCCATTGTCGGATGCGGGCGCACCGAACTCAGTGACCAGCGGTTTCGAAAAAAAATTAGCGCGGCACTGAACGATGAAAGTGACGACCGCTCCCGGCACCAGCATTTTATCAAATCGCTGTATTACCTGCCGATCACCTACGATGACCCGGAGTCGTACAGTCGACTGGCCGAACTGCTGAATGAAGTCGACAGCCGACACCACACCGGCGGCAACCGGATTTTTTATCTGGCCCTGCCCCCTACGCTTTACAAAACCGTGGCAAATATGCTGGGCAAGGCCGGATTGGGCAGGGAAAAGAAAGACGGCAACGGGTGGGCGCGACTGGTCGTCGAAAAGCCCTTCGGGCATAATCTGGAATCGGCCATCGAGCTGGACCGCGGCATTCACCGTCACTTCAAGGAACACCAGGTATTCAGAATCGATCATTACCTGGCCAAGGAAACGGTGCAGAACGTCCTGATGTTTCGGTTCGCCAACACCATTTTCGAACCGGTGTGGAACCGGCGCTACATCAAATCGGTGGAAGTGACGGCCACAGAAACCCTCGGAGTGGAGCACCGCGCCGGGTATTATGAAAAGGCCGGTGTGCTGCGGGACATGTTTCAGAACCACATGATGCAGCTTCTGGCCCTGACGACCATGGAACCGCCAAGCCGGTTCGAAGCCGATCGGGTCCGTGACGAACGGATCAAGCTTTTCCGCTCGCTGCGACCGTTTCCGGTCAATCGGCTCCAGGATTTTCTTGTGCTCGGTCAATACGGTCGGGGAACTGTTGACGGGAAATCGGTTCCTGCTTATCGGGAAGAGACGGATGTCGCTCCCGAGTCGTTGACGCCGACCTACGCCCGCATGAAGGTGTTCGTGGATAATTGGCGCTGGCAAGGCATCCCCTTCATCCTGACCTCCGGCAAACGCATGGCCCGAAAGGTTACGCAGATTGCCATTCAATTTCGGGAAGTGCCTCACTCGATGTTCAGGCAAGTATTGGGTGAAACGATAAATCCCAACCGCCTGACACTGGGGATCTACCCCGAGGAGGAGATCTCTCTGACATTCCAGACCAAAACACCGGGACCCCGGGTTTGCTTGCGCAATGTCACCATGGATTTCTTTTATCATCAGAAGGATACCGGCCTCAAGCTGGAAGCCTATGAAAAGGTTTTGCTGGACTGTATGCTGGGTGACCATATGCTTTTCTGGCGTCAGGATGCCGTGGAGCAGTGCTGGTCTTTTCTGACCCCCATTCTGGCCGAGTGTGAAACCTGCGGCGACCGGGCCCAAACGCTTCAGACCTATCCGGCCGGAAGCTGGGGTCCGGAGACGACCCATAAGCTATAAGGTTCGGAGCGTAACACCGGCCGGTATCTCAAATTAAAAACCCGTCCCGCGCTGGAGCGCGAAGCGGCCGTTGACATTTTACAGGAGAGGGACCATGAATAACGAACGCGACCAACTGTGTATCAACACCATTAGAATGCTGGCTGCAGATGCGGTCGAAAAGGCCCGCTCGGGCCATCCCGGAATGCCCATGGGAGCGGCCGCCATGGCCTATGTGCTGTGGACACGGTTTTTGCGTCACAATCCCGAGAACCCGGCCTGGCCGGACCGTGACCGCTTCGTGCTCTCCGCCGGTCACGGCTCTATGTTGCTCTACAGCCTGCTGCATCTGACGGGCTATGATGTGACCCTGGATGAATTGAAAAATTTTCGTCAATGGGGAAGCAAAACGCCCGGCCATCCGGAACACGGGCTCACCCCGGGAGTGGAGACCACAACCGGCCCACTGGGGCAGGGATTCGCAAACGGCGTGGGAATGGCGATTGCCGAGCGGCATCTGGCCTCGGTTTTCAACCGCCCGGGACACGAGATCGTCAACCATTTTACATATGGCATCGTGAGCGACGGTGACCTGATGGAGGGCATCTCTCACGAGGCCGCGTCGTTGGCCGGTCACCTCGGCCTCGGTAAATTGATTTACCTTTACGACGACAACCACATCTCCATCGAGGGCAGCACCGAGATTGCCTTCACGGAAGACCGCTTGAAACGATTCGAGGCCTACGGGTGGCACGTACAGCAAGTGACGGACGGCAACGATCTGGAGCAACTGTCGACTGCCATCGCAGCCGCTAGGGATGAGACCCGGCGACCGTCTTTCATCGCCGTGCGGACCCACATCGGATACGGCAGCCCCAACAAGCAGGACACTGCCGGCGCGCATGGCGAACCTCTGGGAGCGGAAGAACTCAAACTGACGAAACAAAACCTGAATTGGCCCGCAGAACCGGCTTTTTACCTGCCGGAAGAAGCGGTTTCGCATTTCCGCGAGGCCCTGGAAAAAGGCGCGCAACTCGACCGCAGCTGGCAGGAAGCCTTCACGTCTTATAAGGAGGCGCATCCGGAGTTGGCCGCCCGCTGGCGGCAGTGGACCGAAGGTGGTTTGCCCGAATCATGGGAGCGGGAGATGCCCGTATTTGACACCGACACAAAGGGAATGGCAACCCGGGTGGCTTCCGGCAAAATCTTGAATGCCATTGCCGGCAGGATGACGAACCTGATGGGCGGTTCCGCCGATCTGGCCCCGTCCACCAAGACCCTGATCGAAAATGAAGACGATTTTCAGCCACCCGGCTTCGGGGGCCGCAACATGAGATTCGGCGTGCGGGAACACGCCATGGGCGGTATTTTAAACGGCATGGCCCTCCACGGTGGATTGATACCCTACGGCGCCACATTCCTGATCTTCTCCGACTACATGCGTCCGGCCATTCGTCTGGCCGCGCTGATGAAATTACACGTCATCTATGTTTTCACCCACGACAGTATCGGCCTGGGGGAAGACGGTCCGACCCACCAGCCGATTGAACAATTGGCAGCCCTCAGGGCCATCCCGAATCTCAAGGTCGTGCGTCCCTGCGACGCCAACGAAACGGTCGCAGCCTGGAAAACGGCCTTGAAATCCATCGGCGGCCCGGTCGCGCTGGTCCTCACCCGCCAGAACCTTCCGGTTCTCGACCGCACGGTTGCCGGACCGGCCGATGGGTTGCAGAAAGGGGCTTATGTCGTTAGCGACCCGCAAGACAGCCGACCGGATCTTCTCCTCATGGCCAGCGGGTCGGAAGTACACATTGCGCTGGCGGCCGCCGCCGCGCTGTCCGACAAGGGGATCGCCGTGCGGGTTGTCAGCGTACCGTGCTGGGAATTGTTCGAGGAGCAGCCGGAAGAATATCGCCGGCTGGTTCTGCCAGTGGAAGTGACCTCCAGGCTGGCGGTCGAAGCCGGCAGTCCCCAAGGCTGGTACCGGTATGTCGGCCGCCGCGGAATAGTGATCGGGCTGACCCATTTCGGCGCCTCCGCCCCCTATCAAATGCTTTACGACAAGTTCGGCCTCACCGCGGACCACGTTGTGGAAGAGTCTCTGAAACTGCTGGAGAAAAACGCCAGATGACACCGCCGGAAAACAGCCGGGTCATCGTCACCGCCGGCATCGAGCGTATGGCGGTAGAAGGCGCCGAACTTTTCCAACGCACCGCCGTCGCGAGCGTCGCCCGTGCGGGACTTTTCACGGTGGCCGTGTCCGGCGGCAGCACGCCGCGACCCATGCACCGGCTCCTGGCCGAGGATCCCTATCGCTCCGGTATTCCTTGGCAGTTCACTCACTTGTTCTGGGTCGATGAACGCCTGGTGCCGGTAACAGACCCGGACAGCAACTTCGGCAGCGCCGAAAGAGATTTCCTGAATCAGCTGACGATTCCAGCCGGCAACATCCATCCCATGAGTTCGCGAAAGCCGCCCGCTGCGGCCGCCGACGATTACGAGCATGAACTGAGACGCCATTTCAGCCGCTTCGCCAGCGCCGAGCCGGTTTTCGATCTGATCGTGCTGGGTGTCGGCGAGGACGGCCACACGGCCTCGATATTTCCCGGCGACCACAGCGCAGAGGAGACGACGCGCTGGGTGACGGCTGTAAAGGGCGGAACACCGTACGTCGCGCGTCTGACCCTGACGCTGCCGATCCTCAACCGGGCCCGCCGGATCATTTATCTCATTTCCGGATCGAAAAAAGCGGTCGTGGTTCGGTCGCTGTTGACGGATGCATCCGCTCAGCTACCGCCCCAAAGGATCGCTCCGCAGCGCGGGGAAATCATCTGGCTCCTGGATTCGGAGGCGGCGGAACTGCTGCCGCAAGATCTTTCCAGATGCATCCGGAAAGATTGAGGGGAACCATTATGAAGACCATTCTGGCTGCCGACATCGGTGGGACCAACAGCCGCTTTGCCGCTTTCAGGACAGGTGAAGGCCGGGTATTGGAACTCATGCGGTCGCTCTGGCTGAACACCGCCGAATTTGATTCAATGCGAGCCATGCTCGATCAGTTGGAGAAAGAAAATTTCGATTTACCGGCCTCGGCAGCGGACGTGTCGGTGATGGCCGTCGCCGGGCCGATCGTAAACAAGACTTACAGCAATCCGCCCAATATCGACTGGGACATCGACCTGTCCGAGCTGACCGGGGCGGTCGGACTCAAGAAGTGCGCCCTGATCAATGATTTCGTCGCCCAGGCATTTGCCTGCCGATCGCCGGTGATGGATGTCGCCCGCCGGGTCCTAGCGGGAACGGTCGACCCCGCCGCGCCGCTGGCGGTCATCGGAGCGGGAACCGGTCTCGGCCAGGCAACCCTGGTACCGTTGGAGAATGGTGGATACACGGCCCTGGCCTCCGAGGGTGGTCATACCAGTTTTCCTTTTGAATCGGCAGCGGAAGTCAAATACATGCACTATCTGCTTCAGGATAGCGGCGAACCCTACGTCAGAGCTGAAACGGTCGTTTCCGGTGGCGGTCTGAGTCGATTGCATCACTTTTTAACCGGAGAACGCCTCGAACCGGCCGAAGTGGCGGGCAGCCTGACCGACGAATCCGCAACCCTGAGATGGATGGCGCGCTTCCTCGGCCGGCTCAGCCGCAACTACGCCCTTACGGTGGTGGCCTTCGGCGGCGTGTACATCTCAGGCGGGGTCGCTGCCAAATTACCCGAACTGGTGACCCACCGGGAATTCGCCCGTGCTTTCCGAAAAACGGAAGTCATGTCGCACGTTTTGGACCGAATTCCGGTGTTCCTGAATACCGATGAGGAAAGCGGCCTGTGGGGCGCCGCAATGAAAGGCATGCAAATACTGCAGGGTGACTGATCGGCCGACCCGGAAAGCCCGATCTGTTTTGGCCACTATACTTTCCGTTTAAGTTGCCGGAGGGTTTTCGTCTCAAATCCTTGTTAGAGCGGAAGGGGTGATCAACAGCTGCAGCACACAAACTCATCCATAAGGCAGCGTAACGGAAAAACAGATTTCGATAATGATGTTAAACACTCATGGCCCTGCGGGTCGCCACGGTGCATGAAAATGACGCGCCGGAGCCCGGATGAACGGTTGCGAAAAGCGGCTGACTGTCTGAGTCGCTTACGGGGTCTTAGACCGGACCCTATGCCGATGCCGCTTGGAAGGCACGACCTTCAGCCTGCATCCGGACTCATTATTTGGAGACGGGCCTGGTCCGGGCTTAGAACCCGTTGGCGGCGAGTTTAAGCCGTCTTTCGAAACCGGTTATCCAGGCGGAGGGGCCTACCTTATTTTCGTGTTAAATTCCGTGAAAAAGGAGAGATAATCCATGACTGAACATATGAAAGGGTTTGCCACACGGGCGGTGCATGCCGGCCACACACCCGACAAAGAAACCAAGGCTCGGGCCGTGCCCATCTATCAGACCACGTCCTTCACGTTCGACGACACCTCCCACGCGGCCGATCTCTTCGGACTGCGCCAATTCGGCAACATCTACTCTCGAATCATGAACCCCACGGTCGACGCGCTCGAACAGCGCATCGCGTCGCTGGAGGGCGGCGTTGGTGCCCTGGCGCTGGCTTCCGGCCAGGCCGCCGAAACGCTGGCTCTGCTGACCCTGGCCGGGGCCGGCGACGAAATCGTTTCGTCCACCGATCTCTATGGCGGCACGGTCAGCCTATTCAGCCACACGTTTAAAAAGCTCGGCATCACGGTCAAGTTCGTCCCACCGGATGACCCGGCGGCCTGGGAAAAGGCCATTACCGACAAGACCAAGGCCTTTTTTACCGAAACCATCGGCAACCCCAAACTCAACATTGTCGACATCGCCTCCATCGCGGAAGTCGGCCGGCGGCGCGGCATACCCCTGGTCGTCGACAACACCGTCACCACGCCCTATCTCCTGCGTCCGTTTGAATTCGGGGCCGTGATCGTCATACACTCCGCGACCAAGTTCATCGGCGGTCACGGCACCTCCATCGGCGGTCTGATCGTCGACTCGGGTAACTTTGACTGGGCGGGTTCCGGCCGGTTTTCAGCCTTCGTCGAACCGGAGCCGGCCTACCACGGTTTGAAGTTTACGGAGACTTTCGGCAACCTGGCCTTCATCCTGAGGGCGCGTGTCCTCGGCCTGCGGGACATGGGCGCAGCGATGAGCCCCTTCAATGCCTGGCTGTTTCTTCAGGGGCTGGAAACCTTGTCTCTGCGCATGGCTAAACACTCGGAAAACGGCCTGCAGGTCGCCCGCTTTTTGGAAAATAACAAGTGTGTCTCATGGGTTCGTTACCCTGGCCTGGAATCCTCGCCCACCTATCACCTGAAGGACAAATATCTGCCGAACGGACAGGGGGCGTTGGTCGGTTTCGGGATCAGCGGCGGCAGAGACTCGGCCGTCAAATTTATCGAAAGCGTGAAGTTGTTCAGCCACCTGGCCAACATCGGCGACGCCAAGAGTCTGGTCATCCACCCCGCTTCGACCACCCATGAGCAGCTGAGTGAAGAGGAGCAACTGGCGGCGGGGGTCACGCCAGACTTCGTCCGGTTGAGCATCGGCATCGAAGACATCGACGACATCACCAGCGATCTGAGCCAGGCCCTCGAAGAGGGTGTCGGTTGCAAACTGTAGTGCAGAAACTTGACACTTGAAACTTGAAACTCAGAAACCGGAGCCAGCAGTAGTGCTTCATCGAGACAAATCGTTGTGAAAGGCTGCATAAACTCTGCCGCGAAGAACGTTGAATATCAAACATTGCACGATGAGAAAGGGTTTTTCGCTAAAAGAACCTTTATCGAAATTTTTAGGCGTCCTGGCGGCGTTGGAGTGGTATGGAAGCAAAAGTTCACAAAGCAAGCTGGGGAATATGTAGCAGAAATATTTGTTGTTGAGCTTGAAGGACGTTATTTGGTAGATCATGCGTTGGTCTGGTAGTAGGGCTAACATCGCAGCACCGAGCGTGGTTCAGAAAAAAATCGATTAAATCCTTGGCCACTGGCTCGATCCCGCTATGGCGGGTCTTAACGGGATCAACCGGCTCAACGGGCCTAACGGGCTCAACGGACTCAACCGATCATCATGAACAACCGGGAAGAACTTAAACGTCGCGCGGCCGATGCCGCCGTGGTACAGGTACGATCCGGCATGGTGCTGGGTCTCGGAAGCGGCACGACCGTCGCGTATGCACTGCAACGCCTGGCCGAATTGCTGCGGGCCGGAAAGATTGAGAATGTGTGCGGCGTACCGAGTTCAATTCATACAGAAATACAGGCCCGGCAACTGGGAATCCCGCTGACCAGCCTCGACCGGTGCCCGGTCCTCGATTTGACCATTGACGGGGCCGATGAGGTCGATCCGGACTTGAACCTGATAAAAGGCGGAGGAGGCGCCTTGCTGCGTGAAAAAATCCTAGCCCAAGCCAGCCGGCGCACTGTCTTCATTGTCGATCAGAGCAAGCTGTCGCCGCGCCTCGGCAGCCACTGGCCGCTGCCCGTGGAAGTCATTCATTTCGCCGTTAAAAGAATCGAAAATTATCTGACATCGATCGGGGCGAGCGTCGAACTGCGTCAGACCACTGAAGATAACCTTTTTCGAACAGACCAGAACAACGTGATCCTGGACGCGAATTTCGGTCCCATCAAAAAAGCACGGGAACTGGCCACCAAACTCGCGGATCGGGCCGGCATCGTCGCCCACGGTCTTTTTCTGAATATGGCCGACGAGGTGATCGTTGCCGAGGAGCATGCCGTCAGGCACCTCAGGCGATAACCGTAATCTGAAACGGCGCCGAATCCCTGTGTGTTCCTTAGCCGCAGGTGGATGCAAATGAATCTCACTGCAGCAAGCTGCAGGGTATCAAAGCTGTTTGATTTTATCCCCTCACCCTAACCCTCTCCCCAAGGAGAGGGAATCTGTATTGATCCTGTAGCGAACTACAGGGAATTATCAAGTTAAAACGAATTCTTATGTGGAAATCGGATGTAAGTGATATGCCGCTCTGATGCTTGCGGCCATAACGAACAGGTGGATTAACACGAGTAACCTTGAAGGAATAGCAACAATGAAAACACGCCAAATCTCCGTATTCTGCCTATTGGTTCTGATGGTGGCCATCTGCGGCTGCGCCGCCCCCAGGATCAGTATTTTCGGCAACAACGGCGAACCGCTGAAGGAATACACTCTGCAGGGGAGTGGAAAGAAAAAAGTCCTGCTCATTCCCGTCAAAGGAAGAATAACCGACGATGTCGAGAGCGGGCTGATTCGCAAAAAACCGAGCATGGTGCAGGAGATCGTTGCCCAACTCAAAAAAGCGGAAAAGGACAAAGACGTCGGTGCCGTGCTACTCGTTATCGATTCTCCGGGTGGCTCGGTGACCGCCAGCGACGTTCTCTACCATGAAATCGTTCAGTTCAAGGAGAAGACCGGCAGAAAAGTAGTCGCCTCCATGATGGATGTAGCGGCATCGGGCGGATACTATATCGCCCTGCCGGCCGACGCCATACTGGCGCATCCGACCACCATCACCGGATCGGTGGGCGTTCTCTTCTTGCAACCCAAAGTCGTCGGCTTGATGGACAAAATCGGCGTGGATGTTCAGGTCAGCAAGTCCGGCGCGAACAAGGATATCGGCTCACCATTTCGGACAGCAACCGCGCAAGAGAAGAAAATCCTCCAGGAGATGACCGACAAGCTGGCGCGCCGGTTCCTCGACCTGGTGTCGCAACATCGCCGTATCGATGCCAAGGGAATGGCCGAGATCGCCAGTGCCAATGTATACCTTGCCGACGAAGCCCAGCGACTGGGGCTGGTCGATCGCGTCGGATACCTAAACGACGCCGTCGACGAGGCCGGTCGACTGGCCGGTCTCGACAAGGATGCCAAGGTCGTGGTTTATCGCCGGGAGAAGTACGAGAACGACACCATATACAACATGCAGAGCACCTGGACCGGCGGTGATGAGAGACTGGCCCTGATCGACCCGGGGTTGCCGGCTTCGGAGACAAGTGAAATCGCGACCGGTTTCTACTACTTGTGGCCGACAGCGGCCGGCGGCAGGTGAGCGGCATGCAAACCGAAAAGTTTACCATCACCGTTGAAGTTGTCCCGCCGGCCGGTTCCAATGCCGCTGTGCTTCTCTCAACCTTGCAATCGCTTAAGACTCTTCCGATCGACGGCTTCAGCGTGGCTACCAATCCTGTGGCAAAACCGCGCATGAGCGCCATGGCCCTCTGTACCCTCATCCAGCAAAAAACGGGCCGACCGGCGGTTTTGCATTGTACAACCCGGGACCACAACCGATTGAGTCTACAGGGGCTGCTGTGGGGAGCCGTCGCTCTGGGCATTGAAACGGTTCTCGCAACCACAGGCGATTTTGTTGCCCTCGAAGACCGGTCGAAGACAAAACAGGTGCGTGATGTTGATGTCTTCGATCTGGTTAAAATGACCCGTACAGCGGGCCTTCGAACAGGCGTTGTTCTGGATCCGCACCCCGAGACCAATGGCCTGAAAAAGGCGGTCGAACGGTTGAAAAGAAAAATTGAAGTCGGTGCCCATTATGTCGTGACTCAACCTCTTTACGACGAAGCCGCGGCAGACGAATTGGTCGAGGCCGTCCGGCATATCGGAATTCCGGTTGTCATGGGGATCCTCCCCTTGCGCTCTCATCGCCATGCCGAGTTCCTCCACCATAATGTAGCCGGCATTGCCGTTCCACGTGGGGTTCGGGACCGCATGCGCCGTGCCGAAAACCCTGTGGCCGAAGGCACGCAGAATGCCATCGAGATTTTGAACCTGGCCCGTGATCGGTTTGCGGGTGCCTGCGTCATGCCGCCTTTCGACCGCTATGAGATCCTGACCGACATTCTGCTGGAAAACCCAAGATGTTGACCAACCGAGCAGCGGGTCATGAATGATGGTTCTTCCGGTTTTTGCTTACTTTTTGGCGCGCTCTCATCCTGCCGATAGGGCCGGCGGATCACCGGCGGTTGGAAACAGAAGACCGTAAAGATTCGGATGAAACTGAATTATCGCAGCCCGCTGCGGGAAAGTGGTCTGTTTTTAGTTCCCTTTTCACGGTTATAGAAACGGGCTATCGTGCCGGGAGCGGTGCCGAGAAGGTAAGCGGTGATCGCCAACTGGTTGACGAACCAGGTTTTCCAGACGCCGATGTTGAGCCACCGTCGAGCCGATGTGGTGACCGCAAACGGCAGGACGACGATACGGCCTCTTCTCTTTAATCGGCGGATCAGTTCGAAATCCTCCATGATCGGCAGGTCGGGATACCCGCCGATGGTCCGAAAGGTCTCGGCCGCAAGGAAGAGCCCTTGATCTCCATATGGCTTTTGCAGGAAGCGGGAACGCCAGTTGGCCACATACTCCATGATGCGCAGAGAGGGCAGTGGCGAGTCGATGCCGAGTGTGAAAGCCCCTGCGGCAGCACCGGGCTGTGACAGGGCGCCGCGAACTTGACCGTCATAACCTTCGGGAAGAAGTGTGTCGGCATGCAGAAAAAGCAGAATATTTCCGGTGGCGGCAGCAGCGCCGACGTTCATCTGGCGAGCCCGTGACGCTTTGGCGGCCAGTACCAGAGCTCCGAGCCGGCCGGCGATTTCGGTTGTGTCGTCGCGACTGCCGCCGTCCACGACAATCACCTCGACATTGCGGGCGCTTTGCACCCGCCGTACTGTTTCACTGATGTTGGCGGCTTCGTTAAGGGTCGGGATGACAACGGAGATTCTCGGGGCGGCAAACCGCTCCCAGACGACCAGGTCTTCCGGGCGGTCCACGTCTTCGAGGGCATCCAGCAGCGCCACGGAAAGTGTCAGTTCCGCGGCCCTTTGCAGTGAAAGGGCCAACACCCGGTTTGTACCCCATGGCAGTCCGGTAAAAAGCGTCGGTAGCGCCCGCCCGAACGCCCACATTCGCAGGCCGACCAGGTAATAACCGCCGTCAACCGCCGGCCCGAAAACCGCGTCTTTGTGCCGAAGTGCGTCGAACGCTTGCCCGATAATCTCTGCGGTGATACCCGGAATGTCGGTACCGATGAGAACGGCGGCTTTGGCACCGGCATCGAACGCCGCCGTCAAGGCGGCCGTCATGCGTTTATCGAGTTCTCCGTCTCCCTGGGCGGCATAGATAAAATTCGACCCTAACCAGGTCTTCATCAGACGGGCATCTCCGCCGGCAAAACGGATTTCGACCGTAAGCGGTCGCGTTCGGACAAGCCGGCACACGCTGCCCAGAAGGTGTTCGGTCATTTGCCGCTGCACTGCGGCCGCGCCCTCCGGTCCCAACACGGGGATCAGCCGGGTTTTAGTGATACCGGGTTCGGGATAGCGCGTGAAGATGACCAACTGCTCGCGGGAGTTAGATGACACGTTGAACCGGACATCCTGTCAGGGTAAGTAAACTGAAATGCAATCGCATCATTTCCCATGAATCCTGTCGAACATTTTAGAGCAGAGTTTTTTTAAATTATCAACCGCCCTCTTCGAAACCCGGATACAGAGTCATGCCGCCGTCAACGAACAGGCTGGTTCCGGTTATGTAGTCCGAGTAGTCGGATGCCAGCCAGACCGCCGCCCGTCCGATGTCTTCCGGTTCGCCGATGCGCTTGTACGGGACCAGCTTCATCAGGGAGGCATAGGCCTCCGGTGTCGACCAGGCCGCCGTATTTATTGGCGTGCGGATAGCTCCCGGTGCTATGCTGTTCACCCGAATTCGGTATGGTGCCACCTCCTGGGCCACACTCTTCATCAGCAACATCACCCCACCCTTGGATGCGGCGTAGTTGACGTGGCCGGCCCAGGGAATGACCTCGTGCACGGAGCTGATGCAGATAATCTTGCCGGCCGAGCAGGAGACATCCTTGACCACGCCACGACGCTTGAATTCACGAACCGCCTCGCGGGCACAAAGGAACTGGCCGGTCAGGTTCACGCCGATGACGAGATTCCACTGGTCGAGTGTCATTTCCTCAAACGGAGCATCCTTCTGCAGGCCGGCATTATTGATCAGGATGTCGATGGTACCGAATTCATCGACCATCTTCCGGAACATGGCCTTAACCTGATCTTCACTGGAAACATCCGCCCTGTGGGCAAAGGCGCGGCTGTCACAGCTCTGGATAACCTTGACCACTTCATCGGCCTGCTCATCGCCGCGCACGTAGTTGACAACCACGTCCGCACCGGCCTGCCCCAGAGCCACGGCGATGGCTTTGCCGATGCCTGAATTGGCCCCCGTCACCAAGGCCTTCTGTCCCTTCAGAATTTTTTCGGCAGGGCACTCCGGCAGGACAACTTTCGGAAGATTTTCCTCGTTTGAATAAGGCATATTTACCTCCTCCAAACCCCGGCGCAGCGGTTATTCCTTATTAATTGCACTTTAGAGGTCTGAACAGGGCCGTTTCGACCCACAGTGCCGAAACCTGTGTTCGAAATAAAGATTGTCAAGTTTCGAGTGACCGGAACGCAGGGTGAGGTCTCTTAAATCTCTAAATGGTGTGCAGATATCTACCCTCTAATTAAGGCATTATAATTTTTAGCTTCGGCGCCACACACAGACTATCAAGGCCGCTTTTTCTTCGGGCGATACGTTTTTGTTGTCACCCTTTTGATAGACTAAAGAGATGGCCACACTTGCCACCCTTGACGTCCGTAACCATCGGCCATACCCTACTGAGTAAATAATTTGGCGATTTTATTCATTCACAGTTCTCGGCTTCACACTCAGATAAATCAGGAAAACAGCAAGATGAAAACTACAACGCGGTATATTTTCTTTGGCGTGACGGCTCTGCTCGTCTGTTTAGCGCTGCTGCCTCACGGCGTGTCTGCCAAGGACCCGATTAACAAAACGTTTTTCGGCAACAAGGCCGCAAAAGGGTATGACCCGGTTGCATACTTTACAGATGGCAAACCGGTCGAGGGCAAAAAGGAATTTGAATACGAATGAATGGGCGCTAAATGGTACTTTGCAACGGCTGCAAACCGTAACCTCTTTAAGACCGATCCTGAAAAGTACGCCCCGCAGTACGGTGGCTACTGTGCCTATGCCGTGGCGATGGGAAAGACCGCCGATATCGATCCGAACGCATGGAAAATTGTCGATGGTAAGCTCTACCTGAACTACAACCAGGAAATTCAAGCGAAGTGGTTGGAAGACGTGCCCGGGTACATTCAAAAAGCAGACATGAACTGGCCGGGGGTAGTGAAATAGCGCGCACATCGGTCAGCGGGCAAATTGGAAAAACGTAAAATATAGGCTTCAAGAAAATGGTTTGGGCAAGGCTAGAGGGAGAAGGCTGTATTGTAATACGCCGACGACCGATAACGCAGTCCAAACTTTTATATTAAAGCCTATGGAAGGGATATCGTCATGACAACGGAAGAGCTCAAAAACACCGAGGCGTCGTTCGATAGCGGCGAACTCGAAGAATTGGCCGCACGCGTGAGGAGCGTCCTCGACATCCGCGACCGCAAATATGGCATCCCGCCGAAGACTTACCCGAAGTGCTTCGTCGGAAGTGAAGCGGTCGAGAAGCTGGTGAACGAGGGCATTGCCGGCGACGCGGCGGACGCCTTGCGCATCGGCAACATAATGCTGAATGCCGGCGTGTTTCACCATGTTTTGGACGCCCACCCGTTTAAGAACAAGAACTTGTTCTACCGCTTCACCGCGGATGAGGACCACGGCATGGCGGCCCGCAGACCCGATGGCAGCGCTGTCAGTTGGGCGGATTTCATCGCACCGCTCGCAGCAGCGGAAGACCGGACCTTCACGCTCCAGCCTGCCATCCCGGAGCGCGATCCGGAATTGGCTTCCTTTTCACAGGTCGACCTCGAGGCGTGCGGCATCTCGCCGCTCGATGAGCACAACACCGGGCTTCTCGATCTCGTCCACCCGAAAGCGTGGGTGGACCCGACGCCCAAGCCCAACTACAACCTGGTGGTGATCGGGGCCGGCTCCGGCGGCTTGGTGTCTGCCGCGGGCGCTGCGGGGGTCGGTGCCCGTGTGGCGCTGATCGAGTCTCACCTTCTGGGCGGCGACTGCCTCAATGTGGGCTGCGTGCCGTCGAAAGCATTGCTGCGGTGCGCCAAGGCGGCCGCGGCTGTGCGCGACGCCGCCGCATTCGGTGTCAAGGTCACCGGCCGGGTCACGGTCGATTTCGGCTTCGTGATGGAGCGCATGCGCCGAATCCGGGCCGGCATTGCGCCGAACGACTCGGCCAAACGCTTCACCGAACAGCTCGGTGTGGACGTTTTTCTCGGCCGGGGCAGATTTACCGGAAAAAACAGCATCGAAGTCAATGGCCAGACGCTCACATTTGCCAAAGCCGTTGTGGCCACCGGCGGTACTGCGGCCATCCCGGGCATTCCGGGGCTGAAAGAAGCGCCGTATCTCACCAATGCCACGATTTTCAACCTGACGAAGTTGCCCCCCCGGCTCGGCATTATCGGTGCGGGCCCCATCGGTATGGAGCTCGCCCAGGCGTTCCAACGCTTCGGTTCGCAGGTGACGGTCTTTTCGCGCAGCGACAAGATCCTTGAAAAAGAGGATACGGACGCGGCCAGGATCGTCGAAACGTCGCTGCGGCGAGACGGGGTCACTTTCGCGTTTCACACCAAATACAAAGGCGTGGAGGACCGCGGCGGAAAGCCGCCGGTGACGGTTGTAATAGAAGACGGCGATGGGACCGAACGGTCGCTGGAATTCGACGCGTTACTGGTGGCAGCGGGACGCAAGCCGGCGGTAAGGGGTCTCGGCCTCGAGGATGCCGGCGTGGCATACGATGAGCGTCTGGGCATCGAAGTAAACGATAAGCTGCAAACCACCAATCCGGATGTCTACGCCGTGGGGGATGTGGCGGGCAAGTACCAGTTCACGCACATGGCCGACTTCATGGCACGCCTGGTGATCCGCAACGCCCTGTTTTTCGGCCGCGACAAATTCTCCAACTTCCTCATTCCGTGGGTGACCTACACGGACCCCGAAGTGGCCCACGTGGGGCTCTACGAAAAGGACTTGAAAGAGCGAAACACCGAGTTTGCGACATTCACGAGGGAGTTCTCCGCCGTCGACCGGGGAATTGTCGACGGCGAGACGGAGGGTTTTGTAAAGATACACGTGAAGAAAGGCACGGATCAAATCCTGGGAGCGACGATTGTCGGCAGCCATGCCGGTGACATGATCAGCGAAATCACGGTGGCGATGCAAAGCGTGATGGGGCTTGGCAAACTGGCCAATGTGATTCACCCTTATCCGACAGCAGCCGAAGCCATTCGTCAGTGCGGCGACGCCTACAACCGATCGCGCCTCACTCCCACCGTCAAGTCTATCTTCCGCCGCCTAATGACTCTCAAGAGGTGAAGCAAAACGATGGGTAAGCGTTCACAGGGCACCGCATCTGCCTTGTTGTCGGGCACTTGAAGTACAAAAGTACGTCTGCGTGCCCGACGCCTTGCATCTGCGGCACCCTGTAAACGCTTACAATTAGGTGGTTTGAAACGCATCGGATTTTGCAACCCTGTGAACGGTTACAACGATTGGATCGAGGGCAGAATTGTTGAGTGAGCCCTTAATCGATGTGATACCGGCTCCGCGCCTCTTTCTCTATCTGCTTGGGACTGATATCCAGGTCCTTTTTCGGAGACACAATGTGAAGATCGTATTTTAAGGATCGCTTCCCCGCATTTGTCGGAGCGTAAACCCGCAGCACGCCCAACACCTTAATGCTGTCGAATTCGGAGAAGACATCCTCCGGACTGAACTCCTGACTCTTGCGCTTGAGTTCACCAAGCAGGGTCGGATTTACTCCCTCTAAGGAAAAGGTGCAGAATTCACCGAATTTCCCAATCCCCAATATTCGCGTCAGACCGGTGAAATTGTTCTCTTTGTAGCGCGTATCGTGGCAAACAACGATGTACGGAGGATACAGCACATTTCCACTTTTGGTCATTACCGGCTCCTGCGCCGCATCGAGGCTGCGGGAAAAGACCTCGGCCTGTTTCTGGGTAAAGTTTAACTGGTTGTTGCAATAGGCGAAAAACATGGGTGGATCGACCAAGCCGATCGACGCACACGTGCTGATCCGTGTTCGGGCACCGTAGGGCGGCTTGAAAAAGGTCGGACAATGACTGCGAATGATATCGTCCGAACTTATTTTAGTGGGGATTTTAGGCCCCGTTTTCATCGTTCTTCTGAACGCGGCCCTTTTGAAGGTATATATTCTTCTGGCAGCTTTCGAGAAAAAACCGGTGTCGAGATTAATGCCGGAAACAATCCCATCCGGAAACAGCAGGGTGGCATTGTCGTATCGCATGGCCGACTTGATTTTCTCTCTAAACGAGCCGGTGTCTATGGCCCGGTAGGATTCATATTCAATGGGATTCTCGTCTACATCCTGTAAAATCAATCCCCCCGGAATGAAGATTGCCCCCTTGTTGTCGTATTTCCCGGTGGCGCCCTCTTCGGTAACTCCAGGCATCATTCCGTCTTTTTTCTGCCTGAGCATTTTCCAAAGCGTATCCGTTCTGATGGAAATAATCTCTTTGATCAATTCATTCCCGAGTATGGCTCGCTTTGCGATCATAATGTAGAGGTTACCCGCGCCGGGTCGTGGTCTTTCTTCCCTGTTAAAATCGAAGTGAAATGCTCGATCGATATAACACCTTCATTGTATAACAGATTTGCATCGTCCAGTAAACCGGCAAAGTTATTCCAAAAGGAACGGGTCGAACAGGGATCTGATGAAAGCCAGGTCCAGGTAGCGCTGCAAGGTCTCCCAGGTGTCGGAATTCTTCATTCCGGAGAACTCGGTCTGGTAGGCCACCCACCCCATGGCCGACCACGAGATGCCCCGCAGATAAACAAACGGGTCACGAAGTCGAATTCGATCGGGCAGCGTGTCACGAAGGTGTTTGTCTCCGATGCCGCAACAATAGGTATCGATGAATTCTTTCTTTTCACGGGGCGTCATCCGGAAGGTAGTTTTCCAGAGCGTGGTCAACGGTGAGCAGAAGTGACACAAATCCTGCGAGGGATCGCCCCAACGCGGCATTTCCCAGTCGACCAGATGAATCGAACCGCGCTCGCGGTTAACGACGAAGTTGCCCGAGTTGACTTCCGTGTTGACGATGCAGAGCCAGGGATCTTGCCTGAAGTACTTCTCCTGCACACGGGCGGAATCGGCCCAGAGGATCACTTCATTCAAGTAGTCGCGGATCGCGGCATCGGCAAGGTCCGATTCGAAGTAATTCGCCAGGAGTCCCCGGCACTCTTCGTATATCAGCGAAAGCGGTGCGTCTTCACGGATCAGGTGGTTGTCGACCGGATCGACCTCGACCTGATGGACCGCGGCGAAAAGACCCGCCGCCGCCGCCAGATCCCTTTTGTAATCCAGCTGTTCCCCCGGCAGATACTCCATCACCAGCGCGCCCCGATCGAGAATCTTTCGGGTGTCGTCCACGAAACAGGGCCGGGGGGTATGACCGCTACCCGCCAGCAGCTTCAAGGCCCGGTATTCGTATGATACCTGATCCGACCGCCCGATCTGAGTGCCGATGTTAACCCGGAACACCAGCTTCAGGCCGTTCGTTTTCGAGGAAATCAGGTAGTTCAGGTTGTATTCTCCCTGGGCGAGCGGGGCGACCGTAAAACGATGCCCGTTCATAACCGGCACGTCACGCCAGTCCCGACTGTCGAGATAGGATTGCACCCGGGGCAGATAGTCTGTCATCAAGCTCATGGTCAGTCCGTTTAGCCGGTTGAGCCCGTTGAGCCCGTTGAGCCCGTTAGGCCCGTTGAGCCCGTTAGGCCCGTTGAGCCGGTTGTCGAATTTAACGGGCAAACGGGCTAGACCGGCTCAACCGCTCCTGGCGGGAAAACCCGAATCCTTTCGGCCGGCAGACGCAAACGGACCGTTTGACCGGGGAAGAACTCCCCCCTGCCGGCCAATACCACCAGGTGTCCACCGGGGCATTTCACCCAGAGCCGGGTGGCCATGCCCTCGAAGTGGGCACGTTCCACCTGCCCTTCCAGTTCGAAGTCGCTGGTTACCGATATGAGAATATCTTCCGGTCGAATCGTTGCGGTCAGCGGAAGTCCGTTGCCGTTGACCGCCGGCAATTCGAAAACACCGAAACCGGTGTGCAGAAATCCGTCCTTGAATCGCCCCTCGAAAAAATTGGTGCCGCCGAAAAACCGAGCGACATCAGGGTCCACCGGATGGTGGTAAAGATCCTGCGGTCTGCCGACCTGACGCAGTCTGCCGTCCAAAAGCAGGGTGACGCGATGGGACATGATCAGGGCTTCGGATTGGTCATGGGTCACGAAGAGGGTCGTCACGCGCGTCTTTTGCTGAATTTCTTGAATCAGCTCCCGCATCTGTTGGCGCAAGTTGGCGTCCAGGTTGCTCAAGGGTTCGTCCAGCAGGAGCACGGCGGGTTTCAACACCAGTGCCCGGGCAAGACTGACCCGCTGCTGCTGTCCGCCGGAGAGTTCATGGACCTTTCTTTTATCGAGTCCGGCCAGCTGCGTGAGGGCCAGGATATCCTCAACCGCCCTGCGCACCTGGCGCTGCGCCATTCCCTTCATTCTCAATCCGAAAGCGATGTTCTGTTCCACGTTCATAAAGGGAAAGAGCAGTGGTTTCTGAAAAACCATGATCGTGTTTCGCTTATCCGGCGGAACGCCCGCCAGGGATTTTCCATCGAGCCGGATATCACCGCTGACAGGTTCGATCAAGCCGGCCACGGCTTTTAGGATCGTCGTCTTGCCGGCGCCGCTGGGACCGAGGATCGACACCATTTCACCATCCGCCACCCTCAGGCTGAATTCGGCGATCACCGGTCGGCGGCCGTATCGAATGGACAGTTTTTCGAGAACCAGATCACCCATTACCAAATTCCCGCCATGCTTTGCCGGCCCATATAACGGGCGCTGAACAGGAGCGCCAAGAAAGCCGGTGCCACGAAAACGAGGCTGACCGCCGCCGCGACCGGACGGTCTCCGCTGGTCATCAACGCGAAAAGAATAATCGGCAGGGTGGTAATCTTTCCACCACCGATAATCAGCGTCGCCAGATACTGGCTCCAGGAGAGCAGAAAGGAGAACAAGGCCGCCACCACCAGACCCGGCAGCGTCATCGGAAGCATCACCCGCAGGACGATACCGGTGGTGGAGGCCCCCAGGGATCGCGCCTGGTCTTCGAATTCCGGGTTATAATTCGAAAAGACCCCCCACAACACAAAGACGGTGTAAGGCAGACAAAAGGTCAGGTGAACCAGAACCACACCCGAAAACGATTCCGCCAGTCCCAGCCGGATGAACCAGTGATGAAGCCCCATCGAGACGCACAGCGGCGGCACGATAACCGGCAGGATAAGAATGACAGAGATGACGTCCTTACCCTTGAAAGCATAGAGACCGAGCGCCCGGCCGGCCGGCAGTCCGATCAAAAGCGCAATCACCGCTGTCACCGTCGCTACCGCCAGGCTCTGGCCTATGGCTCCGACAATCTGGGCACCGGCCGTATCGAAGATGTAGTGCCAGGCCCGCCATCCCCAAAGCTGGGGCAGCAATCCGGGATAGAACCAACGGTTGCTGAAGGACCAGATCACGAGTTGGAGGAACGGCAGCCCGACGGCCAAGAAAATCAGTCCGCCGATAATCGTGCGATTCAGAGGTTTCATATGATGACGCCTCTGCGCCGGGCCATGCGGGTCAGTGCCTGGGAGAGCACGATGGCGGCGATAATCACGCCTGCGATGACGAGTCCGGTGGCGATACCTTCAGGCCGGGCCATCAGGTCGATGTCGCTATAGTTTCTATAAGCCCAAACCGGCAGGGTCATGGGGTATGTCTGCCCCAAAAGATACGGTACCTCGAAGGCTCCGAAAGTGTAAGCAAAAACGATCAGGCAGGCCGCGCCCAGGCTGGGGAAGATCGTCGGCAATAAAACGTAGCGAAAGCATTGCCGGCGATTGGCATTCAACGTGCGGGCCGCCTCCAGCAGTTCCTTACCGGTGTTCTTCAACACCGCCATGACCATCAGGGTGATGAACGGAACCTCCTTCCAGACATAGGTGACGATGATGCCGATGCACCAGGGATCGTTGATTAGCAGCGGAAACCGCGATGCGCCGTCGATCAATCCGGCGGCCTGAAGAATCCGCGAGATCATGCCGCTGGGAGCCAGCAAGAACACGGCCGCTGTTGCGATAACCAGGTGCGGAACCGCGAGGGGAATCTCGAAAATGAAATCGACCAGTCGGCGGGGTCCTTGAAATCCGATCAAAAAAAGGGCCGCCGAAATACTGAGCGCACCGGCGACAATCGTCGACATCGCGGAGATATAAAAGGTCAACCCTAAGCTCTTCAGGAAACCCGGATCGGTCAGGATGTTCTCGAAGTGCTGCAGAGTATAGGCCTCCATTCCGGCCGCCGGGAGATAACCGAGGCTTTGCAGAAACCCGAGCAAGAGTCCCCCGCCGAACAGGACCGTCACCAGCCCCAAAGCCGGCGTCAACAACAGCGTCAATACGGACAGTCCCGGACCGCTGCGCGTGCGGGCATTTGCATCGGTTGCCTGATCTCGCGTGATCATCTTTTCTTCAGCACGTGGTCTTCCCAACCCTTTTCCAGGCGGATCAGTATGTCAGAGGGCGGTTCCGGCAGCCGGTGGCTCTGCAACACGTCGTCCGGCAGAGTGGCGACGCCGCGTGGCAATTCGGCAAGCCGGGCCTGCCACTGCGAATCCAGGCGATTGACGTCGATGGCGGGAAAATCGCCCCACACATCGGGATCGGCCTTCTTGAGCTGCGCCTCGGGAGACAGAAGAAAATCGGCCACCACCATCGCCCCTTCCTTGTGAGCGGCGTTGAAGGGAATCGCGACAAAATGGGTGTTGCCGATGGTCCCTTCCTCGAAGACAAACGTGCGCACCGTCGGCGGATACAATCCGTCGAGAATCTTTTTCGAGGGCTCGGCCGGATGATAACTTATGGCAAAGTCCACCTCTTTGTCGGCGAAGAGTTGCGACAGACGCTCGGGATTCTCCGGGTAGGTTTTACCGTCACGCCACAGGTAGGGGGCCAGTTCCCTGAGGGTCCGATAGGTCTCTTCCGATGCCACGGTGAAGCGCTTTTCATTCATCGGTTCCTGCCAGATGGCCGCACCCCCGGAAACATGGTAGAAAACCTGACGCACGAACACCGATCCGGTAAAATCAGGCGGCGCCGGATAGGTGAACCGTCCCGGGTGGCTGCGGACCCACTCGAGCAGCGCCCCCATCGAAACCGGTGGTGTCGGTGTGCGTGCGCTGTCGTAAACCATCACGACCTGGGCGCTGCCCCAGGGAGACTCCAGGTTTTCCACCGGCTCCCCGAAATCATTGTAGACCGATGGTCGACTCCAATCGACCAGGACCTGGTTCGGGAGGCGGTCGGCAAAGGGACCGTAGAGCAGGCCGTTGCGCTTGGCGGTGCGAAAATTTTCGCCGTTGATCCAGAGCAGGTCGGCCTGGCCGCCCGTGGTTTTTCCGGCCTGTTTTTCAACCAGCAGCTTGCTGATCACCTCGGCGATATCGGTCACCGGCACCTGGCGCAAGGTGACCCCGTAGAGTTCGCTGACGCGAGACGCCACAAAACCGTTTACATAGGCGTTGGTGCTGGGAAATCCCCCCCACATGAACCAGTCGACAGTCTGCCCCCGGGCCCGCTTCAGAACATCGTCCCAGCTTAAGGGTTCGGCCGCCGCGGATGATGCCCAACAAATTGATAATGTCAGTGACAGCAGCAGGATTGCCACGCAACACCGCTGCCGCTTTGGTCCGGAATAGTAATTCATCAATTTCAAGGCCGTCATTTTCTATCCTCGGCTTTTCATCAGTTTTCTGATGACAAATGGGAGAATACCGCCGTGCTCGAAGTAATCGACGTCCACGTCGGTGTCCAACCGGGAAATCGTCTCGAAGTCAACTGACGTCCCATCCGGTTTGACGGCTTTGACCCGCAGGACCTTGCGCGGCGTCATCCCGGCCACCCCGCTGATGGTGTAGGTCTCTTCTCCGGTCAGGCCAAGACTCTCCGCGTTTTGACCGTCCTTGAAGATCAGGGGCAGGACCCCCATACCGACCAGATTGCTGCGGTGAATCCGTTCGAATGATTCGGCAATGACCGCCTTGATCCCCAGCAGCGTGGTTCCCTTGGCCGCCCAGTCACGGGATGAACCGGTCCCGTATTCCTTGCCGGCCAGAACGACAAGCGGTTTCGGCTCTTCGAGGTAGCTTTTGGCGGCATCGTAGACAAATATCTCTTCCTTCTCCGGGAACTTGACGGTGTAACTGCCCTCCTTCGGATCCACGAGTTTGTTTTTGATGCGGATGTTCCCGAATGTGCCGCGCATCATGACTTCATGATTGCCCCTGCGCGAGCCGTAGGAATTGAAATCGACCGGCTCGACCCCTTGGGCGACCAAATAGCGGCCGGCCGGATAGGCGGCCGGAATCGCCCCGGCCGGCGAAATGTGGTCGGTGGTCACGGTGTCGCCGAGCAGCATCAGGGTGGCGGCGTCTTTGATGTCGACCGTTGCAGACAGATCGAGTTTGAAGTTGTCGAAATAAGGCGGCCGTTTGATATAAGTCGATCGGTCATCCCATCTGAAGGTTTCACTCTCGGCGGTGTCGAGCTGACGCCAGAAGTCATCCCCATCGAAAATCCGGCTGTACTCTTCCGCGTAAAACGCCCTTTTGACGTGCTTGTCGATGAGGGCGTCGATTTCCTCTTTGGAAGGCCAGAGGTCCTCGAGGTAGACCGGCTCCCCGTTGGGATCGAGTCCCACCGGTTCAAAGGTCAGATCCACATCGATCCGGCCGGCAAGGGCAAAAGCGACCACCAGCATGGGCGACGCCAGGTAATTGGCCTTCACGCTCTGATGGATGCGGGCTTCGAAATTCCGGTTCCCGGAAAGAACCGCGGCCACCGTCAGGTTTTTCTCCTTGATGATCCGCTCGATTTCGGGGTGCAGCGGACCGCTGTTGCCGATGCAGGTGGTGCAGCCGAACGCCGCCAGGTGAAACCCGAGAGCCTCGAAGTAGGGCATCAGACCCGCATCTTGCAGGTAGCGCAGGACGACTTTGGAACCGGGGGCCAGAGATGTCTTGACATAAGACGGAACTTTCAACCCGCGTGCCACGGCTTTGCGGGCCACCAGGCCGGCCCCCAGAAGAACGGACGGGTTGGAGGTGTTGGTGCAGGAGGTGATCGCCGCAATGGCCAGGCAGCCGTCGCCGAACCTCTCCGGTCTGCCGAAAAGATTCACCTCGTAGGTTCTGGAGTTGACCGGATGACAGACCGGGGAGCGCATGGTCTGCGAGCCGGACTCATCGTGGAACTGCGACAGATGCGCCAGATCGGCATCGCGATCGTACTCACACCCGAGCACTCCCGCAAAAGCGCCCTTCAAATCTGGCAGCACGATCCGGTCTTGGGGCCGGGCGGGCCCGGCTACCGACGGCGCGACGGTGGACAGGTCCAACTCCAATACCTGGCTGTATTCCGGATTTTCCGTGCCACTGTAAAAAAGCCCGTTAGCCTTGGTGTAAGCCTCGACAATTTTCGCCTGGTCTTTGCGGTTGGTGAGTTTCAGGTAGTCGACGGTTTTCTCGTCCACCGGGAAAAAACCGAGGGTGGCCCCGTATTCGGGCGTCATGTTGGCAATCGTGGCGCGATCCGGGACGGTCAACTTCTTCATTCCCGGTCCGAAATACTCGACAAACTTCTCGACCACGTTGTGTTTTCTGAGCATCTCGGTGACCACCAGCACCAGGTCGGTAGCGGTCACCCCGGGTTTGAGCTCGCCGGTCATGCGCACACCGATTACCTGGGGAATCGACATGTAGTAAGGCTGGCCCAGCATGACCGCTTCGGCCTCGATACCGCCAACCCCCCAACCCATGACCCCGATACCGTCGATCATCGTCGTGTGGGAGTCGGTTCCCACCAGAGTGTCCGGGTAGGCCTGAAGCGTGTCGTCATTTCCTTCGGTGACCACCACCCGGCCGAGATATTCCAGGTTGACCTGATGGCAGATGCCGGAATTGGGCGGCACGACTCTGAAATTGTCGAAACTTTTCTGGGCCCACTTGAGGAGGGCATACCGTTCGCCGTTGCGTGCGTATTCTCTGTCTACGTTCTTGGTCAGGGCTCTGTCGCTGCCGAAGTAATCGAGCTGAACGGAATGGTCCACGATCAAGTCCACCGGTACCAGGGGGTTGATCTTCACCGGATCCCCCCCCAGTTCTTTTACGGCATCACGCATGGCGGCCAGATCGACCACGGCCGGAACGCCGGTGAAGTCCTGCATCAACACCCTGGCCGGGTGGTAGGGGATTTCCACCGGAGCGCTGTAAGTTTTCTGCCAGCGGGCGATATTGAGCAGGTCTTCCTCCCGCACGATGCGGCCATCGAGTTTTCTCAGCAGATTTTCAACCAGAATGCGGATGGAAAACGGCAGCCGGTCGATATCCGCCACGCCGTTTTCCTGCAGCTGTTTGATGTCCGCAATGCTGTATTGCCGGCCGTGAACGGAGATCCGTCGCATAAAATCCTCTCGTTTCATAAGTACTCCTCATGGGTTAGACGGGTAGTTCGAAAGCCCTTTGGCCCACCACGATGCCTTCGATAATGAACCGGAGCGGAAGTCAGTTCGTCATTTTACTAAAAAGAAACAAAATCAATCGGCATAGAATCATTTTTTGCCATATCTCTCGCGGCGCTCTCAGAGTACGCCGAGTCTTATATCCTCAGTTAACTCTCCGGACTCGAACGAAGTGGGCGAGAGCACCATTTTTAAGGTCGAGTGGGAAATGAACTCATTAGTAAATCCGGAAACTCGGAACAAACCTAGCGGATCAGGTTTCGCCCCTGAGTTTCTTGATAATTTTTGGAATAAAGAATGAAAAACCAAATAATGCAAGGGAGAAAAACACCTTGAACGAGATCAGTTGCCCCCAGTCTCCCGACGTCCAGACCTCCTTGAGCGTTCCGATGAAAAAGGTAAAGATAAATGTTCCGACGACAATGCCCAGTCCCGTCCCGGCGACATAATCCCAAAATCGCACCCGCGTCAGGCCCATGCCGAAATTCATGGGAGTGAAAGGAAAGTAGACCAGCCGCAGGTAGAGCACGGTGGCAAACCCGTTGCGTTCGATGGCCTCGTCATACTTTTTCAATCGATCGCCGACCAGAGAAGCGGCAAATTCGCGGCCGAGGGTGCGCCCGATGACAAAAGCCGCGCTGGCACCCAGAATCGCACCAAACCAAACATAGATGAACCCCAGGTAAGGCCCGAAAATCGCGGCGCCCAGACCGGTCAGAAAGGTCCCCGGAACAAACAAGCAAACCCCCACCGTGTAGATGAGAATAAAGACCAGCGGTGCCCAGAAACCGGCTGTGTCCAGAAATCGCCCCAACTGCTCTGTCGTCAGGTAGCCTTTCACCGGCGTGAAGCGAACCAGAACAATGGCACCGATGATAAACGCCCCCAGGATGATGGCCTTGACAATCGCCTTGCTGCGGCTGACGGCCGGATCTTGTCCATTTTCTTGCATATTTCGACTCTCCGGTTAAGCCGGTCGTGCTTTACTCGATCCATCTAAACTAGTGTCTTGTCACACATAAATTGTCTTATCCCTTGTCGACCGCTGCTCGATATTTTGAGCCTGGGCACATAAAAATGTAAATCGAGCAGTGTTGGTTTAGGTTTCAGATTTCAGGGCTTGCCCGCCCGCCTGAAATAATGCCAAGCACCAAAATACAAATAAATTCAAAATTACAATATCCAAATCTCAAATAAGATAAAAAAACCAATAGTTTGGAATTTCGGTCATTGTGATTTGTTTATTCTCAGGTTGTAAACTCATCCAGGCTACAGGCACGACCTTTCAAATTGAAAAAAAACTTCAGTGTCTTTTTGATCTTATCGGAAAAAATCTTGGAAGAGAAAAAAGTCCCCGCCACCCGTTTGTTGATTTCTCCAATCGTCGGGTAAGGGTGCACCGCCGCCGCCAGGGTGGACAGCTTTACTTTCCCATTGAGGATCGCCACCCACTCGCCGAGCAAGTCCCCGGCGTGTGGCCCGAAGATCTGAACACCGATCGGCTTTTCTTTGTCATCGAGAATCATTTTGATTTTCCCGACCTGTTCACCCTCTGCCAGGCTGCGATCGTTGTCCTTGAATTCCTCGGTCCACAACGAGTAGTCGATACCGGCTTTTTGGGCCATTGTTTCGTTCATCCCGATGCTGCCCAGCGGCGGGTCGGTATAGGTGCACCAGGGCATATAGGCGTAATCGGCCTTGCGCGGCAGATGAAAAACAGCATTGCTGACGACGATGCCGCCTTCATATCCGGCTGCGTGGGTGTATTGATAGCCGCCGGCAACATCTCCGGCGGCATAGATGTGCTTCTGGGTTGTTCTCAGGCGACGGTCGACCTTGATGCCGCGCCGGTCGTGTTCGACACCGATTTTTTCAAGCCCGAGCCCGCTCGTGTTGGCCCCGCGCCCCATGGCAACGAAGATACTCTCGGCTTCAAGATCGAGACGTTGACCGTCAACCGTCTTTATGGCGACCCTTTTCCGCTGGCCGAGATCCGCGACGGATTCGATCGACGCTTCCAGATAAAAGACGACCCCTTCAGCAGACATTACGCCTTTGACCGCGTCGGCCATGTCCCGGTCTTCTTTTCCCAGGATTTGATTCGCACGGTCGACGATCGTCACCCGCGTGCCGAGGCGTTTGAAGGCTTGTCCCATTTCGACCCCGATCGGCCCTGCGCCTAAAATAATCATGGAAGACGGCAGGCGATCCAGATAGAAAATTTCACGGTTTGAGAGGTGCGGCGTCTCGGCCAGACCGGGAATCGGCGGGACCACAGCCGAGGACCCGGTAGCGATGACCCAGTTTTTGGCCGCAAACGTTTGGCCGTTCAGCCGAAGACGGTTCTCGTCGATGAAGTGCGGCTCTCCGAAGGCCACCTTGGCGCCGAGCTTGCAGAATCGTTGCTCTGAGTCGTGCTGTTGGATGGTGTCGATGACCGACTTGATCCTCTTGGCGATCTGACGAAAGTTTACCGGCGGCAGGTCCACAAGCGGCAGCCCGAAACGGTCCGCGTTCTTCATCTGATGGTAGACATGGGCACTCTTGATCAGTGTTTTGCTCGGAACGCAGCCATAGTGCAAGCAGTCACCTCCCAGTGCCTCATCCTTTTCGATGAGCAGGGTCTTCGCACCGAGCTGAGCGGCACCGGCCGTTATGGTCAAACCGGCCGCCCCGCCGCCGATGACCCCGATGTCGAAATCAAAAGTAGCCATGTCGAACTCCCTATATCTTGCCTTTCCACGGTACCAGTTTATGCTCAAGATAGCGCATCAACAGGTCGCTGAAAAGGGCGACCAAACCGATAATCACAATTCCCATCACGACCACATCGGTCATTAAAAACTCAGAGGCATTCAGGATCATGTAGCCCAGACCCGCAGCCGCCACCATTTCTGCGGCCACCAGGGTGGTCCACCCGAATCCGATACCGATGCGCATGCCGGTTAAAATCTCCGGCAGAGCGGCTCTGAAAACCACGTGCCGGAGGACCTGTGACCGGGTGGCCCCCAGCGAATACGCCACGTGAACCTGTTCAATCGATACGGATCGAACCCCGGCCCGCGTGCTCAGGGCCATCGGGGCAAAACATGCCAGATAAATTAAAATGACCTTGGAGACTTCTCCGATGCCGAACCAGATGATGACCAGCGGCAGGTAAGCCAGCGGTGGGATCGGCCGGTAGAATTCGATCGGCGGATCGAAAATGCCTCTGAAAATACGGCTCATCCCCATGGCCAGTCCGATCGGGACTGCCGTCAGGCAGGCAATGAAAAACGCCAGAAACACCCTGTAGATACTAATCCAGGTGTGCTGCCAGAGTGAGGCGCCCCCGAAGCCGGCTGTGCCGAGCTCGACCGCCCGATTCCAGACACGGCTGCGGGCGAGGGTAAAAAAAGCGGGTCCACGTACTTCTGGCGGGTGACCAGCCACCATAAAATCAGCAAACAGCCGGCCGTCCCGATACTGATAGCCAGGCGGCGGCAATCGCATTGGGCGGCAAGTTCAAAAGAGTCACTTTCTTCGGGTCGATGCCGAACTGCTCCAACGCAAAGAGGATGTGGAAATGGGTCGTCGACACGAAGGGGGTCGCCAGTTTTTTCCCGATGAGATCCTGCGGTGCGACGATTCCCGACCCGTCGCGCACCGCCAAGGCCTCGGCAGCAGCGATACCCTCCGCGATCCAGAACAGTTCTACGTTGAGACCATTCGACATGGCCGTCGCCACGCCCGTTGACCCCAACAGGCCGATCTGGACGTCGCCGGATGTGATGGCCGGCAACAATTTGCCCGGAGAGTCGAATTTGCGCCAGTTGATTTTATATCCGGTGACCTTCTCGAAGTCGCCCTCCGCGATCGCGACCTTCCAGGGGTTAAATATGAGCTGGTAACCGATGGTCACCTCTCCCGATTCGGCCCAAACCGCCGGCACGGCAAGAGCCGTGAACATGACGACACAAAGATATAAGCCAATGCCTTTTTTCACGGTCCCCCCATTTACGGCTGGTTGCTGCCATTCACAACACAGGGGCGGTTTTTCTTCCCCTAAGTGGTTCATACCACAGGCACGGGTTAAGTCAAGAAACGGGTGGAGGCCCCGCAGATGCATGCCGCGGACCGATGTTTAGATACAAGCGCGGCCGTTGCCGACCGTTGGTTATGAGCGTATGGAACCGTCTGCGAGGTCACGTTGACTTGATGCTTATGAGCGTTAACTTAGAGAAAATTGTTTTAAAAGCCCTAATATTTGGACCCAATCACAATCAGAAAGAAAGAAAGAGAGGCTGTTATGAACGAGCGTACCGGATTGATCACAATGCGAGGCAACCCCTTGACCCTAATCGGTCAGGAAATTAAACCAGGGAATCCGGCGCCGGATTTCGAGTCGCTGGACAATGAGTTGAAGCCCGTGCGGTTAACCTCTTTTCGAGGCAAAGTGGTCGTCATTTCTGCCGTACCCTCCCTCGACACCCCGGTCTGCGACATGGAAACCCGGCGTTTCAACAGCGAAGCCGCAAAGTTGAGTGAGAATATCGTCATACTGACCATCAGCATGGACCTGCCGTTCGCCCAAAAGCGATGGTGCGGTGCGGCGGGCGTCGACAAGGTCGTGACGCTTTCCGATCACCGTGAAGCCGAATTTGGGAATGCTTATGGCGTGCTAATCAAGGAACTGCGCCTTCTGGCGCGGGCCGTATTCGTGGTCGACGCCGAGGGAGTCGTTCGGTATGTCCAGCTTGTGAAGGAGGTGGCCGAAGAACCTGACTATGATGCCGTCATTTCCGCGGCGAAAAAACTGGTTTAATGAAGAATTGCCGTTGAATTAACCGAGGTCGGCTAATTCAACGGCGCAGTTTCTTTATTCAGGGAACCTCAGTGTGACCTGTTCTCCCCCTTCTTTCTTCTTTAATTTAACTCTGAGATCGATGCTGCTTTCACGAATTCCAAGGGCCAGGTCGGTCTTTCCTTTTTCACCTTCGATGTGCGTCATTCCCCTGAGCGCGTCGAAAATCTTCTGCCCTACTTCACCGCCCGGAGACGGGAGTTCGGTTTTTCTGTACTCGGCATAAACCGTTACCTTGCCATCTCCACTGCGGCGGATGGATATTTTTTCCGCATTGTTGTTCACACCGTGCAGAGCAACCAGTGCCAACCACTTTACCGCCGCTTCTTCCTTGTCGGCGTCGTTTTTAAGGATCGACATCTCTCTCAGCGGATCGGTCGTCGCATAACAGTCGCACATTTCTTGTACCTTCTTGTGGACACTCTCCGTACCTTTCATCGGTGTTCTCCTTTCATGAAATTGCAGTTGGGTAAGGCAGGTTAAAATGTTTTGGATAGACTAAACACTAATTCTTGAAATTCAAGGCAGCAAACTTTTGTTCTTGAGCCGGGTTTGGACGCCGACGGCCAGCGGCACATAGAAAGGTCATCTTTAGAGACACTATCCCGGGTGTTGAGGGATTCAGAAATCTCAAGTTCCAACCACCCAATTTCAGCGTTTGGTCTCGACGAGGCCGGATTAATATTTAGGCTTGAGCTTTTTTATTGATAATGCCATTTAAGTGCGGGAAATCGGTTCGCTCCGATCCAACGGGTTCATTTGAGGCCCAGACTTCTGTTCGGGAGGAAAACCATGAAATTTAGAGTCACTGTTTTTTTCAGCACCCTGGCTGCCCTTTTCTACATGCTGCCGGTTTGTTTCGCCGCCCTGGATTGGAACGTCATTCAGACGTTCAACTTGAAGGATTCGCCTCTCGATGTCGCCTTTTCGACATCGCGGAACAAGGTCTTTGTCCTCACCGACAAAGGACAGATCCAAATCTACGAACCGAACGGCACTCTGGACGAAACCATGGATGTCGGCAAGGGGTTTGACCGTTTATGGCACATTCAGGGGTCCGACGTTCTTTTGCTCAGCAACCGTGAGAAAAAGACCGTCCAGATTATCGAGCTGAACTTCGTCGAACAGATCGACACCTCCGGATCGCCTTTTCGGGGACCGGAAAGCGCGCCGGTAGTGGTGGCCGTTTTCAGCGACTTCGAGTGAGTGTATTGCAAGGGACTCACGTCCCTACTCGACCAGGTGGTCGAGAAATATCCCCAAAAGGTCAAAGAAGTCTTCATGAATTTCCCGGTCAGATCGCACAAGTATGCCGAAACGGCGGCGCGCGCGGCCCTGGCGGCCGACAAGCAGGGCAAGTTCTGGGAATTTCACGACAAGCTCTTTCAAAACGCCAACCAGCTGAACGACGAGAAGGTGCGCGAGATCGCAAAAGAACTCAATTTAAACATGGAACAGTTTGAAAAAGACTGGCAGGCCGGGGAGACCCTGACCAAGGTCCGGTCGGATATCGACCAGGGCAGCCGGATCGGCGTTCGCGGTGTACCAGCGGTTTTCATCAACGGCCGGAAATTAAAACAGCGCAGCCTGGAAGGCTTCTCTGCGATCATCGACAAAGAATTGGAAAAGAATTCTGCGACGAAACCATAGCGCCAGGCGGTGTTTTCACGAAATGATTGATTGCACTTTTTACACTTGCACCTCTCTCTGCTGGCATTGACGAAAAACGACTCGGTTTCGCAGGTCTTTAGGGCACCGTAGTATAAAGTTCATCAATGTTGATATCGTCTTGGTTCGCCTGGTAAGCAATGAGTAGACCGTCCGGTGCCCACAAAAATGCGTTGACGTTTTCCCCGGCGCTGAGTTCCGCGGAAACCCGCCGGTTGGAGGTTCCAACGGCATTGTCTGTGTAAAGTTCAAACACCCCCACCGCGTCTTGATCCGCTACGTAGGCGATGCGAGAACTGTCGGGCGCCCAGGCGAAATCTCTTACCTCGCTGCTGTCGTTTGTCAATCTCGAGACCAAGACCGGCGGTCGGCTGCCGTTCGCCAAGACAGTGAACAGATCGAACCGGTTGTCAACGAACTGATCGGCGCGATAGGCGACGCGGACGCTGTCCGGTGACCATTCAAACCCCACGACCTCACCGAAACTCTGAAGTGTGCTGGAGAGCGGTACGGGTGTCGGGAATGGTGCCAACGGATTGGCATCGGCCACCAGTAGTTCGCTCAGACCGGAGCCCCTGACCACCACGTTGAAAGCAATCAGCAGACTTTTGGGTGACCATTTAAAACTCCTGACCGTCGAGATAATCGATCCGGTACCTGTCGTGTTGGACAATTTATTATTATCCTGTCTAAAAGGGCGGGTGGAATATAGATCGATCCTGTCGGGGGAGCCTTGGATCGTATTCTGGGTGTAAGCGAGCAGCAGATCAGACGGGGCCCAATCAAAAGATCTAACGTCCCCGTCTGGATTTGGGAATATCGAGACTCTCACCGGAGTTCCGCCGGATGCCGGCACGGTAAAGAGTTCAACGTTGCCGATCGTGTTGGGAACCGGATTGAAGGCCCGAAAAGCGATCGTCTCGCTGTCGAAGGACCAGGCAAAATCTCGAACCTCGAGTATGTTGGTCGACTGACGGGAGACGTTTATGGCCCTGCCGCCGTTGATCGAGACCGGCACGACGTAAAGTTCGAATTTTCCGAATACCTGCTGATCCGCCTTGTAGGCCACCTGACGGCCATCCGGTGATACAGCGAAGTCTACGACGTTACCACTGTCCGGAATGATGTCTCCCGACAGTTTGACGATGGTCGCCCCGTTGTCGAAGGACGCATACAGTTCGACATTTGTGGCGCTGTCTTTTGTTGCCAAGAACACCAATGGACTGGTACCGGATGCCGAGAAAGCCCAGTCGTAAAACGCCGTCACGCGACCGCCGGGCTCAAGCGAACCGGAGACGTTCCGGTCATCCTTTACTTCGGGCGTGGACGTATAGAGCTCGTTGACGTTGATGAACTGCTGGTCAGCTAGGA